>Ga0181519_10002227_pt1 | contig 16595 bp, 16 predicted proteins | sample PEATcosm2014_Bin_26_FD_121102 | JGI IMG/M metagenome (GOLD analysis project Ga0181519, IMG submission 121102) | Peatland microbial communities from MTU Mesocosm Facility, Houghton, MI, USA - PEATcosm2014_Bin02_10_metaG | ecosystem: Environmental > Terrestrial > Soil > Wetlands > Peat | place...
ACAGGACTGCATTATTCTCACTCTCGCATGCGGAAAATACCGCTTCAACAAACAGGAGTTTGGCACGCTTGGCGGATTGCCCCGGCTGCTCGATCTGGGCCAATGCAATGACGCTTACTCCGCGCTGAAGATCGCGCAGGCATTGGCCGCTGCATTTGAGTGCGGCGTGAACGATCTCCCGCTTTCATTGGTGCTTAGCTGGTATGAGCAAAAGGCCGTCGCTATTCTGCTGACACTGCTGGGGATGGGTGTGCGCAATATCCGCATCGGACCTACGCTGCCGGCATTCTTATCGCCCGCGGTGCTCAAGCTGCTCAACGAGAACTACAACCTGATGCCGATCACCACACCTGAGGCGGATCTGGCGGCAATTTTCGCGTAGTTATTTCGCAGGAAAAGCTGAACAAAGCGGGCTGCTCACACGAGCAGCCCGCTTTGTTGCATCTCCATTCGTGAGCCGCCCTAGCGCTTAGACCGAGCAATTTAGCATTTGCTACTGAACGAGTGCGGGCGAGGACGCCCACACTACAGCCGGTCTGGGGACCGGCGTTACAGTCCGTCGATTGCAGAATCAAACGGTCACGGTAGTAGCGCTATTCTTCTTCGCTGGTTTGCATCGTCAGGTAACGCTCGTAGCCAAGCTCTTTGATCTGGTGGGCCTGGGCTTCGAGCCAGTCTACATGCTCTTCTTCGTCCTTCAGAAGAGCGACAAAAAGATCCCGCGATCCGTTATCTTTTTCGTCTGCCGCGATTCGGACCGCCTCGTTATACATGGCTACGGCTTCAATCTCGAGTTTGAGGTCGGCATGAATCATGTCCTTGACGTTGCCGCCAATCGACAGCGCCAGTGGCTCCATGCTTGGTGTACCGTCCAGGAACAGGATTCGCTCCATCAGCGACTCGGTGTGCTTCATTTCACCGATGGACTGCTTTTTGATGTACTTGGAGAGCCGGTCATATCCCCAGTTCTCGCACATCTCAGCGTGAACAAAGTACTGGTTGATGGCGGTGAGCTCCTCGCGAAGCGCACGATTCAGTTGCTCGATGACTTTGGGGTTTCCCTTCATGCGGGCAATTCTACAAGAAGTTGAGCAGGTTTGTAACAGAAAATTAAAGCTCGTCCGCACCGGGCACTATTACACCAGGCAACTACCCCGCAATCTTCCGCAACTGGCCCAGATGATTCAAATCGTGTCCGGCTATTGTTTCCACAATCGTCAGAAAGGTCATCGTTCCCCGCTCCGGGTGAGTAACTGGCCTGTTGGCCGCGGCGGGCAATGCGCTTTTGATGAGAAGGAGATTCCATTCGCGCAGCGCGGTCAGGACTTCGAGCGCCTTGGTTGCAGAAATCCCCGCGTACGTCGCGGCCCACTTGTCTTGATCAAAAGGCTGAATCGCCGGCGCATCCTCGGCCAGTGTCTGCCGCAGGCGAAACGCAAAGACTAGCTCGCAGTCGGCGAGATGGCAGATGATTTCCGCCGCACTCCACTTACCGGGCGCAGGGGCAACTACGGATTTCACCGTGCCAATCCTATCCAACAACGAACCAATCTCATCAGGCGTAGTGGCCAGAATCGTCTCCAGCGGCCTGCCGTCGAGAAATCCCGCATAGGGGTTGAGTGTGCTCATTCTTTGACCTCCTTATGAGTTATCGAAGAATTGGGTGAAGTTACAAATACTGCTGCGCCATCTGCGTCCATGCCGGCGCAAGGCGTCGATCATTGGCGCAGACTTCAAGGTGTGATCTTCAGAGGTTCATTTGAATCTTCGGCGTGGCGTTTGCACTAACCGGCCCAACCGGACATTCGTCTTTCAAGTGCGGCGTGAGTTCTTGATAAATACCCATGAGAAGCCCGTAGTTTCTCTCCTCACTATACAGAGTTTCGTACCGGAAACGGGCAGCGAGGCGCATATCGATCAGCTCACTTGACCCTTCGATAAAGAGCCTCAACGCGCTGGCAAGCCCATCGGCATCGCCGGGAGGAAACAGACGCCCGGAAACCCCATCTTCGACGATTTCGGGGAGACCTCCGATGCGGGAACAAAGAATGGGCAGCCCTGCTGCGAATGCCTCAACGCAAACCATCCCAAACGGTTCGTACCAAATGGATGGAACGACGAGGACTGTCGCTCTTCGCATGAGTCCCTGCACCTCATCGTGCGGAAGTAAGCCAAGGGGTTTCAGCCGGCTCCCCTCGCGTAGTGCGGCCTCGCGCACCATCTGGAGCAAAGGGCCATCTCCAACCAAATGAACCGGCATCGGTAACAGCCCTTTCGCGTCCGCCTCAATCAGCGTTTGAATTCCCTTCTCTGGCGCCATCCGTCCGGCATAGAGCGCAAATCCTCCTCCACCGCTGCCCTGCCCCGAGTCAAAGGTGAAATTCGGTTTTATCCTGATACGGTCCACAGGAACACGCAATCCTGCCATCTTCTCCGCCACAAATGCCGTGAGAGCTATATACCTGTCCACTTTCTGCTGCCAAGTGCCTAACGCGGCATGCAACGCCATGCTCCCACCCAGAATGGCGCTGCCGGACCGGCTGTTGCGGTAACATGCGTGATATGCGCCCGGAAGAAACGAGCGCTGATCGATGCACTCCTCGCAGGGGCGCCCGTCGCGGAACAGCTGCGCGTTGGCGCATAAAAGCCGATAGTTGTGCAAGGTAAACACGACGGGGATTTTTCTTCGCTTGGCGGCAAAAAACACCGAAGGTGAGAGCGTGGCAAGATAATTATGGACATGAACAACATCCGGGTGGAAGCGGTCTATTAGCCCCGTTATCCTATGCGCTGAATCGATAGAGTAGAAGGCTTGGCCGGCTGCGATCATCTTCCCCATAACACCGCGAATGGACTCGTTATCCACTCCCAGATACTCAACCTCATGACCGTGCTCCTCCAGCAATCGCCGCTCGTTGGCGACGACAGTCTCCTCTCCTCCGCCCAACTGATACCTGTTGTGTGCAATCAAAATGCGCACTTCTTCTCCCGTCTCGATAATGACTTCGCCCCATAGGCGCGTATCTGTCGTTCAAAACAATGCCTGAGCGGCGTCTGATATCCTGACAGGTACACCAGCCGGCGTAATCTCAGCGATCGACAATCGCGCGTGCAAAGACATCGCTCCCAATCCTTCGTAATCTGTCGTTAATGCGCGATCAAGGATGATAGTAACAATCCTGATCCAGTAGCCATGCAAAAAGCCGGACAGATCATAGGTTCTCGAAAGAGCCGATGCACCGGTAAATGTCTCCGAGTGGCGCAACGGGATGTTTATGGCATGGTAGCCGCCCAAGCTGCACCCCAATGTAAACAACTGCTAGTCCGGATTCTGTTGCCGGATCAGCGGAACGACATCCGCGAGCGGATGCTCCTCATATTGCATATGACGTTGGATGCGCTCGCGCGGCGTGGCGGTTATACCAGCTCTCCGAATCGATTGAGTCCACGCAGTAAATCTGCAACTGGCCTGTGTCAATTCTTCCGCTGAGCGCGGAGATCATCCCGAAGTCTTCCATCTGAAAAAAGCGCCCGGTAGAGGTTGGAAAGGCAGCACCGGCAGCCCGGCGTGGCCGAAGACGAGCATCTCCATCTCGCGACCCAGGGCTTTTGAATCCGTTTTGTAATATTCTCGGATCACATTTCTGCTCTGCTGTCCACACCACATTTCATTGCGGGGAAAATCGGTGATTTCCTGTTACTGTATCAGTTTTTCTCGCGAATTCTTTGGAGTTTTACTCGTCTCAATTCCAGCCTCGCCTATTTGTGGTATATGTTTCGTAATGCTCCGCGCAGGTACAGCGGAGTTTCATCCGCGAAACTCGCAAGGAGGCCTGATCATGCAACGAAGAGTCTTTCTCGGCGGTATCGCGGCAACGTTGATGGCAACCAGCGGCGAAGCATGGGCTGCGTCCACCAACGGCCAGCGCCTGGCGGCAGCAGCCCGCGCGCAGATCGGGGTCACGCGCGGCTACGATCCGGGCTGGACGCATCTGGGTTATCCCGGCGGCGACGTGTCTCGCTCCACGGGCGTCTGCGCGGATGTGGTAATTCGAGCCGCGCGCGACGGCCTTGGCCTCGACCTGCAGAAGCTTGTCCATGAAGATATGCTGAAAAACTTCGATGCCTATCCAGCACGCAAAGCCTGGGGATCGCGCGGAGCGGATGCGAGCATCGACCATCGCCGTGTGCTGAATCTCGAAGCCTACTGGACACGGGCCGGCGCGCGCCTCTGGGCCAACGATGCGCCCACACCTGGCGATGGTTTCCCCAAGCCCATCGAGACCGGCGACATCGTTACCTGGCTTCTCGATGCGCGCCTTCCGCATGTCGGCATCATTGTTGCAACGAGCGCCTTGCACACCACCGTGGTACACAATATCGGCAACGGCGCCGAGGAGACGCCGCTCAGCGCCTTTCATGCGCATCGCGCCGCAGGCCATTATCGCTGGCCTGTTGCGGTGTAGTGACCCAGCCGGCAATTCCCACTCCGGCACATTCGCTCCGCGCACGGGAACCGCACAGGAATTCCGTTCCCTGCTGTGCGAAACTATTCTCTGGGAAATGTGTTTGCAGTATCTGAGATTTCCTGCCGGATAAACTATGCCTTTGCTGCGCTCCACTTTTATCGCACTCTCACGGAATCGCTTGTTGCGCCGCTTCGGTGAGCAATCCCGTATCGGCAGCCGGATGAGTTCACGCTTTGTGGCCGGCATGGAAATCAGCGACGCGCTGCGCGTGGCTGAGGCAGTCAACAAGCAGGGCATGGCCGTGACGCTGGACGCACTGGGAGAGAGCGTAACCACAGACGCCGAGGCCCAGTGCGCAGCCGATGTCTATCATCAACTGCTCGACGCCATTGCGGAACGTAAGATGAACGCCAATGTGAGCGTTAAGCTGACACAGATGGGCCTGGAGCAATCACCGGAACTGGCCCGCTCGATCGCCGAGAATCTGGCCCGCCACGCCTCCGATGCCGGAAGTTTTCTACGCATTGACATGGAAGGCTCGGCGCTGACTCAAATCACACTCGATATTGTGCGCGGCATCCACGCGCAGCCGGGACTCTCCGGCTCTATCGGCGTTGTGATTCAGGCTTATCTCTTTCGCTCTCAAGGAGACATTGAGCAGCTTCTCTCCGAAGGGATTCGCGTCCGGCTCTGCAAGGGAGCTTACAAAGAGCCAGCCGAAGTTGCGTTCCCGCGCAAAGACGACGTGGATTCGAATTACATCCGCCTTAGTTGCATGTTGTTGGAGAGTCCTTTTTATCACGGCTTCGCCACGCATGACGAGGCAATGATCGCGGCGGTCAAATCCTATGCCAGCCAGCACCGGATCGAACCCAGCCGCTTCGAGTTTCAGATGCTGTTTGGCGTACGCCGCGATCTACAGCACCGGCTGGTGCGCGAGGGATACAACGTCCGCGTTTATATTCCCTTTGGCCGCGAGTGGTATCCCTACTTCATGCGGAGGCTGGCCGAACGGCCGGCGAATGTCTTCTTCATCGCCAAGAACCTGTTGCGAAAGTGACGAGTCAGCGAGTCGGCAAGTCAGCAGGCTGGCCATTGATGAATGAGGCGCACAAGCTGCCATCGGGGTCGAGCGCAACCAGATTTGCCGGCTGCCCGACAGCAAGCGTTCCTGCAAGGCTGCCGAATCCGGTCATTGTCGCCGGGTTGGTTGTGACCAGCGGCAGGGCCTGATCAAGCGATGCAGCTGTAAACCGAAGATAATTCGCCAGCGCGCGGTCAAGCGTCAGTACGCTGCCAGCCAGCACACCGTTTGCCGTGGCTCTTCCATCGGCAACCTGGACGGAAAACCCTCCCAGTTGATACTCCCCGTCGGGCATTCCTGCAGCGCTCATCGCGTCCGTTACCAGAATCCCGCGTTGCGGCCCCTTGGCTCGCGCCCAAAGCCGCGCCAGCTCCGGCGCGGTGTGAATGCCGTCGCAGATCAGCTCGGCAAACAGTGAATCGTCGGTGAGTACGACACCCAGAATTCCCGGCTCCCGATGATCGAGTGGCCGCATCGCGTTGAAGGTGTGAGTTGCGCTCACCGCTCCGGCGGCAATTACAGCTCGAGTCTCCGCCGCAGTCGCATTCGAGTGGCCGAGCGAGACACGGACGCCGCGCGCCGTGGCATGTGCCGTCAGCTCCGCCGCGCCGGGCAGCTCCGGAGCAAGCGTCATCAGGCGCACATGGCCCTCGGCTGCCTCGAAGAACCGGTCAAAGAGGGGAATGTCGGGGGTTTGCAAATGCACTGGTGGATGAACTCCGCGTTTGGAGTGGGAAAGAAACGGGCCTTCGAGGTGAATGCCGATAGGCCGGGAGGCCGGAGCGCCATTGGGTGTGGAATCCCTCATCAACTGCGCCAAACCTGCGAGCGCGCGTAGCGTAGGGTCCAGCGGCGCGGTCACTGTGGTCGCAAGATACTGAGCGGTTCCACGACCGGCAAGAAAACTGCCGATCGCCGCAAGAGCCTGTGGCGTAGCTTCCATTACATCGTGGCCGTTTGAGCCATGAATATGAACGTCGAAATAGGAGGGCGCGAGGGTGGCGGTGGGAAAGTCAAGCAACTGCGCGGAGCCGGACGCTTCAGCGTCTTCGCGAGTGCGGATAGAGGCAATGCGCGCGTCTTCGATTTCAATGATGGGGTGGTCGAGATGCCGGCTTCCGACCCAGAGTCGTGCCGCAGTGATCGCTAAGTGCATACAAGGATTATGTCAGGCGCTCCGCCGCCTTGTATGCAGCCCGTGTCACCGGGTGAGATCAGTGAATGAGACGGTTCGAATCCCGATAACCGCTGGTTTGCATCATGCTCATCGCCTCGAGCGCGGCGCGACAGGCAGCTACCTCGGCACGGCAAGCAGTAATCTGGGTCATCAACTGCGCAAATTGCGATTCGAGCTGTGAGCGCAGATTCTCGATGGACTGCTCCAGCCGGTCATTGGCGGCAATCTGCTCATTCTGACTGGACTGCACGGACTGCAGGTTCGGCAGAACAACATCGGAGAGGAGATAGGAGAGAGACGTCAGCATTTCGTTCATGTACGGATTCTAAGGATAAACGAGATAAAACGCCTGATTACGGATGGCGATGCGTTAGTAATGAGAGAAAATTAATACAGCTTTATGCGACTGCGGTCGGGGCGGCTTGCTGCTCCTCGGCGTCGAGTTTGCTGCCAACCTCGGCAGCGGCCTGCGCCAGTACACGGTGGTGAATGGTAAACAGGGCGAGTTCCAGCCGGTCGCCGACTCCGGTTTTGTCGTAGATGGAGCGCAGATAGTTTTTGATGACCTGTTCGGTGGTCTTGAGCCGGAGGGCGATTTCACGGTTCTTGCATCCCTGCACGATCAGCGCGACGATGCGCATCTCCTTTGGAGTGAGCCGGTCCCGGACACGGGTGCCCACCATGTCTTCCTCGGGCGAGTCCACCTGCATTAGTTGCGGTGGCAGCCAGGTATCCCCGGCTGCAACCCGGTTGACCGCCTCGACCAGAGAGGGACCTGTAACGCTGCGGAAGACCACGCCTCGGAAGCCAAGTTGCAGATAGGTGCTGGCCGTATCGTTATTTTCGGCAATCACGATGCCGCGGCAGCCGGTCGAGTCCAGCAGAACGCGCAGACGCGTCAGGTCTGGCCTTAGCGCAGCGGCAAACAGAACAATCGAGCCCGGGAAGGTGGTAATGGCATGCTGCATCCGCTCCAGGTCTGAACACTGAGCAATTATCCGCAGATCTTCGTCCATGGCCAGCACTTTGGCTGTCCCTGCCCGGAAAATCGCCTGCGAATCGGCCAGGATGATCTTATTCATATTTGCGCCTCATCTGCTCCGTTTGCCTGGCTGGATGGCATAAATGCCGCCCGCCTGCATTTGCCAAATTCAGATTTGCCGAAGCTGGATGCCGCTTCCTACCGCACATCCTGACCGCAATCCCGCTCAGCTCGTCCGTATCCCCGCATCGCACAACCCGGCAACTGCATTGCCTCTAGCGGAACTATCGGCGGTTCCGCGCAAAACTTGGCAATGTCTGCATTTGGAACAGTGACTCAATAAAACGGTTCTTTTGTAATGTACCTCAAGTAAAGTTACTACACCGAGGTAATCTTCTCCGGATTGAAATTATAGCCCCACTGTGCAAAACCTGCGACCTCTTCCTCATGAAATCTGGAAGCTCTTCATTCCGAACAGTTGCGTTCCTCTCCGGCCAATTTTGTCGCGGAGTCTGGATTTCAGGTTTCTCGCACTCCCCCGTTTCCGGCCGCGTCAGGAAGAAAATTCCCTCTTTCCCGCATTTGTTCCCAGGAATGATTTTCAACGCTGCTTCGGCCCACATCGGCATGAAGTCATAGGCTTACCTGCCGATGTAGGCAATCGAGGGCAATAGATGGCGGATCGCGTGGAATTGCTGGAGGCGGTGTTCGATAGCCTGCCGGAGGGGATCGCATTGGTCGATCTCCAGAGCCGCGTCATCTTATGGAACCGTGCCGCGGAGACGATCACCGGCTATGCCGGCGCGGATCTGCTCTTCCGTCCGGTGCCGGAAAAATTGCAGCCGCTGTTGGAATACGCCGACTGGAAGAACGATCAACAGCCCAGGAACAAGGCCGGACAAGGGCCAGGCCGGGGGACGCTGGTGGAGTTTCATCATCGCATGGGCCACAATCTGCCCGCCATGGTGCGGATTTTGGTGGTGCGCGACGGACTGGGCAAGCGGATTGGCTCAACCGTGCTCTTCCATGCCGCCGAGAGCATGGATGTGCTGCCGCATGGCGAGAGTGGCGAAACCGCTACCATTGAGGCCAGCCAGGCGGATATGGAGGACCGGCTGGTCAATGTCTTCGACGATCACGCGCGCGGAGGGCCTCCCTTCGGACTGCTGTGGATCACCATCGATCAGGCCCATCAATTGCGCCAGACTCATGGGGAACAGGCCTGCGAGTCCATGATGGCCACAGTGCGCCACACGCTGACCCACGCGCTGCGGCCAGGAGAAGACATCAGCCGTTGGGGAACCGATGAGTTCCTGGTTCTCTCCCACGAGCGCACCGCGGAGATGCTGATTGGTCACGCACGGACTCTGGCCGGACTGGCGCGGACGGCGGAGTTCCGCTGGTGGGGGGATCGGGTTTCCCTGACCGCCAGCATTGGCGCGGCCCAAGTTTCTGCCGATGAATCCCTTGCCCAGTTGCTCTTTCGCGCTCAATCCGCGATGTTGACCAGTATTCACAACGGCGGCAACCATGTAACGCTCACGCCGGCTTCAGGGGGGCATTGATGTTCGCCATCATAGGCATTGTCGTAGTTTTCGGCGCGGTCATCGGCGGCTTCCTCATGGAGCACGGCAAAATGGCTGTGCTCGTCCAACCCGCAGAATTGCTCATCATCGCCGGCGCGGGCCTGGGGACGCTGCTCGTCGCCAATCCCATCCACGTCATCAAGGCGGTTGTGGCGGGTCTGCTCGGCGTCCTCAAGGGTTCACCTTTTACCAAGGACCGCTATCTGGAAACCCTGAAGATGATGTACCAGTTCCTCAACAAAGTACGCAAAGAGGGGCTGCTCAGCGTGGAGATGGACGTGGAAAAGCCGGAAGAAAGCTCGATCTTCAAAAACTACCCCTCGTTTCTGCATGATCACCATGCGCTCTACTTTCTCTGCGACACCCTGCGCATGGCCATTACCGGCGGCGTGGAGCCCTTTGACATGGACCAGATGATGGAACTGGACATGGAAGTCCATCACCACGAAGCGGCCACGCCGATCTCGGCTTTAACCACGGTGGCCGATTCGCTGCCCGGCTTGGGCATCGTCGCCGCAGTGCTCGGCGTGGTCATCACCATGGGTTCTCTGGGCGGTCCGCCGGAAGAGATCGGCGAACATGTCGCCGCCGCGCTGGTGGGCACTTTTCTCGGCATTCTGCTCTGCTATGGCCTGACCGGACCGCTGGCCGCCAACATGACCAAAAACGCCGATGCGCACAACGAATATCTTCACGTGCTGCGGGTGCTGCTGCTCGCGTTTCTCAAGGGCGCGGCACCGATGATTGCCATCGAAATTGGCCGCCGGGCCATTCCCGCGCACATGCGGCCGACCTTCGACGAGATGGAAAAGCACTGCAAGAACACCGCGGCGGCAGCTCCTGATACGTCTGCGGCAGCCGCCTAAACGGAGCGAGCAATCATGGCCAGCAAATCAGCGCCGATCATTGTCATCAAAAAGAAGGGCGGCCACGGAGGTCATCACGGCGGCGCATGGAAGGTAGCCTACGCCGATTTTGTCACCGCGATGATGGCGCTGTTCATCGTGCTCTGGCTGATGGGTTCCAGCACCAAAGTAAAGAAGGCCGTCGCCGGATACTTTAACGATCCCAAGGGAACCGGCGGCCTGCTCGGCACAACGATGACCGGAACCGGAGAAACTGTTACCGCAGCCACCTCCGACGACATGCAGAAGCTCAAAGAAAAACTGGAAGCGGAAATCAAAGCCAACAAGGCTCTGGAGAAGCTCTCTAAACAGATTGAGATCACCATTACACCCGAAGGCCTGCGCATTGAACTTATCGAAGACAAGAACGGAGTCTTCTATCAGAGCGGCAGCGCCCACCTGAGCGACAGCGGGCAACAGTTGCTCACCCTGTTGGCGGCGGAGTTGAAGACGCTGCCCAATAACCTGCTCATCGAAGGCCACACCGACTCCACGCCGTACTCAAACGACGCGAACTACGGCAACTGGGAGCTTTCCGCCGACCGCGCTAACTCCGCGGCGACTATTGCAACAAGACGGCGTGCGCCAGGATCAGGTCACTCAGGTGCGCGGCTACGCCGACCAGCTCCTGCGCGTGAAAAACAACCCGACCGACCCCTCGAACCGGCGCATTTCGATCCTCGTAAAAAACAGCACCGGCCCTCCTCCAGATATGGGAACGATCAACAAGATTGCCAACGGGCAGCCGACTGGATCCGACAAACCCAAAGATGCGGGAACGGCAGCCAAGCCGGATGCCAAACCCGCTGCAGGTGGGAACAATGCTAAGCCGGCTGCCCCTGCCGCTGCGCCCCCGACTCCGGCTCCAGCAGCAGCTAAGCCGGCTGCTGGCACTCCGGCCACTCAGCCGGGACTTGTCGACAAACTCAAGGGTATGTTGCCGGGGGCCAAACATTGAGGATGCTGTATTTATTGCCGGCATCCTCTAATACTTTGCTTCAAAGGCGCGGAAGCGCCGCTCCAGCTCCCACTGGGCCGCAGCCTTCTCGCTGCTGTCGAGGAATACCTTGCAGGCGGGCGCTGGCTTCTCGCCGCCAGGCAGCTGGGCAGTACAGGCAGCGGCAGGCGCGGTGAAAACATCCTCCGCAGCCCACAAGCTCTTCCCCGGCAGAAAGCTATGTTCCATGCCGGTGCGGGCCAGTTGCTTCAGATCCTGGAAGCTCAGGTGATAATCGAGCGCTGCGCGAACATATTCAGTCGTAAGGTCGATCCGGCTCACACCCTCATCATCCGTAGAAAGCGCCACCGGCACATGCGCGGCGCGATAGACAGGAAACGGATGTCCGGCCCCTTTGATGCCCAGAATCCCGTCATTGGAGCTGAGGTTGATCTCCACCATCACATGCTTCTCAGCCAGTTCCTTGAGCAGCTCTGTCGCATTCTCCTCGTACATGACGTCCACACCGTGGCCAATACGTTCGGCGTGGCCCAGCTCGACGGCCTGACGGATATGGAAGCGCAATCCCTCCGGCGGCACCAGGCCCGGCGCAAGTTCCCCGGCATGTAGGCTGATGGGCACTGAAGGATACACCGAATGCAGGTAATCCAGCATCTTCATCTGCAGGGTGTAATCGCGCATCGAGATGAATCCATCCTCGGGCATCACAAAATTGATGCCAACAAAGCCGGCCTCGTGCGCCGCCTGCGTCGCGGTGATGGTCTCGAAGCCGAGGAGCGTTTGGGCAAAAACCTGCTCGGGCGCATAACCACGCAATATTTGATAGATGTAGCGTGTCTCGACCCGACAAGCAGGCGCGGCTTGCGGAGTTCCGCAGTGCTCAATCTGGTTGCGCAGCGCCTCGGCGGAGCGGATATGCTCCCGGTCGGTCTCCACCTCGTCGCGCAGGCCCTTTGCCAGCAGTGTCTCGCGCAACTGGGCCAGGTCGGCGGCAGAGGGATCGGGCTTCCACCCGGCCTTGAGAGCCAGATCCGCGGCATAGCCGAAGGGAGGCGTTTCCATCAGCTCGATATACTGCTGGTTCTGCGCGGCGGCGCGGCTGGCGGCCTCATCTACCCACTCACCGGTATGCCGCTTGTTGAGTCCTCCGAATCGCCCGAAAGTGGCAAAGAACTGATCGTGCCCAGTCACTCCTGCGCTGGGAACAAAGCCGCGCATCGAGAAGGAGTCTACCAGCCGGTCGTACAACTCCTGATTCGACGGCGATATATTTCCCGACAACGCGCTGGCAGGCACCAGAGGCGCCGTGCAGGGCGGCTTGGCAAAGCGCAGCGCCACTGAGTCAACGCACAGCCCGTCTTCGCCGGCGGCGCGGATAAAACTCTCCGCATAGACCGCCCCTGAAAGATGCACATGCAGGTCCGCGCCCTTGGGAAAATCCTCAAGAAACGCGCGCAGTGTAAGCGGACCACCAGCAACGGCAGCGTTGTAAGCAGCCGTGGTGCGGTCGGTTTTGAGTGTCTGGCTGGCACAGCAAATGCTTGCTGCCAGCAGGAGAATCAGGATGCAGGCGGGTCGGCGCATGATTGTTTTCCAGTGTAGCCCATCCGGTTTCACTGTGATGAATGGAATGTGAACCGGGAGTTTGACCGTCTTCGGGCCGCCCAGTATACTCAGAGAGGTAACAAGCGGGAGTAGCTCAGTGGTAGAGCATCGCCTTGCCAAGGCGAGGGTCGCGAGTTCAAATCTCGTCTCCCGCTCCATTCCGCCCTCCGGCTCCCGCCGGGTTGGCTACGGCGGTTTGGAACGATCCGCAAAAAAAAGGCTTGCCCTGCCAAGGCGCGGTACCCAAGTGGTAAGGGAGAGGTCTGCAAAACCTTTATGCGTCGGTTCGATCCCGACCCGCGCCTCCAATCCTTTCAGTAATATGTAGGTTTTTAAAAACGTGAGGCCTATTGCGCCCCGACCGAGACTATCGGGAGGGGATTTTTTGCGGTTTACGCCCCCTTCGATCTTCCTTGCGCCCTTGCCGCACACCTCTCAAAAAAGCAATCGACTGGTGTTTTATAGCTCTCGATTGAACTACGAACAATTTACGCATTCCAAGGTAAACATTTCTAGCCGCTCTCTTGGAATGCTTCTCCGCGCTTGATCATCTCTTCTGTTCACAGCGACTTGCTCTTTGGAATGCAAGTTGCCGAAATAAGCCCCAGCACGAGCGAATTCCCCATTCAGGAGGTAGACTTCTATGCGACTTTGCACCCGAACGTTTACTACTCAAGGTCTGCTCTGCTTGACCGCATTCGCCTTGGCATCTGGCATGAAGGCGATAGCCATGAAACCGGCGTTTGTTCAGCCCGCGGGTATCGGCGAACAAGAAACGCAGCATTCTCAGCAAAAGCCCGACATGCAGCAATCGGGCACTCCCAGCCTGACCAGCCGGCAACCAAGGCCATGGTCGTTACCGGCATGATCGTCAAGAGCGGTTCCTATTTCGTCCTGCGGGATTCGTCCGGGGCCGTTTATCAACTCGACGCTCAGGAGAAAGCCCAGCCGGATGAGGGTAAGTCCGTCAAGATAACGGGCAAGCTTGAAGCAGAGGCCAAGTTTCTCCACGTGGAAACAATTGAAGAACTCAATGGGTGATTCAGTCATAACTCGGATAGCTTGGATAGCCAGCTGAATCCGCTCAGATCGCCTGAATAAATTGCAAGCCATGCGGACAGGCTCTCCCTGCCGCATGGCTTGCCCTTGCGATCTTATTCATCACCGTCCGGTTAAAACTGACCGGAACGAGGCCCACATTCTCGCCAGATAGCTTGGAGTTCCAAATACGGCTGTCTGATGATGGGCTTCCATTTCCCCATAAAGAGGAGAACAAGATGCATTTTTTTCGCCTTCGATTGGTTGCGGCGCTTTTTTTAGGAATCACGCTGATCTCGGTTGCCTCCACTTACTTCGATGTCCTTGCACATAGGCACATCTTGCGTAGCGACCTTGAACGAAGAACGCAATGGCTCGCGGCAGGCTTGCAACCACAGATCGAACAGCAACTCATTTCGGGCGCCGCGGTTGATTGGCCGGGGATGCTGCACACTCTACGGCAACGCTCCGATCAACCGGCCATGGCAGCTTTTGATGTCGATGGCAAGCTGCTTGCCTCCACGGGCGACGGCAATCTCTCATGGCTAGCTCTTTCAACATCAACCAACCTTCTCGAACGTGCCTTGGCCGAAGGCAAGGAAAGGACTACCTTTGCCAGGATTGCTGATGTTCCTGGCCAAGCCGGCGGAAATTCAGACTCAACAAACAATCACGCGAATAACAGCGCATCTTCAACCCGGCTTTGGTATGAAGATGCAATTCCTCTCAGGAATGGAACGCGGACCGTCGCGATTCTGCTGTTAGCAACGGACGCCGAATACATCCACGCAGAGGAAGTTGAAGTCTGGCGGCGCAGCTTTCTGCGCATCCTGGCGATGATGGCTTTGGTCGTGGGCGTGACCGTGGCCATGGTTCGATGGTTTCTCCAGAAGCCTGTGGTCCGTGCCGCGGATTGGCTTCGCCGGTTACGGCATGGAGAAGCGGAGGTCGAGGAAGGGGCGCGCGAATTCGGCTATTTGATCCCGTTGGCCAAAGAGGTCACTTCACTGGCCGAGAATCTTACCCATGCGCGTTTGGCCGCTGAAACAGAAGCGCGGCTTCGCGACCGCGCAGAGCATGTGTGGACGGCGGAGCGGCTCGCCGTGCATGTGCGCGAACGTCTGGGCAGCGACAGGCTGCTGGTTGTCTCTAACCGGGAACCCTATATGCATGTGCGGCGTGGAAAGCAAACCGAGTGCATCGTGCCGCCCAGCGGGCTGGTCACAGCTGTCGAACCCATCCTGCAGGCTTGCGACGGAACCTGGATCGCGCATGGAAGCGGCAGCGAAGACGCCCTCTTCGTGGATGACCATGATCGCCTGCGCGTTCCCCCCGATGAAAGACGCTATACTTTGCGCCGGGTATGGCTCACCCCAGAAGAAGAAGCTAGTTACTACGAGGGTTTTTGCAATGAAGGACTGTGGCCACTGTGCCATATCGCACATACCCGGCCTATTTTTCGAGCCAGCGATTGGAACAGCTATAAGAATGTGAATGCCAGATTCGGCGAAGTGCTGATTGAAGAGATGCGCGAGATGAGCCATCCTGTCGTCTTCGTGCAGGATTATCATTTTGCTCTGTTGCCGCGCATCATCAAGCACGCCAGGCCTGATGCGCGTGTAGCCATCTTCTGGCACATTCCCTGGCCCAATGCCGAGAGCTTTGGTATCTGCCCCTGGCAGGCGGAGTTGATCAATGGCTTGCTGGGCGCAGATCTTATCGGCTTTCATTTGCAGGCGCATTGCAATAACTTCCTCCAGACTGTAGATCGCGTATTGGAGGCTAGAACTGACTGGGAACACTTCAGCGTCCGGCGCAACGGACATCATTCCGTAGTCCGTCCCTATCCGATCAGCGTGGCCTGGGACGAGCACAAAAGCGCAGCGCAAACCTCGCTGAGCGACGAACCTGTTGTAAATGCCAGCGCGGAAAACCTGCGGCCCGCAATGGTTGTGGATTCCTCAACGAGTGAGCATCCAGAGGACCGCGCTCTGGTGAGTGCGTCAGCTAAAACGGCAGACTCCTTGCATTGCGAACTCGGGATCGAGGGCAAGCAGCTTGTGCTGGGCGTAGATCGCATGGACTATACCAAGGGAATCGTAGAGCGGCTGCTGGCGATTGAGCACTTATTTCAAGAGCATCCCTGGTACTTGGAACAGATTGCCTTTGTGCAGATAGCTTCTCCGAGCCGCACACGTATTCCAAGTTATGCCGCATTGCGTGTTCAAGTAAAGGAGACAGTTGATCGCATCAACCGCCGGTATGAGACTCCGCACTGGAAGCCGGTCATTCTGATTGAGCGCCAGTGCAGTCACGAAGAGGTGGAACGATTCTATCGGGCCGCCGACCTATGTCTGGTAACTTCCCTGCATGACGGCATGAATCTGGTGGCCAAGGAATATCTTGCGGCTCGCAATGATGGTGATGGCGTATTGGTGCTGAGTCATTTCGCTGGAGCGGCTCAGGAGCTGAAGGATGCCATCCTGGTAAATCCATACGACACAGAACAGGTCTGCGAAGCGATTCACGCCGGACTGCGCATGAACCCGACGGAGCGGCGTCTGCGGATGCAGCGCATGAGGCTGCAAGTCAAGGAGCATAATGTCTATCGCTGGGCGTCGATGATGCTATCCGATCTTTGTGCCGTGCAAATCGAGGATGAGCTTCTGGCGGTCTCTCTCAATCGTTCGATCCGTAAGCTGGCTTAGTGTTTTGAATTAACGCGGAGGTCTTCACTGATCAGTCAATCTGCATCGCGCTCTTATCCAGCGCCGCAAGAAATCGATCGTCG
>Ga0181519_10002233_pt1 | contig 16581 bp, 10 predicted proteins | sample PEATcosm2014_Bin_26_FD_121102 | JGI IMG/M metagenome (GOLD analysis project Ga0181519, IMG submission 121102) | Peatland microbial communities from MTU Mesocosm Facility, Houghton, MI, USA - PEATcosm2014_Bin02_10_metaG | ecosystem: Environmental > Terrestrial > Soil > Wetlands > Peat | place...
TCGCTCCACGCTTCCTCCCCACAATCGGTCGCCCTCATGCAGTTGCGCTTCACTTCACTCGCTGTGACCAGCTTGCGACGGGACTTGCACCCGTAAGAGTGCGCCCATGCTGGGCGCACAAAAGATAGGCCAGCTTCTGCGGAAGCTGGCCTGTCTTTTGCCGAACGGTTAAAAATGATCAAAATGCTACTGCGCAACCGGTGGGGTCACAGGTTGGTCAGCTACCTTGGCGGGTGCTACTCCAGGAATTACAGGCGTGGAATTGATCTGTCCCGAAGCAGCCTCTTTCAGGTTGATGCCGTAGTGCTGCAAGGTTGAGGCCAGAATCTGGTAGAGGCCGGCACGATCCTTGGCGTAAGCGGCATGAGCAGAGATCAGGCTATTCTCAGCCGAGGAAAGATTGCGTTGTTGCAGCAGTACATTGGCCGTTGTTGAAGCGCCAAGGTGCAGCTTCTTGATCTCGGCATCAAGGCTCTGCTGGTTGTATTCCTTGGCGGCTTGGGCAGCTTGCACCTGCGCCCTGTCGTTGGTCAAAGCAAACTGGGCATTCACCACCTGCATACGAATCTGCGTGTAGAGTTGCTCAAGGCGCAGTTCAGATTGCCGGTACTCGATCAGTGAGCGAGCCTGGTCGGCCTGGGCGGCGCGATTGCGGATGGGAATATTCAGACTGAAGCCGACGGTTTTGTCCGGGGCTGTGCTGTTAAAGAAATCGGAGATAACTCCGCTGTAGCCGCCCGGCGCTTGGTTGCCTTGAACCACACAAGAGATTCCATCAAATTTGCAGTTTGGATTGACCGGGCCACCGGTGATGCTTGCGCCATAAGAGGCGAAAGCGTCAAAGGTGGGCAGCAGAGCGTTCCGCGCCCCGCGCAACGTGATCTCGTTGTTCTTGACCTGCAAGACAGCCTGCTCAAGCTCTGGGCGCTGCTGAAAGGCCTGCTGCACCAGGGATTCAATCGGTTGGCTCTCTTCCGCAAGCACGTCCATGCTTACACGGTCGGTCGGGATGACCGGAGCGGCCGAAAGCTGGGCGTCGTTGAGGTTGCGTGCAATGGCCTGTTTGATGATCTGCTGCTGGTAGTTCAGAGTGTTCTGCGAACTGATGAGAGCCTGTTTGTCGGTAGCAACCGTTGATTGTGCATTGACTACGTCCAGCGGGGCCAGCGTGCCAATCTCCAACTGCTTCTTGTTGTCTTCCAGCAGCTTGCTGCTCTGCTCCAAGGCGTGCTGCTTGGCCTGCACATCCTCGTAGGCCTGGACCAGCCCCCAGTAAATGCTCTCCACCTGATTGACGGTATAGAGAATCTGCTGGCGGAAGGAGGAATCGGTGATGCGACGGTCGTTGACGGCTTGATAAATAAAGCGATTGTTCACCCAAATGCCCGCGCCTTGCAGAAGATGCTGGGTGACTGTCGCTTTGAAGGAGGAAAGCAATGTCGGTTCGTAGCTGGCGATTGAACTGCTGGTCGTATTGCGATCATTGTTAAAAGAGATATTCAGCGCTGTTCCCGGAGCAAATCCCTGGGCATACGTGAAGTTGTATTGCTCGTCTGTGGAAACGGAGGCGGGTTGGAACAGGCTGGTCGATTGAGTGCGCTTCCGCTCGTACTGAATCGTGCTAGTCAAGGTCGGGTCAAGGTTCTCCGGCGCAGGGCCCGCGCCCGAAGTGGAGAGAACAAGGCCGGAACTTCCGGAGCCCGCGCCGCCTGATCCGACGGATGTGCCGCCTGGGCCACCACCACCAGAGAGTGTTGCCGTAGAACCGCCCAGCGTGTTGGCGATTACGCCGGAGTTGACGCCGCGCAGCATAGAACCGGCTTTGGCGCGAAGCAAATCGGTATCGGCGATGTCCAAATTGTAGCGGGCAATGGCGATGTCAAAGTTGTTCTCGATCGCTATCGCCAGCGCATCCGAAAGGCTCAGATAAATCTTGCCGTCCTTGACCAGATCCGTCAGGCGCACCGAGTTGGCAAAGCTGGCCTTGGAGATGGTGGTTGGCCGATATTTGTTGATCGGATTGCCCAGAAGCCTGCCTGAAGGCACGGAAAAGTCCCGCGACGATTGCCGCAGGTCAAGGGGCTCCGTCTGCACGGGCGCTGGAGCCGTCGGCAGCTCGGAGGCCGCCTTGTCCGGCGCGGTGGCCGCCTGCTGGGCAAAGCCCGAGGGCAATGCCGTCGTCAAGGCCAGCATCAACGCCGCTACGGCGCGCAGCCGATTACCCGCCGGTTGTGTCTTCTTCCCCGCGGCTTCAACTTCCTGCTTCTGCAACACACTCTTGCCAAACAAATGCATATTTCCTCTCCACAAATCTCTGAGGCGTATGGGCGTTCTTCTTCAAGACGAACGGGGAGCCTCCCCGGACGCATTTTTTGCAATTCCCTGCTACTATTATCGCCTGTGGCCAAAGCTGCGCCACTTCACTCACCGGTTATTACGCAACAGGCTTCCGGTTCGTTCCCTTGGATCTGGCTCTATCCACGATTCTGAAACAGAATGAGGGCATTTGATTAGACGGATCAATCTCATTCTTATTGCAGTTCGATTTCCCGATTCGAGTATTCTTGATTTAGCCCGGCCAAGGGGCAGATCCGGAATAGGGCACGAGCCTCCGTCCGGGTTGAATGAAACTGAGAAGAATTCAATATGCCCATAGTGAAGAGCGAAGATGCGGAGGTCGCGCCCACCCTCCAAAACTGGAAGCTGACCCTGGCCTACGACGGCACGGATTTTCGTGGCTGGCAGGTGCAGCCGGGCGAGATCACCGTGCAAGGCGAGTTGCAGGCCGCGCTCAAGCGCATCACCGGCGAAGCGCCGCTGCCGCAAGGCTCAGGCCGCACCGACGCAGGCGTTCATGCCCTCGGCCAGGTGGCCAGCTTCACTCTCGCCGCGCCCATTCCGGCCAAGAACCTGCAACGCGCCCTCAACCGGACGCTCCCAACTTCCATTTGCGTTGTGGAAGCCCGAACGGCGCAGAGCGCATTTCATGCCCGCCACTCTGCCCTGGCCAAAACCTACGAGTACCGGGTCTTCCGCGATTTGCTTTGCCCGCCCTTTCTGGCTCGCTATGTCCACCATTGCTCCTGGCCGATGAACCTGGAGGCACTCGAACACGCCGCGCAATTCTTTGTGGGCGAGCATGACTTCATGAGCTTTGCCGCCACTGACCCGGAACTGGGTGCCCCATCCATTTTGCGTTCTTTGCAAAAAGGGTGGGACTCCAACGATCCAGATGTGCCGCCCGATCCGCGGCCTATCCCCAGAGAGGGCTTTGTCATCAAGCCGCCGATGGACCCAACGGTGCGCAGAATCTTCTCCTCCGGCTGGGAAGAGCAGCATTGCGAGGCGGGCGCGCTGCTCGTCTATCGCGTGCGTGGCAGCGGCTTTCTGCACCACATGGTGCGCAATCTGGTGGGAACCATGCTGGATGTGGGCCGCGGACGGCTTGCCCCTGAGTCGATCCCGGAGATTCTCGCCGCCCGCAATCGCGCCGCTGCCGGACCCACCGCACCGGCGCGCGGGCTGTTTCTCCATTCGGTCGAATATGACGGGGCGGAATGAACCATATAGACCGAATAAAGACTTTACCGCAGTCGAATAAAAGACTAAATTAAGTCTATAAAAGATCTTTCAGGAGGTTCATTGTGCGCTATTCCACCCAAATCAAACCCATCAGCTACGTTAAAGCTCACGCCGCCGAACTGCTCGACCGCATCACCGAGGAGCGCGAACCGATCATCATCACCCAGAACGGCGAGGCGCGGGCCGTGCTGATGGATGTACACTCCTTCGACGCATCTCAGGAGACCATGGCCATGTGGCAGATCCTGGCGATCGGCAAGAAACAGATCGAAGCGGGACAGACCCTCCCGCTCTCCGAGGCGATCGCCAAAGTACGCAACCGCACGGCCAGGATGCCAGAACCAGAAGGCGTAGCGCAATGAACTTTACGGTACGCCTCACCAGCGCAGCCTGTCGCGATCTCATGGAGATTTACGACTGGATTGCGGAACACGATTCCCAGAAAAAAGCCGACTACGTCCTCGATAAGTTGAACGAAGCCGCAGAGAGTGTAGCGGCTTTGCCGCATTGTGGAACACGAGTGAACGAACTGCCGCCGGGAACGGAAGCAGAGTACGGGCAGGTCTATTTCAAATCCTATCGTGTGGTTTACGAAATCATGCGCAACGAAGTAGTGATCCACTTGATTGCCGATGGCCGCCGCAATTTGCAATCGCTGCTGATGCGGCGGCTCTCCGGTCAGAACTTGTAGACTACGCCCAATTCGGCGCGCGAACTGCGGGTCTCATGCGATGAGCAGCCCATGTTGGCGCAACTCGAGGGCAGGTCGGCGGTAATGGAGGAGCGGATATCGTCGCCCGCAAAGCTGATGAAGATGCGCGGCTTGATCTTGTATTCCAGGCCTCCGCCGTAACCTCCGGCAAAGGAGACACTTGGAGTCGCGTAGGGCTGGATGGGCGATCCGGGAGTCGTAATGGGTGTGCCGCTGATGTGCTCCATGCCCAGCAGTACATGGCCAAAGACACCAACAGGTCCAAGCAGATGCGCATGCAACACCGGGCCAAAAAGCAGCATATCCACGGTCGGGTTTCCGGGGTTGGTCGCGTCATAAGGAAACTTGTAAATGCCGCCATCGGCAAAGACGCCAAAGTACTTGCCCCAATCGCGGGTCACCTTCAGGTTCAATCCAAACTGTCCATTGCGCGACTGGTTGACGTTGTTGAGGCTGGTGTACCCGGCGCCTACGAATACTTCGTACTTGGGCAGCACTTCGGTAGCCTCGGCGTGTGCCGGCTTGTCGGGGGCTACCTGGCTGGTGGCGGTTAAGGGCATCATCACGGCCGCAACCACGGCCAAAACCAGGAACAGAAACTTACTCTTCAATGTGGGACTCTCCTCAATGCAATGCTGGGACGACGTCGGCGCTCCAGGGCCAAAGCCCCCAACCCGCCGTTCACTCTTGATCGGCCACCCGTATCGACGAACCACTACTAGACTATCCTCTCAGACCCGCTTCCATGAAGTCCGAGGCGTTTTGCCTTCAAGGCTTCTGGACCGGAACCGGCCCCGACAGCCGCAGCAGCTTGCCGGAAGCCGCTGTCACTGTGACGGGAATCCCGCCGGAAAGATAGCGTCCAATCACCTCCGGCCGCTGCCAATCCAAATCCCAGCCCTCCTCAATCGCCACCACCGTGTACTCGCCCGGAGCCACATCGTGCAAGGAAAAGCTGCCGTCTGAGTCGGATTGATCCCGTCGGACAAGCGCGCGGAAGGTCGCTCTTTCTTTGGGAACCAGTACAATCATCGCGCCGGACTGGCCCTTATCGTCTTTACTGTGAGCAAAGCCCTCCACACGCGTCTCGCTCAGGCTCACCGTCGCCACCACCTGGATCGGCTTTTCCCGCATGGTGAAGTGGTTGCCGGCGAAGGTTCGGCCGCCGATGGTGAGCGAGGTCAAGATGGGATCTTTGCCGTCGGCAAACACCCAAAGCTCCCAGCTTCCCGGCGGAACCGCGTCAAAGCTGAATTTGCCGCCGCTGACACCGGTCTGCAGCGGGGCGTGATTTTGGGTCTCGTCAAAAGACACAAGGCGCACCACCATACTCTCCGGCAACGTGGAGCCGTCAGCGCTTTGCAAACTTCCCTTCAATGCCATGGCGGGCGTTCCGAGGTTGGGGTCGATTCGCTGGCTGCTCGTCACGTCAATCTCCGCCACCCGCGGCGGATCGCCTTGCGTCAGTTCGTAGTGGCCGGGAGCTATACCCGGCAATTTGACCTCAACTGTGTTTCTATTCCCAGGAGGAAGCACATCCTCAATGGACAATTCAGTGTCGAAAATGGTTTGATGCATCTCCACTAGCGAGGCCCATTTGTTCTCTTTCATGGGCGATTCAACCACCAAATGCAATGCGGGAACCGTGCGCAAGATGATATTTGCATCCACATGATCTCCGCCGGTCAAAGTGATCGAGGTTGCGGACTCCTGATCCGTCGTTGAGTCAAAGTATGTAACGGGGTAGGCAACATCGAGCGCAGTACCTTCATCGCTTGCCGGGCCTATGATATTGAACCAAGGCTCCGCCTTGACCGCGACCAGATACTCGCCCGGAGCCAGCCCATCAAACTCATACGCGCCCGTGTCGTCTGTGTTCGTCTGGCCCGCACTTCTGATTTTGTCGCCCGGATTGTGCCCATGCGGTTTGCGGAAGAGCATCACCCGCGCCCCCTCCACCGCGTCGTCGCCGTCGCCGGTGACCACGCCGTAGAGCGAAGCTCCCGGAGTGAGCCGGAAGACCAGCCCGCTGGTCTGCTGATCTGCGCCGGTGACGATTGCCGTGCTGAAGCCGCCCTCGTGCTCATCGTAGAAGCCGGTGAGGAAGCCGCGCTTGGAGGCGGTCAGCGGATATTTGGCTGCCGGAAGTCCCTCCATCGAAAAGCGCCCCTCGCCATCCGTCTCCACCGACGCGACAATCTCGCGGCTTTCATTGTCTTGCACGGAGACCGTCGCCCGCCGCACCGGCTCGCCGCTCGCTGCATTCACCACCGTCCCGGCGATGGTGTAGCCGGCAGCAGACGCGGGCTTTGTTTGCGCGCCCATGGATGCCCACGCGATAAGAGAAAAGACCACGAACGCGCAAAGGAATCGGAGCGCGCCAGTGTTAAAAAACACTTCCGTGCCCCATCCATTTCGCGTTCTTTGCGAAATGGGTGGGATACCACGAACCCCATCAAGCCGCGTTTTGAAGGCTCTCCTCATCGTCCTGGAACCTCCAGCATGAGGTTGCCGGTTGTCCCCGGAGAAAGTGTCACCTGCTGCCCCGCCGTGGGTAGAGCGGCCAGCGCCGCCGGATTGCGATACTCCAGCCGCACCGGTTCGTTGAAAACATATACGTGATAGCTGCCTGGAGTCAGCCCATCGACGGTCAGCGTTGCGCCGGAGGATGGATGCATCGTCATCGGCGGAATATCGGCGGTGGTGTCAAAATCCGGAACCACATAAACGGTGTAAAACGGCTCCTCTCCGGGCAGAAAATCAGCCAGCGCGGGCGGCAGCGTCAACGCCAGCTTGGAGCAATCGCCACGGAGCGTCAGCTCCATCGGCGGCGGCGAAGTCCCCGGTGCAACCGTCAGCGGCTCGCGGGCCAGATTCGCGCCTCCCGCGCTGAAAGAGACCACGCACAAGCTGCGGCCATTGACTTCAGTGTTCAGCCATTCAGAACCGAGAGTGAATCGGCTTAGTTCCAACAGATCCGCACCAATGACGACCGAGGAGATGTCGATATCACCACCAATCGCCAGTATGGGTTCGGCGGGAGAGGCATTCACCGTGACTTGCATTTGCAACTCCTCGCTGGCCTTCGATTCTGAACTCCGCACCGCCCGCAAATGAATCGACCAATTGGGCATGGTGGAAAGTGAGATACGCAGATTGGTTATCGCATGGCCTTCCACGGAGAACTCCGCCGAACCCCATAGATATTCAGATGGACGGTTCGATGCCATCTGAACATTGATGAACCTCGATACGGCCAGAAGCGAATACGACCCATTGGGCAGATCAGCCTGAACAGTGCGCGTTTGCGCGTCATATTTGGCGGAATAAGCCAAGGCGTGGCCGGAGATATCCTGCACTTCAACCGAGATTGCCGACTCGGATGGAATAACTCCCCGCTCATATCCCACGCCATCGTATGGTTTTCCGCCAGGCAAGGATACCGTTGCCCTGACCGAATAAAACGGCTCCTGTGTCAGTTGCAGATTGGCCTCGGCCTGTTCGCCCGCCTTGAGCCGGAGGCGGGCGGCGCCTGAGAACTCCCGCGCTTCGGGATAGAAGACGCTCGGATAGCCGCTCAGCGCGATCTTTGCGCCCTTGGCAACCGCCGCCGCCTCGTTCTCCATTGTGGGCTGCGTAAAGAGCGCGTAAACCCCGCTGGGCAATCCGGCAAAGCGGTATGAGCCGCTGCCGTTTGTCTTGGTGATTCCATTCTGCTTCCAGACGGCGCGACCGTTGCGAATCACCTGCTTGAGCAGCGAGATCTGTATCCCCTCGGCCGGGTCGCCGGTCGAGAGTTCAATGTGTCCGCGAATCGCAGAAGTCGGCGTCAGCGTGAAGTTCAGCTCCGGCGTCTCAACCGCCACCAGCACGCTATGCGCCGGGCCGTCGCCCTGGTAGTCCACATCTTCCGTGGCATAAGGACGGTCCAGAAAGCCAGGTTTGCGCAGCCGTATGATCTGCGGCCCAACCGCCACGCCAGTCAGCTCAAAGCGCCCTTCGCCGTTGGTGAGCGCGGCAATCTGGCTGCCCTCAATCTGCACCAGCGTTCGGGGCAGCGGAGCGCCGGTTGCTCCATTACGGACCACGCCTTGCACGGTGGTCAGCGTGGCTGGCGCGGCAGGTGGAGGCTCTTGCGCAGGCGCTTGCTCCGGCGGAGGCTGCAAATCCTGCGCCGGAGAGAGGCTTCCGACTGCCAGAATCAGAATGCCAAGCGTCATCCCAAGCCGCAATAGCCTCTTCCTGTCCGCCGTTCGTTCTTGGATGGCCAATGGGTCCACGATTTATTGTGACGGTTTTCAGCCGGGAATGGCACTCAGGCGAAATAAAAACCAGGCAAACTTTCAAATCGCCTGCAATTCGACTGCCGGTTACATCCGATTGATGAGCGAGGCCATGCAGGCCGCTCCAAAGCCGTTGTCGATGTTGACCACCGAGACGTTGGGCGAGCAGGTGTTCAACATTCCCAACAGCGCGGCAATGCCGCCAAACGAGGCGCCGTAACCGATGCTGGTGGGCACGGCGAGCACCGGCGCGTTCACCAGGCCGCCCACAACCGTCGGCAGCGCGCCCTCCATACCGGCGCAGACAATCAGAACGCGCGCCGCTTGCAGCCCCTGCCTCTGCGCCAGCAGTCGATGAATGCCAGCCACGCCCACGTCGGCAATCAGTTCGACAGTGTTGCCCATCAGCCGGGCGGTCACAACGGCCTCTTCGGCAATGGGCAGGTCGCTGGTTCCGGCGCAGACTACGGCGATGGTTCCTTTGCCTGGAGTTGCCGCGGATTGCGTCAGCGTGATGGCGCGGGCGGTCTCGTGGAAGACGGCGCGGGGTTCAACGGCAAGCACTGCCTCAAACATCTCCCTCGTGGCGCGCGTGGCCAGCACGTTGCCGCCGGCTTTAGCCATGCGCGCAAAGATCACGGCCACCTGCGCGGTGGTTTTGCCCGCGGCAAAGATCACCTCCGGCATTCCGGTGCGCAGGGCGCGATGGTGATCGAGCTTGGCGAAGCCGATGTCCTCAAAGGGCAGATCGCGCAGCCGATCGAGCGCGGCTGAAACTTCGGTTTGGCCTGCCGCAACTTCGTTCAGCAGCGATTCAATGCTGGCGCGATCCATCAGAACTTCTCCTTTGCAGCCGCATAGGCAAGCATCGCCGCCTCCGTCACCTGCTTGAGCGGAATCGCGTGCTCGGCGGCAAGGCGGCGGCAATCTTCATATTCCGGCTGGGCATTGGCTACGTCACCGTTGGCCAGCCGTGCGATTTTGATGCGCACTTTGCCCCAGCGGGTCTCGACCTCGGCAAACTCTCGCATCAAGGCGATTTTCTTCTCCACTCGCCAGTGCAAGCCAATCGTAGTAGTCTCGCGGAAGAGCAACTCTTGCAGCGCGGGCACCAGATCGGGTTTGCAAAGCACGGTCATCTGCACGCCTGTGCGCCCCTTCTTCATCTGCACGGAAGTGCGATAGACATCCCATGCTCCGGCTTCGAGCAGTTTTTCGCTCACATAAGCAATCAACTGCGGAGTGCTGTCGTCAATCACAGATTCAAGGACGGCAATGGAATCCGTGGCCGCTTCGGAGCTTTCTTCGCCAATCAACAAGCGCAGCAGATTCGGCTGGCCCGCGGTCTCGCGCCCGCCCGCGCCGTAGCCGGTTTTGAGGACGCGCATCGCGGGCAGCGGCGCGTATTCGACGTTGAGCATCCGCAGCAATACCGCGCCGGTTGGCGTCACGCGCTCCATCGGCGGGCCCGCCGCGTAGACCGGCGCATCGGCCAAGAGAGCGAGCGTGGCTGGCGCGGGAACGGGCAGGATACCGTGCTGGCAGACAACGGTTCCGCTGCCCACGTTTAGCGGCGAGGCCATCCATCTTCCCACGCCCAGCGCTTCGGTCCCGGCGGCGGAGCAAACAATATCGATGATCGTGTCCACCGCGCCGACTTCGTGAAAATGAACCTCTTCCACGGGCACGGAATGGATCGCCGCTTCGGCCTCTCCAAGCAGTTGAAAGGCGTGGATCGAGCGCTGCTTCACGGAGTCCGAAAGCGGCGCGGCTTGAATGATCGCGATGATTGCCGAGAGCGAACGGTGCGGCGCGTGCGTATGAACATGGTGTTCATGCTCGTGCTCAGAATGGGCATGGTGAAGATGGCCATGCTCATTCTGATGACTGTGCAGGCCTTCTGATCCCTGATCCCTGATCCCTGATCCCTGTTCTCCGACCCCTGTTCCCTCGTCGGTGATTACATCCACCTTGGTCGCCGCCAGCCCGCCGCGACTCACCTTGCGCATCTCCAGGCGCGCGCCCACATTCAGCGCCGCAGCCGTCTCTTCCAGGCAGCCAAAGGGAAGGCCAGCATCCACCAGCGCGCCCAGCAGCATGTCGCCGCTGATTCCAGAAAAACATTCCAGGTAACCAATTCGCATCGCATTGTGATTCTAAACTGCCGATGCCGCGCCGCGCCCGGTCAAAACTTCCACGGGCAAAACGGCGTTCATCGCGCCGGAGCGGAAGCCCTGGCAATCGAGCGTAACAAACTGGAAGCCAATCGCCTTGAGCGCCGCAGTGATCGCATCCAGCATCTCCATCGTAAGGGCGCGGGGCAACTCGGTGCGGGCCAGTTCGACCCGGGCGAGAGGGCCGTGATGGCGCACGCGCAGTTCGCGGAAGCCCAACTGCCGCAGGCATTCTTCGCCGCGCTCCACCTGCTCCAGAACTTCGCGGGTGACGGCGCGTCCATATTCAACGCGTGAGGAGAGGCAGGGCGCGGCAGGGCGATCCCAAAGCGCGTAGCCGGCGGCCTTGGAGAGCGAGCGTATCTCGTCTTTGGTCAGTCCGGCCTTGGCTAGCGGAGCCAGAACCGCGTGCTGCTCGGCGGCGCGCTGCCCAGGGCGATAGTCCCTGGTGTCGTCGGCGTTCATGCCGAAGGCGATGCGCTCAAATCCCAGCTTGGGGCCAAGCGCCTCCATCGCGTGAAAGAGTTCGTCCTTGCAGTGGAAGCAGCGATTGGCGTCGTTGCGCTGGTACTCCGGATTGGCCAACTCCTCGGTTGGGAGAATGTGCAGCGGAATCTTTTGCGCGCTGGCAAACTCGCGGGCAGCATCAAAATCGCGCCGCGCAAGGCTGGGTGAATCGGCAATCACGGCCAGCATCCGGCCACCCAGGACGCGATGGGCCGTGGCCGCCAGATAGGCCGAATCCACACCGCCTGAGTAGGCCACCATCAGGCTGCCCAATTGGGCGAGGTCTGCTTCCAACACTTGCAATTTGGAGGCGGTCTCGGCGTTGACGGTGAGGGGGAAAGTTGTCTGCGTTTCTGCCACCATAGCGCCGATTATATTCCTTGGATCGGTTTCAGTCGCTCGTGTGCGGAGATTCGACTTTCGGGTTTCTGATCAGGCTTGGAAAGAAACGAGCGTGGACCGGGCGGTCGGCGCTACGGACTGAGCGGTCGGCGCTGCACTTTGCTGCGCGGCGGATCGAGGACGCCCAGGATGGTGGATCTTCCCTTTCAAAGCAGTAATTTAATCGCTGGATTCAGCAAGGCGCGACCCATCATCGCGGCAAAAAATTGGGCGCTGAAGTGGATGCCGGCGCAGAGAGTTCTGCCGGAGTGTGAATTTTTCGTTATACTAAAGACTCCAGCCAAGCCCCAGACGCGGCCGGGCTTGCTCCGCCAGGCCAACTCATGCAGGACGAGGCGATTTCCGTTGAACGGAATCGCGCGATCTTTGTGTCTTTCGGCCAGGGATTGTGCTTCGCAGGGAAATTTTCAGACGAGAAGGTTGCCATGCTGATATCGGATTATTGTACCCGCACTCCACAGCCGCAAGGGCTTTATCATCCGCGGAATGAACATGATGCCTGCGGAATGGGACTGGTCGCCAACATTCGCGGCGAAAAAAGCCACGCTATCATCCGCAAGGGCCTGGAGGTGCTCATCAATCTGACGCACCGCGGCGCGGCAGGCTGTGATCCAGAGACGGGCGACGGCGCGGGAATTCTGATTCAGATTCCGCATGAGTTTTTCAAGCATGAATGTGGCGTGTTGGGAATGCCGCCGCTGCCCGATGCGGGCGCGTACGGCGTGGCGATGTGCTTTCTGCCGGTGGACAAGCACAACCGATTGCAGTGCGAAGGCGTGCTGGAGCGCATTGCACAGGAAGAAGGCCTGTCGGTTCTGGGCTGGCGCGATACCCCGGTCAACGGCATCGTGATTGGCCGCGAGGCGCGCGCTTCGCAGCCGTATATTGAACAGCTTTTTCTGGGCAAGCCGGAGGGGCTGGAAGAAGATGCCTTCGAGCGGCTGCTTTACAAAGTTCGCCGCCGCACAGAGAACGAGATGTTGCTCTCGGAGATTGAGGGCAAGGAAGAGTTTTACATTCCCTCGCTCTCGTGCCGGACGATTGTTTACAAGGGCTTGATGCTGGCCCCGCAGATTGAGAAGTTCTATTACGAGCTGGCCAATCCGCTGGTCAAAAGCGCGCTGTGTTTGATTCACCAGCGCTTTTCGACCAACACGTTTCCGAGCTGGAAGCTGGCTCATCCCTATCGTTACGTTGCGCACAACGGCGAAATCAACACCATCCGGGGCAACGTGAGCTGGATGAATGCCCGGCAGTCGATTCTGGAGAGCCCGGTGCATGGCGAGCAGATCGACCAGCTCTTCCCGGTGATTATGCCCGGCGGCAGCGATTCGGCTTCGCTGGACAACGCGGTTGAGTTCCTGGTACATTCGGGGCGCTCGCTGCCCCATGTGATGGCCATGCTGGTGCCGGAGGCGTGGTCGGGCAATCCCGACATGGACGAAGACAAGCGTGCCTTTTATGAGTATCACGCCTCGCTGATGGAGCCGTGGGATGGACCGGCGGCGCTGTGCTTTACCGACGGCAAAGTGATTGGCGCGACGCTTGACCGGAATGGATTGCGGCCGGGCCGTTATACCGTGACCAAGGACGGTTTGGTGGTGCTGGCCTCCGAGGCCGGTGTATTGGAGATTCCCGCCAAGGATGTTCTCAAGAAGGGCCGCTTGCAGCCGGGCCGGATGTTCCTGGTGGATACGGTTCAGCAGCGCATCATCTCTGACAAAGAGATCAAGCAGCAACTGGCCAGCCGCCAGCCCTACGCGGAGTGGCTCAAAGAGCAGCAGGTGACGCTGGACCATCTGCCGGAGCCGCCGGTGCGCAACATTGTGGCAAAGTCCGAACCGCTGCTGCGCCGTCAGCGGGCCTTCGGGTACAGTGAAGAGGATCTGAAGATTCTGTTGGGACCGATGGGCGCAGCCGGCATGGAGCCGATTGGCTCGATGGGAACCGATGTGCCGCTGGCCTGCCTCAGCGACCGTCCGCAGCCGCTCTTCAATTACTTCAAGCAGCTCTTTGCGCAGGTCACCAATCCGCCCATCGATCCGATCCGCGAAGAGATGGTGATGTCGCTCATCAGCTACATCGGCACCGAGCGCAACATTCTGGATGAGGCACCGGACAACTGCCACACGCTGAAGCTGCCCCATCCGATCCTGACCAATCGCGACTTGGAGAAGTTGAAGCGCATCTCTTCAGGAGATTTGCTGGCCACCACGCTGCCCACGCTCTTCCGCGCGGCCGACGGCGAAAAGGCGCTGAAGCACGCGCTGGATGACCTGAGCGCCCGCGCCGCGCATGCCGTGGATTCCGGCTACACGCTGTTGATCCTTTCAGATCGCGGCGTGGATGCAACCTATGCGCCGATCCCCAGCCTGCTGGCCATGGCCGCCGTACACAACCGGCTGGTGCGCGACAAGACGCGTACCCAGGTGGCGCTGATTATCGAAAGCGGCGAACCGCGCGAGGTGATGCACTTCGCTCTGTTGATCGGCTACGGCGCCAGCGCCATCAATCCCTACCTGGCCTTTGAAACACTGCACGACCTGAAGCGGCTCGGCCTGCTGCCGCACAACGTAACGGGCCCGCATGCCGAGAAGAATTTCATCAAGGCGATCAACAAAGGGCTGCTGAAGACCTTCTCCAAGATGGGCATCAGCACGCTGCAAAGCTATCGCGGCGCGCAGGTCTTTGAGGCTGTCGGGTTGAATCAGGAACTGGTCGAGGGATACTTCTCCGGCACGGCTTCGCGCATCGAGGGCGTGGGCATTGAAGTGCTGGCGCGCGAAGCGCTGCTCAAGCACAAGTACGCCTTTGAGCCGCTCACGGAATCCGAGACCGAGTTGGTGGTCGGCGGGCAGTATCAATTCCGCATCGACGGCGAATATCACCTGCAGAATCCTGAAACCATAAGCAAACTTCAGCAATCGGTGCGCACCAACAATCCGAAGACATTCCAGGAGTACACCGATCTGCTGGACGATCAGAATCGCCACCTCTGCACGCTGCGCGGGCTGATGAAGCTCAAGTACGCCGAGAAGCCGATTTCGATTGACGATGTCGAGCCGGCCAAAGAGATTGTCAAGCGCTTCACCACAGGCGCAATGAGCTATGGATCAATCTCCAAGGAAGCGCACGAGACGCTGGCTATTGCCATGAACCGACTGGGCGGAATGTCCAACACCGGCGAAGGCGGCGAAGAGGAAGAGCGCTTTACGCCTGACGCCAATGGCGATTCGCGGCGCTCGGCGGTCAAGCAGGTGGCCAGCGGACGCTTTGGCGTCACCACAAATTACCTGGTGAACGCAGATGAGTTGCAGATCAAGATGGCGCAGGGCGCAAAGCCCGGCGAGGGCGGCCAGTTGCCGGGGCACAAAGTGGATGCAATCATCGCCAAAACGCGCCACTCGATTGCCGGCGTTGGATTGATATCGCCGCCGCCGCACCATGATATTTATTCGATTGAAGACCTTGCGCAACTGATCTTCGATCTGAAGAACGTGAATCCCAAGGCACGCATCGCGGTCAAACTGGTCTCTGAAGTGGGCGTGGGCACGGTGGCCGCGGGCGTCAGCAAGGCGCACGCCGACGTGGTGCTGATCTCCGGCGACAACGGCGGCACGGGCGCATCTCCGCTCAGCTCCATCAAGCACGCCGGTCTGCCCTGGGAGTTGGGCCTCGCTGAGACCCAACAGGTGCTGCTGCTGAATGATCTGCGCGGACGCATCAAAGTGCAAACCGACGGCAAGCTGGCCACCGGGCGCGATGTGGTGATTGCGGCTCTGCTGGGGGCGGAGGAATTCGGATTTGCCACAGCTCCTTTGATTACAATGGGTTGCATCATGATGCGCAAGTGTCACTTGAACACCTGTTCAGTAGGCATTGCAACGCAAGACCCGGTCCTGCGCGCGCGCTTCCAGGGCGCTCCCGAGCACGTGGTCAACTTCTTCTTTTTTATCGCCGAGCAGGTTCGCCAGCAGATGGCCAAGCTGGGCTTCCGCACGGTCAACGAGATGGTGGGCCGCGTGGACAAGATAGACGCGGCCGTGGCTGATGCGCACTGGAAGGCCAAGGGCATTGATCTTTCGTCGATCCTCTATGCGCCGACTCTGCCCTCGCGCGTGGCCCGCCGCAAGGTGCAGGAACAGGATCACGGTCTGGATGTGGCGCTCGATCACAAGCTGATCGCCGCCGCGGCTCCGGCGCTTGAAGCGCAACAGCAAGTGAAGGCCACCTTTGAGATTCGCAATGTGGATCGCACGGTGGGCGCCATGTTGGGCGGCCAGATCGCCATGCGCTACGGTTCGGCTGGATTGCCGGAGGAGACGATCCACTTCAAATTCAACGGCTCGGCGGGGCAGAGCTTTGGCGCATTCGTGCCCAAAGGCGTGACCCTCGAATTGGAAGGCGACTCTAACGATTACCTCGGCAAAGGGCTCTCCGGTGGGCGTATTATCGCCTATCCGCCGAAAGGAGCCAGCTTCTTGCCGGAAGAGAGCATTCTGGTCGGCAATGTGGTGCTGTACGGCGCCACCAGCGGCGAAGTCTTCCTGAATGGTATCGTCGGTGAGCGCTTCTGCGTACGCAACTCCGGCGCCACGGCGGTCGTCGAAGGCGTGGGCGATCACGGCTGCGAGTACATGACCAATGGACTGGCGCTCATCATCGGCAAGACGGGCCGCAACTTTGCTGCCGGCATGAGCGGCGGGCGTGCCTTTGTCTACGACGAGCGGGGCGACTTTGCCTCTCGCCGCTGCAATACCACCAGCGTCGATCTGGAGCCGCTTGTGCTGGATGCGGACATCGCTGAAGTTCGCGGCTTGCTGGAGCGCCATAGCGATTTGACTGGCAGCCCGCGCGCCAAGTGGATTCTGGAGCACTGGACGGAGGCGCAACCACGCTTCATCAAAATCTTCCCGCACGA
>Ga0181519_10002237_pt1 | contig 16570 bp, 13 predicted proteins | sample PEATcosm2014_Bin_26_FD_121102 | JGI IMG/M metagenome (GOLD analysis project Ga0181519, IMG submission 121102) | Peatland microbial communities from MTU Mesocosm Facility, Houghton, MI, USA - PEATcosm2014_Bin02_10_metaG | ecosystem: Environmental > Terrestrial > Soil > Wetlands > Peat | place...
ATTCCACAGATAATAATACCTGCTTTCCGTGTAAGCTACAGCGCCGACCTACCAGCACCGCCGCCTACACATCCCTTCCTCTAAACAACAATGTCAATCAACAAACCCGCTTTTACTTGGCATCGATAGTATTCTATCGCGGCCCCGACGGCGGAGGCAGGCTTATAGGCCTGGCCGAAATCAGTGTCAACAGCTCTTTTCGTTTTTTTGCGCCTTGCGGCGCAAACGTCGTATCCTCTCGAAAGAGAAGACGACAACGGTCCAGGCGGCTTGGTCCGCCTGGACCGTCGAACGCAGATGAGCGTCGTCTTGATGAAAAGAATATGACGGTTCCGGCCCGACCGCGCAACCCCAAACCACGCATGAGATCGCAGAGCATCGATGCGCGGTACGGCCTTGACGGGCTGTCGGCCGGTTTCTTAGTCGAGTCGCCCGTATTCCTTCAATCTATTGAAACGATTGATAAGTCCGGGGCGCCACCAGACGCCCCGGGGGTTCTCAGGCGGCGGCGCGGATCGCCTCCAGTTTCAGCCCCAGGCGGCCGCCGGTCACGACCACCCGGTCGCCCTCGCCCAGCGTGCCGTCGAGGATCATCTGGGCCAGCGGGTTCTGCAGCTCGCGCTGGATCACCCGCTTCAGCGGCCGGGCGCCATAGACTGGGTCATAACCTTCCTGCGCCAGCCAGTCGCGGCCGGACGCCGAGAGTTCGAGTTCGACGTCCCGGCCTTCGAGCAGCTTTGTCAGCCTGCCCATCTGGATATCGACGATAGCGCCCATATCGCCGCGGGTCAGCCGCCGGAACAGCAGGATTTCGTCGAGTCGGTTCAAGAATTCCGGCCGGAACGCGGCACGGACGACCGCCATGACCTGCGGGCGCACCGATTCGGTCGTCGTATCCTCCGGCTGGTTGGCCAAGACCTCGCTGCCGAGATTCGAGGTCAGCACGATCAAGGCGTTGCGGAAATCGACCGTCCGACCCTGGCCGTCCGTCAGGCGGCCGTCGTCGAGCACCTGAAGCAGCACGTTGAAGACGTCCGGATGCGCCTTCTCGACCTCGTCGAACAGGATCACCTGGTAGGGGCGGCGCCGGACCGCCTCGGTCAAGGTGCCGCCTTCCTCGTAGCCCACATAACCCGGCGGCGCCCCGATCAGCCGCGCGACCGCGTGCTTCTCCATGAATTCCGACATGTCGATGCGCAAGAGCGCCGATTCGTCATCGAACAGGAATTCAGCCAGCGCTTTGGTGAGCTCGGTCTTGCCGACGCCTGTCGGTCCCAAGAACAGGAACGAGCCGATCGGTCGGTTCGGGTCCTGCAGACCGGCCCGCGCCCGGCGAATCGCGTTAGATACGGCGATCACCGCCTCGTTCTGGCCGATCACGCGGTTTTCCAACTGGCTCTCCATGGCCAGCAGCTTTTCGCGCTCGCCGGCCAGCATCTTGTCGACCGGGATGCCGGTCCAGCGCGAAACGATGCCGGCGATGTGCTTCTCCGTCACCGCCTGTTCGAGCATGCGCCCGGCGCCCTGGCCCTCGGCCTCCTTCAGCCGCTTTTCCAACGCCGGAATAGCGCCATAGGTCAGCTCGCCGGCCTTCGCCCAATCGCCGCGGCGCTGCGCCGAATCCAGATCGAGACGAAGCTGCTCGAGCTGCTCCTTGAGTTTCTGCGCACCCGAGAGCTTGTCCTTTTCGGCCCGCCACTGCGCGGTCAGTTCGGCCGATCGCTCCTCCAGTTCGGCCAGTTCCTCCTGCAGCTTCGTCAGGCGTTCCTTCGAGGCGGCATCCGTCTCCTTGCCGAGCGCCTCACGTTCGATCTTGAGCTGGATGATGCGGCGGTCGAGCTCGTCGATCGCCTCGGGCTTTGAATCGACCTCCATGCGCAGCCGTGAAGCCGCTTCATCGACCAGGTCGATCGCCTTGTCCGGAAGAAACCGGTCGGTGATATAGCGGTTCGACAGAGTCGCGGCCGAGACGATGGCGCCGTCGGTGATGCGCACGCCGTGATGCAGCTCGTATTTTTCCTTGAGACCGCGCAGAATCGAGATTGTATCGACGACATTCGGCTCGGCCACGAAGACCGGCTGGAAGCGCCGGGCCAGCGCCGCATCCTTCTCGATATGCTTGCGGTATTCGTCGAGCGTGGTGGCGCCCACGCAATGCAGCTCGCCGCGCGCCAGCGCCGGTTTCAGCATGTTCGAGGCGTCCATCGCCCCGTCGGCCTTGCCGGCGCCGACCAAGGTGTGCAACTCGTCGATGAAGACGATGACCTTGCCGGCCTCGGCCGAGATCTCGGCCAGCACCGCCTTGAGCCGTTCCTCGAACTCGCCGCGAAACTTGGCGCCCGCCACCATGGCACCCAGATCGAGCGCCATCAGCTTCTTGTCCTTGAGGCTTTCCGGCACGTCGCCATTGACGATGCGCTGCGCCAGTCCCTCGACGATGGCGGTCTTGCCAACGCCGGGCTCGCCGATCAGCACGGGGTTGTTCTTGGTCCGACGCGATAGCACCTGGATCGTCCGGCGGATCTCCTCGTCTCGGCCGATCACCGGATCGAGCTTGCCTTCGCGCGCCGCCTCGGTCAGATCGCGGGCGTATTTCTTGAGTGCGTCATAGCCCTGCTCGGCCGAGGCCGTATCGGCGGTGCGGCCGCGCCGCAGATCGTCGATCGCCTTGTTCAGCGTCGCCGGCGTTACTCCGGCACTCTTGAAGGCCGCCGCCGCGGCTCCACCGCCCATCGCCAGCGCCGTCAGCATCCGCTCGGCCGCGACGAAACTGTCGCCTGCCTTCTTTGCCTGCTCTTCGGCCGCTTCAAGCACGCGCGCGAGTTCCGGTCCGAGATAGACCTGACCGGCACCGCCGCCTTCGACCCGCGGCAGTTTGTCGAGCGCCCCGTCGACCGCGGTCAGCGCCAGTTCCGGCTGGCCGCCGGCGCTGCGGATCAGGTTGGCCGCCAGACCTTCCTTGTCGTCGAGCAAGGTCTTCAGCAGATGTTCCGGCATCAACCTTTGATGGCCGCGGCGCAACGCCAGCCCCTGGGCCGCTTGGATGAAACCCTTCGACCGCTCGGTAAATTTCTCGATATCCATCGTCTCCCCTTCCGGTGCCCGAAGCACACCTTCGACCGGTGCCGCGGCTCAGCGCCGACACCAACTAACAAGCGTGATATGGTCCGCACCTTGATCTCGCTCAAGACCGCGTGCACAAGGCTATTATCCCGCAAGCCTGGAAGCGCCGGTCCCGGCGCCGAGAGGGCAGCGTCGTCCGGTGTGGTTCAGCATGTTTCGGTTAGCGGCAGGCCTTCTCTTCCTTATTCTCATCTTCCTGCCGGCGCCGGCCGCCAGCGGCCGCTGGCCGGTGCTCGATCGCGCCGTGCCGTTCGAAGCGCTGGCGCTGGCGGCGGTGATCGCCCTGCCGGCGCTGCGGCGCGGGCGGTGGCCCAAGGCTGTCCGCGCCGTCTTGGCGATACTGGGATTGGCCGCGGCGGTGATCGGCTTTGCCGATGCCGAGGCGCCGGCGCTGATGGGCCGCGATCTCGACTTTTCGGCCGATCTCGCACATGCCGGTTCGGTGATCGCCCTGCTGGCGGCGTCGGCCAGCCCCGTGCAGATCGTCTTGGCCACCTTGGCGGCCTGCCTCGTGCCGGTCCTCCTGTTCCTGGCGATGCAGGCGGCGCTGGGCGCCGTGGAGCGCGGCCTCGACGCGGCGCCGCGCCGCGCTGCCGCGCTGCTGGCCGCGGCAATTCTCGTGGCGGCGCTGTCCGGCAGCGAGGTCGTCTCGCACCGCGCGATCGCCGCGATCGAGAAGCAGCGCGGCAAGCTGGCCGATGCCTGGCGCGCCACGCATGGCGAGCGCGACCAGTTCCTGGCCGGACTCGGCCCACCGCCGCGCACCGACGGCGATCTGGCGCGCCTCGGCGGTCGCGACGTCTATGTCATCTTCATCGAATCCTACGGCGCCGTCCTGCTCGACGCGCCGGAGTTCAAGCCGCGCGCGGCGGCTGCCCTGGCGCGCTTCGACACTGCCGTCGCGGGTGCCGGCTTCACCCTGCGCAGCGCCCGTATCGCGTCGCCGACTTATGGCGGCGGCTCGTGGCTGGCGCATGGCACAGTCGATTCCGGCGCCTGGCTCGACAGCGAGCTGCGCTATGAGCTGCTGACCACGACCGATCGGCCGACCTGGCCGAGGCTGATGGCGAAGGCCGGCTACCAGACCATGGACGCGCTGCCCGGGCTGAAGGAACCGTTGGACAGCGCCGCCTTCTGGGGCTTCGACCACATGGTCGGCACCGATCAGTTGGGATATTCGGGGCCCAGCTTCGGCTGGTTCGGCGTGCCGGATCAATTTGCGCTGGGCGCCATCGCCGCCTTGCCGCGCGCGGCCGGGAAGCCGCTTTTCGTTCAGATCGTCCTGGTGTCGAGCCACATGCCGTTCAGCCCGCTGCCGCCCTATGTCGAGGATTGGTCCGATGCGGGGCGCTTCGCCAGCCATCCGGAAGTAGCGCGAACCCTGGAGACGCCGCCCGATTGGCAGAATCTGGCGGCACCCTATCTCGATTCCGTCGATTACGATCTGCGCGTCCTCGGCGACTGGATCCCGCGCACGGTGCGCGGCAATGCCCTGGTCATCATCCTCGGCGATCATCAGCCACCGGCGCTGATCGGCACCGCCAGCGCCTCGCACGATGTGCCGATCCATGTTCTGTCGCGCGATCCGGAGATCGTCCGCGCGGTCGCAGGCCCAGGCTACGCCGATGGCGCCTTGCCTGGCGGTTCGGCCGGGAACATGGCCGATTTGCTGCCGAATTTCCTGGAGCGCCTGTCGAGCCCGCAGGCCAGCGCCAAGCCGCAGACCGGCGCTACAGCGCCGCGACAACCCGGCTGAACGCATCGGCGAACCGCCGGCGATCCTCCGGCCGGCCGACCGTCACGCGGATGCAGCGGTCGAGCGGCGCCACGCCGGGCATGCGGATGAAGACGCCTTCGCTCTCCAACAGGCGTTGGAGGATGCCGCGCGCGCGCTCGGCCGAGCCGACATCGATGGCGACGAAATTGGTCGCCGAGTCGAGGGCGCCGAACCCGTGCCGCTCCGCCAATTCGGCGTAATCGCGTTTCCCGGCCGCCGTCTCGGCAACCACGCGGGCAACGAATTCCTGATCTTCGAGCGCCGCCAGGGCCGCCGCCTGCGTCACCCGGCCGACGCCGAACTGATTGCGGATACGATCGAAGGGCCGGACCAGGGCCGGTTCCCCCAGCGCATAGCCGACGCGCATGCCGGCCAACCCATGCGCCTTGGAGAAGGTGCGGAACCGGATGACCCGCGGATCGTCGGATGCCAGATCCGGCAGCGCCCCGGCCGGCGCGAATTCGGCATAGGCCTCGTCGAGCACGAAGAGGCAATTGCCGGGCAGCCGGTCGAGCAGCGCCTGCTGTTCGGCGGCGGTCAGGTGGCTGCCGGTCGGGTTGTCGGGATTTGACAGGTAAAGCAGCTTGGCGCCGACCCGCCGCGCCAGCTCCGCCAGCGCTTCCGGATCGTTGCGGAAATCGCGATAGGGCGTGGTGTGGATCAGACCGCCATGGCCGCGGATCTGATAGGCGAAAGTCGGGTAGGCGCCGGCCGACATCACCGCGATCTCGCCGTGCTCGAGATAGGCCTGCGCCAGCACGCCGAACAGCTCATCGATGCCGGCGCCGAGCACGATATGATCGACGGTCACGCCGTGATGCCGCGCCAGGGCTTCGCGCAACGCGAAGCCTTCCGGATCGCCGTAGAGCTGACTTTCGAGCGCCGCCTGCTGCATGGCGGCGACCACCCGAGGCGACGCGCCGAAGAGGCTCTCGTTGGCGCCCAGACGAAGGGTCAGCGCCGTACCGGATCGCCGTTCGAGCGCTTCCGGTCCGACAAACGGGATCGTCGCCGGCAGCGCGTCGACGATCCCGGTCAGGGCGGGTCTAGTGAACATCGGCAGCATCGTCAGCCGTTCTTCGCACCGGAAATCGGACGAGTGCCGGGCGTCAGCCGACTTTGCGGTCGCTGTCGACCTTGTGGTTGCCGAGATCCAGATTGGCCGGCGGCGGCGTCTGTTCCGTTACGCTCTTCGGCTCGTCGTCCCGCATGCCGGCCCGGAACGCCTTGATGCCTTTGGCGAAATCTCCCATCACATTGGGCAGGCGGCCGGCGCCGAAGAACAGCAGAACCACTGCCAGCAGAATCACCCAGTGCACGAGGCTAAGACCACCCATCGTCGCAATCCCAATATGGTTAGGGCATCAACCTACCACAGTCGCCGCAATAGACCGACTCTCTTCACCGCCGGTTCCTCCACATGAACTCCGGTCGGCGACATTTACAGGCGACACATCGCCGCTCTGCCACGCCGCCCCGCCCGGCAGCTCAAGCGGTTTTCGATCCGTCGGCCTTGCCGTCCGGCGCTGCCCCGAGCCGTCGGGCATTGTCGGTCACCGCTTCATGGACCGGCGCCAGGGCTCGGCCGGACAGGCCGGCGGACAGCGCCGTCACCCGTTCCGCATGGGAATTCGCCCGCGCAATGCTGGTGGCAGCCCAGCGCCGGTGCGCCGTCAGGGCGTGCTCCGGCGACCAGGCGGTCGCGACAGCCCACGCCGCCCGGAAGCAACCCTCGGTCTGATCGATCGAAAAGCGCATCCATTCGAACTGAATCGACTGGCACTCGTCGAACACGGCCTGCGACGATGCGGCGAAGGCGGCCAGCTTTTCCACGCCCATGCGGGTGAATTCGGTGGGATCGACATTCAGCGGATCGTGCAGCGCCCGCGCGCCCAAAGCCACCCGATGGCCGATCACGGCCCCGGCGGCCACCGCACTTTCGCCGATCTTCAATGCCGCATCGGCCATATCGGCCCCGGCCGCCGTCAGCTTGCTCAAGGTTCTTTCCGCGCGTTTCAACTGGGCCATGCAAGCTCCCGTGCCATCGCTAACGCCGCTCACGGCGGACGCGTTATTTTGATAGCACATTCGGCGACCGGCGAGCAGCGAAGGCACGCGCGGCAGCGCTGCAACGATCGCCGGACGCGGCTGCGGTAACTAGCCGCGCTAGCCGCTTCGCCGATCCGCGAGTAGATTGGCGCCATGCGACTGCGCACCGCCCTCTTCGTCTTTTTTGGATTGATCGCGATCTCCGGGCTTGCCGTGTGGCTGCGCCCGAAACCGCCGCCGGCGCCGATGGCGGTCGCGCCTGTCCAGCCGCCGCCGACGGCATCGCCGCCGCCTGAACCCGCTCCGGCTGAGCCGGCGCCGGCGCCAACCCCGCCGGCCGCGGCACCGGCGCCAGGGCCGGAGCAGACGGCGTTGCCGGCTTTGCCCGAGATCAGGGTCGCCGAACATACGATCCATACCGTCCCTGAGGACAATTCGCCCTTGCCCGGTTCCGGCCATTCCGGCCAGGCGGCCGCGATCGGCCAATCCGACGAGGTGCGGCTGGGTCCGCGCCCGGCGTCCGGGCCGCCAGTGCCGCGGCAGTTCAGCGGTCCCGCGACCGCAACCGGCGCCGTGGAGCTCAAGGTCGACACGACCAGCGTGGCGCTATTCGGCATCAAGCCGCCCGGCGATGCCGATCGCTGCGGCGCAGACACCGGCAGCGATTGCGCCTCGGTGGCTCGGCAGGCGCTGGCCGACCGGATCGGGGCGGCGGGACGGGTCTCGTGCCGCATCCCGGCACCGCGGCCGGGCGGCCCGGCCCGCGCCATCTGCCTCGACCCGAACGGCGTCGATCTCAGCGGCTTTCTGATTGCTCAGGGCCTGGCGCTCGCCGATACCGGGCAGAGCTATGACTATGTCGGCGCCGAAAGCATCGCGCGCAACCTCAAACACGGGCTGTGGAAGTTCCGGTGATCGCCCGCTGTTCTTCGCGCAGCAAAGAACCACGCCCGCAACCCGCCAAGAGGATTGCCCAACCGGCCATTGTCCGCTAAGCCGGAACAAACGCGAATCGGCCGCGCGGCAAGCGACGCCGGCCGGGAGCAAGATGATTTCGGATGCAATCATCCAAGATCCGAAATTTGCTCCGGTTCAATAATTTGCGGCGCGGCGGCTTCGTTTTGAAACCGCCGGGCTCTAGGGCAGAGCGGTGACGGGCATGAACGATCTGGTTTACGGCGGCCTATTCACCGTCATGGTGGTGCGCGTCGACGACCCGAACGATCCCGATTTCGAAGGGGCGCTAGCCCAGCAGGTCGCCCGCAGCCCGGCCTTCTTCGCCAATGCGCCGGTCGTGATGGACATCAAAAATTGCAACGGCCTGGCGACTGCCGACGCGTTCCAGCGGCTGCGGCAGATGTTCAAACGCCAGCACCTGGTGGTGGTCGGCGTGCAAAATGCCAATGCCACCCAGGTGCGCGCCGCAATGAATGCTGATCTCGCCGCCTTCCCGGCCGGCACCACGCGGCGCGGCGAGGCGGGCGATGCGGCGGCGCCGCTGCCACAGCAGGCCGCCCAGACGACCGCGGCACCAGTGGCGACGCCGACCGCCGTCCCCGCCGCGGCCGGCACCCGCACCAAGCTGGTGACGCAGCCGGTCAGGTCCGGCACCCAGATCTATGCGCGCGGCGGCGACCTGATCGTGCTGACTTCGGTCAGCCCGGGCGCCGAGGTCATCGCCGACGGCCATGTCCATGTCTATGGGGCGCTGCGCGGCCGCGCGATCGCCGGCGCCAGCGGCGATGGCGAAGCGCGGATCTTCGCCGGCAAACTCGAGGCGGAGCTCCTGTGCATCGCCGGCCACTATCTCGTGAACGAGGCCATCGCCCCCAGCCATATCGGGCAATCCGTGCAGGTCATGCTGACCGGCGATCGCCTGACGATTGCCGCGATGTGACGGTTGGCGGGGTGCTGCGGCAGGTGGTATGGTCGTCATAAATTCGTCGAATTCGACGCGCTCATGTGTACAAATTGTGGCTCGATCGGCTCCGACCCGCTATAGTTTGATTCGTCGGAGCCGTTGCGGGATGATAGGCGGAGATAAGCGGACAGATCGGTCGGGCGCCGGGAACGCACCGCCGGGGTTTGACGCAGCGCTGCCGCTGAGACCACACCGCGCTTCCGCGACCTAATTTCCCAGGAGGGCTTGTTGGCCAAGGTCATCACCATCACATCGGGCAAGGGCGGTGTCGGCAAGACCACGACCTCGGCCGCCTTCGCCACCGGTTTGGCCCAGCGCGGCCACAAGACCGTGGTCATCGATTTCGATGTGGGCTTGCGCAATCTCGACCTGATCATGGGCGTCGAACGCCGCGTCGTGTTCGATTTCATCAACGTCATCAATGGCGACGCCAATTTGAATCAGGCGCTGATCAAGGACAAGCGGGTCGAAAATCTCTACATCTTCCCGACCTCGCAAACGCGCGACAAGGACGCCTTGCGCAAGGAGGGGGTCGAGCAGGTGATGGCCGAGCTGCGCGACAATTTCGACTATATATTGTGCGACAGCCCGGCGGGTATCGAGCATGGCGCCTTGACTGCGCTCTATCATGCTGACGCCGCCGTGATCGTCACCAATCCTGAAGTCGCGTCGGTCCGCGACAGCGACCGCATCCTGGGCATGCTGGCCTCGAAGTCACGGCGCGCCGAACGGAGCGAGCCGCCGGTCGAAGAATTTCTGCTGCTGACCCGCTATTCGCCGGAGCGCGTCGCGCGAGGCGAGATGCTCTCGATTTCCGACGTCCAGGAGATACTGTCGGTCCCGCTGGTCGGCGTCATTCCCGAGTCGGAATCGGTGCTCAAGGCATCCAATACCGGCACGCCGGTTATTCTGAACAAGGATAGCAGCGCCGGACGCGCCTATGAAGACGCCGTCGCCCGGTTCCTCGGCGAGCAGCGCGAAATGCGCTTCCTCAAGGCAGAGCGCCGCAACCTGTTCCGCAGCTTGTTCGGAAGAGCCTGATGAGCCTGAGCCTGCTAAACTTCTTCCGTAAGCGCGACGCGAGCGCGTCGATCGCCAAGGAGCGGCTGCAAATCGTGCTGGCACACGAGCGCGCCGGCCGCCACGCGCCCGATTTCCTGCCTCTGCTGCAGAAGGAAGTGCTCGCCGTCGTGGCCAAATACCTCGAAGTCACCGACCAGATGATCAAGGTTCAGCTGGAGAAGGTCGGCGAGACCTCGGTGCTTGAGATCAATATCGAATTCGACAAGGCGCGGACGAAGCCGATGCCCGCCAGCGCCAAGCGTGCAATCATCGTCAAGGGCGCCTGAACGCGCGTCACGACGACATACGCGCCTCGTTGCCCGCCTGGGCGACTTTCTGCTGCAGACTTGCAAGCAGGCCATCGAAGCCGTTCCGCGCGAAGACGGCGGAGAATTCCGACCGGCGCTGCGCTAATTCGCTGATCGACCCCGTCAGATAGACATCGACGACCTGCCAATGCCCGTTGTCCTGATGGGCGACGTAGTTGATCGCGATTGGCTCGCCGTCCGACTTCACCAGCCTTGTCTGCACCAACGTGCCCTGCCCGATCGGCTTCTCGCCTAGTGACTCGAATTTCTCGCCGGAATAGCCATCGAAGCGCCTTGCATAGGTCGCGGTGATAAACTTGCCGAACGCGTCGACGAGCTGCGCCTGCTGGTCCGCGGAGAGCGACGCCCAACCCGAGCCGACCGCGATCCGCGTCATATACGGGACATCGAAGGACTGCAGGACGACCGGCTGGAGCTTCGCATAGCGGCCGTCATAGCCGAGTTCCTTGGCATGCTGCATGACATCGAGCAGCGACTGGTCGAGCCCGGAAACGACGGCACCGGGCTGTCCATCGCTCTCCGCGGCCACGGCATGCGCGCCGAGTCCTATCGCCAAGGCGAGCGCCAGCACCGAATTTCGGAGGGCAAGGCGGCGCGGTGTCGGAATGGTCATGACTTGGTCCTTTCGAGAATCTTTCGACGCGGCCGCTTGGTTCCCATACGTCTTGGTCCCAATGCGCAGCCCGCGCCTTCAACCGCTGAATCGCAGTAACGACTTGAGTCCGGGCGACGTCGAACGCTTGCCGCCATCGGCGGATGAACGCCGGCAGACCCCGCCGGCTGTGCTACTGACATGGGGGCCGGCAGCGGTATTGCAGTGCGAGAGCCGTGAGTGTTTCGCAAGGCTGAGACCCGCCTGCGGCGGACAAACCGGGTCCCGACGGAAGCGGCCGCAATGCCGCTTTGCCAACGCGGCCACCGGCCCTTTAGAGTACCGCCTGATGGTGCAACCGCGACGACAGGAGCCGATCGACGCCAATGACTCGCAACGACTTGTTTCCGACGATCGAGCCCAATCGAACCGGCGCGCTGCCGGTCGGCAACGTGCACACGATCTATTGGGAGGAAAGCGGCAATCCCGACGGCGTCCCCGTCGTGTTCCTGCATGGCGGCCCAGGCTCCGGCGCGGCACCGACCCATCGCCGTTTCTTCGATCCCGCATTCTATCGCATCGTCATCTTCGACCAGCGCGGCGCCGGCCGCTCGACGCCGGTGGCGTCGATCGTCGACAACACGACCGCCGACCTCGTCGCCGATATGGAGCGGCTGCGGATACTGCTGGAGATCGACTCGTGGCTGCTGTTCGGCGGCTCCTGGGGGTCGACTTTGGCTCTGGCCTATGGCGAAGCACATCCGGAACGGTGCCTGGGATTCGTGCTGCGCGGCATCTTTCTGTGCCGACCCTGCGAGGTCGACTGGTTCCTCTACGGCATGCGCACGATCTTTCCCGAAGCCTGGCGTGAATTTGCCGAGTTCCTGCCCGAGGATGAGCGCGGCGACCTGCTCGAAGCCTATTATCGCCGCCTGATCGACCCGGCCGCCGGCGTTCACCTGCCGGCGGCGCGCGCCTGGAGCCGCTACGAAGGCGCCTGCTCGACCCTGCTGCCCAGCCCCGATACGGTTGCCGCCTTCGGCGAGGACCGCACGGCGCTCGGTCTGGCGCGCATCGAAGCGCATTACATGAAGCACGGCATCTTCATGCCGGACGGCGCCCTGCTCGACGGCATCGAACGGATCCGGCGGATTCCGGCGGTAATCGTCCAAGGGCGCTACGACGTCGTCTGCCCGATCGTCACCGCCGATACGCTGGCGCGTGCCTGGCCCCAAGCGAAATACGTCGTCGTTCCGGATGCCGGCCATTCGGCAATGGAACCCGGTATCCGCGCCCAATTGCTGAGCGCGGTCGAACGGATGAAGCGATTGGTGACCTACTGAACGGGGGGTGACCGCTCAGCCGCCATGGGCGTGGAACAAGGCCAGAGTCCGCTCGCGCGCCAGTTTGGCGCATTCGGCATCGTAGTCAGTGCGGCGGTCGGAATTGAAGCCGTGACCGGCCTCGTAGATATGGACCGCCACCTCCGGGTGCAGGGTCTCGACCTTCTTGACGCTTTCCAGCGGGATGCCGGCATCGCGGGCGCCGAAATGCAGGATCGTCGGGCATTTCGGCGTCTCGGCGGCGAGTTGGGGGATCAGGCTGCCGTAATACCCCGAGGCAGCCGCCAAACCGTCGCAGCGGCACGCCGCCGCCCAGCTGACCGACCCGCCATAGCAATAGCCGGTGATGAAGACCGGCCCGCCGGCCTTCAATGCGTCAATGCAGGTCTGCACATCGGCGATCGAGAGCGCGAAAGGATGCAGTTCGCGGGCGATCTTGAGCGCCTTTTGAACATCCTCCTGCGTATAGGACGCCTGCAGGCCCGGCGCCTCGCGGTCATAGAGCGCGGGCGCCAGCACTTCATAGCCATCGGCAGCATAGGCATCGCAGAGATCCCGGATGTGTTCGGTCACGCCGAAGATCTCCTGGATCAGAACCAACCCGCCTCGGCGCCGGCCGCCGGGTTGGACATGGTAGACGCCGATAGTCGCCCCATCGGACATGGTCATCTGCATCATCGTACCGGCCCGTGCCATGGGTCGCTCTCCGTTGGCGGTGCGCCGCGCCGCCGCGGCGTCACTGCGTTCATACAGATGAATCTTCCGGTTGCCAAACCCGGCGGCATGTTCGTGTGTAACCCGCTCCGAGCCGGCCGTGCCCCACAAACTCTGTTAACGATCTCGTGAAAGTATAGGTGGCATGCTGTGCGGCCTGTCTTTCGCCGCCGCATGGCGGGCCGGCTCGATCTTGACGGACGCAGAAGGAATGCACGACAGGGCGGAAGACGAAGCGGTCCCGCGGCCGTTCAAGCCACGCTTCCGCTGGCCGGCGCGTCCGCTGTTGACCCTGCGCCGGGCCATTCTGTCGGGCGGCGGCACGGCCGGCCGGCTTGCTCTGGCGATCGTGCTCTTTTCAAGTGCGACCGCGATCGTCACGACCGCAATTCAACTCGGTCTGGAATATCGCGGCGATCTGCGCGCAATCACGCAGCGACTCGACGAATTTCGCCGGTCGCAGCTGCCGACCCTGACCAACAGCCTGTGGATGCTGGACAATGAGCTGATCCACATCCAGCTCGACAGCCTCGCGACGCTGCCGGATGTGGAGGCCCTGACGCTCTCCGTTGACGGCAAGGTCAAATGGGTCGCCGGTACACACCTCTCGAAACACACGGAGACGGCCCATTTTCCCTTGATCCATGATGACAACGGCCGGGACGAGACCATCGGGGTATTGGCGGTGACGTCGAGCCTCGACAAGGTGTACGACCGGATTTGGGACAAGGCGCTGACGGAGTTGTTCAGCAATGCGGTCAAGACGCTGCTGATCGCCGGCTTCGCCCTCGTGCTGTTCCAGCGCAGCATCACCCGCCATCTCTACCGGTTGGCCGACTACACGCAGGAGATCGACTTCGACCAGCCGAACCGGCCGGATCTGCGGCTCGATCGCAAACGCCGCACCACGCCGGATGTGCTCGACGTCCTGGTCGAGACGGTCAATACAATGCGGGCGAATTTGACAGCGTCCTTCATCGCCGCGCGCCAGGCCGAGATCCGGATCCGGCGCGCGAACCGCAATCTGGGCGAGCTGCTGCGCGTCAATCCGCTGATCGGCGACGAGGTTGCCGAGTATTTCGCGCTGATCACCGAAAAATTATGCACGGCGCTGGACGCCGGACGGGCCGAAATCTGGGGCCGCGACGAGCCGCCGGGCTTCTATTGCCTCGACGGGTACGATGTTGACACGCGCAAGCATGTCCATGGCGACCGCTGGCCGGACAGCGCCGCTCCCAACTACCGGGCCGCGATCGAGCGCGACCAGTTCCTGGCCATCAACGACACGCGTCACGACGTGCACTATGCCGAATTCCTCACGGCGCTCGGTCGGCGCCCCGACTTCGCCTCGGCGATCCATGCCGCCGTCACGCAGGACGGCGTCCTGTCCGCCATCCTGACGGTGGAGCATGCCGGGGCGCCGCGCGCCTGGACCGCCGACGAACTCGGCTTCGTCAGCGCCGCGGCGGCCCTGCTGGCGGCGGCGCTGGCGGCACGCGACCGCAACGCGGCGCAGCGCGAATTGTCCGACTACAAGGACCGTCTGGAAGCGATGGTGGCGATGCGCACGACCGAGCTGACGCGCGCGAATGCCGAACTGACCAACACGCTGGCGATCCTGCAATCGACGCAGACGGAGCTGGTCGAGCGCGAGAAGCTGGCCTCTCTGGGCTCGGTCGTCGCCGGCGTCGCACATGAGGTCAACACGCCGATCGGTGTCGGCGTCACCGCCGTGAGTTCGCTGCAGCGCGCGACCGAGCAGATCTCCGGGAAATTCCGCGCCGGCGGGCTGAAGAAGTCGGATCTCTCCGAATATATCGACCTGGCCATGCTGTCGTCCGAGATCCTCACCACCAACCTCGCCCGCGCTGCCGAGCTCGTGCGCAGCTTCAAGCGCATCGCGGTCGATCAGTCGAACGAGACGACGGACAGCGTCGAACTCGGCAGCTACATCAACGATGTCGTGAACAGCTTGCGGCCGCAGCTGAAGCGTGGCCGCCACAGCATCGAGGTCCGGACCGACGGGCCGGTCGTGCTCGACACGACGCCGTCGGCGCTCTGGCAGATCATCAGCAATCTGGTGATGAACTCGCTGATGCACGCCTATGGGCCGGAGGATCGCGGCGCCATGTCCATTGCGATCGAACATGCCGGCGCCGCGGTCGCCATCGTCTATGCCGATGACGGCAGCGGGATGCCGGCGGAGATCCGACGGCGCATCTTCGAACCGTTCTTCACCACGAAACGCGGTCAGGGCGGCAGCGGCCTCGGCCTCAGCATCGTCTACAATCTCGTGACCAAGACCTTGGGTGGTACCATCGCTTGCAGCAGCACGCCCGGGTCCGGGACGGTGTTTACCATTACCCTGCCGCTCAGGACCGAAGAGACGCGCGATCAAAGGTTGTTTTAGTGGGAAGCTGTTCGGCGAATAAACGAAAGTTTTACCTTCTTGCGCTGAGGCTGTCGCCGCGGTCGAGCACCGGTCTCATTGAGGGAAGGTTCATGAGCGACGCTGTCAACGACGAAGTCGAATTCGCCAGCGAGAGCGTCATCGCGGAACACGGCCCCGATTCGATCCCGTGGAAGGCGCTGATCGTCGACGACGAAGAGGAGGTGCACCGGGTCACGCATCTGGCAATCGGCCGCGAGAAATTCGATGGCCGGCCGCTGCAGATCCTGAGCGCCTATACCGGAGCGGAAGCCTGCGCGCTGCTGGCGAGCGAGCCGGAAATCGCCATTGTACTGCTCGACGTGGTCATGGAGACCGAGGATGCCGGTCTGCGCGTTGTGCGCTACGTCCGCGAGCAGCTGGGCAACCGGGCCGTGCGTATCGTCCTGCGCACCGGCCAGCCCGGCCAAGCGCCGGAGCACCATGTGATCGTTAACTACGACATCAACGACTACAAGGAAAAGGTCGAGCTGACGGCCCAGAAGCTGTTCACGGTCGTCCAGGCCGGATTGCGCTCGTATCGCGACATACGGGCGCTGGAGCGGAGCCGGCGGGGCCTCGAGACGATCATCGACGCATCTCGGCGACTGAGCGAACTGACCTCGATGGAAGCCTTCGCCGGCGGCGTCATTGGCCAGTTGTCGGCTTTGTTCGACCGGACGCCGGTCGCCGCGGACAACTTGCAGCACGGCGTCGCCGCGGTCACGGAAGGCGGCGATCTGCGGGTCTGGGCCGCCGGCGGCGCCCATGCCGGCGCGCTCGGCAAGATCGCACAGGACGCGTTGCCGACCGATATCGCCGCGCGCCTCAAAGATACCGTGCGCGAGCGGCGCAACCTCTATGACGGCACCGCGCTGACGACCTATTCCCCCGCCGGCGCCGGATCGGCCGCGGTGCTGCATCTGCCCGAACTGCGCCATCTCGACGATGTGGATCTGCGGCTCGGCGAGGTGTTCGCGCGCACGGCCGGCACAGCTTTGCACAATCTGCTGCTGAGGAAAGACCTCGAGGGCACGCAGGAGGAGATTGTCTTCCTGCTGTGCGAAGCGGTCGAGGCGCGCTCCAACGAGACCGGCAACCATGTCCGGCGGGTGGCGCTCTACAGCGAGATGCTGGCGCGCGGCATCGGCCTGTCCGAGAACGAGGCGATGCTGCTGCGTTTGGCGTCGCCGCTGCACGATGTCGGCAAGATCAGCATTCCCGACGCGGTG
>Ga0181519_10002243_pt1 | contig 16558 bp, 13 predicted proteins | sample PEATcosm2014_Bin_26_FD_121102 | JGI IMG/M metagenome (GOLD analysis project Ga0181519, IMG submission 121102) | Peatland microbial communities from MTU Mesocosm Facility, Houghton, MI, USA - PEATcosm2014_Bin02_10_metaG | ecosystem: Environmental > Terrestrial > Soil > Wetlands > Peat | place...
CGAACAGGCCCAGCGCCTCCTTGACGCCGAGGACGCGGCGAACGGCGTCGTCCAGGGTTTTTTCCGACAGGCGGCCGGCGCGGACCAGCGAGGGGATATGCTTGCGATAGAGGTCCTCGCCCAGGGCGATGTCGCAGCCGGCGTTGAGCGCCTTGAGCACGGCGTCGGCTTCGTCGGCGGCATAGCCGTGGTCGATCAGTTCGACGACGGCCTCGAAATCCGACACCACCAGTCCGCGAAACCGCCATTCCCCGCGCAAGACTTCGGTGAGCAGGCGACGGTTGGCGGTGCAGGGAACGCCGCCGACATCGTTGAAGGCGGCCATGGTGGCGAGGGCGCCGGCGTCGAAGGCGGCCTTGAAGGGCGGCAGGTGGACCTGCCGCAGCGTGGTCTCGGAAAGGTCGACGGTGTTATAGTCCATGCCGCCCTGGACGCCGCCGTAGCCCGCGAAGTGTTTCGGGCAGGCGAGCATGGCGTCGGGCGCGCGCAGGTCGTCGCCCTGAAAACCGCGAACGCGGGCGGCGGCGATGCGCGAGCCCAGCCAGGCGTCCTCGCCGGCGCCTTCGAGCACCCGCCCCCAGCGCTCGTCGCGGGCGACGTCGACCGCGGGCGCAAACGTCCAGTGCACGCCAAACGAGGTCGCCTCCTCGGCGGCGGCCCTGGCGGTGCGCATGCACAGATCGGGATCGAAACTCGCGGCCTCGCCGAGGGGAATCGGATAGGTCGTCTTCAGGCCGTGAATGACGTCGGCGGCGAAAACGAGGGGAATGCCGAGCCGGGAGTGTTCGACCGCCGCTTGCTGCAACGCGCGATGGAAGGACAGGTCGAAGCCGTTGAAATAGCCGGCGGCCCTGCCCTGGCGCGCGTCGTCCATCGCGGTCTCGCGCGTCAGCCTCACGCCGCCGAGCGGATTGGTCTGTAGCGAATCCTCCGGACTCCTGAACAGGGTAAGCTGGCCGGCCTTTTCCTCCAGGCTCATCCGCCGCAGCAGATGTTCGATGCGGGCGCTGGCCTGGGGGCGCGGCGTCGGCCAAGCACGCGCATTCGCGGCCGGCCAAGCGCGCGCATCGGCGGCCGGGCACGCGAGGGCGCCAAGGAGCAAGGCGCGACGGGAAAATTTGGGGGCGTCGGGCTCGGGGACGTCGGGCATTTGTCTTTATTCGAGATTCATGGTCAGCGCCGGTGACATGAATGGCGCCGCCCTGGCGAAGTTTTGGCCGCTCGGCGCCCGTTTGCGAACTGGAGCTTCGCAGCGAACTTGACCCTAAACGCCGGGATTGATTTCACATAGGTTTTTTTCGCGTCAGCCATCGGGTCTGGCCGCTGGCGGCGCGGGGAAACGCCGAGGCCTTGTTGCGGGGTTCCTCAATTGTCGCGCGGCGCGACTTGGTGCATATTGAAGGTTTGCAAGGGCGATCACGCGAATTTGGGAGGATTCGATGCGTTTCTTCAGAAAAATAATGTCTGCTTTATTCAACGACGACCATACGCCGGGACTGTATTCGGGCCTCGTGGTCGGGGCGCACTACGGGCGTCGCGATTCCCGCAACTGACATCGCAACGGCGCGCGAAACCCGCGCGCCGCCATTGCGCGGGCGCGCGGCCTCCGCTAACGATGCGGCATGATCCGCGTCGCCCTCTATTCGGGTTCGTTCGACCCCGTGACCAACGGCCATATCGACGTCATCCGCGCGGCCATGGGCCTGTGCGACCGGCTCGTCGTCGCCATCGGGACCCACCCCGGAAAATCGCCGCTGTTTTCCATTGAGGAACGCGCGCTTTTGCTCGAAGAAGTCTGCGCCGATGACGCGCGCGAAAAAAATTGCGAACTTGTGGTGACCACCTTCGGCGGCCTGGCGGTGGAGGCTGCGCGAAAAAATGGCGCCAGCGTGATTGTGCGCGGCCTGCGGGACGGCACCGATCTCGATTACGAAATGTCGATGGCCGGCATGAACGGCGTGATGGCGCCGGACGTGCAGACCGTGTTCTTCCCCGCCGGGCTCAACGTTCGCCATATCACCGCCACGCTCGTCCGCCAGGTGGCGCTGATGGGCGGGGATGTCTCCGCCTTCGCGCCGCCGCTGGTGGTGGAGGCTCTGCGGCGTAAAGCCGGCCTGCCCACCCTGACCTGAGAGGAACCGGTATGACTGACAACGGCCACAAGCTTGACCGACGCCGCTTCGCGCGCACCTTGACGCTGGGTCTCGCGGGCGCCTGGACCCTGGTGGGCGCGGCCGTCGCGGCGGACGATCCGGAAAACCTGCTCTATCTGCAACTCAAGGACGGCCGCGTGGCGATCCGGCTGCGCCCCGACCTCGCGCCCAAACATGTCGCGCAGATCAAGACTCTTGCGCGTCGCGGCTTTTATGACGGGATCGTGTTCCATCGCGTGATCGACGGCTTCATGGCCCAGACCGGCGACCCCACGGGGACGGGGACCGGCGGCTCCGACCTGCCCGACCTTCCCGCCGAATTTTCCCGCGAGCCGTTCAAGCGCGGGACCTGCGGCATGGCGCGCTCGGCCTCGCCTGATTCCGCCAATTCGCAGTTCTTCATCTGCTTCGCGTCCGCGCCTTTCCTCAACGGGCAATATACCGTCTGGGGCGAGGTGATCTCCGGCATGGAGTTTGTCGACAGGATCAAGCGCGGCGAGCCCCCGCAAAATCCCGACAGGATCGTGAGCATGAAGGTCGCCGCCGACGTTAAGTAAGTGCGCGGCGCCGCCCGGAAGCCGGGAGCGAAATCAAACGAAAGGGAAATACCATGTCCGACGAAGGCAATCTGATGACGCTGGAGACCACCAAGGGGGCTGTGGTGATCCGCATGCGCCCGGATCTGGCGCCAAATCACGTCGCCCACATCAAGAAGCTGGTGGGCGAGGGGTTTTATGACGGCGTCGTGTTTCACCGGGTGATCGACGGGTTCATGGCGCAGACCGGCTGCCCGCACGGCACCGGCACCGGCGGCTCCAAATATCCGAACCTGAAGCAGGAGTTCAACCCGGCCCCGCATGTGCGCGGCGTCTGCTCGATGGCGCGCGCGCAGTCGCCGGATTCGGCCAATTCGCAGTTCTTCATCTGCTTCGACAACGCCCGCTTCCTGGACAAGCAATATACTGTCTGGGGCGAGGTGATCGAAGGCATGGAGAATGTGGACAAGATCAAGCGCGGCGAGCCCGTTCGCGACCCCGACAAGATCGTTTCCGCGAAAATTTCCTGAATTTTCGGCGAAATTTTCCTCAATTTTTTGCGCGGGGCGGAGTGGCGTTCAGCCCCGCGCGCTCGCGGCCCGCGCGCGCTTTCCCCGCGCGCGTATGAGCGCGCGCATGAGCGCATGACCCGCGTCCATTGACGGCGGCGAAAAAATCCCAAAACTGCACGTTGTCCGGCGCCGCGTGGCGCGGCCCGGTTTTCGGAGACGTCCCGATGTCCATCCGTCTGAATTCGATCCGTTTGAATTCGATCCGCTGTCTGAATTCGATCCGCGTGACCGCCGGGTTCACCGCCGCCCTCGCCTTGCTCGCCTCTTCGGCGCAGGCCGAGAGCGTCAGCAAGCAATGCGCGGCCAGATGGCAGGCCGCCAAGGCCGCCAACCAGACCGGCGGCGACACCTATCTTCAATTTTATTCCAAGTGTTCGGCGGAGATCAAGGCGCAGAACGCGGCGCCGGCCGCGCCCGCGCCGGCTGCGCCCGTCGCTCCGGCGGCTGCGCCCGTCGCTCCGGCGGCTCCGGCTGTCGCGGCCCCGGCGGCGCCTGCGGCGGCCCCGGTCACGCCGGGTGCGGCCAGGCCGCTCAGGCCCGCCGCCCGGACGGCGCCGGCCGCGCCCGCCGCTTCAGGCGCCGCCGTGTTCCCGGCGGCCGTCAACCCCGCCTATGCCAACGAAAAAGCCGGCAAGGCCCGTGAAAAGACCTGCCTCGACCAGTACAACGCCAACAAGGCCAGCGGCGGCAATGGCGGCCTCAAGTGGATCCAGAAGGGCGGCGGCTACTACAGCGAGTGCAACAAGAAGCTGAAGGGGGCGTAGCCCCCCTCATCCGACCCCTTCGGGGCCACCTTCTCCCGCAAGGGGAGAAGGGAACCGCTTCCGGCGAGGGAGAAGGGCGTCCGGCGCGGGGCGGGCCGCCTTCAGTCGGCGTGGCAGGGGATGTCGAGCGTGAAGCGCGTCTCCCGCGCTTGCGAGGTCGCCGTGAGCTGGCCGCCGTGGGCCTTGGCGATTTCCGAGGCGATGTAGAGGCCCAGGCCCAGCCCCTGCTTGCTCGGGCGGTTCCTGACGAAGGGATGGAACAGCTTTTCCATCACCTCCGCTGGGATGGGATCGCCGGCGTTGGCCACGCTCAAGACCAGCCGTCCCTCGCGCAGCACAGCCTCGACCTGGATCGGCTCGGCGCCATCGCCGTAACTCACGGCGTTGGCGAGCAGGTTGGAAACGATCTGGTAGATGCGGGGGCCGTCGCAGGCGCCCTCCCCGCCAATGTCCAGGCGCGCTTCGATCCTGGCCTCGGGCGAGGCCAGCCTGATCTCCTCGATCACCCGCTCCAGGCCCGCCCGCAGGTTCGCGACGGGGTGGCGCTCGATGCCGAGGCCGTCGCCGAGCCGGACCCGGGTGAGGTCCATCAGATTGTCGATCAGCTCGGACATGCGTCCGACGCTGCTCCTGATCTGGCGCAGCACCGCGACCGCATTGTCGTCCTCGATCCGGCGCAGCAGCACGGAGGTTCCCGCGGCGATGGCGGCGAGGGGATTGCGCAGGTCGTGGCCGAGCACGGCCATGAACTGCTCGCGCAGTTCCGCCTCGGCCTGTTGCTGCGCGAGCCGGTCCGCCCGGCCCTTGTCGTCGGTGACGTCACGCGCCGTGCAATAAAAACGGCCGCCCTCGGGAACGGAGACCCATTCCAGCCAGCGATGAGCGCCCGCCCGGGTGCGGTAGCGGTTCTCGAAGCGCAGCACCGGCTTGCCGCTCAGGAGTTGCGCGAACGCCCCCCGGGTGCGCGCGACGTCGTCTTGATGCAGGAAAACGAGGAAGGGCTCGCCCACCATTTCAGCGCGCTCCCAGCCCAGGGTCTCGCGCCACGCCGGGTTGACGGCGACGAAACGGCCCTCGCGGTCCACGATCGAAAGCAGATCCGGGCTGACGCGCCAGGTGAGCGTCGCCTGCGTGTTTTCGTCGGTCATTCCGCCCCCGCGCCGAACGCGCCATAGCCCCGGCAGGTAAGATGGCCCGCTCCGGTTGCGTCTGGCAAGGGCGCCATGCCGGTCGAAAAGATGCAAATTTGCAAACAATCACACGGTTTCTCGCCAGGATCGCGATCCGCGATCCCGGAAAACAAATCGCGCGGAATTCCTTGAGGCCTTGGGCGGGATTCCGCGCGAGCGCACTGCGGTTTCCGCGTTCGGAAACCGTATCAGTCGCCGTCAGCTCCAGACGTGCAGGATCATGACCGTGGTGGGATAGCTGACGCCAAGCCCCAGCGCCGCGCCCGCCAGCACGTCGGTGGGATAATGATGCGCGGTGGCGATTCGCGACCACGCCATGCTTGCGGCCACGACCAGGGCGGAGCCCATCGCCGCCGGCCAGAGCATCACGATGGGCGTGAGCACCCCGACCATGGTCATGGTGTGGCCGCTGGGGAAGGAATACGAATCCAGCGTAGCCAGCAGGTTCGGCAGTTCAGGCGCGACCTCGAAGGGGCGGGCCCGGCCGAACCATTTTTTCATGACGGGATAGATCAGGTGTAGCAGCGTGGCGCTGAGCCCGGCGCAGACGATGATCCTGGCGCTGGAATAGCCCCATTTCGCCAGCAGGGCGGCGAGCAGCAGCGGGTAGATCCAGCCGTTGCCGAGCCGCGTGACGCCGATCGCCAGCGCCTTGAACAGCGGCGCCCGCGCCGTCCGCGTCACCCGGCCCACCGCCCGCAGGTCGGCGGCCTGAAGCTCGACCGCCATGCGGCGCAAGAGCGCCTGCATCCGCGCGGCGCGCGGGATATCGAGCGCGGTTTCTTGTACGCGAAGCGCAGTTTCTTGCACGCAAAGCGTCGAAACCGGGGCGGCGTCGGCTGACCACGAGCGCGAAGCGGAACGCATATCCATCGTCATCCCCCGGCATGCGGAACCGTCCGCGTGAAACTTTGACCACAATGTATAACCGGAAATTAATGCAGTTTTTTGTCGCCGTTGCCTACGGTCATTTTCGGCGACGGGCGGCTGACGCTTGACGTTTGCAGACTTTTGGGGCTTCTGTCCAGAACATGTCGCTAAATCCCTGTAATGCTGAGCGTATCATTGCTTGAGCCGAACGATGCGCGGGCCCTGGCGGGCGCGGACGATCAATTTTTCGACACGAGCGGTGGAATGGAGCGGGGCGCCGACCCCGTAGCCGGCGCCGGCTCCGGGGGGGCGGGCCGCGGGCGCCGGTTGGTCGCGCGCGCACTGGGGGCGCTCGCGATCTGCATCGGCGCGGGCGCGCTGTGCGGCTGGGCTCTTGCCATCGGCGTGCTGAAGACGGGCCTTGCGGGCGCCCCGGAGATCAAGCCCGCCACCGCCGCCGTGCTCATGCTTTACGGGGCCTCACTCGCGCTTTCGACCTTTGGCGCCCGCCCGCGCCGGTTCTCGGCGGCGCTGGGACTGGCCGCGGGCGCGATCGGCGCGATATTCGTGTTGGAATATGTTTTGCGACGCGATCTCGGCGTCGACAATCTTCTGCTGCGCGACACGGCCGCGTATCAGCCGGGACGGCCCTTCGGCTCGGCATGCCTCAGTTTCGTCGCGCTCGGCGGCGCGCTCGCGCTGATGGGCGCCGGCGACCGGTTCGCCGCGGCGCTGCGCTCGCTGCTCGCGCTGGGCGTGATGCTGCTGGCCCTCACCGTGGCGCTCGGCTATTTCATCACGCCCGCTGATTCGGCGGTCCGGAGCGTGCCGTTCGGGTTCTCGATCATCACGGCGGCGGGCTTCGTGCTGCTCTCGACCGGAATCCTGCTGGCCGGCGCGCGCAAGGCCTCGAACAGCCGGTTGCTCTCGGTCGCCGCGCCGGTCGTCAGCCTGATCGCGCTCGCGGGGCTGGTGGCGACCTCGCTGGTGAATGTCGAGGCGCAGAAACGCAGCCATCACGAAATCCGCCGGGCGACCAGCACGGTGGGCGGCCTCGCGCGCCTGCTGAACGCGCTGCAAGACGTGACCTCCCAGTCGCGCCGCTATCTCCTCACCGGCGACGCCGCCTATCTCGCCCCCTGGCGCCGGGCCGCGCAGGACCTGCGGGAGGCGGCGCGCGGCCTCGACGCCTGGACCGGCGGCGATCCCGAGATCGCCAGCGGCGCCCGCCGGGTGCAAGCGCTCGCCGCGGAAAGCCTCGACGAGGTGCGCGCGGAAATGGAGCCCGAGCAAGCCGGGCGGCGCCCGGAATCCCTGGCCGCCATCCGGGCCAACGCCGCCAGCCCCACGCTCGGGCGGTTGCGCGAGGCCGTGGACGAGTTGCAGGACAAGGAAGACGCGCGAATCGAACTCAGCCACGTCCAGGCCGAGCGCCAGGGCGCGCAGCTTCAGTTCGTCACCCTGCTCACCATCATAATGGTGCTGGCGCTCGCGACCTCCCTGTTCCTGGACGCGCGCCGCCGCTTCTTGCAGCTGGCCTCGGCCAACGCCCTGCTCGACCGGGAGGTCGCCGCCAAGACCGCGCATCTCTCCGCCGCACTGGAGGCGGAGCGCGCCGCCTCCAGGGAGATCGGCGAACTGAAGGCGGCGCTCGACGAGCACGCCATCGTCGCCACCACCGACGCGCGCGGCGTGATCACCTATGTCAACGACAGGTTCTGCGCCGTTTCCAGATATTCGCGCGAGGAATTGCTGGGCCGCACCCACGCGCTGGTCAATTCGGGAGAGCACGCGCCGGAGTTCTTCAAGACCCTGTGGGCGTCCATCGCCAGCGGCCGGACCTGGCGCGGCGAAATCAAGAACCGCGCCAGGGACGGCGCCTTCTACTGGGTGGACACCACCATCGTCCCTTTTCTCGACGCGCGCGGCAGGCCGCGGCAATATATCGCCATACGCACCGACATCACCGGCCTGAAGAACGCCGAGGAGCACATCCGCTTCCTGATGGGCGAGGTCAACCACCGCGCCAAAAACCTGCTGAGCGTGGTGCAGTCGGTGGCGGTGCTGTCGGCGCGCGAGTCCGATCCCGGCGAGTTCGCGGCCAACCTGTCGCACCGGATCGCCGGACTCGCCGCCAGCCAGGATCTGCTGATCCACAGCGAATGGAAGGGCGTGGACGTCGCGGAACTTTTGCGCGCCCAGCTCTTGCCGTTTCGCGATGTCGTCGACAGCCGCATCCTGTTGTCGGGTCCGGCGCTGCGCGTCGGAGCGGCCGCCGCCCAGGCCATCGGCATGGCCCTGCACGAACTCGCCACCAACGCCGCAAAATATGGCGCGCTGTCCAATGGCGAGGGCGTGGTGCGCATCGACTGGAGCGTGATCGCCGCGCAGGACGGCGCCCTGTTCCGGATGGAATGGCGCGAGGACGGCGGTCCCGGCGTGGCCGCGCCGGTTCGCAGGGGGTTTGGGCAGAAGGTGATGATCGAAATGGTCGAGCGGGCGGTCAGTGGCGAGGTGGAGATCGACTATCGCGCGGCCGGCGTGTGCTGGACTCTTTGCGCGCCGATGGAGGCGGTGGTGGAGACGGCGTGAGCCGGAGGTTTTGGCTGGGCAGGCGGTTGGGCGGCGTTGGCTCGGTCTGACAAGCGCAATGGCCGCTTGCCGCATCCGGGCCTCGCCCAAGACGCACCCAATGGTCGCCGAGGCGGGCGCGGGGTGGATTGCTTTGCTGCGCTCGCAATGACGGCGTGGGGGCCTGGGGGGGCGTTCTGGCTTCGCCTGTGTCGGGTGCGCCGCTTTTCGGGACTTGCGTCAGTGGGCGCGCTCGGTTTCACGGGCGGCCTTTTGTTTGGCTTTTTCGCCCGCCGCGCGCGAGGATTCGCTGTGCTGGAACAGGTCGAGTTCGTCGAGATCGGACTGGGTCGGGGGCGTCAACGCCTGATCCATGTAGGCGGAGGCCTGCGCCTTGTTGCGCTTGAGTTTCAGGCGGAACAGGCCGAGGCGCGCCGCCATCGCCGCGAGGCGAAGGTGGTTGGAGACCAGCTCCGCCGCGTAGCGCGGGTAGAACAGCAGCGGATTTTCCAAGGCTAAGCCGGGGCGGCGGTCGCGCCGGTATTTGCGGCGAAGGTAGCCGCCTTGCAGCGGATGCAGCTTTTCCAGCTTCACGCAGCCCCAGAACCACAGCAGCAGGAACATGGCCGCGCCCGCGGAAACGCCCGTGGCGGCGGCGCGGCGCATGATCGTCTTCATGTGCTCGGGGGAATAATAGAGCTTCCAGGCCTCGCGGTAGATGCCCTCCCATTCCGCCTTCGACATGCGCGGATGCTGCGTCACCACATGTTCGAGGTCGTATTTGTTGAGGTCGGGGTCCATCCACGCGCCCTTGGCCGAGAGACGCTGGTGGTCCTCCGAGCCCGGCAGTGGCGTGAGGCAGAAGAACTCGAGAATGTCCAGCGGCAGCTCGCGCTGGATGATGGCGATGTCGCGGCGGATGCTTTCCGGCGTATCGTTTGGGAAACCAAGGATATAGCCGGCATAGGTGAAGCAGCCCACCGCCTTCCAGGCCAGCAGCATTTCCCGGTATTCCGCGATGCGGTTCTGCTTCTTCTTCACCTCCACGAGATTGTCGGGATTGATGTTTTCCAGCCCGATGAACACGCGGCGCACGCCCGCCCTGCCCGCCTTCTCGATGAAGTTTTCGATGCGGTGGCAGAGCGTGTCCACCTGGATGACGAAGGTGAACTTGAGTCCCTGGCCTTTCAGGGCAATCAGGCGGTCGAATATCGCTTCCCAGTTGCGGTTGCGGGCGAAATTGTCGTCGGTGATGAAGAAGGAATCCACGCCCTGCGCGAGATTGGCGCGGATGATCGCCTCGACGTCGTCCGCGCTGCGGTGGCGGGACTTGCGGCCCTGCACATTGATGATGGTGCAAAACGAGCACTGGAACGGGCAGCCGCGGCCGGCGTCGAATGAGGTGACGGCGCCGCTGGTGCCGGAGACGATCTCGGCGGGAAGCAGCGGAAAGGGCGCGCCCTCCATTGACGGCAGATCGTGAAGAAAGTTGTATAACGGCTTGAGTTGGCGATAAAAGGCATCGTGAAGCAGCGCGTCGAACCGCCCCTCGACTTCGCCTGCGTAAAGGCTGCAGCCCAGGTCCTGCGCCTCCAGCAGTTCGGGGGGGAGTTCCGGCAGCATGGCGACGCAGCCGGAGACATGGAAGCCGCCGATGGCCACCTCGGCGCCGGCCGCGCGAAAACGGCGGGCGAGGTCGAGGGCGCGGGGGAACTGATTCGATTGCACGCCGGTGAGGCAGACGAGCCCGCGTCCGGCCGCCGCGATGCTTGCGGCAATGGTTTCCGGGACGATTCGCGTGTTGGTCTCGTCGTAAACGAAGGTTTGGAGGGCCACGGCCGGCCCGAGCGCCTGGCGGCGGGCGCAATCCTGCGCGATGGCGTTGAGCGCGGCCAGCGAATTGGAGGGAATGGCCGAGCGCAGCCATTGCACCACGTAGCCATCGTCATCGTAATGCGAGGGTTTGAGCAGATGCAGTTGAAAAACGGCCATGCGGATCCTCAGGGAAGCCATTGCCCCCGGGGGGCGCAATGGTTTGACGCCGCGCCCGGTCGGGACGCGGCGTCAAACTAGGTGAATTTGCCGGCCGCCGAAACCCGCAATTGCCGCCACGCTTGCGCTAGCGCGCGCAAACACCTCAAATATAAGCGAAAATAGCGGCCATCGCGCCGACGAAGCCCAGCGCGAGCGCGCTGTGCCAGGGCCAGCGCCGGCCGTGCGAGATGATGGCGATGGTCGCGATGGCGATGGCGACATGCAGCAGCGTCACGGCGACGGTGAGGATGTGGTGGCGGCGCTCGTGGCCCTCGCTGGCCTCAAACGCCTCGTGCGACTGCTGTTCCAGGTCGCGCGCCTGTTTCGCGATCTCCGCCTTCTCGGTTTCGTAGCGTTTCGCCCTTTCGAGATAATCGGGCTTGCCGGGGGCCTGTTCGGCGGCGAGCGCATAAAGGTTCTGCTTCATGCTCTTGGCCTGGAAGAAGGCCCAGCCGTCGGAAGCCTTGCTTTGCAGCAGCACCGCATTGTTCTTGCCGCCGATGGCCTTGGCGGTCTCCATCGTCTCCAGGCTGCCGACGGTGGCCGCGAACACGGCCAGCACGGCGATGGAGATCGAGACAATCGACAGGTACTCGTCGCCGGAATGGGCCACGTGCCTGGCGTGTTCGGCGTGCTCGAGATGCTCCCGCGGCGAATCCATCATGTCGGTCATGGGCGTCTCCCTGAAGGGTCGGGACCTTATCCTCGCGAAAGCCCGGTCGCAATGCGCGAGCGGCGCCGATTCTGGACACGGACGGGCGGCGCGCCTATAACGGCCGGGATCAATTCTCTGGGGACCAAGGACGCTTCATGCCGGAAACACTCGCGGCTCCGACCTCCGCCGATTCGTTCGCGCGCCTGCGCGAAACCATGGTCGAACGGCAGATCCGCACCTTCGACGTGAGCGATTTGGCGGTGCAGGAGCGGATGAAATCCGTTCCGCGCGAGATTTTCGTCGATGACGCCTACAAGTCCCTGGCCTATTCCGACGCCCGCGTGCTTGCGACCGGCGCCAGCCCGCGCGAACTGACGGCGCCGCTGATTCTCGCCCGCATGCTCAAGGAGGCGGTCGTGCGCGAGACCGATCGCGTGCTCGTCGTGGCCGGCGGCTCCGGCTATGCGGCGGCGCTCGTCGCCGGCCTCGCCAGCGCCGTCTACAGCCTCGACGAGGATGCCGCGCTCTCCGCCAAGGCGCAGGCGAATTTCGACCGACTCGGGCTCGCCAACGCAAAAAGCCTGACCGGCGCCCTCGCCGAGGGCGCGGCCGCCGCCGGCCCGTTCGACCTCATCCTGCTCGACGGCGCCGTCACCGGCCCGTTCGACAAGCTTTTCAGCCAATTGGCCGAGGGCGGACGCATGGTGACCCTGGTCGCCGACGCGCGCGGCGCCCGCACCGGACTCGCGACGCTGTTCACCCGCATCGAAGGCGCCGTGTCGTCGCGCGGCCTTTTTTCCGCCTCGGCGGCGCCGCTCAAGGCGTTTACTGCGCCTGCGGGCTTCGTGTTCTGACCTTCTGTGGCTTTTGGGACGCAGCCCCGGAAAATCGATTGCGTGGCGTCATCTCTGCGGGCTCGAAGGCTTGCCTCCGGACGCCGTTTGGTTGACGAATGAAACTGGCTGATTTTGGATTCATCCGTGAATTCGAAACCTCCGGATCCCGCGGGTTTTACGCCTTCCCGGCGTTCCCGCGCATGAGTCCGGGAATTTTGGGAGTGGGCTGTTGACCGCTGTTTCTTTCTCGCGCTTGCTGGCCGGCGTCGCCCTCGTGGCGCTGACGCATGTCGGCCCGGCGGCGGCGGAAACCATGTCCGACGCGCTCGCACGCGCCTATCGCAACAATCCCGACATCAACCAGCAGCGCGCCGCGACCCGCGCGCGGGACGAGAGCGTTCCCGCCGCCAAGTCGGGCTGGCTGCCCAAGGCGGCGATACAGAGCCAGGTCGGCCATCAATATTCCGAAATCGCCGGCTATCTCGGAACCGGCCAGAAGGCGATGTATTCGGCCAATCCCGCCACGGTCGGCGCCACGCTCACGCAGCCCCTGTTCGACGGCCAGCGCACCGCCAATGGCGTCGACCAGGCGGAATCGCTGGTGCTGTCCCAGCGTGAGACCTTGCGCCAGCAGGTGATCACCACCCTGCTGGCCGCCGCCACCGCCTATATGGACACGATCCGCGACACCGCCGTGCTCGGCTTGCAGCGAAACAACATCAAGGTCTTGCAGGTGCAGTTGCAGCAGACCAACGACCGCTTCCAGGTGGGCGAAGTCACCCGCACCGACGTCGCGCAGGCCGAATCGTCGCTGGCCACCGGCCGCGCGCAGTTCGCCCTCGCGCAGGCGAACCTTGAAAACAGCATCGCCTCGTTCCGTCGCCAGATCGGCATCGATCCCAAGAATCTCGCGCCGGCGCAGCCGGTCGAACGCCTGCTGCCCAAGACCGTGATGACGGCGATCGAGGTCGGCTTGCAGGAGGCTCCGCTGATCACCAGCGCGCTGCACCAGGTCGACGCGGCCGAAGACGCGGTGAAGGTCGCGGAGGGCGCGCTGCTGCCGACCGTGAGCGTGCAGGGCGCGGTGTCGCGCTCGGTGGATACCGGCGGCATCAGCGGCTACAATCAGAATACAGCCTCGGTGATGGGCGTGTTCAACGTGCCGATCTACCAGGGCGGCCAGGAATATGCCGCCGTGCGCCAGGCCAAGGAGCAACTGGCGCAGGCGCGGCTTGCGGTGGATTCGCAGCGCATCTCCATACGCGACGGGATTTCCTCGGGCTGGGGCCAGTTGCAGGCGGCGAAGGCGGCGATCATCGCCTATCAGGCCGCCGTCAACGCGGCGGAAGTGGCGCTGAACGGCGTGCGCGAAGAGGCCAAGGTCGGCCAGCGCACCACGCTCGACGTGCTGAACGCCGAGCAGGCGCTGCTCAACGCCCGCGTGGAGCTGGTGTCGGCCCAGCATGACCGCGTCGTCACCTCCTACAACGTGCTCGCGGCGATCGGTCGGCTGTCGGTCGATGTCCTCGGCCTGAACACGCCGGTCTATGACCCGTCCGATCACTACGAGCGGACCAAGAATCGCTTCATCGGCCTGACCGCCTCGGACGGCCGCTGAGCCTGGGGCTCGCGGATCTGGGGATGGCGCCGGATTCGTCTTGCGTCTGACCGGACGGCGGCGCATTTTAATCGTGCTGCTCGAAATGAGTCGCACTTGCGCCTGTTGCGCGAATCGCCACGACGTCCGAAGCCTTGTGAGCGTCTGAAGTCCATGAACGCTACGAACGCCAATCCGACCAGCCTGCAGGCCGAGCAGAAGGCTCACGAGCCCTCGATGGAGGATATTCTCGCCTCCATACGCAAGATCATCGCCGACGACGACGCCCTGCCGATCAGCCGCCGCGCCGCGCCCGCGCCCGCCAAGGTCGAGCCAGCTTGGCCGGAGCCCGGCGCGATCGAGCCCAGCGGCATCCCGGCGGAACCGCCGATGGCCGCGCCGCCCCGGGTTTTCGCGCCGCATGTCCCGACTGCTTTCGCCGCGCCCGCGGACATTCCGCTGAAGCCGCCGCCGATTCCCAACCTGCGCGATCTCGCGCTGCGCCTCGATTCGATTCCGTTGCGGTCCGCGCCGCAGGAGGAGTTCGCGCCCGCGCCGCCGGAGTTGCGCCCGTCGCTGGAGGACGCGATCCTGCCTGACGCCCGGCTTCCCGACCCCGCCGGGGCCGAAAGCCCGTCGGCGGACGCGATCCACGCGCCGGCGGCGCCGAGACCGGCGGCGCCCGCGCCCGTCGTCCGGGCGAGACCGACGCCCTCCGTTTCCTTCGATGCGGGGCCGGCGACGCCTGCGCCGTCCGTCCACATCGAGGCGAGGCCGGCGACGCATGCGGTCGTCCACCCCGTCGCGGCTGCCGCGACCAATCCCGAACCCGTTGCGGCGAAAGCCTCGGTCGGTTTCGCGGCGGGAGGGTTCAAGGTTCCGCCGCTCGCCTTCCAGGCGAGCATGTCGTCGGCTGCGGTCAGCCTCGCGCCCGCCGACCCCGTTGCGCCCGCCAACACTGTCGCGCCCGCCAACACTGTCGCGCCCGCGGAACCGCAGGCGCCCGTTGCCGCCGGCGACCAGCCGGCCAACGCCCAGGCCGCGGCGCCCGCCACAGCTTCGCTGTTCGCGCGCATGGGGTTGCCGGCGCCGCGGCTCGACCGCCTGGAGCCCGCCATGCTCTCGGAGAACAGCGGGTTCAAGGTCGGCGCGGCCTTCGACGCGCTGGCGGAATCGGCGCTGCTGCGCGATCCCGAAATGGTCGAGCGCCTGACCCGCGAAATCCTGCGCCCGATGATCAAGACCTGGCTCGACGACAACCTGCCCAATGTGGTGGAGCGTCTGGTGCGCGCCGAGATCGAGCGGGTGGCGCGCGGGCCGCGGGGGTAAGCGGCGCCCGCGAGGGGGATGGATCAACCCCTCATCCGGCCCCTTCGGGGCCACCTTCTCCCGCAAAGGGGAGAAGGAGGGACGCCCGTCCGCCGACGGGCTGTGGGGAGAGGGGTTCGCGCTGATTCGATAGGCGCTTTGATCGCTCTTATTGCGTGACGAGCGGGCGCCTGTTGCGGTCCGCCCGCCGGGATCGCCTCCCCTATTGGCCCGTTCCCTGGGCTGCGGATTTCGCCTGCTCCATCCGTTTCAGCATTTCCGCCTTGATGGCGTCGAGATTGAAGCTCGCGCCGCGCTGCATCGGCGGGAAATCGACGAAGGTCTGGAGTTCCTTGCCCATCAGTTGCTGAACGAAGACGAAGCGCCAGAACTGGTACTTGAACCAGTCGAAATATTGCTGCGAGCCCTCCCTGGTTCCATCGTTCGGCCAGCCCGTGCGCTCGAACGGGTCCAGGCGCAGGTTGGTGATGTAGGGCACGTCCGGCCGGGTTTTCTCGCCCAGCCAACCCTGGGGCTGGTCGATGAAGCGGAATTTGTAGTCGTCGATGCGCACCGCTCCGACCGTGCTTTCGCCGAGATAGAAGATCTCGTGGCGCGCGGAGGGGCCCTTGCCGGTGAGTGCGGACAGCTGGTCGTAGCCGTCGAGATGGTTCTTGTAGGTGCGGTCGCCGATGGTCTTGCCCTTCAGCAATTCCTCGGTGATGTTGGGATCGCCGGCCATGGTGGAGAAGGTCGGGAGCCAGTCGAGGCCGGAGAAGATGCCGTTCTGCACGGAATTCGCGGGCACATGGCCGGGCCAGCGCGCCAGCGCGGGAACGCGGAAGCCGCCCTCCAGCACCGTGCCCTTGGATTGCGCGAACGGGGTCTGGCCGCCGTCAGGCCAGGTGAAAACTTCCGTGCCGTTGTCGGTGGTGAAGACGACCAGGGTGTTGTCGTCCTCGCCCATATCCTTGATCTTCTTCATGACCAGCCCGACGTCGTCGTCGAGTTGCGCCATGCCTGCCTCTTCTTCCGACCAGCCATTTTCCGCATTGCGCATCGCCTCGTATTTCGGAGAGAGATGGGTGACGATGTGCATGCGCGTGGGGTTGAGGTAGACGAAGAACGGTTTGTTGGCCTTCTTCGCCTTGTCCATGAAGGCGATGGCGAGATCGCGAATCTCGTCGTCCACGGTTTCCATGCGCTTGGGAAACAGCGGGCCGGCGTCCTCGATCTTCTGCTTGCCGATCTTGCCCCATCGCGGCTGTTCCGTGGGGTCGTCGACATCGGTGGCCCAAGAATGGATCATGTTGCGGGGACCGACGACATTCAGCAGGTTCTGCGGGTAATTGGGATGCGCCGGGTCTTCCATCGCATCAAGATGATAGAGGTAGCCGAAGAATTCGTCGAAGCCGTGCACGGTCGGCAGGAACTCGTTCAGGTCGCCAAGATGGTTCTTGCCGAACTGGCCG
>Ga0181519_10002244_pt1 | contig 16557 bp, 15 predicted proteins | sample PEATcosm2014_Bin_26_FD_121102 | JGI IMG/M metagenome (GOLD analysis project Ga0181519, IMG submission 121102) | Peatland microbial communities from MTU Mesocosm Facility, Houghton, MI, USA - PEATcosm2014_Bin02_10_metaG | ecosystem: Environmental > Terrestrial > Soil > Wetlands > Peat | place...
CGCCTTGGCTTCGGCCAGCAGCACGCGCTGAATCGCCGCCTGGATCGCCTTGACCGCGACCGCGGAGGATTCGCCGAGTCCCGGGAAGGTACGCAGCTCGGCGAGTTCGGCGTTGATCACCCCGGCGAAGCTGCCGAAGCGCTCGATCAGCGCCTTGGCCACGGGCTTGGTGTCGCCGCGCGGCAGTGCCGTGAACAGCAGCAATTCCAGCAACTCGTAATCCGCAAGGGCCGCCGGGCCGGCGCTGGCAAAGCGGTCGCGCAGTCGCTGGCGATGGCCGTGGTAATGCGGCGTCTCGCCGGGCGCCGGCATGGCGCAGGCTCAGGCGGCGTAGGGCGGCTTGGTATAGCCGGCGGGCGACAGGGTGAAGATCTCATACCCGTCCGCCGTTACTGCGATCGTGTGCTCGAACTGGGCCGAAAGCGAGCGGTCTTTGGTCACCGCCGTCCAGCCATCGGCCAGAACTTTCACCTCGTAGCGGCCGGCATTGATCATCGGCTCAATGGTGAAGAACATGCCTTCCTGCAATTCCGGCCCGTCATTCGGCCGGCCATAATGCAGCACGCTGGGCGCGGCATGAAACACGCGGCCGATGCCGTGCCCGCAGAAATCGCGCACGACCGAGCAGCGCTGGGCTTCGGCGTAGCTCTGGATGGCATGGCCGATGGCGCCGAGCCGGATGCCCGGCTTGACCACGGCGATGCCGCGCATCATCGCTTCATAGGTGATGTCGATCAGCCGCCGCGCTTTCAGCGCGACCTTGTCGCCGACCGCGAAAGTGCGGCTGGTGTCACCGTACCAGCCGTTGAGAATGACCGTGACGTCGATATTGACGATGTCGCCATCCATCAGCCGCCGGTCGCCCGGAATGCCGTGGCAGACGACATGGTTGATCGAGGTGCAGATCGATTTCGGATAGCCGCGGTAATTGAGCGGCGCCGGCACGGCGCCGTGATCGACGATGAAGCCGTGGCAAAGCCGATCGATCGCCTCGGTCGTGATGCCCGGCTTGACCATCGGCGTGATGAAATCGATGGTCTCGGCGGCAAGCTTACCGGCCGCGCGCATGCCGACAAAATCGCCGGGCGCGTGCAGCTTGATGCGCGCATCCTCGGAAATGCTGGTATCGATCGCCAAATCGGTCATCGCAATCCTTTGCAAGCACCCGCGCGGCCGGCGTCGCGAGCTTGAACTCCGCAGTTTCGCATGGATGGCGCCGTCGGCGCCAGCCCTGTCTGAACGTCCATATGCGATGTCGCCGTAGAGTTTCCAAGATCCGGAAACCCGGACCGCCGATCTAGCGGTTGCAGCCCCGGCGAGACCGGCCTAGTGTGGCGCCACCATGAGCGCTGAAACCGCCCCGCCTGCCGGTTCGAAGCCGGTCACCGCCTGCCTGCTGATCATCGGCAATGAGATCCTGTCCGGCCGCACGCAGGACGCCAATCTCGCCTATCTGGCCAAAGGCCTGAACGAAGTTGGCGTGCGCTTGCGCGAGGCGCGGGTGATTCCCGACGTGCCCGAGACGATCATCGCCACGGTCAACACGGTACGCGCACAATATGATTACGTCTTCACCACCGGTGGTATCGGCCCGACCCATGACGACATCACCGCCGAATGCGTGGCGCGGGCCTTCGGCGTGAAGCTCGTCCTCGACCCCGAAGCCAAGCGGCGGCTGGAGGTGCGCTATCGCGCGATGGGCGGCCAGATTGAGCTGAACGAAGCCAGGCTGCGCATGGCGCATGTGCCGGAAGGCGCCATCCTGATCGACAACGCAGTCTCGGCGGCGCCGGGCTTTCAGATCGGCAATGTCTTCGTCATGGCCGGCGTGCCGGTGATTGCCCAAGCCATGTTCGACGCCGTCAAGCACCGCCTCTTCGGCGGCGCCAAAGTGCTGGCGCGCAGCATCAATTGCCGCCTCTCGGAAGGCACGATCGCGGCGGATCTGGCCCGCATCCAGGACGATTATCCGGAGATCGACATCGGTTCCTACCCGTTCTGGAGCCGTGGCGGCGGCTTCGGCGTCAGCCTCGTGCTGCGCGGCACCGATCCCGGCACGCTGAACAACGCCGCGGAAGCCGTCGCCGCCATGGTCATGCGGCTCGGCGGCGAGCCGATCGAGGGCGATGCGAGCTAGCTTTTCTGCCGCCGGCGGCAATAATAGCCGTCACCCGCGCGAGGACGTGGTGGAATCGGTAGACACATCAGACTTAAAATCTGAAGCGTTCGCGCGTGCGGGTTCGAGTCCCGCCGTCCTCACCATGCTCATGGCCGGGCTCCTGCTCGCCGCCTGCTCGTCACCACCGCCGCCGCCGATCATCGGCAGCTTCGGCGATTTTCAGCCGCCGGCGCAGCCGCATTACCTGGCCTGCCCGCAGAATTACTGCCTGACACTGCCCGACGAGGTGACGCAGCTGCTGCGCGTGCCGGCCGATCGGATGCGCGACATCGTCCGTCGCGTCGCCGGCGGCCAGCCGCAGGCGGAACTGGTCGGCACGGACAATGAAGGCCTGCGCCTCGTCTACCGGCGCGGCCCTCAGGGCGACGGCTCGATCGTCACGATCGACATCGTCGATGCCGATGAGGGAGTGAGTGCGCTGGCCGTCTACAGCCAATCAGAATCCGGCGAGAGCGGCGCCGACCGGCTGATCGTGCGGCGCCTGATCGAGGCGATCACAGCGGCGGCCTCCGCTCGCGCGGCCCGATAGAGCCGCCCCCCCGTGGCATTTTGCGGCGGGCGCCGGAAACGCGGAAGGAATTGGCCGCGTCTGCGTTAACCTGCCGGGGACTGATCCCCGGTATCATCTCGACGAAACGGTGCGGAGAGGCAAGAACGTGCCCGTGACGCGTCAGGAACCTCATTTCGGTTTTCGCCCCCCCGACCGGCGTGAAGAGCGCGCGCCGGACCAGGCGCACCTGCCGAACCTCGACTCTCCGGCGCGGTCGACGCATTGGGCGCGGTCGGACGACGAGCGCCCGGCGAGGCCGTCGGAGCGTGCACGCGGCGGCGGGACGTTGTGGCTGCTGATCACCGGCCTCGCGATCAGCGCGTCGGCCCTCTATCTCGTCTATGCCATGATCGTCAGCCCGGCGCCCTCGCCGGCCCTCGGGCCATCGGGCCGGGCGCCGAGCGCACCCGATTCCGCCCAGGCGTCGGCGGCCGCGCCGGCGCCGCTGCCGACGGTCTCCATAGCGCCGGCCCCGCCCCCGCACGCCCCGTCCGGCGAGATTGCGCGGCCGATCGCGCCGCCGGCCGCCGACGGGTCGCCGCGCCAAACCGTCCGGCCGGTTCGCCTGCGTGGCGACACGCCGCCCGCGCAACGCGCGACCCAACCCAGGCTGGCGCCGGACCCGACACCGCCGAGCTATGGCGACGGTCCGCCGGTCGATGCCCGCGATCTGCCGCCGCTGGCCTCTCCGCCGCACGATCTGGTCATCCCGCCGCCGCGGTCTTAGCACCGGCGTCTCAGCCCTGCCCTTCACCGATGGCGGTGGGCAGAGTGGCGTGGGGATGCTATCGATAGTGCTGTCTTCCCGCGTGTTCGAGCACCGTACCGATGATACCCCGCTACAGCCGTCCCGCGATGGTCGCCATCTGGGCGCCGGAGAACCGCTTCCGGATCTGGTTCGAGATCGAGGCCCATGCCTGCGACGCGCAGGCCGCGCTCGGCATCATTCCGAACGCTGCAGCCGAAGCAGTCTGGGCGCGGGGGCGTTGGGAGATCGAGCGGATCGACGCGATCGAGCGCGAGACCAAGCACGACGTCATCGCCTTTCTGACCAACCTCGCCGAGCATGTCGGCCCCGAAGCGCGCTTCGTGCATCAGGGCATGACCTCATCCGACGTGCTCGACACTTGCCTGGCCGTGCAGTTGAAACAGGCGGCCGGTATCCTTCTGGACGATCTGGATGCGGTGCTGGCCGCCCTCAAGCGCCGGGCCTTCGAATACAAGCTGACGCCCTGCGTCGGCCGCAGCCACGGCATTCATGCCGAGCCCACGACCTTCGGCCTGAAGCTGGCCGGGTATTATGCCGAGTTCGACCGCAACCGACGGCGCCTCGTGTCGGCGCGGGACGAGATCGCGACTTGCGCCATTTCCGGCGCGGTCGGCACTTTCGCGCAGATCGATCCCAGGGTCGAAGAGCATGTCGCGGCCAAGCTCGGCCTCACGCCGGAGCCGGTCTCGACGCAGGTGATTCCGCGCGACCGCCACGCCGCGTTCTTCGCAACCTTGGGCGTCATCGCCTCGTCGGTCGAGCGCCTGGCGACCGAGATCCGGCATTTGCAGCGCACCGAAGTGCGCGAGGCGGAAGAATATTTCTCGCCGGGCCAGAAGGGTTCCTCGGCGATGCCGCACAAGCGCAACCCGGTGCTGACCGAGAACCTGACCGGCCTCGCCCGCGTGGTGCGCGGCGCCGTCACGCCATTCCTGGAGAATGTCGCGCTGTGGCACGAACGCGATATTTCGCATTCCTCGGTCGAACGGCTGCTCGCGCCGGACACGACGGTGGCGCTTGATTTCGCCCTGCACCGGCTGGCCGGGGTGGTCGATCAGCTGGTCGTGTATCCGGAACGCATGCGCGCCAATCTGGAATCGCTGGGCGGGCTGGTGCATTCGCAGAGCGTGCTGCTGGCGCTGACCCAGGCCGGGATGAGCCGGGAGGAGGCCTATCAGGCCGTCCAGCGCAACGCAATGCCGGCCTGGCGGGGCGAGGGGAAATTCCTCGATCTGCTGAGACGCGACGCGGCTGTGGCGGCGTTTCTCGATGCAGCGGCGCTGGAGGCGCTGTTCGACGAGGCGCCGCATATGCGGCATGTGGAGACTATCTTTGGGCGTGTGTTCGGGTTGGGTTAAATGCGCTTCCGTCCGGTTCATGACTTCGGGACGGAGCCTCTTCAGCGTTATCTTGCTGCCGCCTGTACCTTCAGCGCCCGCGCGCTCGCCGCGCCGAACCTCGCGGCCAAGGGCTTCTCCGTCCCGCTCTGCCGCCTGAGCGGAAGATTGCCGGCAAAGCTCATACGATAGCGACGGCTCCACCCAATGGCCGGCGGCGAACGCATTTCACTGCGCCGTCGCCGAGCCTTGTCCGAGCGGTTCCTATTCCTGCGGCAACCAACGCACCTTCACCGGCACATCCTTGATTTCATGACTGCCGCTGCCGACCACATAGAAATAGGTGGCCTTGCCCTCTTTGCCCCAGATGCCGTCGAGCGTGATCAGCAAATGGGTCACATGCGGCGCGCCGAGGAGCGGCGGTACCGCGGTCCCTTGCAGGGAATAGATTTGCGTGGCAGAGCCGCCGAAAGCCAGAACATGGACCATACCGCTGAATGCGCTGTTCGCGTGCAGAGGCGGATGGATTGCCTGAGTTAGCAGGCCGTGGCCGGTGACGGTGCTGCTATTCGCCGGCACGGTCAGAACCGCGTTCAGACTGGGCGCTCCCGCGGCGCCGGTGCCGATGGTGAAGACACCAGTGTGATTGAACGGAGGCGCAACGTCTCTCTCGGGCATGATTTCTCTCCCAATTTCACGCTTATGGCGTAGCATTCTACCAAAACGCCATATGACACCGATATTTTACAATCCGAAATATAAAGTCGTCAAGAAATTATTAGAGAAGAATAAATTTCACCTCCCGTTTTCAGTGTCCCGCCCCGCTCCTCTCGCCTAACGTTACCCGTCGTGAGGCACGGCACGGGGCACGATCGCGTTCGTCGAGGACAGCGCTGCCCAGTTGCGGCGGCCGCGGAGCGGCGGCGACGACAGGCTTCTAACCGATTGAACAGCAATGGTTATGGTATAGGCCGCAGGCTGCGGCGGCGATCGGTTCGCGCTTTCGTGCGACCCGGATTTACGCCGGATCGTATCGCGGCACGGGCGCCGGCTTCCCGAAATAATACCCCTGCCCGTAATTCACGCCCAGATCGCGCGACGTGCGGGCTTCGACCGCCGTCTCGATCATTTCCCCGATCGTGGCGCAGCGCAGATCGCGGCACAGCTGCGTCAGCGAGCGCACCAGGGCCGCATCGCGCGGCCGCGTGAAGGCCGAATGCAGGAATTTGCCGTCGAGCTTGACGTAATCGACCTCGAAGCGGCGCAGATAGGTGAACGCCGAGAACCCGGCGCCGAAATCGTCGAGGCAGAGCGGATGGCCGCGCCGCCGCAGCAGCCTGATCACCTCTTCGGCGTCTTCGAGGTTCTGGATCGCCGCCGATTCCGTGATCTCGAACATGACCTTGCGCTGATCGGGCGCAAGCTCCGTGACCAGCGCCATCAGCCGACCGATGAAGGCGGCGCTCTGGATCGACCGCCCGGACAGGTTGAGCGCCAGGCTCGAGCGGATGCCGTTCGCGGCCGCGGCGCGCAGCGCTTTTTCGCAGACCGCGAGATCGAGCTCCTCGGCGAGGCCGACCTCTTCGCTGAACGAGACGAGCTCAAACGGGCTCTGGCCGGGCGCGAAGCGGGTCAGCACCTCGAAATGATGCAGGCCGCCATTCCCAAGATCGACGATCGGCTGATAGACCAGCGTGAAGTTTCCGCCGGCCAGGGTCGAGCGGACCGCGGTGACGCGGGCCATCGTATGGTTCACCATGTCCGACAAGCCGTCGGACAGCGAACTCATGGTGAAGCCGGCTCCCTTGGTTTCGGCGAATTGCTTGATGCAATAGGCGAGCGCCCGCCCGGCATCCTGATCGCCCAGTTCGCCGGCGTCGAGCGAGACCGTGGCCGCCGTCACTTCGAGCTGGGCGCCGGGCTCGGTGGCGCGGGCCACCGCCTGCAATCCGAAGGTCAGTTCGGTCGTGTCGGCGCCCTTGGTCTGCACGACCGAAAAGGTCTCGCGATCGACCTGTGCGGCGGCGTCGCCGCCGGCCGAGGAACTGCGCAGCAGGGCCGCCATCTCGCCGCGTAGCTGCTGCCGCTGATCCTGCGACAGACCGTCTTCGAGCGCCGCCAGGCCGCCGACATGCAGCATCACCATTTGGCTGCCGGCCGGATCGCGCGGCAGGCGCGCCATGGCCGACGCCGTCTCGGTGAAGGCTTCCGGGGACAACAGCATCGTCTCAGGATCGCGCGCCTTGTCGCCGGGCGGGAAGGCCGCGGCCAGATGCGTCAGCGTCAGGTAGAAGTCGCGCGTCTTGCCCGGAAAGCAGCAGCCGCCCAGCATCACGCGAAACCGCTCGCCGTCGCTGCGCCGCAGCAGCACCGCGACCGTTTCGATGCGGCCGCGCACGAGGAGCGTCCCGAGCAGACGCTGAAAGTATGCCCGGTCCTTGGCATCGACGAATTCGGCAAAATCGCGCCCGGGCAAAGCGGCGGCCGGGACACCCAGCAGCGCCTGCGACGCCCCCGACGCGAAGCGGACGCGCCGGTCCGGATCGAGCTGCACCAGCACATCGGCCGCGGCGAACGCGAAGGCCACGAACCGGTCGCGCTCCTCGCGTAGCTCCTTGATCTCGGACATGGATGTCAGCCCGCCCAAGATTGCGGAGCGGAGTCGCCCCGACCACCAGCAACCGCCGGCCTGCCCCAGTTCATCCGATGCCTCGAGTTCCGCCCGCTGCTGTGATCGCAGCCGGCATGCTCCCGCAGCCTGCGCCGGAAGCCCCAACAGCCGGTTAATTTCTCCAGGATGCCGGAAAGGCCACCGGGCCATCATATCAAATTTGGCGAAATCCTGACCGAGCGGCGCGCCGTTCAGCGCCGCGGAAGCGGATCGCTGAGACTCGTTGGATTGTGCCCGCCGCTCACTCCGTCTCGATGGCGACGCTGGCTGCGCCCCGGTCGTTGCCCTCACCATCCCGGAACCGCACGAAAAGCCGGTTCAAGGCCGGGTTGAACGGCACGCTGCCGGCGGCGGCGGCGAAAATCGAGAAGGTCGGCGTGGCGCCGGCGGCAAAATTGCCGATGGCGACCGAGGCGGCCGGCGGAGCGACGCATTGTCCGGTCGCCGGCGCGGTCTGACAAATCTCGACGGCGAGCGGCAGGTCGGCGCCATTCTGGTCGACCGTGGCGGTGATCGGCGCGGCGATGCCGGCGTTGCTGGTCGCAACGGCGAAGGCGCCGCCCGCAGCGCCGATATGGACAATGCCGTCATGCGTCGCCGTCTCGGCCAGCGCCACGATATCCGGCACCGGCGTGCTCGACACCGCGAGATCGACGGTGTCGACGCCCGGCACGCCGGCCGCCGGTGCCGTGCCGTCGCAATCGAAATCGAGCGGCAGATCGGGCGCGCTGAACGCCGAGGCGCCCTCGAAGGTGAGCACGAAGGTCTGCAGGCCATTGTGGCCGTCGATGTTCGCCGGGGCGTTGGGCGTTCCGGTCGGCGCATTGGTGACGGGATCGGTCGTCTGATAGGCCAATGTCAGACCGGCGGGGGCGGTCGGCAGCAGGCTGATCCGGCAATTGCCGAGGGAAGTCGGCCCGGCATTGATCATCGCGGCGAAGAGCGTCGCCGTCGTGCCGGTCTCGACCGAGCCGGAACCCGGCGCCACGGCCGCGGCAAGCGGCGACGCCCCTGCCAGTTGATCGATCAGCGCCTGGCCGTTCGGGCTGCCCCAGCCGGTCACGAGGTCATAGCCCGGCACCGCGGAAAATCCGACATTGCTGCCGCTGGTGATATCGTGCATCGCCTGGCCATAGGCCGGACCGGCGCCGAGCGCATAGATCGCCGGATTGAGGAACCCAATCGGCGGCCGGCCATTTGCGGCCGCCTGCTGATTGACCAGCGCCATGAACCCGGCCCAACGGGGTGCGGCGAAGCTGGTGCCGCCACCGCCGGTGGCGCAGATCCCCTCACGACAATTGTAATTGTCGGTATTCGCATCGGCCGCGACATCGGGCACGTTCCTCAAGCCGACCGACGCATTGGCGGCACCGCCGACAATGCCGGCTTGCCAGCCCGGCAGCGCAATGCCGTCGGCATAGCCGCCGCCGCTATGGCTCCAGCCGAGTTCGGCGGCCCACGCCCCACCTGGTCCGGTGGTCGTGAGATCGGTGCCGCCGACGGTCGTGACGAAGGAATCTTCCTGCGGAAATTGTGCCGGATAGACACCCACGCCGTTGACGCAGCCGCCGGTCGCCCCCGGAACATAGGCATGGCAGTCGCCCGAAGCGACGAACACGCTTTGGCCTTGGGCGGCGAATTCCATGAAGATCGGGTCGTCGCTCGTCGGATCGGCCGGCCCCCAGGAGTAGGAGATGCTGATCTGCTTCGCGGCATTGTCGGCCGCGATCTGGTTGAGGATGTCGACCTCGGAACTGCCGATATAGACGAGAACCTGGGACAGGCCGGGCGCCATGCCGATCGCCTGATTGATGTCCGCCATCGTCTCGCCGTCCTTGCAGGCGGCGGTACACAGGCTCTTACCGTCGAGCAGCACGTTGTTGACCGGAACGGTCTCGATCTGCCCGGTCGTGGCATAGTAGCTCGTCAGATCCGGGGGCCAGTAGGATTGGAATTCCAATAGCGCCACACTCTGCCCGGCGCCGGTCAACGGGCCATTGCCGTAATAGGCCGCGCGCATGTCGCTCGCCAGATAAAAACCGCCCGGGCCGGAGCCTGGATGCGGGACGTCATCCTCCGGCGCCCCAGTCGGCCGCTCCACCAGATTGGGCTGCGGCAGCGAAAAATCATCGAGCCCGCCGACATGCCACAGCGGCACGTCGAGATCGACGCTCGGCTCCCGGTCCGGCGCGAAGAAGTTCCGCGCCTCGGTCGGATGGCGGTAGACGCCCATCTTCACGTGGAACGCCTGCTCGATATCGGCAACCGCGCCCTCGACCCGGACGATCTGGCGGTTGGTCGAGGTGCCGAGGACGGTCAGTTTGTTCGCCGCCGCGAAGGCCACGACCTTGTCGTAATCCGCCTGGGTCGGACCGAATCGGTCGGTGAATTCCTGCACGCTGAGAAAATGCCGATACCCCGCGCCGCCGGGTGTGTAGAGGTTCTGCAGCAGCGCCTGGAGACCGGCCGGATCGCGCAGTGGCAGCCCGATGGTCAGCGGCAGGCGGCTCGTACCGGGCACGGGACCGACCGGCAGCGCCTGGCCGCCCGTCACTGCGGGGCGTGTGTGAATGGTCGGTAACGCGCTCTGCGCGGACGATTGCGCTGTGGCGGTCGAGACGCCCAGCAACATGAGCAGCGATGCGCAACATGCGCCGAGCACTGTGCAGCGGCCCGAATCGGCCGGCTTCATCGTCAACATCCTGAGCATCCCAGCGATCCCGTCATGCGGGACTGCGGCGCCCGCACATCGTCTCATGCCACAAAGGAAAGGTCGACACAGCCTATAAGTTAGAGACTCGGATCACGATGCCACTTAACCGAGATTTGACACAGGCCGGCCCGCACACGCGGCGTCTGGCGCCCCGCCCCCGCGCAAGGCTAAGCTTCGGTCTCACCCGCGCCGGAGCCTCACCCCTTGTGCACCGTCATTCTGCTGCGCCGTCCCGGCCATGACTGGCCGCTGATCCTCGGCGCCAATCGGGACGAGATGCTCGATCGCAAGTCGCTGCCGCCGGCGCGGCATTGGCCGGATCGGCCGGACATCGTCGCCGGGCTGGACGAGCTGGCCGGCGGTTCCTGGCTCGGGCTCAACGATCACGGCGTCGCGGCGGCGATCCTCAATCGGGTCGGCACGCTCGGCCCCGCCGCGGGCAAGCGTTCGCGCGGCGAACTGGTGCTGGACGCGCTCGACTATGCCGACGCGGTCGAGGCGGCCACGGCGCTCGGCCGGCTCGATCCGGAGGCCTACCGGCCGTTCAACCTCCTCGTCGCCGATAATCGCGATGCCTTCTGGATCGCCCATCGCGGCCGCCGCGATATCGCCGTGCAGCCGATCCCGCCCGGCATCGCCATGCTGACGGCACGCGAACTCGACGACGAGTCGAGCCCGCGCATTCAGCGTTATCGGCCGCGCTTCCTGACCGCCGCAGCGCCCGACCCGGCCCGCGACGATTGGCGCGCCTGGCAGGAGCTGCTCGAAGACCCCGAACCCGATCCGGCGCTCGGGCCGGAAAGCGCGATGCGCTTCGTCCTGCCGATCGGCTTCGGAACGGTCTCGACCTCGCTGATCGCGCTGGCAGCGCCCGGCGCCCAACGCCACGCGATCTGGCGCTTCTCCGCCGTGGCACCGGAACCCTCCGCCTGGGCCACGGTAGAATTCGGCGGCGGCATCACGCCGCGCTGAACGGACAGGACCGCATCATTGCCCGGCGCGACGCCTCTCGAACGAAAATTTGTAACCTTCATAGACGGCAATGCCCAGGAATAGCAGATCCATCGGCTGGAACGCCGCGCCGGCGAGCCGCACGAGACCGGCCGGATTCAGGACCTGCGCGGCCTCCAGCAGCGACAAGTTCCGGGTATTGGCCAGAAACGCTATATCGCTGAGCAGCATGCCGAGCGCCCAGCCGAGTGCCGCGCAACCCGCGCCGAGGAAGCCGAAATGCGCCCCGACGCCCCTGCCCACGCGCTTCACCGTCACACCGGTCAAGGCGCCCACCGCGACCGCGATCAAACCGATTTCCATCTGCGTCACATAGGTTACGGCGGCCCAGATGACCGCACCGATCAGCGCAGCGACCAGCCCAGCCGGAACGGCAAGGGCGAAATTCTGGTCAGCCAACTCCGGCGCCTGGATCGTGCTCCCGTCCATGGTTTTCCCCTTGGCAAGAATTCAGACACTACAATCTTCAATTGCACTCATCGCGCTGCGCGCTCAGCCGCGCTGTCCGAGATCGAGCATCTCGTGCACGTCATAGGTCATCACCGCGAGCAACGCGGTCAGGCCGAGATAGAAGAGCCCGTATTCGACCCGCGTCCCCATCGGCACCGTATAGTACCGCGCCGTCCGCGCGTCGTTCGGATCGTGCCGCCAAGCCTTCAGGAGGTGCGGGATCGCCAGCACGGCGACGATCCCGAGCGCCGGACTCGGACGGTAGAGCAGGAGCGCCACCATCGCCGGCGCGCCGAGCAGCCAGATCCGCGGGCTGAGCACCGCCGTGATCCGTCCGCCATCCAGCGGCGACACCGGCAAGAGGTTGAACAGATTGAGAAAGAATCCGGCGTAGCTGATCGCCAGCAGCAACCGGCTCGATTCCGCGCTGGCGAGCAGATAGACGAGGAGCGCGGCAATGCTGCCGGCGACCGGCCCGCCGAGCGCCACATAGGCCTCCGTCTCGACGCTCATCGGCTGGTCCTTGAGATTGATCCAGGCGCCGACGAACGGAATGAAGGTCGGCATGCCGACGGCCAGACCGCGCTGGCGCGCCGCAACGTAGTGGCCGAGCTCATGGATCAGCAGCAGCGCCACGAACCCCGCAGCATATGGCCAGCCCCATAGCCCGGCATAGACGGCGAGCGACAGCAGCATGGTGAGGCCGGTCGCGCCGAGCTTGCCCCATTTGAGACTGGCCAGCAGAACCGCGAGGAGCTTCAGCGCCATCGGATCAGGTCCCGCTGCGCCGGAACAGCCCGCCGATGAGCTTTCGGAACGCGACGAAACCACCGGCGCAGGCGAGCACGAGGATTTTCGCGAATTTCGCGATGAAGGCCCCGGCAAGCGCCAGCAGCCCGATTTTCTTCGCGACGACGCCGCCGACCAGGGCCGCCAGCCCATAGGCCGCGATGTGATCGGTCGATGCGTTGAAATCGCTGTAGCGCTTGCCGGGCACGAAGGTCAGCCCGTCCAGCAGCGCGAGCGCGGTCGCCTTTTGCGCCTCGATCGAGTCCGCCTCGGTGATGAAGTCCAGGCTGAGATAGCCGTCGCGGCCGAGCACATAGGTGTTGTAGTTCACGCTATCCTGGCCGGAGGCCTGTTCGGTCTCGTCATGCGCGCTGATCGACCAGACGAGCGTGTGCTTTTCCGAATCGTATTTCGGCTTCTCGATCCAGCCGCCGACGACGAGCGCCGGAAAGCCGCGCCGCCGGCGATCCTCATTCGCCGCCTCGGTGCCTTTGGTCAGATTGTTCAGGAGTTCATCGACGTCCCAGTTCTTGGCATCGTCGTCCTTGATATAGCCCTTGTCGTAGAAGTCGAGGCTGGCGATCCAGCCGCCGGGGCCGACCGCCAAGCCGACGAACTCGGACCCGACGACATTGCCCATCGCACGCATGACGCGTGTCGCCTCCGGATTCGGGATGAAGCGGGTGCCTTCGGGCACGGCGAATTTGGCCTGATCCCTGAGATCGACCGTAACGGGTCCCTTCTGCGCCGCCTTGCCCGCCTCTTCCCAAGCGGCGCGCGCCTCGGCCCGCTGGGCATCGGCCCCGCCTACCGGCTCGTCAGCCCACGCCAACGGCCCGACCGAGGCCAGCAAAAACAATAGAGTGCAGAGCCTCACCGAGACGCGGGCCAATGAAGAGTAGGACAAGGTGCATCCTTTTCCGCCGCCGCGACGTCCACCGCGTCGCGGCGGCGATGCTACCGGCCCGAACCTCGCGAATCAAGCGGCGACGCAAGTGTATTTCTATCATTGGTTTCTAATGTAAACCACAATCAGCGGGTGCAAACAGCCATGCCTGCCGCTGCTGCGGCCGACTCCGCCCGTGTCTGAGGCGCGCCTGATCGGCCTCGAATATCTGTGCTCCGGCCGCGACCTTTGCTATATGAGCCGAGAGCACGGCGGCGGACGGGCTCGGCGCTTCGAATGAAGAGGTTCGATTCGCGGGCCTCCGGGCAGGCCGATCGAGCGAAACGGATAGGCACCATGTCCCGGCGCAGACAGATCTATGAAGGCAAGGCCAAAGTCCTGTTCGAGGGACCTGAGCCCGGCACCCTGGTGCAATATTTCAAGGACGATGCGTCGGCCTTCAACGACCGCAAGAAGGGCACGATCACCGGCAAGGGCGTGCTGAACAACCGGATCAGCGAGTTCATCATGAGCCGGCTGGGCGAACTCGGCATCCAGACGCATTTCGTACGCCGCCTCAATATGCGCGAACAGCTGGTGCGCCAGGTCGAGATCGTGCCGCTCGAGGTGGTGGTCCGCAACGTGGCGTCTGGCAGCTTCGCAACGCGGTTCGGCCTTGACGAAGGCACGCTGCTGCCGCGCTCGATCATCGAGTATTATTATAAAAACGATGCGCTGGACGATCCGATGGTCTCCGAAGAGCACGTTACCGCCTTCGGCTGGGCGACCGCCCCGGAACTCGACGAGATCATGGCGACGGCGTTGCGCGTCAACGACTTCCTGTCCGGGCTGTTCCTCGGCATCGGCATCAAGCTGGTCGACCTGACGTTGGAATTCGGGCGCCTGTGGGACAATGACGAGATGCGCCTGGTCGTAGCCGACGAGATCAGCCCGGATAATTGCCGGCTCTGGGACATCAAGACCGGCGAGAAGATGGACAAGGACCGGTTCCGCCAGGATCTGGGCCAGGTCGAGGAAGCGTATCAGGAGGTCGCCCGGCGCCTCGGCATCCTGCCCGAAGGCGGGCCCGCCGATGTCAAGGCGCCGAAGACGGTTCAATGATTTGGTCAGCAAGCTGGGCAGGACACGCATGAAGGTCAAAGTCTATGTCACCTTGAAGCCCGGCGTGCTCGATCCGCAGGGCACAGCCATCGGCCATGCGCTGGGCAGTCTCGGCTTCGACGGGGTCGGTGCGGTGCGCCAGGGCAAGTTCATCGAGCTGGAGCTGGCCGAGACCGACCCGGACAAGGCGCGCGAGACCGTGACCAGCATGTGCCGCCGCCTGCTCGCCAACACCGTCATCGAGAATTACGCGATCGAGCTGGCCTGAGGGTTCGTGAATGAATGCCCGTCTCCGCTGAGATCATTGGAAATTCCCAGATGATTCCGATCGGCGTTCATTCACGGGTTCGATTGCCTCACAAGCTCTGAGCGCTGCGCTGCACAGGGGCGTCTGCCATGAAATCTGCGATCATCGTCTTTCCCGGCTCCAATTGCGACCGCGACGCCGCGACCGCACTCCACGCCATCACCGGCAAGGCGCCGCAGATGGTGTGGCACCGCGACACCGAATTGCCCGCTGTCGATCTGGTCGTGCTGCCCGGCGGCTTCAGCTATGGCGATTACCTCCGTTCCGGCGCCATGGCCGCGCTCTCGCCGATCATGCGCGAGGTCAAGGCCAAGGCGGAACGGGGTCTGGCCGTGCTCGGCATCTGCAATGGCTTCCAGATCCTGACCGAGGCCGGGCTGCTGCCGGGTGCGCTCATCCGCAACAAGGGGCTGAAATACATCAATCGCGTGATCACGACGCGAGTCGAGACCAGCCAGTCGATCTTCACCAACAAATATGCGACCGGCGCGGTGGTTGCGGCTCCGGTCGCCAATTCCGACGGCTGCTACTATGCCGATGAAGCGACTCTCGACGCGATCGAGGCGCAGGGCCAGATCGCCTTTCGCTATTGCGACGCTGCGGGCCAGTTGACGGAGCAGGGCAATTTCAACGGTTCGATGCACAGCATCGCCGGCCTCTACAACAAATCGAAGACTGTCCTGGGCTATATGCCGCATCCGGAACGGGTATGTGAAAAACTGCTCGGCGGCACTGACGGGCGCGCGCTGTTCGAGAGCCTCGTGGAGGCCTTCGCGTGATCTTCACGACCGAAATCACCGCCGCCGTCGTCGAGGCGCACGGGTTGACGCCAGCGGAATACGAGCGCTGCTGCCGGATCATGGGGCGGGCGCCCAACCTGACCGAACTCGGCATCTTCTCGGTCATGTGGAGCGAGCATTGCTCCTACAAATCCTCGAAGATCCATTTGAAGACCCTGCCGACGACCGGACCGAAGGTGATCTGCGGCCCGGGCGAGAATGCCGGCGTGATCGATATCGGCGACGGCCAGGCCGCCATCTTCAAGATGGAGAGCCACAACCACCCGTCCTTTATCGAGCCCTATCAAGGGGCGGCGACCGGAGTCGGCGGGATCCTGCGCGACGTCTTTACGATGGGCGCGCGGCCGATCGCCAATCTGAATGCGCTGCGGTTCGGCAGCCCGGACCATCCGAAGACACGGCATCTCGTGGCCGGGGTCGTCGCCGGGATCGGCGGCTACGGCAATTGCGTCGGCGTGCCGACTGTCGCCGGGCAGACCGATTTCCATCCCGCCTATAACGGCAACATCCTGGTCAACGCCATGACCGTGGGCCTGGCGGATACCGACAAGATCTTCTATTCGGCCGCGGCCGGCCCCGGCAATCCGGTGATCTATGTCGGCGCCAAGACCGGGCGCGACGGCATCCACGGCGCCACCATGGCGTCCGCCGAATTCAGCGAGGACGCCGAAGCGAAACGCCCGACCGTGCAGGTCGGCGATCCGTTCACCGAAAAGCTGCTGATCGAAGCCTGCCTCGAACTGATGGCCGGCGATTCGATTGTCGCGATCCAGGATATGGGCGCGGCCGGCCTGACATCCTCCTCGGTCGAGATGGCCGGCAAGGGCGGCCTGGGCATCGAGCTCGACCTCGATCGCGTCCCGATGCGCGAGAGCGGCATGACGGCTTACGAGATCATGCTGTCGGAGGGCCAGGAGCTCATGCTGGTGGTGCTGCAGACCGGCCGCGGGAACGAGGCGCGGGCGGTCTACAG
>Ga0181519_10002245_pt1 | contig 16556 bp, 11 predicted proteins | sample PEATcosm2014_Bin_26_FD_121102 | JGI IMG/M metagenome (GOLD analysis project Ga0181519, IMG submission 121102) | Peatland microbial communities from MTU Mesocosm Facility, Houghton, MI, USA - PEATcosm2014_Bin02_10_metaG | ecosystem: Environmental > Terrestrial > Soil > Wetlands > Peat | place...
CGGGCCTTTTCTAGCTTTCCCATCTCGGCCTTGATGATCGCGATCTCCCGCGGGTATCACTTGCCGGCTCGGCAAAGGGATGAGCTTTGTCGCTGACCTTCTTGAGCCAAGGCGGGTGCAGTCTCATACGACCGTCACTTTACAAGCGCATCGTCTTCGTTGGTTTGCTCAACTGTTCCGAATTCTCCAGTCGGCTTTCCAAAATCAGCCAAGCCCTCGACGCGATCACCGGGGTTCAGTTCCGAGTCAGGAGCAGGGGTTGGACAAGCGGGGCCTCTTGGCCCGGTGCGCGTCAGCAGGAGCTCCAGCATGTGACAAAGGCGGTTGCGGAGCTTTGCGCAGCCGGGGTGCCACTTTATGGATACGGCCCATTTTCCATTACCCCAGAGTCTTTCCTTCGCCTGGTCATCTGCTCAATAAGTAGAACATCGGCTTGGAAAGCATGGCTCCGCTGATCCAAACCGCTCAGTCCTGCCGATTAACTTTGCAGCAGGCAGCGGCCCATCAAGACAGGCGCAGACTCGTGAGCGAGGCCCGAACCGCTCCTCGACTGATGTCAGGCACAATGACCAATTCAAGAACGGTGACAGCCGAGAGTGCAACTTGAAATTCTTCAACCTCGCGGATTGCGTTAGGAGGACTGAAATTCCATTGCTGGCGCACAATTTCTCGAAACGAGCGACCTTCATCCGCAGACCATCGCAACACGAACTCTTGCGTGCGCTCAGTTTTTGCTTCTTCGAAGACGAGCGAGATGCGTCTGAGGCTTTGCGGCTGATCGAAAATTAGGCGGATGGTTTGTGCACCAGAATCGGCGGCGCGCCAGCCCCGTGTTCCCCCCGATACCAATGCGGACTCGACTGGATATTCCTTATCTTCCGATGTGACCTCGACCAAGGCCGCAGCGTCGAGGTCGAGCCAGCCCTTATCTGGAGCCGGAGCAGTTTGTGGAATCGCAGCGATTAGGTTCTTTCGCATAATGCCAGTCTACGTTTGGTTCTGAGGTCGTGACTTCTGGTCCTCAGCATGTACGAAAGTAGTGTCCGCAGACTGCTCAATATTGCACATTTTCAAACGATCTTGCTGCAGACAGTCTTTTTGTGTAACTCCGATCGGCTTTAAAAACTTAGTCGCGACGAGCACTGCCAATATCGTCGCGGTATTGCGAACATTTCCCGCAAACTTTTTCCAGTGTTTCTGACACAGGAGGATGGTGCTCAGCCAGTCAGCCAGTCCCCCAAGCCGAGTGCTGACATCGCGCTCCACGACCAATGTTTCTGTGCGGGAAGAATCCGGGGCAAGGTGTACACAATTGAACGGTTCCGGCATTCATGAATCAATATGGGTGCAAACAGCTCAAGCGCACAATAGTAGTCGGTTTCAAGGCCCTCGCTATCAGTTTTTTCACAGATACTGTTGAAAAACTCGTCCCATTCCAAGCAGAAGCATTTGTTCAATTATGTTTAGCTGTTCAAGCAAACTCCGGGCCCCACGTACGACTGCCGCTGTCTAACTCCGTTGTCGCCGATGGCGCAAAATCGGCATTGACAGTTTTTGAGTGTAAAAACTGGCATAGTCTCACTATATAGACTATCGAATTACTAGACATTGTGTCCTCCTATGCCCGAGGAGCGTCTGGACACGTTTACACTCCTCTGCATCGTCAATGCGCCAGTTCTCTGTAGGTAAGTTGTCGCGTCCAGTCCGCAAACTGTTTGCCGTCTACCTCAACATATATCTTGGGCAAGGAGTTCACTGGACCATCATCTTGCGGAGGCTGCATGATCAAGTCACGGCCCATCGACCAGACCACGCGACGGTCATCCAGATTGCCGAAGTAGTACTCGATTTTGTCTGTGTCGGCACCGTGGTATCCAGTTGAAGTCGTAAGCTCCACCAGTTTCTTGTTCTTATCGTTAAGCGGAATGTTTTCCGAATAGATGTTGGCCAGGGAGGCGTCGAGCGGCAGCCAGCCCAGCCGCGGAGCAAAGAACTGAATCCAGCAGTGGTAGCTTGCGTCCACTTCCATTCCGTTCAACGTGGGCTTTAGCAACGAACCGTAGACCATGCGGACAGGGATGCCGGAGGATATGGCCAGCGATGCAAACAGTGAATGGAAGTCCGTGCAGTTGCCGGTCCTGGTGCGGAGACAGTATTCGGAACTACCCACGGGAGAAGCCTTGAGATGCTCGGGATCCTTCACCCAGTAATTCACGTTCTTGTATGTCCAGTCATAAAGTTTGCGCGCGGCCAGAACTGGATTCGGCTCTCCGCCGGTGATCGAGGCAGCGAGCTTCCTGATCTCGTCGTTAACAATCACGTGGGTCGCCGGTTGCAGGTAAGCGGCCAGGGCCGCACGTTCCTGATCCGTCAGTGGCCGCGTCTCAGCGGCGTTGATCGTATTGCGAACTTCAGTACGGGTTAAGTCAAATTCCTCTTTCAACAAGATCTGGTCCCGAGTGGGGTTTTCGATATCTACGTATCCTACCCTGTTGCCCCAGGAATCCCCGGCATACTGAACCCCATAGTCGCCGGCCACATTCACGTTAAAGTTACGCACAATCGAATAGGCGTCCTCTTGCGGGACAGCGAACCAAACGCGCATTGTTCTTGCGCCTTTGGGCACCTTGATCGTTAAAACATTGCTGATGTGAAAGGAGGCCTGTTCCGGCGATGTGGTTTTGGGAACATCCAGCGCCCAGGCCCCCACCGAAAGAGCAGCCAACAACACCAGAACAAAAGCTCTTCGCAGCATAGGGATATCCTTTGCAGGTTTGGAAATCAAAGAAATTGTTGCCACGACCCACGGGCACTTAGGCTGGACGCACTCAAGTGAACCCGGGCTTGTGTGGCGGGTTTTGGCCGGATCCGGGCATGGGAACCGTCGAATTTCGTTGATTGTACTCACAACAATGACACTTTGTCGCTACCGGAAACCACATCGCGGAAGCGGGGAGGAGGTGCCCGTAAGCCTGGCGCGATGTGGTTCTCAGCGCCGAGCCTTCAGCACCTGCACTCCGTCTTGAATCAACAGAAGGGTGACGCTTCCGGAGGGAAACAGGTCTGAAGCAAGCGCGTTATGCCCCTGGTTCGCAGCGGGTGTATCACGCGTTGCCCCGGCGTTGCACGAGAACAAATGGAACCATCGCAGTATCAATATGATCGCGACGATCCACCACAAGAACCAAGTCCTCTCAAGGAAAAGGATCACCGGATTCCTCCGCAGCCTTTGCTGACTACCACGAAAGTGGCATTTCCAGCCAAACTTTCGGCAGTATACTATATAGTCGATGGTAATACTAGACATTACCCCAAGGCTCCTAGCACCGAGTGGGGACAGGCGAGACGACACTCATGAACGGAATTAACGGAGACCAGAGAATGTCCCAGTTAACTGTTGCAATCATCGGAGGGGGTTTCACAGGCGCGACGCTCGCGGCTCAGCTATTGCGCAAGTCAGGCGGCAGCGTTTCCGTGGTTCTCATTGAGAGGGGTGAGCGCCTTGGCCGCGGCGTAGCCTACAGCACCGAATGCGACGAACATTTGCTGAATGTCCGGGCAAGGAACATGAGCGGCTACCCAGATGATCCGGGGCACTTTCTGGAGTGGGCGCGCCTCAACCATGATTCCAGCGCCTCCCCGGATGATTATCTCCCGCGTCCGGTCTACGGTCGGTATGTTGGATCGCTGTTGCAGCAAGCGATCGAACGTCACCCTGGCCAGATCGAACATGTGCAAGACGAAGCCGTCTCCATAGCTCGTGTTGGCGAGACCGCAGAGATCCATCTTCGCAGCGGGCGGAAACTTTTCGCAGACAAAGTAGTGATCGCACTCGGGAACTTTCCGCCGGGCGATCTCCGGCTCCCGGGACGAACGCCACACAGTCAGCGTTATGTTTCGAATCCCTGGAAATCTAGCGCGCTGGGCGATGTCGCTGAGGAGAAGAGCGTTCTGTTGGTCGGTTCCGGGCTTACGAGTGTGGATGTCGCGATCACGCTGCGTGAACGAGGATTCCGCGGGATTATTCACGTCCTCTCACGCCGCGGCCTATTGCCGCAGACTCACAAAGCGACTGCTATCTGGCCGCCGTTCTGGGACGAGCAATCTTCCAGAACGGTTCGCGGGCTCTTGCGCTTGATTCGCACGCAAGTGGAAGCTGCGGAAGGAGGAGGCAGTGGCTGGCGAGCCGTGATCGACTCGCTCCGTCCTTTCACGCAAGAGATCTGGCGCTCCCTTTCGTTTAAGGAGCGACGCCGGTTCTTGCGCCACGTCCGGCCCTATTGGGATGTGCATCGTCACCGGATCGCGCCAGCGATCGGGGCTCGGCTCAATGCGCAAATTCAGAACGGCCAGATCAAAACCCATGCCGGCAGGATCTCGGCGTACGCCGAAGACATGGACGGAGTCGAAGTGACTTACCGCGACCGCGAGTCCGGGCACGTTGAGCGGCTGCGCGTGCACCGTGTAATCAACTGCACCGGTCCCGAAAGTGACTGTCGCAAGATGGACGATCTTTTGATGACCGATCTCATGCGGCAGAAACTGGCCCGGCCGGACCCGTTGTTTCTGGGTCTAGATGTTTCCCGGGATGGCGCCTTGATCGACGCCCACGGCGAGGTTTCTCAAGTTCTTTATGCCATCGGCCCAGTTCGCAAAGGGAGCTTGTGGGAGACCATCGCGGTTCCAGAACTTCGAGTCCAAGCTTCGGAGATGGCAACGCTTGTACTCGGGGCTGAGAAGGAAGAGAATTCTAGGGCGCTTCGCTATGAACCGGCCGCGAGATTTGCCCGGCAGAAGGAAGGAAGAGGCATGTACTTCGAGCAGTTTTACCTGGGCTGTTTGGCGCACGCCTCTTACTTGCTGGCGTCGGAGGGAGATGCGGTCGTGGTCGATCCTCAGCGGGATGTGGACATTTACATAAAAGCCGCTGAGCAGCACGGGCTGAAAATCCGCCATATCTTTGAGACTCACCTGCATGCTGATTTCGTTTCCGGACACCAGGAGCTGGCTGCCCGCACCGGAGCCAAGATTTACATCGGTCCCAATGGACGTGCGACGGTTCCCCACGCCGAGGTTCAAGACGGTTTTGAGTTGCGTGTGGGAAACATGCGAATCAAAGTTCTGGACACGCCTGGGCACAGTCCGGAGAGCATCTGCCTGGTGGTCACGGATGAAGAAAAATCTCCTGATCCTTGGGCAGTCTTGACGGGGGACACACTCTTCCTTGGAGATGTGGGGCGTCCCGACTTGTCGACGACGCATACTCCCACGGTGCTGGCGGGGATGCTTTACGACAGCCTGCACAACAAGCTGCTCAAGCTCGGCGACGATGTTATCGTTTATCCCGCCCACGGAGCCGGCTCGCTGTGCGGGCGCAACATGCGCACGGAGCGTTCTTCTACCATTGGCACCGAGCGGCTCACCAACCACGCCCTGCAGATTGAGGGCAAGGATGAGTTCATTCGGCAGTTGACGACGAACTTGCCGCCTCGTCCCGAATATTTCCCGCAGGATGCCCAGATCAATCGCACCGGCGCGCCAGCGTTGTCGGAATTGCCCGGCCTCAAAGCGGTTTCAGCACGAGAACTGCAGTTCCTGCTGGATGAGGGAGTGATCGCGTTGGATGTTCGGCCGGCAAATGAATTCGCTTCGGGACATGTGCCAGGATCGATCAACATTCCGCTATCCGGACAATTTGCCTCATGGGCGGGCATACTGCTGGGGTTATCGTCCCGACCGTTGCTGATCGCGACATCGCAAGAGCAATTATCTGAAGCGCGAACGCGGCTGGCCAGAGTCGGCATTGATGATGCACGCGGATACTTACAAGACGGCGTCGAGGGCTGGGTCCGGGCGGGGTTGCGCCTGGCCGAACTGCCGCAAATCACCGTAGAAAATTTGAATGAACATTTTGCCGCGGATAAGTTTCAATTACTGGATGTGCGCCGGAAGCCGGAATGGGAAACAGGGCACATTGAAGCGGCGGCTTGGTGGCCGCTGGAGGACTTCAAAACATCCCTTCCACAAGTGGACCGCAATGCGCCGATTGCCGTCCTTTGTAAGGGCGGCTACCGGAGCATGATTGCTTGCAGTTGGTTGCGGCGAGAGGGCTTCGGGAACGTCACCAACGTTATCGGTGGGTTTGACGCCTGGGAGAAGGCGCGACTGCCATTCGTCTCGGAGATGCCCGTCGGCATTTAGAGCTCGGTGCCGGGAATATCAATACTGTGCAAATCAGATCAGAACGAGGCTTCGAATTCGTGGCATAATCGCCGAATCATGGAAACCTCAACTCTCGATCTCGTGTACTCGGAGAGAGGTCCATCAACCAAGCCTTCCGTCTGCGTCTGTGTCAAAGGAAGTGTCCGCAAGGATTACGAGGGTGTGAAGGCTGACCGGTTGCTCACTTCTCCCTGCCTGAGTTTTATAGAGCTGGATGCAGAGATCAGAAGGCTGCACGCAGAACTTGACGAAATTCGTTCCCGGGCCAAGAAGAAGTTCTATAGGGCACAAGCCTCCACAGCTGGCGCGTGAAGGCATAATTCCACGGACTCCTTAGTTTTTCCCACAATGGCGATGCATTAACTTGACATTCACAACCGGAAGCGTTACATCTCATCAGGAATTCTTCACGAGAACAAATTTGTGCCTGTAAGTTCTCGAACCCGGCGCAACAAGTTTGACCGCCGCGACGATTATTCGCTTCGGCTGAGAGGCACATCAAATCCGAGAACGCGGTGATGCGAGTGACAGACAATTCCGTCGGCGGCATCTACCGTTTGTACCTGAACGGCATCGTTTCTGCCCAAGCACACTCCGTAATTTCTGTGCATCGCATTCGTCAATCATTCCCTTTTGCTGTTAGAGGAGCTAATCCATGCCTGAGAAAGCCGAAGTCCGTCATACGCTGAGCGAGCAGCAGGCGCGCCAGCTTGCGAATGTCACCAAAACTGTCCCAATGATGGAGGCGATCACGCCACGCTGGCTGGTCAGTTTCCTGTCATGGGTCCCGGTTGAAGCCGGCACGTATCGCGTGAACAAGGTGAAGGTCACGCGGCCGGGTACGCGGACGATTGAGTGCAGTCCTGACGAAGAAATCGATCTGCCAGAAATTTACGTCGACTACGAAGAGAAGCCGCGCGAATACACCCTCAACGCGGTCACCACGGTTTTGGATGTGCAGACCCGCATTTCGGATTTATACCGTAGTCCGCACGACCAGATCCGGGAGCAACTGCGGCTCATGATCGAGAAGGTCAAAGAGCGCCAGGAGAACGAACTGGTCAACAATACCGAATACGGTTTAATCAATAACGTTGCTTCCGAGTTCAAGATCAAGACTAGAAAAGGAGCACCCACGCCGGACGACCTCGATGAACTGATCGCCAGGGTGTGGAAAGAGCCGTGCTTCTTCCTGGCGCATCCGAGAGCGATCGCCGCGTTCGGACGCGAGTGCACCCGCCGCGGTGTTCCGCCCCCGACCGTGAACCTGTTTGGCTCGCAGTTCGTGACCTGGCGCGGCATCCCACTGGTGCCTTCCGACAAGCTGGCGATCAAGGGTGAGAAGACCAGCATTCTGCTGTTGCGAACCGGCGAAAAGAGACAGGGCGTAATCGGTCTATTCCAACCTGGGCTGCCGGGCGAGGTTTCGCCCAGCTTGTCCGTCCGATTCATGGGGATCAATCACAAGGCGATTGCCTCGTACCTGATTTCGCTCTACTGCTCCATCGCGGTCCTGACGGAAGACGCCATCGGGGTACTGGAGAATGTGAATGTCGACCAATACCACGAGTACAAGTGATCGCTTACAGGCTGCCTCGCTGACGTCGTCTCCGGCGCAAGAAGAAGGCGCACAGAAGATCGAAAGCGTGTCGCCCTTCGCGGCGGTACTCCCCGATCCAGCAGTGATTGCAAAGCTCGCGAATGAGTTCTTTGCAGCCCTGCCGGGAGCGCCTGCGCCTCCGGACGCCTCAGTGTCAGCGTTCTCGCCTGACGAAGCTGACCTGCGCGCGATTCCAGGAAAGCTGCCGCAGACTACGGTTCCGGATTACCCGCGGGAGATGTTCTCGTTTCCCACGGCGCCGAACCCGCGACCTGTTCCAGGATCTCCAAATCTACCCTCGTCGCCTCCCGCGGATTTGTTGAATGAGGCCGATTTCAAGGCGATTGCCGCTTCATTGGCTGGCGTAGTGACACTCGTGCCCCATGTTCCAACTCCCGCCTCCCCATCCGCGATACCCAGCCCCTCGCCATCTTTTCTTGAAAGAGAGAAAGCTGGACCCTGGACCGCTGTCCCGCAGGTTCCACCGGCCATGGAGATGTTTTCGTTCCCTGGCGTTCCGGCAATGCCTTCGTCACCGCCGACGGGCCCGCCGAGCGGGTCGGATCTTGCAGCAGTATCGGCCTCTCCTGCGGTCGCCGCGACTTACGACACGCCAGCCAATTCCGTGGATGGAGGCCGAACTGATCCATGGTCTAAAACCCCTAGCTTCCCGACGCAAAATGAAGTCTTCTCTCTCCCCAGGGTTCCCGGCGCGTCAGTTCCGGGTGTACCAGACGCAGTCCCGGCACAGCCGAGCGTACCGGCTTCCCAACCTGCTCATGGTGTGATTCCGGTTTCGTTTCCTGCGGCGCCTGCAACAAATGCGCCAGGGATCCCTACTGGTGTCCTTGAGTCTGCCGCCGCGCCTGCGATTCCGGAGATCGCAGCTGATGCGGTTGGCCTCGAAAAAATTGTTTATCCAAGCGCACCTCAGTTTCCTGCGGTTAGTGAACTGTTTTCTTTTCCCGGAGTGCCTGGCGTGCAGTCGCCTCCTGGTGTTCCCGCCCTGCCTGTGTCATTGCCCACGAAGCCTCCGACAGAAGCCGACTTTCGGACGTTGCCCTCGTCTGGCAATCTCATCGATGCCGAAAAAACTCCCGGGAAGCCTGCTTCTCTGCCAAAAGGCGTCGAGTCCTTTGAGTTCCGTCCCGATCTTACTCCCGGGGAGCTTGGCATCGCCAAGCGTCCACTCGACGCCCGGCTGATTCGCCGGGATTTCCCGATCCTGCAAGAGCGGGTCCACGGTCGGCAGCTGATCTGGCTCGACAACGCCGCCACCACCCAGAAGCCGAACGCGGTGATCGATCGTCTGTCATATTTCTACCAGCACGAAAATTCGAACATCCATCGCGCCGCGCACACGCTAGCAGCACGTGCCACCGACGCCTACGAGAGCGCTCGCGAAAAGACACGGCGCTTCCTGAACGCTTCCTTAACGCGCGAAATCATTTTCGTTCGTGGCACAACCGAAGGCATCAACCTCGTTGCCCAGGCATGGGGGCGCCGCAACGTTCAGAAGGACGACGAAGTGCTCATCACCTGGCTCGAACACCACGCCAACATCGTCCCTTGGCAGATGCTCTGTTCAGAGAAGGGCGCCCGCCTGCGAGTGGCACCGGTGAATGATCGCGGCGAAGTCATCCTCGAGGAATACGAGAAGTTGCTGGGCCCACGCACACGGATTGTGTCGTTCAGCCAGGTTTCGAATGCCCTCGGAACGATCACACCGGCCCGCGAGATGGTAGAGATGGCCCACCGTCACGGCGCGCGCGTGCTGGTCGATGGTGCGCAGGCTGTCTCCCACATGCGCGTGGATGTGCAGGCCCTCGACTGCGATTTCTACGTTTTCTCTGGTCACAAGATCTTCGCTCCCACCGGCATCGGTGCTGTTTATGGAAAATTGGAACTGCTCGACACCATGCCTCCCTGGCACGGCGGCGGCAACATGATCGTGGATGTCACTTTCGAAAGGACTACTTACCAGACAGCACCGGGGCGCTTTGAGGCCGGCACTGGCAATATCGCAGACGCGGTCGGGCTGGGTGCGGCTCTGGATTATGTGGAAGAGGTCGGGAGGGAAAGCATCGCCGCCTATGAACACGAACTTTTGGACTATGCCACCGCAGGACTCCTAACCGTTCCCGGTCTGCGGCTGATCGGGACGGCACGCGAAAAGGCAGGTGTGCTGTCGTTTGTGCTTGATGACGTCCGCACGGAGGACGTGGGAGCCGCCCTGAACCAGGAAGGCATTGCGGTACGTTCCGGGCATCATTGTGCTCAGCCCATCCTGCGCCGCATGGGCGTCGAGAGCACCGTCCGCCCGTCACTGGCGCTGTACAACACGAACGAAGAGATCGATGCACTGGTCGCCGCACTCCTGCGACTGCAGGCGAGTCGAGGACATCGCAAGTTGTGATTTGGGCTTCGCGGCGGAAACACTTTTCCTCCCCCCTCTCTCCAACTCTTTCGACGAACATGGGTTCAGGGGAACGCAGAGCGGCGACGCGGGACTGCACTGGACCTGCTACAGCAGCGTGGAGGGTGGCGTCAGGAATGTATCGCTGGTAAATGTGGAACGGATTTCTAAGGGCTTGCGAATTTCCTATCCCAACTGTTTTCGCGCTTGTGAGTAGGATTCGTGGTCGCTGTCCGTCTGACCTTTGTCCCGAAATGCATTCGCACTTCCCACACGCCCGTTTGTGGATAGCTTCCGATTGGCCGACCAACCGCCAAGTGACCTGCATCTTCTTGAACTGACGCGTTACGCAGGATTTCAGCAGCATCCTAGAATAGTGATTCCGGCTCAACACTGCCTGCCGAGAGGTGCGGCTTGAAACCTGTCAAGAGCTTATTGCTTCCCATCGTAGCGTTCTGGATCTGAGAAAGGGCTATACCCTCGGTAGCAAGGTGATTTCGCCGAAAACTGTCAGACTGCTGTTTGTACCGGTTCATCACTATCCGTTCTTTCTCGCGAAACAGTTTTGGTAGTCGGAATTACGACCTGGATTCGGGTTCCCGAACCGTCGGACTCGATGCTCATTCTCCCAGAGAATTGGAGAACCCGTTCTCGCATGCCCCGGATCCCGACACCCGAACCTGTCGACTGAATTTCTGACAATCGTTCGGCGGGCATACCGTTTCCTTCATCGCGAACCTCCAGGACGATCGCTCCGTCATCGCGAATGATGCGAATGCTGGCGGTCTTGCTGCCTGAATGGCGATGAATGTTGGTGAGACATTCCTGGACAATGCGGAACAAGGACAGCTCATAGTCGCGATCCAAACGCTCGATCGCGTCCGGAAGATCAAGCGAAACCCGAATCCCACTTCGTTCTGCGAAGCCCTTGACGTATTCGGTGAGGGCAGACTGCAGGCCGATTTCGTCCAGCAAGGGCGGATGAAGAAGGTGAGACATGGTGCGAATGTCTTTGTTCATCTGCATGACCAGCGACTCGATGTTGCTAAGCGACGCAGCGGCTCGCGAAGTCAGGCGGTCGCTCTCCCTGGCGAGGGTAGCGGCCTCCATCCCGAGCGCCGCGAGAAGCTGCCCGGCACCGTCGTGGAGTTCTCTGGCGATTCGTCGTCTCTCCTCGTCCTGAGCCTGTAAAAGGCGGGCAGACAGTTCCCGGAGCCCGTTGCTTGCGTTGACCAGTTCCTGCGTGCGTTCCCGAACTCTCCGTTCCAGCTCTGCGTGGCTTGACCTGAGCTGCAATTCCTGATCACGCTGGAGCCGGGCAATTTCGAGTCTGCCGCTGACGCGAGCCAGCAGTTCCCGCGCGGAGAACGGCTTTATCAAGTAATCATCAGCCCCAGCCTGGATGCCTTCCACCCGCGACTCTTCGCCGGCGCGAGCCGAGAGAAGGATGACGGGAATCGTCCGAGTCTGCTCATCTGCCCGTAGGGCCTTCAGAAGCTCGAAGCCATCGAGTATCGGCATCATGACATCGCTGACGATGAGATCCGGAGGACGCGCGCGCGCAGCCTGAATGGCCGCCTGACCGTCAGGAGTAGTTTCTACTTCGTACAACTCCGACAATAGACGGGCCAGATACTGGCGCATGTCGGAGTTGTCGTCGGCGACAAGAACGCGGGGACGAACGGTGGTCGACGACATCGGTGGGGACGGCACCGGCAGCAGTTCGTCTGGCACAGCAGAAATCTCGACGCCCACGGCGGCGGAATCAGGAAGCCACCGCAGGGCCTCCTCGACAAACGGCTTCGCGCCGACACCCGTAGAAGACAAGCTGGGAGCGCCATCCGTTTGGCCGGACCCGAGGTGATCTTGCCCAAACGGAATGCTGACGGCGAATGTAGAGCCTTGCCCCACAGTGCTTTCGGCTCTTACGGAGCCGCCGTGCAGCTTCACTAACTCATGGACTAAGGCCAAACCAATTCCACTTCCTTCCTGGGTTCGACTTGGCACGTTGGGAACACGATTGAATCGCTCGAACAATTTCGGGATGGCTTCTGCAGGAATTCCTACTCCTGTGTCACGAACGCGAAGCTCGGCCATGTTCCCAACGCGGTGGACACTGACGGAGATTTCCCCATGGAAGGTAAATTTGAAGGCATTGGAAATCAGGTTCAGAACGACTTTCTCCCACATATCGCGATCTACATAAACGGGCTCCCCGAGATCGGGGCAATCCACAGTGAGGCGCAATCCAGCCTTGTTGGTGGCAGAGCGGAATACGCTGGCCAGCTCAGAAGTAAAGCCGGCTAAGTCCGTTGGCTGATAGACGGCCTGGACTCGTCCAGCTTCCAGGCGCGAGAAGTCCAGCAAAGTATTGACGAGGCGCAACAGGCGAGCGGCGTTCCGACTCACCAGGTCGACCTGTTCTTTGGCGGTTGGAGAGAGGTGAGTCTGACTTCTTGCCAGCAGGTCTTGAAGGGGGCCCAGCATCAAAGTCAGGGGTGTACGAAACTCGTGGCTCACATTGCTGAAGAATGCCGTCTTCGCGCGGTCAATTTCGGCGAGAGCCTCTGCACGCTTCCTCTCCGCCGAGTACGCCCGTGCATTGGCGATGCTGGCGGCGATTTGGCCAGCCACGAGATTGATGAATCCAGCGTAGCCAACATCCAAAGGACGAAATGGATTGAGGGCTGCGACAATCACGCCAGCGGGGTTATCTTGACCTTGACTCGTGATGGGCAGGAGGAGAGCTCGCCAGGGTGACTTGTCCCAAGAGCCGGAGGGGACCGACTCGAACCTCTCCGACAGGTTCTCAACGATGATGCAATCTTTCCCAGCGAGCAGTTCGCTGATTGGCCAAGGTTGATTCTTTTGGGTCAATTGAATCGATTCTGGCGCGGCCGGGTGACGCTCCGGCATTCCGGTTTGGCAGGCTAGGCGGGCTTCGTTCCCCCCTTCTGTGAAGAGATACAGGAGGGCAAATGGTAAATCCCTTTGATTTTCGCCGAGACAGCGAGCGATACAGGAGACCACTTCCTCCTCAGTGATGGTCTTGCTCAACTCTCCTGCCAGGGAGCGCAGTGTCTTGAGCCGGCGTTCTCCGATCACGCGGTCGGTTTCTTCAGTGACTACGCAGAGATGCCCTGCAACCGTGCCGTCGTCTCCGGATAACGGACTGTAAGAAAAAGTGTGATACGTTTCTTCGCGATATCCGCTGCGCTCAAGGAACAAGAGCAAGGCTTCATCCCACGTCGCCTCACCGGTCTCAAGGACTTTGTGAATGCGCGGGCCGATGTCGTCCCAAATCTCCTTCCATACCTCCTGAGACGGTTTTCCCAGCGCCCACGGATGTTTCTTCCCAAGGGTCATCCGAGCGTAGTCGTCGTTGTAGAGAAAGGTGAGTTCTGGTCCCCAGCTCATCCACATGGCAAAGCGTGATGCGAGCAGGACGCGAACGACCGTATTCAAACTTTGTGGCCATTTTTCGATGGCTCCAAGAGGTGTCTTCGTCCAATCAAATTCACGGACCAATTGGCCCAACGCACCTCCGCCACGCACCCATCCTGGCGTGAGAGCGGCTTCTTGCCTGGTGCCTGCGACGGTCTTGGAGGCTGGATTCTCGAACAGCTTTTTGATGGTGGTGGGCAACTCCTGAGTAAACTCCGCCTTCGTCACCGAAGCTTTCGCGTCGACCGCTGCGGCTTGCTGGCGGGCAATCGTTTCGTGATTCTGCGTAACAAGGATCACGTTGCAATCGGGAAGCTCCCGCCGAATGATTCGTGTCGCCTCCAATCCGTCCATGCGAGGCATATTGATGTCCATCAGAATGACGTGAGGGCGCAGTTGCTTCGCCTTCTCAATCGCTTCGATCCCATCCCCGGCTTCGCCGCAGACCTGCCAGTTGGGCTGAGATTCAACGAAAGATCGCGCGGTGCGCCTGAACAACTCATGGTCATCGGCGATCAAAAATTGGACAACACTCATTTTCTAACCCTTCTGCGTGCTGGGGTTCATAGCATTTCGTGCACAAGTAGCCCGTTATTATCTAATGAACCCCAATCCGGGGCCTTTACAGTTCTCGCTGTATTACTTATTGGTTAACCTCGCAATGAGAACCGATAGTTTCGTGGTCTGCGGAGCCGCGGCCCGCGGCCCGGCTCGCCGATGACCAGAAAGAATGATGCGCAGCTGTCTTTTCCGCACGGTGATCGAAGCAAGTACTGCTTTCCGATTATTGACCCCGTTGCAAAGCGTCCCTATATTCGCCGCACTTCAATCTGTGGGCGAATTCTCGCGCGTGTTCTCTAAAGGGCCAGCGAGAGATTGTTTTGCGGAACCAATCTTGATTCTTGAGGACGAATGGGGAGAAGCATGCCTAGCGCGAAAACGTTGACGTTCCTGATGGCCCTGCTTGCAAGTTTGAATGTTGCCGGACAGCAAATTACAGGGAGCATTCGCGGAACGGTGGGCGATCCGAGCGGCGCGATTGTGCAGGCCGCTACTGTCACCGCAAAGCAGATCGAAACCGGCTTGACACGGGTTGCGGTCACAGACCGTCAGGGAGGATACGTGCTGGCCGAACTCCCGATCGGGCACTACCAGATCGAGGTTCAGGCGAAGGGCTTCCAGACGTACCTGCAGCAAGGCGTTTCGTTGGATGTGAACCAGACTGCGACAGTCGGCATTCACCTCAAGCTCGGGTCGGAGACGCAGCAAGTTGAAGTGAGTGCGAATGCGGCTCTGGGGCAGAGCACAGTCAGCAGTCTCGGACAAACCGTGATGGAGCACGAGATTCTGGACCTCCCACTGGACGGTCGCAATTTTTCCCAGTTGGGACTTCTTCAGCCCGGCGTCGTGCCCCTGACTCCTGGCCTTCTCGAAGCTGGCGGTCCGGCGCGACAGAATCAGGCCTACGCCGTCGATGGTCAGCGTCCGGAATCGAATAATTTCTTGATCGATGGCGCCGACAATGTCAGCTCAGTAGACGGAGGATTTGTTCTCAAGCCGCCGATCGATGCGATTGCCGAGTTCAAGATTCTCAGCCACAACGCGAATGCGGAGTTCGGACGGAACACCGGGTCTAACACCAATATCGTCACGCGATCAGGGTCCAACACTTTTCATGGGGCCGCATGGGAGTTTTTTCGCAACGACGCGATGGATTCGTCCGATTACTTCACCCAAAGCGTGCAGCCTTTAAAGCAAGACCAATTCGGCGCCACCTTCGGAGGACCGATTGTCCCGGACAAGACTTTCTTCTTCGGGTATTACGAAGGCTTCCGAAACCGGCAGGGGGAGACCGTGCCTGCAACCGTGCCTTCCGCGGCGGAAAGACAAGGCAACTTCGCGCAGCTGTGCACCTCGATCCCCGGGGACGCATTTGTGGGCGGCATTTGTACCAACACCACAACGAACGCGCCCGACTTCAACGGGCAGCTGCTCAACTTCGCCATGGGCCCGGCGCCGGTTCCAATCCCGAACAACCAGCTACCATCCATCGATCCTACTGCGACGAATGTTCTACCGCTTTTCCCTTTGCCAAACGTGGGAGAAAACGGCTTCATCGCCACGCAGACCCTGAGCGAGAATAACGATCAATTCGGCGTGCGCGTGGATCATTATCTCTCCCGTGCTGACACTCTTAATTTCCGTTATATGTACAGCAGTGGCCCCACGACGGATCCGCTTTCGCCGGTGGGAGCGAATGTGCCCGGCTTTCCCGTGGGCGAGTATGACCGAGCGCAGAATTTCGTCACTCAAGAGACTCACATCTTCTCGCGAAGCACCATCGGCGTCGCGCGCTTTTCGTATCTCCGCAATACGTTCCTGCTGGATGAACACCTGAATCACGAGTCGCCCTCGGACCTGGGTTTTCAGTACACTCCCACGTTGCCTTCAGCCGCTGGACCTCCCTTTATTCAGGTGGGGGGATACGCTTCGGTTGGCGACCCCATCACGGGACCCCGCAACACGTTTCAAAATACATTTGACCTCTCCGGCTCTCTGAGCTGGATCGACGGTCGCCACGACCTGGAATTTGGCGGAGGCTACCGGCGGGATCAGATCAATGCCTTGCAGGGCATCGCCAGCAATGGCTTCTTTGTCTTCTCCACTTTTCCCTACAGCGACGGATTTGCCAGCTTCCTGTCGGGCAATCCGGTGGTGTTTCTGCAGGGCGGAGGCAACTTTGCGCGCGAAATCCGCGACCGTGCTCTAGATGCTTATGCCCAAGATACCTACAAGGTTAACTCTCGCCTGACGTTGAACATGGGACTTCGCTACGAACTGCCTTTTCCCTCGACTGAACGGCACAATGAGGTC
>Ga0181519_10002248_pt1 | contig 16541 bp, 18 predicted proteins | sample PEATcosm2014_Bin_26_FD_121102 | JGI IMG/M metagenome (GOLD analysis project Ga0181519, IMG submission 121102) | Peatland microbial communities from MTU Mesocosm Facility, Houghton, MI, USA - PEATcosm2014_Bin02_10_metaG | ecosystem: Environmental > Terrestrial > Soil > Wetlands > Peat | place...
CGTGCCGATCCTCGGCGGCGCACCGGGCGTGTATTCGGCACGTTACGCGGCACGCGCCGGGCGTGAGAAGTCGGATGCTGCGAACAACCGTCATCTGATCGAACAGCTTGCACCGCACGCCGATACCCCCGGCTATCGCGAGGCGTACTACTTCGCGGCGCTCGTGCTGGTGCGTCATGCGGACGACCCGCAGCCGATCATTGCCGAGGGTCGTTGGGACGGCGAGATCGTCGACACGCCGCGCGGCGCGCATGGCTTCGGCTACGATCCGCACTTCCTCATTCGCTCCTTGAATCAGACGGCTGCCGAACTCGATCCGGCCGTGAAGAACGCCCACAGCCACCGTGCGCGCGCATTGCGCGTGCTGCTGGAAAAGCTGGGCCGGGAGGCGTGAGCGGTATGAGTCAGTCCGCGCTCCCTGTGCAGAACTTTCTGCGGCCCGGCAAGATCAGCTTGCCGGCGTTGCCGCCGATGTCGCTGTATGTGCACTTCCCTTGGTGTGTGCGCAAGTGTCCGTACTGCGACTTCAACTCGCACGAGTGGCGTGGCGACGGCGGTGCACAGGCATTCCCGGAGCAGGCGTATCTGGACGCCTTGCGTCAGGATCTGGAGCAGGCGTTGCCGCTGGTGTGGGGACGCCCGGTGCACACCGTCTTCATTGGCGGTGGCACGCCAAGCCTGCTGTCGGCCGCCGGTCTGGACCGTCTGCTCTCGGATCTGCGGGCGTTGTTGCCGCTCGACGCCGATGCCGAAATCACCATGGAAGCGAACCCCGGCACCTTCGAGGCGGACAAGTTCCGCAGCTTCCGTGCGAGCGGCATCAACCGGTTGTCGATCGGCATTCAGAGCTTCAACAGCGAGCATCTCAAGGCACTTGGACGCATTCACGATGGTGATGAAGCGCGGCATGCCATCGAGATCGCACAGGCGAACTTCGACAATTTCAACCTCGATCTGATGTTCGCCTTGCCGAACCAGACGCTCGCGCAGTGCCAGCAGGATGTGGAGACGGCGTTGTCGTTCGCGCCGCCGCATTTGTCGCTGTATCACCTCACGCTCGAACCGAATACACAGTTTCACAAATATCCGCCAACGGTGCCCGACGACGACGCGGCAGCCGACATGCAGGACTGGATCGCCGAGCGTACGGCATTGGCGGGGTATGGGCATTACGAGGTGTCGGCGTATGCGCAGCCGCATCGTCGCGCGAAGCACAACCTGAATTATTGGGAATTTGGCGACTATCTCGGCATTGGCGCGGGGGCACACAGCAAGATTTCGTTCCCGCACCGGGTGCTTAGGCAGATCCGTCACAAGCATCCGCAGCGCTTCATGGAAGCGGCGGCGGCGGGCAATGCGGTTCAGGAAGAGCGTGAGGTCGACGTGCGCGAGTTGCCGTTCGAGTTCATGCTCAACGCACTGCGGCTGACCGATGGCGTGAAAAGCGAGCTTTTTGCGGACCGCACCGGCCTGCCCATGGCGAAGATTGCCAAGGCGCTGGCCGCTGGCGTTGAAAAGGGATTGCTGGTTGACGACCCGCTGCGCATTGCCCCGACCGAGTTGGGCCAGCGATTCCTGAATGACCTTCAGGCGATGTTCCTGGAACGCGATGGAGATTGATCGTCTGACGTAGCACCCGCTCCGGGGTGACGACGCGTTCTAAAGAGAGAGAAATGCGCTGTCACCCGGTGCACTTCTCGCCTCCCCTCACACGACACAACTACCCAACCACCACCAGGCAAGCGCGCCGGGATCACCCCGGCACAGCGCCCATCTCCCGCAAAGCCTTGCGAATGATCTTGCCGGTGACCGTCATCGGCAATTCCGGCAGGAAGACGACCTTGCGCGGATATTCATGCGCCGCGAGGCGATGCTTCACGAATTCCTGAATTTCCCTGGCCAGTTCGTCGGACGGGACATAGCCCTCGCGCAGCACCACGAACGCCTTCACGATTTCGGTGCGCAGTTCATCCGGCTCGCCGATCACGGCGGCGAATTGCACGGACGGATGCCGGATCAGACAGTCTTCAATGGGGCCTGGGCCGATGCGATAACCGGCGCTGGTGATGACATCATCCGAGCGGCCGGTAAACGTGATGTAGCCCTGTTCGTCCACGAATCCCGAGTCCCCTGTGAGCAGGAAGTTGCCGCGATACTTGTCCATCGTGGCGTCGGGGTTGTGCCAGTAGCCGAGGAACATGACCGGGTTGGGTCGGGCGATGGCGATGTTGCCGACCGAGCCCTGCGGGAGCGGTGTGCCGTCGTCATCGACGATGGTGACGTCGTGGCCGCGCACGGCGCGTCCGATGGCGCCGGGCAATGCCGGAAATTGCGCGGCGCATGACGAGACGACCATGTTGCATTCCGTCTGCCCGTAGAACTCGTTGATGTCGACGCCGAGGTGTTCGCGTCCCCATGCCAGCAATTCGGGGCCGAGCGACTCGCCACCGCTTGCGACCGAGCGAAGTTGCAGCGGCCAGTGTTCGCGGGGGGACGGGACGGTGCGCAGCATTTTGAGGGCGGTCGGCGGCAGGAAGGTGTTGCGCACGCCGTGTCGGGCCATCAAGTCGAAAGCGGCGACCGGATCGAACTTCTCGAAGCGTCGCGAGAGCACCGGGACGCCGTGATGCAACGCCGGCAGCAGCACGTCGAGCAGGCCGCCGATCCAGGCCCAGTCGGCGGGCGTCCAGATCAGATCGCCTTCCTGGGGAAAGCCGTTGTGCGACGTCTCCACGCCCGGCAGATGGCCGAGCAGCACGCGGTGCGCGTGCAGTGCGCCTTTGGGTTTGCCAGTGGTGCCGGAGGTGTAGATGATGAGCGCGGGGGCATCGGCGCGGGTCTGGACGGGCTCGAAGTGTGTGTCGCGTGAGGCGATGGCGGGCCAGAGCGCGAGCAGGCCGTCTTCGGCGACACCCCAATCCTGATCGTCGGCGACGTGGTGATGGGCTTCGGGCAGGTCGTCGTGGACGACATAGATGAGGCGCAGATCGGGGATTTCGGCGCGAATGTCATCGATCTTCGCGATGCTCGCGAGGTCGGTGACGAGGACTGCGGCGCCGGAGTTTTGCAAGCGGTAGGCGAGTGCTTCGGGGCCGAAGAGGGTGAACAGGGGAACGGCGATGGCGCCGAGTTTATAGGCGGCGACGTGGGCGACGAGGGTGGCGGGCGATTGGGGCAGGAAGATGCCGATGCGGTCGCCGGCCTTGACGCCGTTGGCGCGCCATTCGTTGGCGAGTTGATTCGAGAGTTGTTTGAGGACGTCGAACGTGAGCCGCACGTGCGAGCCGTCGGCGCTTTCGTGAATGAGGGCGAGACGGTTGGTGCCGTCGGCCCATTTGTCGCAGACGTCGACGCCGATGTTGTAGAGGGTGGGAATCTGCCAGGTGAAGGCGTTGGCAGTCGGGGCGTCGGTCACGCGCTCGCCGCTGGCGTCATTTGACGTCTCTTGGGCGGAATCGCGGGAGGTGTCGGCATCCATGCGGTGTCTCCGGGTCATGTCTGGCCTCGCACGGGAACGCGGGGGGCGTTCACCGCACGTCTTGAAGCATGATGCATGCCGTACGGGGACAAAACAAGGGGTGATGGAGGGAACCCGTAGGATTTGAGCGGGGCGTGAGGCGATTTGGGCGGGATAAGGGCTTCACATCGCGGGAGGAGCAGGTATAATGCGCGCTGCCGTGCGGTACCGGTCTGCGTCGGGGTGCCGACGCCGATTTCCCCCGGACCGCACGCATCCCAAGCCGTCGTCTCAGACGGCATCTCAAGCCACGACCCCGCGTCGTGCGCAACGCCCCGGAGGCGTGCCAGAGTGGTTTAATGGACTGGTCTTGAAAACCAGCGAAGGGGTAACCCTTCCGTGAGTTCGAATCTCACCGCCTCCGCCAGTTTTTCCCCGTTTCCCCGATAGTGGTTGCTGACTTTTGTGGGCGGTGCTCCGCAATTATTTTGGCGGTGCTCCGCAAAAGCGGGAAAATGCACCGTATAGCGCGTGCCGTGTATCAGGCATTGATTAATGCAATCGCGCGCCGTTTGAACGAGCATCCGAGGAAAACACTAGACTACGAGACACCAGCTCAACGATTTCATCGATATGTTGCGCTGACCGGTTGAATCCACAAATCAAAATGGCAGCCACCTTGAGCAATTATCCGGTGGGAAGCGCTTCGCGAGATTCATTCATCGACCTGATACGTCCGTAGCAGGTTTCCAATGCAAAGCCGTCGAATCTCGCGACTTCATTGCAATAACACGGCGCCAAAACTAGCGCGTGTCGGCCGGCCATTGGCTTATGAGCTCTTCTAGCTTTTGCATCTGCCCGTCATCAATCGGGTATTTACGTGGATGAAATTGGTTTAACCTCCTGATCGATCGCACGATGTCGGGCAAACTGATCGATGCCGAATTGAGATCGATCATCAGTCTGGAAATTTCCGAACTGTTGAGCAAAAGAGTTTGCAGGATGGCAACCAATTCGACCACATCACCTTTTGCCTCAGTGAGGAGGTCAATAACGGTCGGGGAGGCATCAGGTTGGAAAACCTGAAATTTCCTTGATTCACTTTCGTTGCCAGTAAGATGTTCCCAAATCATTCTCCTTACCGTCAGATGCTGGGCGACAGAAAGCCATTCGTCATTGTTCAGCGTGCTGTCGATTTCACTCATCTCACGTGAGGCCGAGCCGAGAGCTTTGTACAGTTTGACAAGCTGTCCGGCTTCAGGCGAACAACTGCTTGAACACCGCGACGCACCTTGATCGAAGATGGCCAAGCCGATACGAAAAAGGAGGAGTAACAACCGCCCGGCCTCCGAACGGGAACTGTATTCGTCTGTAGTTGCGTCGGAATCTCCGTACTCCACAATTTCCCGCAAGGTGATGGCGTTATTCCACAGGCCGATCCACGCCCCTACTGGCGAGGAGGATTGCGCTATAGGGTAGGCCAACAAATTGGCTGCAGCGCCTGGGGTTTCCTTCTTCAGTGTAGCGATCAGGCTAGCGTGCTCGCGCAGGAGGATTCCCTTCTTGCCGGCCCAGTCTTCAGGCCCAAGGTTCCATTCATTTCCGAAATCCTCCCAGGCGGGTACGGGAGTATGTTCGTCATAGGCGGCGGAGGACAACGTACAGCGGTAGCACCAGGATTCCCATGAGGCAGCATCTGCTGGGCTTACTTTCGGCAGCACGCAATTCCTCAACCGCCGCGTGATCGCACCGATCAAGGCGCCATCGGCAAACGCCGAGGACTTTACGTCCGCAGTATCTTTTGACGTGTGGATCAGGAAGTTCCGCATGAGCCAAGGAGCCCAACGAGAAAAAATTGCTGGTGCATCGTGGCGTGCGGCCAATGCGACAGCAATAACTTCAGTTGCATCGGAAATTTCCTGCCCGATCTCATCAGGCGTTCGGGCTGATGCTTGCCGCGCCTGCAACAACTGGTTGCGGGCCTCGACCAGAAGCAGTGGCATCAGGATAGAACCATTCCACTCACCACCATCATCGAAAGCAACGGGAGCTGCCGCAAACATTCGCTTCCACTCCGAGAGTCGCGGTGAGAATGCGCCTATGCCCGCCGCAAATAGCAAAGCGCTGACGAGATACGGATTAGATGACTCCGATAATGTGCGGATGAATTCGTCCGGGCTTAGTTCGTAGAACACCTGGAACAGCGAGAGCTCCTCCGTGTAGTTCATGAAGCCATGCCACCCCCGCAAACCCCACCATATTTCTTCGAGCTTGTTCTGACGCTCATTCCAGGAGGCCCATGCGCCGGACCGTTCGTCATTGATGCGGTCCGATCTCGATTTCAGCGTTAGGTTATCCAACCCCGAAAAAACCTCCCGAGCAAGCGCGACATAGTTATCACGGGCAGAGGTATTCACGCTCGCATGTGCCGTCATCGCTTCGCCCAGCCAATGTTCGAGTTGCCAGGAATTGTATTTAAACCCAGTGACCTTGCCCCAGGTAGACAAAGAAGGAGCATTGGCCAGGGACGCCGCACAGGCATACGTCATCAGCAGGGGCGCACAATCTGGACAAAATGGCAAATGAGCAACATCAATGATCGAAACAATGCGCCGCTCAAGCTCGGAAAGATCGCCATCGCGCTCCACGACCCAGGCCACGACATCATCGAAGGCTGGCGGCAATCCATGTGGAAATGCGTTCAAAAATGCAAGAAAATCTTGCGCAGACTTGAACGAAGCACCCGCGATCACTTTTTGGGCTTCGGAATGGCGTTCGCTCGGCCATTGCTCGTTCATTTCCGTCCTCCTACATTCCAAATTTCCTCAAAGAAGTCTAAGGCACCATGATCCGCTGCCCGCCAGCCCCTGCTAGCAGCGCTAACGGCAGCATGGAAACCTCCCGCCGTTCCGCCAAAATGCCATAGTTCATCGTCCACGACGGCGAAGCGGTCGTGGACAAAATCGCAGTCTCGTTTGAGGTGCATCCTGATCTCTATGCGACATTCTTTTTCGCGCCGCGCTACGTGGTTACTGATTGCCCTTGCCCGTTGATGGAATTTCTCTATGTCGCCGTCGCCAACTTCTTGATGCCGCTTTGTGAGCAATCGAATATCGCTAGCGACAAGCCATAAAGGCAGCCACGCCAGGATTTTTTCGATGCGATCTGTTGGACTCCCTTTCCCTGGCATCAGTAGATATTCGTCAACGATCCAGACGCGCTCCTGGGCGCCAGCCACTGCCTCGCCGAATTTCTGCAAGGGGACGGGATCGCTGGAATTCCTTCGCTCCCAAGCCGCCATAGAGGTCGGGAAGCAGTTTTGACCACCCTCCGGGCTGCCCCAGAGAATTTCCCTATCCGGGAACGGACGCTGGGCCTTGGGGGCAATAGCGATGTCGAGAGCAAACCCTTTCATGACGCGTTGTCCTTTTGATACTTCGCTTGGCGGTGTTTGTAGTCGTCAAAAGGAATGGCCTGCTTCAGCATGCCTTCAAGTTGGCCGATGGCCTGGTTCGGATTGGGCAGCTTTACAATTAGGGAGGCCTTGTCCCCCAAAGTGTTCAGCGAGTTGCCGAGGAACCAGACGGCATCGTCAACCACCAAAAAACGGTCGTGCAGAACGGCGGACTGAAGTACGTAGGTTTTGGTGGCGAGCTTGGCGTGCTTTTCAAGTTGGGCAAGCCGTTGACTGAAATCGTCTATTTTTGATGGCTCCTGTGCCTTAGCCTTGAATGCGAGGCCGGATGTCAGTAAGGTCACAGTGGTCGTTTCCGGATTGACGGCGTACAGGAATTGTCCCAACTGCAGCCCAGCGAGGTAAGGGTCGGCGATCATGACTCGAGTTTTCGCACGCCGCAATTCTTCTTGGATAAAACGCATGGCCTCTTCACGTGAACCGTCCGGGAACCAGCGTTGACCATAGAGCTTTGCATTGGCGATCTTCTCTCGGTGGGCTACCGCAGTAGAGATTCGACCTCCGGCGTTGGGAATGCGAGCCTCATCGCCAATGAGGCGCTGCCTGGTAAGTGGAGAAGATCGTTGGGCTGCTTGGTATTCCATGCGCGGTGAGTTGGCCGATTCGCCAGTTGGAACACTGATCGTTCTGCCCCCCCCCTGTACCGAGGTCATATTGAATCCAATCTGGCGCACGAATGTGGATGGCGGGCTATAAGCCAGCACACCATGATCCGGGTGGGTAACCGCATAGCCATAAGCCCCGGTGCAGTCCCCTTTGTCGACATCCAGAACCCCATCGGCGGGGACGTCATAGGTGTTGAGGTCGGTCAGTAGATGAGCTTGTTCGTCGAAGGTAGTAAGTTTCAGGCCCGCAAGCGATGCGCCTGCTCGCGGAACAAAGCGGTAGAAAATGCGTTCGCCTTTATCGGCGTAGGCTGGGATCATGAAATGATCAATCTGCTTGAGCACAGGGTCTGGCGCAACCAAAGCAACGCTTCCCAGATATTCTCGATACAGCCGCAGATCGACATGCAGACGCCTGGCGACAAACGCCACGGCGTCATCATCCGCCAGCATCACTTCGAAGCCATCCTGACTGCCGAAACGACGATGGATGCGAGCTGGGGAGTTGCCGATGAATGGAGCCGGATGGCTGCGTCCTGACTGGAAGGCAAACATTCCCTCTCCCATCGGCAGGCCGAGGTGCGGCCAACTCGGGCTGTCATTCAGGTTTGCGGCTTCCATACGGATCCCGTCCCAGCGGCTATCGCGCTCTTCGTCGTTTGATGGGGTAGGGGTCTTGTCGTCGCCACGTCCAAGGCTGCAGTACCATTCGACTGCATCCTGACCGGTCAGCAATGCACGGCGGAAGAAAACGCTCTCACCGGTCTTTCCGACCGCACATCTATGTGGCGGCCCGTCCATCGGGGGCGGCAATGGTCTGCCAAGAGGCAGCAGGGACACGGTGGCGAAAAGCAGACGGCCTGCTTGCCCTCTTTGCTTTTGCAGAGTCGCCAACCGTATGACAGCGTTGGAATAGAAATTTATGTTTAGCACCAAACGTTCCCTGTTTAATTCCAATATTTCGTTTTACCTCAAATGTCTGCCATTAGGAATACGGTTTTGAGCGCCAATAGCTGACAAGCAATCTATCCTCGGCCAGATATCGCAAATCGTTTGGGCGCAATCCTGGTTATAGCCTGACGAAAAAAGCCGCTATGCGGCTTAATCTTCCGGCGTTAGGTCAAGTAACCGATGTATTTTGGCCCAAGACGCGTGGATAGGCGATTTTTGGAGATGACAGCGTATCGTGAAATGATCGGCTCCTGAGTACAACACTGTTGCATGATCGGTAGATTTTGGAGTAACCGTGGCCCGCTTCAAGTTCGGTGCAACCGAATTCGCTGGCATGGTCAATGACCGCCTACCGCCGAAAATCGCACTTTGCAAGCGACTGAAATCGACATCGAATTCGCGCACGCCCCCGCAGAGAATCACCCCGTCGGCTCGACCTTAGCGCCCCGCCGATTCCGCATGTAGCGCTCGGTGGTCGCGATGTTCGTATGCCCGAGTTGCTTCTGCCCAGCACGAATATCGCCGATGTCATCGGCTTTTTCCGTACCCGCCTTCGCTCTCAGGTCGCGGAATTGATATTTCTTTGGATCTTTCAATCCCGCTGCCAGACGCGCCTCCACAAACATCGATTGAAGCGATTTAAGACCGATGCGTTGACCACGCTCGTTCACCACAAGAAAGATACTCCGCGGAGTATGACGTGTTTTTTTTATAGATCCGATCAAGTGCCACCTTGAGCCGCCCTGTTACTCGGATTCTGACTTTGGCGTTTGTCTTTCCCTGCTGGATTATCAAGCAACCGTCCAATATATTGCACTCACTCATCTTTAGCACGTCGGACGGGCGCTGCCACACGTAATAGCCGCTGCGATGCACGCCAAGTATCCGGCACATCGACTTCAGACAGAACTCACCGATATGGGATCGCATGAATGCGTACCTTGCTGTCACCCCTTTGCAAAGTACGCGGCGGCTTTTTTTAGAATGTCGCGCTCCTCGGTCACGCGCTTGAGTTCAGCCTTCAATCGCCGAACCTCGGCGCTTTGATCCAGCTCTGTCTGCCGCACGATATCGGGCTGACCGAACTTCAACTTCCACGCATACAGACTGTGTGTGGTGATGCCTAGTCGCTGTGCCACATCCTTCACCGAATGACCGCGCTCGGTCACTTGTTTAACTGCCTCGATCTTGAACTCATCCGTATACCGCTTGCCACTCATATTGACCTCCTCGGTTGCCGTAAATTATGGCTTGAAGATGTCTATAAAAGGCTGGCCGGTCCAAGTCCGAACATCTGATCACCCACACTTAAGATGAACTGCGGCCCATTTTCAATAACGTAGAGACAAAATCCAACCCACGTTACGGCACCGACAACCTTCCCCACAGCGGATTGCAGATCGCCGTCGCTGAACAAGAGCTTGTAATTTGTAATAACGAACTGAAGGGACGCGAATGAGACAAGCCAAGAAATTGCTTGTGTGCTCAATTTTGCAAATGACGGCAGCATGGCCTGCTGAATACTTCCGAGCACATCGCCAGCAAAAGGACCTGAAGCATTCTGGGCCAAAGCACATTGTGAAACGATCAACAGAAGTGCAGTGGCCAATGTCTTCACTAAAGTCTTCACGATCAGTCCACCTTCTTGTACACGTAGCCGTAGTTCGTAATAAGACTGTCACCGCTGACGGTCGCCTGAACTGAGTATCCACCGGCAAACTTGTACGTCACCGTATCACCTACCTGGGTGAAACTAGTCTCCCGGGGAACGACTCCCAGCGCTTTGACCCTGTTGCCAACGAACACTAACGTTGAGCCGTCTTTGTCGACGTAGGCTCCCGAAACAGTTTTGTGAGTCGGTTCGCCACACCCCGACAAAACGGCAGATACGAATATGAAAACTGCAGCAATGCGTTTCATGAATCAACCTCCTAGCCTGAGCTCCGACGGTCTTAGGTATCACTTGCCAAGTTGACGTCGTATGAACGGATACGCTCGTGCGACGATGAGCAACATTGCGCAGGGAATGACATTGTTTTTGCATACTGCCAAGTAGACCGGCAGCACACCAGCAGCGAAGGCGATTCCGATGGCGAATACCATCTGCGTATGGCTTAAGGGCTTCTTCATTGTGTGCCTCATAGATTCTTACCTGATCTCGACTGCGAGGGATTACGGCGCAGTTGTCTGCATCCAATCCAAAAGCGTCACCGTGCATCTCGATGAATTGCTGCCGCTGCTTTTCAATACATGGTGTGACTCGAACAGCCGTCCCAAGACTTCCTCCTGCTCTCGCCTGCGACAAGATGGCTTGACGGTGCTCAGCCGGAAGTCGGTAGCCCTCGCAAGCTTTGTCTACGAGTACAATTTCATCAGCCATGCAGATCTCCCAATAGATCGGTTTGGTTAGCGGAGCCTGTTCGTTGCAGCGAACAGGCTCCGCGATTTCTTTGTTGCGTCGCATCTCACACGACCGCGCGACGGTGCAGCGACATTAGTCGCGCCCTACATCATCAGAGCTCTTCGCTTACTTTGCGACGAGCGCGGTTTTTCTTGCCTTTGGCATCCTTGGCCTTTTGCGCCAAGCCACGCGAGTAGTACGACCGGAGCGTCGACTCGGTGAGATCTATCCCGATCTGCGACAACACGGTTTTTATTTGCGCCCACGAGCACCCTTTGTCGCGCAGGTGCTCTATGGTTTTTATCTGCTCGTCAACGAATCGCGATCGCGTTTTCTCCGGCAACATCAGATAGGTGGCCGCAGTCAACACACGCTCTGCGGTAATGCCCCCGGAAATCCACCGCTAGGAGAAGTAGAATTTTCTTGTTAAGAGGGAGTTCTGCAGATGAAGAAGTCGAGATTCACGGACAGCCAGATACTGGAGGCGCTCAAGCGCGCGGAGGCTGGGCTGGCGGTGCCGGAGCTGTGCCGAGAACTGGGCATCAGTTCGGCAACGTTTTATAAATGGCGCTCGAAGTACGGCGGCATGGACGCGTCGATGATGTCGCGCATGAAGGAGCTGGAGGCGGAGAATGCGCGGCTTCGCAAGATGTACATCGAGGAGAAGCTCAAGGCTGAGATTGCCTCGGAGGCCTTGCAAAAAAAGTTCTGAAGCCATCTCGTCGGCGCGAGATGGCAAAGCAGGTTGTGCAACAGCGGCGCGTGTCAATTCGTGTGGCGTGCGCGGTGTTCGGCATCAGCGAGTCGTGCTACCGGTACGCGGCGAAGTTGAACACGGAGAACGAAGAGATTGCCGACTGGCTGCTGCGTATTACGGGCTGCCATCGCAACTGGGGCTTTCTGCTGTGCTACTTCTACCTGCGTAACGTGAAGGGATTCGGCTGGAACCACAAGCGCATTTACCGGATTTACCGCGAGCTGGAGCTGAACCTGCGCATCAAGTCGAAAAAGCGGCTGGTGCGGGAGACGCCGCAGCCGCTATCGGTGCCCAAGGCCATCAATGAAGTGTGGTCGATGGACTTCATGCATGACCAACTGGCGGACGGGCGCAGTATCCGGACGCTGAACGTGATTGATAATTTCAACCGCGAGGCGCTGGGCATCGAGGTGGATTTCTCGTTGCCATCCGAGCGGGTGATTCGCACGCTGAAGCAGCATATGGAATGGCGGGGCAAGCCGAAGGTCATCCGGTGCGACAACGGCCCGGAATATTTGAGTGCGGCCATCATGACATGGACGCAGAAGCAAGGCATCCGGCTGGAATACATCGAGCCGGGCAAGCCGCAGCAGAACGCGTATATCGAACGGTTCAACCGGACTGCGCGATACGAATGGCTGTCGCAGTACCTTTGGGACGACCTGGAGCAGGTTCGCGAAGCGGCGGCCGACTGGATGTGGATTTACATTCACGAGCGCCCGAATATGGCATTGGGCGGTTTTACCCCGAAGCAGCGGCTTGCCATGGCCGCTTAGTTTCTACTTCTGCTGACCGTGGAAAACGGGGGCATTACCGGTTGAACGTCAAACCGATCCCCCATTCTTGGATCGCAATCCGAAACAGATGACCCAACATGGCCAGTTCTATACGGACGGTGTTGTTTGACTTTCCGTCGGCCAACCGCTTGTCCCGATACTTGGCCACGAGTTCAGCGCTGACAGCAGCCATTGAATACTTGCCGAAATACGCGTCCAAATGTTGGGCCGTGAAACGCTCGCTACGCTGCGTGGTCAGTTTCTTATGAGCAGACACCTCTTCCATGTAGCGCTTCAAAGCGTTGCCAACGGTCAGCCTCTCAGACGCTGCGCGCGATAAATACACGCCGCGGACCATCTCATCTTCGGTCCGGCGCGCCCAATCCTCTGCGTCACGCTTCGTTCGGAAAGTTTTTGCCCTGGTCGGCCATCCGATCTTTCGGATTACTGCCTTCCAGGTACCTGAGGGGTCTTGACGATGGTTGCCATTTACTGTTCTCGATAGCGCACTGTACCGAAAACGTCGCTTTGACCAACCACAAAGACAAACGGGCTACGTGAAAATCACGTAACCCGTTGTTTTATTTGGTGCCGGCTGCAGGACTCGAACCCGCCACCTGATGATTACAAATCAACTGCTCTACCAGATGAGCTAAGCCGGCGAAGTCGCGTATTGTAACCGATTCATCGGCTACTGCGGCTACCTGGTGGTAAAAATTCGTCCGCCGATGCGGGCAATCAGGGCGATGCTCAAAGACGCCGCCCCGCTCCCCCGCTATCGCGAATTACTTCACCACCTTCAAGTGAGCACGTCCGGCATTCCCCCCCGCCGGAGCACTACCGCCCGGTCGCGGCGGTTCCGGATCGTCGTCGCCCGGCGACTGCACCGACGGCACGGCTTCCAGCTCCGTCCCCTCTTCCGCAGACGCCTGCTTGTCGACCGGGAACGCCATCCCCTGACCATTCTCGCGAGCATAAATCGCCAGCACGTTCGGCACCTGCACTTCTACCTTCTGTGAGATGCCGCCGAAGCGAGCGCTGAATTCAATCCAGTCGTTACCCATCTGCAATCCGCTCGTGGCGTCGAAGCTGATGTTCAGCACGATCTCGCCATCTTTCACAAACTCTCGCGGAACTCGCGTCTTGGCATCGACATGCACGGCCAGATACGGTGTGTATCCATTATCGGTACACCACTCGTACAGCGCGCGCAAAAGATAAGGCTTGGTAGACGTTTCAGGCATATGACCAACTCATCCCGCCGCGAAACCCGCTCACCACACTCGGCAAGCCAGCTTCGCCAGCGGGCAAATCAACGCATTAGCGACGCATGACCTTCTCGGACGGCGTCAGCGCTTCAATGTACGCCGGACGGCTGAAAATCCGCTCGGCATACTTCATCAACGGCGCAGCATTCTTCGACAACTCAATGCCGTAGTGATCCAGACGCCACAGCAGCGGCGCAATCGCCACGTCGAGCATCGAGAACTCTTCGCCCAGCATGTACTTGTTCTTCACGAAAATCGGCGCAAGCTGCGTCAGACGATCGCGGATCGCTGCACGCGCCTTCTCGTGCGTCTTCTCAGCCGCCTTGCCCTTCTCGTTCTCAAGCGAGCTGACATGCACAAACAGCTCCTTCTCGAAATTGAACAGGAACAGGCGCGCACGCGCACGCTGCACCGGATCGGCCGGCATCAACTGCGGATGCGGGAATCGCTCGTCAATGTACTCATTGATGATGTTCGATTCGTACAGAATCAGGTCACGCTCGACAAGAATCGGCACCTGACCGTACGGGTTCATCACCGCAATGTCTTCCGGCTTGTTGAACAGGTCGACGTCACGGATTTCAAAATCCATGCCTTTTTCGAACAGAACCAGCCGGCAACGCTGGGAGAAGGGGCACGTAGTGCCCGAGTACAAAACCATCATAGCGCGTCTTCCTTAAAAACCAACGGGGCCGGGGCGGGAAACCGACGCTTCCCAAACCCTGGCCCCGTCGTACAGACGTTATTTTACTTCACGTCCTTCCAATAGGCCGCATTCAGGCGCCAGGCAAGTACCGTAAAGAGTCCCAAGAACAACAAAACCCAGACACCCAACTGCCGGCGCGTGCGTTGCGCCGGTTCTGACATCCAATCCAGATAAGATACCAGATCAGCCACGGCAGAATCGAATTCCACCGGTTTCATCGTCCCCTGAGTGATCTGCACGTACTGCGCCGGACCATGCTCCGCGCCCTCCACATGCTTCAATTCACGCTGCCCCTGCAACTGCCACAGCGGGTTCGGCATGCCCACATTCGGGAACGCCAGATTGTTCCAACCCGTCGGCCGGCTATCGTCCCGATAGAACGTACGCAAGTAGGTGTACAGCCAGTCCGTACCCCGCGCCCGCGCCTCCACCGACAAATCCGGTGGCGCCGCACCAAACCAATCCTTGGCATCCGCCGTGCGCATCGCCACAGTCATCGTCTCGCCAATCTTGTCCGTCGTGAAAAGCAGGTTGTTCTTGATCTCCGCTTCCGACAATCCCAGATCCGTCAGGCGCGAATACCGCATCGACGCCGCCGAATGGCAGTTCAGACAGTAGTTCACGAACAGCTTCGCCCCGCGCTGTAGCGAAGCCAGATCGTCGATCCGGTTAGGCGCCGTGTCGAGCGTCACACCCTCTTCAGCGAAAGCCGGCGCCGTGAAACCACTCAAAAGCGCCAGGATAAGCAACAGTTTTCTCATCTTGATATCCCTAGTCGTCGTTTGCGTGCGTTCAGTGCGCCGCGAAGGTCACGCGCTCCGGCACCGGCTTGAACGTGCCCCGTTTGCTCCAGAGCGGCATCAGCCAGAAGAATCCGAAGTAGTAAAGCGCGCCGATCTGCGAGATCGCCGTCTTCACGGGCGTCGGTTCCTGAATGCCCAGATACCCCAACACGGCAAAAATGACGACAAGAATACCCAACAGCACTTTGTGGAAGCCCGGACGGTAACGAATCGACCTCACCGGACTATGGTCCAGCCACGGCAGGAAGAACAGCGTCACCACGGCACCGCCCATGACCACCACGCCCCAGAACTTGGCTTCGATCAGATACATCGCCAGCAACAACAACACCACGCCGCCAGACGCCGCGACCTTCGTGGTCGCCGCCGCCCGGCCCTTGATCCACCAGACGGCCGTGACGATCACCGCCAGCGCCATGAGCACGTGCTTGAAGTCGTCGGTCGTAGCACGCAGCATCGAGTAGAACGGCGTGAAATACCACACCGGCGCGATATGCGGCGGCGTCTTGAGCGGATCGGACGGGATAAAGTTGTTCGCTTCCAGGAAGTATCCGCCCATCGTCGGCGCGAAGAACACGATCGCCGAGAACACCATCAGGAACACACCCACGCCCATGATGTCGTGCACCGTGTAATACGGATGGAACGGAACGCCGTCGAGCGGCCGGCCGTTGGCGTCTTTCTTGTCCTTGATCTCGATGCCGTCGGGATTGTTCGACCCGACTTCGTGCAGCGCGATGATGTGCGCGACGATCAGCCCGATCAGCACCAGCGGAATGGCGATCACGTGGAACGCGAAGAAGCGGTTGAGCGTGGCATCGGACACCACGTAATCGCCGCGAATCCACAGCGACAGGTCCGGGCCGATGAACGGGATCGCCGAGAACAGATTCACGATCACCTGCGCGCCCCAGTACGACATCTGCCCCCAGGGCAGCAGATAGCCCATGAACGCTTCGGCCATCAGGCACAGGAAGATGAGGCAGCCGAACACCCAGACCAGCTCTCGCGGCTTGCGGTACGAGCCGTACAGCAGCCCGCGGAACATGTGCAGATACACCACGACGAAGAACATCGACGCGCCCGTCGAGTGCATATAGCGGATGAGCCAGCCCCAGGGCACCTCGCGCATGATGTACTCGACCGACGCAAACGCGAGAGTGGCGTCGGGCTTGTAGTTCATCACCAGGAAAATACCGGTGAGGATCTGGATCACCAACACCAGCATGGCCAGCGATCCGAAGAAATACCAGAAATTGAAATTCTTGGGCGCGTAATACTCGGACGCATGCTCTCGCCAGAGCTGGGTGAGCGGAAACCGACGGTCGATCCAGCCCAGCAA
>Ga0181519_10002254_pt1 | contig 16494 bp, 12 predicted proteins | sample PEATcosm2014_Bin_26_FD_121102 | JGI IMG/M metagenome (GOLD analysis project Ga0181519, IMG submission 121102) | Peatland microbial communities from MTU Mesocosm Facility, Houghton, MI, USA - PEATcosm2014_Bin02_10_metaG | ecosystem: Environmental > Terrestrial > Soil > Wetlands > Peat | place...
GAACCCGCTGGGTGAAAACCATATAGTCAATGATGCGAAAGCCGGCAAGACACAGCTGGGTGCCCCATCCATCGCGTCTTTTGCGATGGGTGGGAACCATGAAGCCAATCGCGGCGAAGCCGGAACCACCCCGCTCGCCAGCCGTCCGGGCTTTCTTGTGCTGCTCCTCACGCTTTCAGCAGCCGGCTTTTTTCTGCAACCCGTCACCAACGCCTTCAGCCGCCACATCGAGCACGAAGCTGACATCTACGGTCAGGAGGCGATCCACGGCCTGGTCGCCGACCCGCGGCGCACCGCCGTCGCAGCCTTCAATGCCATGGGCGAAGCATGGCTGGAAGACCCCAATCCCAGCCCATTTGTCGAGTTCTGGAGCTACAGCCATCCCAGCGTCCAGCATCGCGCCGAGTTCGCGCAGCATTACGACCCCTGGGCCAACGGTGGCCATGGCAGGTTCTTTGATCGGTAGTAATCCGAAAGGCGAGCGGAAGATTTCCGCAGCTACTCCGATGTGGTGGGGTCAATCATCGATCGAACCTGCGAGACCCGGTTGGCCGGAAACCCTCCCCGCTGCGCGTGTTCCCGTACCGCCTCTTCATTCGGAGCGATGTAAATGCAGTAGACTTTATCATCGGTAACGTAACTCTGAACCCACTGTATCTGCGGGCCCATCTCGCGCAGAACACCGCACGATGTCTGTGCCACCATCTTCAATTGCTCAGGCGACGTCTTGCCAACTTCGGGTATATCTCTCTCGATCACGAACTTCGGCATGGGGAAGACCTCCTTAGTCTTGACACCAATTATCAGAGATCATAACGCATTTTGGAGTGCAATAGGGTAAATTGCAATCCAACACTGAAAGAGAATGCGCCCTTGATTTCTACCACTACAATTTCCGATTACATTTCTCGCCGCCGCATCGAGCACGAGGCCCAGATCTTCGCTCAGAAGGCCATCCATGGCCTGGTAAATGGTTGTCAATTCATGCGGTCTGCTTGCCCGGAGCACTTGCTCCGGCAGCAAAACAGTATCGTTGCGATATACTTGGGCTGCATCCTGCCGCGCTCCGGCCTGCGGATGCAAGCATTTTCAGAGGATTCATCATGACTTCCAGCAAAGATTCCGCCGCCGCAAAGAGCACCCGCATCCGTTCGACTACTGTGATTTGCGTCCGCCGCAATGGCCAGGTGGTGATGGCCGCCGACGGCCAGGTCACCCTCGGCGACCACGTGCTGAAACATTCAGCCCGCAAGATTCGCCGCCTCTATCAGGAAAAGATTCTGGCTGGATTCGCCGGTTCCACCGCCGACGCCTTCTCGCTCTTTGCACGCTTTGAGACCAAGCTGGAGCAGTACGCCGGCAACCTGAACCGCGCCGCCGTCGAGCTGGCCAAGGACTGGCGCACCGACAAAATGCTGCGCAACCTGGAGGCGCTGCTGGTGGTGGCCGACCAGAACCAGACCTTCCTGATCTCCGGGTCAGGAGATGTGATTGATCCCGATGAACCTCTGGCCGCCATCGGCTCCGGCGGTGCCTATGCCACAGCCGCCGCCCGCGCATTGCTCGAAAACACCGACCTTGACGCCCGCACCATCGCCGAAAAAGCCATGAAAATCGCCGGCGATATCTGCATCTACACCAACGACCGCGTCACCATCGAGGAGTTGAAGGGGGATCTGTAGCAACTCTTGAGGGTGATCGCAAAGACCTATGAATCGGCAAAGCGCATTGGATGAATTGCTGAATGATTCCTTGCCGTCGAGCAGATTCTGAATGGCCGGCAGCCGAAGTACCTGCTCTATCGCCGCAATGCGGCCTTCCATAAAGCTCCCCGCAACCGCCTGGAAGCTGCTAGGATTTTGATGCTGTCATCGGGATATTCAAAGCCCTTTTAGCCGTTTATTCTGGCAACCGAGGAGGATCTCATGTGCACACCGCGCAGTTGGAAGGATGCCGACGCCGTTGCGGCCACGCGGGAGTTCCTCAGCCAGAGGCCGCCGCGCCGCGCCGCCGTCCGCGCCTTGATGCGCGAGCTGCTCACGCCCGATCCCTTTGCCCGCCGCTGCGCCGCTGATCTGGCCCGGCGCATCAGCGCCCGTGAGCCGGGAATCCTGCGCGCCTATGCCGACGTACTGATCGATCTGCTCTCTGAACTGCCGTTAGCCGAGTGGCAGGCGCGAGGCTACGTGACGCTTGCCGCCGCTCTGAACGCCTCCACGCGCGCTCAACGCCTCAGCCTGGCGGCTTATCTGCGCGCACTCGTTGTAGATCCGCGCAACGCCCTGCGCGCCATTGCGCTGGAGGCGCTTGCGATTCTGGCCGCGGCCGAGCCGGAGCTGCGCGACGAGGCGCTGCCGCTGCTCGAACGCGCCCGCCGCGAAGGCACCTGCGCCATGCGCTCCCGCGCCCGGCGTATGTTGCCCCTACTTTTGGCCGAGGAAGCAGCCTCCGCGTTCCAATAAAATGGCTCTAGGAGCAACAATGGACAAGAACTGGCAGTTTCCGCATCGCCGCTGGAATCCCCTGCGGCAATCCTGGGTTTTGGTTTCACCGCACCGCACTCAGCGTCCGTGGCAGGGCGAGGTGGGCCAAAAGGCCGCGCCCTCCGGCTCACCGTATGATCCGCAATGTTATCTCTGCCCCGGCAATCAGCGCGCCGGAGGGGCCGTCAATCCGGCCTATGAGGGCATCTTTTCTTTCGTCAACGACTACTCCGCCCTGCTGCCGGATTCGCCCGCGCCCGACCTTGCCTCGGCCTCGCCGCTGCTCTTGGCCGAGCCGGCGCGCGGCCTCTGCAAGGTCATCTGCTTTCATCCCGATCACTCGCTGACCTTGGCGCGCATGACGCAGCCGGAGATTCGCCGCGTCGTGGACGCCTGGGCGCAAGAGTACACCAATCTGGCCGCCCTTGACTGGATTGAGTACGTGCAGATCTTCGAGAATCGCGGCGCCATGATGGGCGCCAGCAATCCGCATCCGCATTGCCAGATCTGGTCCACCAGCTTTGTTCCCGACGAGCCGGCCGATGAGACCCACGCCCAGAGTGAACACCTGGCCCGCACCGGAAGCTGTTTGCTCTGTGATTATCTGAAAGCCGAACAAGCCGACCAGAATCGCATCATCTTTGAGAACGAGCACTTCACCGCGCTCATTCCTTGGTGGGCCGTCTGGCCCTTTGAAGTGCTGCTCCTCAGCCGCCGCCACCTGGGCGCAATGCCGGAGCTGACCGGCGACGAACGCGATGGACTCTCCGACGCGCTCAAGCGCATCGCCACGCGCTACGACAACCTCTTCGAGACCAGCTTCCCATACACCATGGGCTTCCATCAATCGCCGACGGATCAGGAGTCGCATCCGGAGTGGCACTTCCACGCGCACTTCTATCCGCCGCTGCTGCGCTCGGCCACCGTGCGCAAGTTCATGGTCGGCTTTGAGATGCTGGCCATGCCCCAGCGCGACATTACACCGGAAGGCGCCGCAGAGCGCCTGCGCGCCTGCTCCGAGCAGCACTTCTGGCCCAGAAGTTAGTGCCTGCACGCAATTCGTAGCGCCGACCTTCCGACCGACCCGTGCCCCATCCATTCCGCGTTCTTTGAGCGGAATGGGTGGGAAACCAACAAATCTCCGGTCAACACTGTCTCCGAAAACCCTCTAAACGCGATTCGTAGCGCCGACCTCCTGGTCGGCTGTGGCGTGGACCTCCCGGTCCACGCACACTTTGTACAAAGCTCAAAGGCCGCTCCGTTGAACGAAGCGGCCTTTGCGTCACGCATGCAAGTTGAAATCGCGGAAGGACTCTACACCCCAATCACGTCGCACAGCTCCTTGACTGCGGCGGCGCTCTTCAGCAGCGCGGCCTGCTCCTCTTCGGTAAGCCGCAGTTCGACAATCTGCTCCAGCCCCGCCGCGCCCAGCTTGCAGAGCACGCCGGTGTAGTAGCCTTGGATGCCGTACTCGCCCTGCAAAAAGGCCGCGCAGGGCAGAATCTTCTTCTTGTCCTTGAGGATCGCCTCGGCCATCTCGACGGCAGCCGCAGCCGGCGCATAGTAGGCGCTACCGGTCTTGAGGTGCTTCACAATCTCCGCGCCGCCATCGCGCGTGCGCTGCACAATCGCGTCAATCCGCTCCTTCGGCAGCAGCTCGGTAATCGGAATCGAGGCGACCGTGGTAAAGCGCACCAGCGGAACCATCAAGTCGCCGTGTCCGCCCAGCACCAGGCAACTCATATTCTCCACGCTCACATTCAGCTCTTCGGCAATAAAGCTCTTGAAGCGCCCGGAGTCCAGAATGCCGGCCATGCCGATCACCCGCTCGCGGTTGAAGCCGGAGAGCTTGTACGCCGCCTGCACCATCGCGTCCAGCGGATTCGAGACCACAATCAGAATCGACTCCGGCGAGTACGTGACCACCTTGGCCACCACATCGCTCATGATCTTGAAGTTGGTGTGCAGCAGGTCGTCGCGGCTCATCCCCGGCTTGCGCGGGATGCCGGCCGTGATAATGACGATGTCGCTGTTGGCGGTGTCCGCGTAGTCATTCGTGCCGGTGATGCGCACGTCTGACCGCTCGATGGGCAACGCCTGCCGCAGGTCCAGCGCCTTGCCTTGCGGCACGCCCTCCACCACATCCACCAGCACCACATCGGCCAATTCCTTGGCCATGATCCAGTGCGCCGCCGTCGAGCCGACATTGCCGGCGCCGATAATACTGATCTTCTTGCGCATTACTCCTCCTTGGGAAAACAGGGAATAGGGAACAGGGATTAGGGAACAGAAAAAACCGCTCTCATTCCCTCAATTTGTTCATGATAGCGACAAGCATCCTGCTAACTTCGCTGGAAAGACTATCTGCTATTTGCCTTGATTCTTCCGTACCAAAATCCAAGGCCTCTGAAATCACAAGCTGTGTTTGCAATTCGAAATTTGAACCTCTTGCATGGCCAAGAAATTGAAGATATTCTCCCGTTGTCGCTCTGCCATAGCCCTCCGCAATATTGCTGGCGACAGAGACGGCTGCCCGGCGTAGTTGGCTGGTTAAGCCAAACCGTTCTGAATCTGGAAAAGAAGAGGTCAGATTGTAAATCGCTACAGTCATTTGAACTGCCCGCTGCCACACCACAAGATCTTTGAAGGATTCGCCCAAAATCTATCCCCGCTTCCTGTTCCCTGTTCCCTGCTGTTACAGATTGCCGATAATTCTCGTCGCAAACTCGTTAGTCCCGACCTTCGTCGCCCCCGCCGTCTGGCGCTCGAAGTCATACGTCACAAACTTCTGCAGAATCGTCTTCTCCAGCGACTCTTCGATCAGCTTGGCCGCTTCCTTCCAGCCGATGTATTCGAGCAGCATCACACCCGACAAAATCACCGAGCCCGGATTGATCATGTCCTTATCGGCGTACTTGGGCGCAGTCCCGTGCGTGGCCTCGAAGACCGCAAAGCCATCGCCGATATTCGCGCCCGGCGCAATGCCCAGCCCGCCCACCTGCGCCGCCGCTGCGTCACTGATGTAGTCGCCGTTCAGGTTGGTCGTCGCCAGCACCGAGTAATCCTCCGGGCGGATGATGATCTGCTGGAAGATCGAGTCGGCGATGCGGTCGTTGATGAGCACCTTCTGCTTCCACGCGCCGTTGCCGTGCGTCTGGTAGATCGAAGTAATCACCTGCCGCACCTCGGCAAAGACCGCGTCTTGGTAAGCCTGGTTCGCCATCTCCAGCCCCGGCTCAATCAGCGCGGCATTCTGCTCCACGGTCAGCGCGGGGTTCGCGTCCTGGTTGCCCAAGATCCAGCTCTCGCGCTCAGTCACCACCTGCTCGCGGAACTCCTCAGTCGCCACCTCGTAGCCCCACTCGCGGAAGGCCCCCTCGGTGAACTTCTGGATGTTGCCTTTATGCACCAGCGTGACCGTCTTGCGCCCCGTCTCCAGCGCGTGCCGGATCGCGTAGCGCACCAGACGCTTCGAGCCAAAGATCGAGATCGGCTTGATGCCCACGCCGGAATCCGTGCGCACGCGCTTCTTGGTCTTCACCAGCAGTTCGTCATTCAGGAACGAAATCAGCCGCGCCGCGTCCGCCGATCCTTCTTTGAACTCGATGCCCGCGTACACGTCCTCGGTATTCTCGCGGAAGATGATGATGTCCACACGTTCCGGGTGCTTCACCGGGCTAGGCACGCCCTGATAATACTTCACCGGCCGCACGCAGGCGTAGAGGTCCAGCAACTGCCGCAGCGCCACATTCAGCGAGCGGATGCCCCCGCCCACCGGCGTCGTCAGCGGCCCTTTGATGGAGACGCGCAGATCGCGCGCCGCGGCCACCGAGTCGTCGGGCAGCCATTCGCCGAACTGCCGAAAGGCCTTCTCGCCGGCGTAAATCTCAAACCAGCGAATCGCCCGCTTGCCGCTGTAGGCCTTCTCCACTGCTGCGTCAAAGACCCTCTGCGCGGCCTTCCAGATGTCGCGCCCCGTGCCGTCGCCTTCGATGAATGGAATGATGGGATGATCGGGTGTGGTGATCTGTCCGTTGCTGTACTCAATTGGCTGGCCGTCTGACGGCAACTTCAATCCGTTATAGGTAGATTGCATGCGCTTTCTTGTGATCCTCCTCACACGTTGTCAATTAGAGGCTACCACCTGCAATTCGGGCATGGCAATGGCTGGGAACCGACGATGGGACCGCGCTGCAAAAAGCCTTCCCAAAATGCGGCGCCTTCCGCGCGCCACACCTTCCGCGCCGGCAATGAGTTGCATCGCTTCTGCCTGGACGACCGTTGGCCGCCGGCACGGGCAAACTGAGTGCCGGCATCGGATCGGAGATGGTGGACAGCAAGTCGCGCCTCGATCCCAACCGCTTGGAACTGCGCACCCCAGGTTACACGCTCTTCAATCTGCATGCAGCCGACAAGAGCAAGGTTCGGTCTGCCGCTTCCAGATACGAAAGTACTTGCAGACCAGCGAGACTGTTGACAATAAATTCAACAAGTACCGTGAACTACCGCTGGAAGAAGTGTACTTTTACAGCGCGAACTATTGGGCTTCATCCGGGCCATTGGTGTCAAGGCGGAGGCGATGCTTGCCTCCGCCCACAACATTGGCTGCCGTTCGAACCGCTGTTGCTTATATCACTTTTTATCGTGGCTACTTGCTTTATTCCCGGTTTATCGGACAAACTTCAGAGCAAACTGAAGGACACGCGGGGCCTGCGCTTCAGTGATCTGCCCGAAGGCTGGCGAGTTCATGTCGAATACGGGCGGGATCAAGTTGACGTGGTTGGTCACGTTGAAGGCCTCCGCCCGAAACTGGATTTTTGTCTTCTCATCAAGGGCAAAGCTTTTGTCGAGTGAAGCGTCCAGGCTCCCGTAGGCAGGACCATCCACGCTGTTACGCCCTTCGTTGCCGAACTGCCCTGCGTCCGCAACCGGATCGAGTCGCTGAAAGGCCGATGTAGATACCCATTGCGAGACCGTGTGCGGCGCACCTTTGTTCGGGTTACCGACAACGTTGGGCCGGTCTCCAAACATACCGGAGACTCCGGGATGCGGTGCCTGCAACGAGACGTTCGCCGAGTCATAGACGGTGAAGGGAGTGCTGGAATTGACGGCCAGCAAGGCACTGAATTGCCATCCATCCAAAAGAATGCGAGACGACCCGGTGAGGCTGCGCGCAAACGGAATCTCATAGGTCACGCTGCCGGCAAAGCGATGGCGCGAATCGAAGAGTGAACGCCCATGTTCCGCGCCCAGATTCTGGTTGTTCTGGGCTATGTCGAGCTCCCCAAGCACCAGCCAAGGAGCTGGACCGGACATATGCAGACTCGATGAGTAGTCCAGGTTCTTGGAGAATGTGTAGGCCAGCGTGTAATTCAAATCCGGCGTGCCGCGCCGCGTCAGTGAGACCTGTGCCGAGTGGAAGGTTGAGTTTGCATTTCCTTCCACCAGCCCGACCGTACCCAAAGTGCAAGTGCCAGTCGTCAACGTGCAACCGGAATAGATGCGGCGCCGACCCGAGTTGGCGAAGGTTGCGCCGGTTTCATAGATCGCCGGATTCGCCTCGACCAGGCGCGGCATACGCGTGCCTTTGGAGCCAATGTATCCGACGGACAGATTCTGCGTGCCCAGGCTTTGGTCGATGGTAAAGTTCCAGTCCTGCGCATAGGGAGGCAGCAGATGGCTATCGATGGTAAAGGTAGACGCGGGCAGAGCAATCTGGCCGGGAGCAAACGGAGCGGTCACGGTGCCGAGCGGGTTGGCGTAATTGATCTTTGTGTATCCGGTCAGAGTGCGGACAACCGTCTGCGGCAGCGCGGAACTGGTGGCGCGGAAGGGCATCCCCACGCCGTTCAGCAGTTCGTCGTAAAAGATGCCATAGGCTGAGCGGATCACCGTGCGGCTATTACGAAATGGATCCCATGCAAAGCCGACACGGGGCGCCCAGTCACTTTTGAAGACGGGAGCAATTGTATCGGGTACGCCGGAGTCGCCGGGAAAGAGAAGGCCGTTCGGAGCACCAGGATAAACGGTGGATTGATGGCCCGGCGCAAACTCCATCATGCGATTGTGGATGTCTCGGAAGGGTGTCGTGATCTCGTAGCGCACGCCGTAGTTCAGCGTGAGATTCGTGCTGACGCGGTACTCGTCCTGCGCGTAGGAGCCCAGTTCCCAGCCGCGCAGATCACGCGTGAAGTCGCCCCCGGCTTGGGTAAAGATATCGGGCTTGCCCAGCAGGAAGTTGGCCATTGCGTTGTTGGTGTAGCCCTGAACGGTGAAGGAAAAGGTGCCCGAAGCAAAGTTTGCCTGGTAGCCGTTGAGCTGCTCCCGGCGGAACTGAGAGCCGAAACTGGTTGCGTGTTTGCCCTGCGTATGGACCAGGTTGGCGCTGAATGCGTAGTCGTTCTGTGTGCTGTCGCGCGGGTTGATGATCGGGTCGCCCACGTTGGAGTAGCCTTGGGTCATGATCAGCGGCGCGCCCGTGGCCGAGGCCCATGTTGAGGCGTATCCAAAGCCGAATGCCTCAGGGCTGAAGCCGGAAAATCGCTTGTCCAGAATGACGTGGTTGCGGAAGAAGCTGACATTTGCAGTCAGCACGGTATGCGTAGAAAAGGTGTGCGTCTCGGTGAGTCCGCCCAAGTGTGTGTTGGCGGAGTAGCCAACGGGAAACCCTGGCACATCCGCGCCAAGTTCCGAATACGGGCTACGCAGGTCCGTTGCCGAGTAGCTGTAGCGCGCGCTCAGCGAATCCGAGTTCCGCAGCAGCCAGTCAGCTTTTGCGCCGCCCTGATCGCTGTTGTACTGGCTCAGGTTTGTGGTTTGGGCCAAATGCGGATTTTCAAGCGTGTTGGGACGGGGAAAGTACTGAAGGTAATTGGCGGTGATTGCGTTGATCTGACCGGTAAAATTATTACCGGAGGGCGTTCGTGTGGAATTCAAAAGAATAGGCGCATCGGCCGAGAAGTCGCCGCTGCGTTCGGCCATCGTCGGCACCACCACGCCATGCGTGATGTCCTGATTATCGCGCAGACCTTCGTAGTAGGTGAAGAAGTAGGCGTGGTTGTGGACGATGGGGCCACCGATGGTGCCGCCGAACTGATTCTGCTTGAGCTCTTCCTTGCGCGGCGCAAAGTAGTTGTTCGCATTGAGCGCGTCATTGCGCAGGAACTCATAGAGCGTGGCGTGCAACTCATTTGTGCCTGAGCGGGTAACGATGTTGGTGATGCCGCCGTCGGTTCCACCGAACTCAGCCGGCGCGGTGGTGGTCAAAATGCGGAATTCAGCCATCGAGTCGGCGGGCGGCCGATAGGCATACCCTCCATCCATGCGATTGACGTCCCGCATTCCATCCACAAGAAAGGTGTTGGACTCCGGGCGCATCCCGTTGACTTCATAATTTTGACCCACCCGGCGAAAGTTGTTCTGCACCGTCAATCCCGAGGAGGTTGGGCGCACGCCCGGCTGAAGAATGCCGAGCTGGGCAAAGCTGCGCCCATTGAGCGGCAGATTCGCAATCTCGGTCTCGCTCACCACCGCTCCTTGCGCAATCTCATTGGTCTGCAATCCGGCCGCCTCGGCGCTAACCAACACGGTCTGCTGGGCAGTCGCCGGAACCAGTTGCACATCGATCTGCGACTGGTTTCCAACATCAAGGTGGATGCGCGTGTCGACCCAGGTTGCAAAGCCTGTGGAACGCACTTCGACCCGGTAGTCGCCGATGAACAGCTCCTGAAACGAGAACTCGCCGCGGCTGTCGGTTCGCTCCACGTGCTGCTGGGCTGTGCCGATCGACGTGATCACAACTTCAGCACCCGGCACAACAGCCTTGGTTGCATCGGTAACGACGCCTCTCAAAGAGGCGGTGGCACTTTGACCCGCGGCATTTGGCAGAGCCGCTATCGTCAAAGCAAAACAAATAAGCAGAAGAATGCGTTTCATGAAATGGCCTCAATTCGTAGTTTCTTTAATTGATGAGCATCAATCATGCGGCCATTGAACGCAACAATACTTAGGTGGAGATGCAACTACAACCATGGGTGTATGGAGCAGCTCAATCCCGGCGTGGAGCTTTATAGGTCGATCTAAACTGCGGCTGAGCTTGTAATTTCAGAGAGCACGCTCAAGACGCGCATGAATCAGCTTCTTGGGCCCGCTCACGGCACATCGGCCATTCAGCGCGGCCTGATTCAGCGGGGCCAGATTCCGTTCAACTGGCCCCGTCAAACTTCGCAACTGCTCTCACTTGGCTGAGTTGATGATTGAATGGAGGGCGTCGGCGGTCTTCACCGCGCCGGTGGTGCGGTCGAATAACTCGCCGGTGTCCCACCACATGGGAACCAGGCCATGGCCGGCCATCGACTTGGTGACGTACTGAATCCAAGTCTGCCGATAAGGGTTCATGCCCGGATAGGCAGGCTTCAGATAAGCGCCGTACTCGCCCACGATCACCGGCACGCCCTTGTCCAGGAAGGTCGTTTGCAGCAACTGAAATTTGCTGTCAACCCAGCTCTCATCGCCCCAGTTATCCTTGCTGGCGGAGGCGGGCACGCTCTGGCCCCACTGCCAGACGGGGCTTTTGTCGTTGATGGTGAAGTTGTATGGGTCGTAGTAATGCGCTTCCATCGCCATTCGATTCGGAATGGTGTCGGCTGGAAGCTGTGCATTGCAGGAGACCGTGAAATCGATGTTCGTGAGATAGCCCTGCACCACAAGAAAGCGCGTTGCATTGTTTCCGCCGGTGGGGCGGACGGTATTCACAAAGGTTTGATTGAAGCTCTTCTGCACGGCGCAATTCTCGGCAGTCGGCGCGCTGTAGACGTTCTCCATCGCGACTTCGTTCGAGCCGGCAAAGAGCAGATGCTCGTCATAATCCTTGAAGGCGACGGCAATCTGGCTCCAGAATTTGGCCAGCTTGGCATTGATCGCGGCTTGCTGGGCATAGGTGGTGTGATTCATCCATCCGTTGTCCCAATGGATGTTGATGATTACGTACAGGCCGGATTTGCGGGCCTCGTCCACTACCTGCTTGACCCGCGCCATCCAGAACGGGCTGATGTTATCTTCGGCGTCGGCGTACTGGCTCCACGCCACGGGAATGCGCACGCTCTTGAAGCCGGCCGCCTTGTAGGCGTCAAAGATGGCCTGGTTGGCGGCGGGGTTGTGCCAACTCGTCTCCTGCGAGACGGCGGACGGTGCCTTGGCCTTTTCGTCGATGGCCTCCAGCGTATTGCCCAGGTTAATTCCCGGCGACATTTGCTGCGCCAGATTTGCCGACGTCAGCGAATAGGCGGGCGTTGGCGTCGGGCTGCCCGCCTTGGCAACTACGCTTCCAGCCAGTAAGGTGAGCAAAACAACTCCTGCAACTCGTCGCGCGTCCTGGGCGAAGATCGATCGATTGGCCAAAATACCCATGTTTTTCTCCTATTCCATTTCTTGTCTTGGGGTAGGTAACCCTGTTCTTCTACATCGTTTATTGAGGGATGGGATCGGGGGCCGTCAGCGTGGCTTGGGAGTTTCCCCCGGCGTCTGGCCGCCCGCCTCCAGACGGTCAAAATGAATCAAAAAATGAAAACCAGGCTCGGTCATTGAAGTGTCCAATGCCTTGCCGTCCGCGGAAATCTTTCCAACGAAGATAGACGTGCCGCTGGCAATGGAGATCTGGCGCGAAGCCTGATCGTAAGAGACTTCGCTTGCCAGCGCGCCTTTGAATTTCTCATCCGGGCAATCGAGAAGGGCCATCAATCCGTCCTCGGTATTGTGGATGTGAAAGATAAAGTGAATGGTGTGACCGGGACGCTCGTATTCGATGCCCTCCCAATCGCCGTCAAAGATGGTGGGCGGGGCCGGTTTGTGGATCTTCGCCTGCCAGGTCGTACGCTTGAAGCTCAGCGGCCACGAGCCTTCTTGTCTCCAAACGCCTTTCATCTCGGAAGCGGATTCGTTGACGGTCGCCTCATAGGGGGCGAACCTCTCTTCAAGGATCTCTGTGCCGTTGTTCTTCCAATAAATGAATCGAAGAGTCAGATGACTTCCGTCGAACGAACCGTCCGTTGCTGGAATGCCGGAGATCTTCAAGTCAAGATCGTCCAACAGCGCCGTCATCTTTCCTTCGGGTGTTGTGTTTATATGAAGCACTAGATGGTGGCTGATGCCCTGAACCGCCATAACGCCATCCCAATCGCCGGCAAGCGGGAATGCGCCGGGAGCGGATTGCGCGCTGCCCAGTGGAGAGAGAAGTCTACATCCGAGCAGCACGGCTTGCAGAAAGATTGCCCTCATACGGTTCACGCCTTTGGTTGGCTCCATCATCATCCGGAATCGGCGGTCAGGCGTGGACCGGAACGCCTCCGCCACACTCCGATCACTGCCGAATCATGCTGGACAAAGTGTTAAAGCTCCTACGGATAAATGCGGTGCAGCGTGCGGGCGAAGGGGATCGTCTCGCGGACGTGGTCCAGGCCGCAGATCCAGGCGACGGCGCGCTCGATGCCCATGCCGAAGCCGGAGTGGGGGACGCTGCCGTAGCGGCGCAGGTCGAGATACCACTGGAAGGCTTCCTTGGGCAGGTTGTGGTGCTCGATGCGGGCGTTGAGCAGTTCATAGCTGGAGACGCGCTGCGAGCCGCCGATGATCTCGCCGTAACCCTCCGGGGCCAGGACATCGACGCAGAGGGCATAGCGCGCGTCCTTGGGGTCGGGTTCCATATAGAAAGCTTTTACGTCGGCTGGATAGCGATGAACCATCACCGGCTTATTGTATTGGCTACTGAGCCAGGTCTCGTCGGGAGAGCCGAAGTCGTTGCCATACTCAAACGGCGCTTCTAGGTGGCCATCCTTATGGGCCTGGTTCAGCATCGCGCAAGCCTCGTCGTAGCGCAGGCGCGGGAAGGGCGGGCAGATCGCTTCAAGCTTGGCCGGATCGCGGCCAATCACCGTCAGCTCCGAGGCGCGGTTCTTCAAGACGGATTGGACAATGTGCGAGAGAAAGTTTTCGGCGAGCGAGAGCAAGCCGTCCAGGTCCAGGTAGGCAACCTCCGGCTCGATCATCCAGAACTCGGTCAGGTGGCGGCGTGTCTTGGATTTTTCCGCGCGGAAGGTCGGGCCGAAGCTGTAGACCTTGCCCAAGGCAAGCGCCGTCGATTCAATATAAAGCTGGCCTGATTGCGTCAGATAGGCCGGATCGCCAAAGTAATCCACCGGAAACAGCGTCGAAGTGCCCTCGCAGGCGGCCGGCGTCAGGATCGGCGGATCGGTACGGATGAAGCCATTCGAGTCGAAATATTCAGCCGCCGCGCGCATGATCTCGGCGCGAATGCGCAGAATCGCCGACTGGCGCGGCGAGCGGACCCAGAGATGGCGATGCTCCATCAGGAAGTCCACGCCGTGCTCTTTGAGAGTGATGGGGTACGGATCGGACTCCGGCACGCGCTGCACCACTTCCAGGCTCTCCACGTCCAGTTCATAGCCGCCCTGCGCGCGCTTGTCGGCGCGGACCTTGCCGGTGACAATCACGCTCGATTCCTGCGTGAGCCCCTTGAGCGCCTCAAAGACTTCAGCGGGCACGCTCTTCACATGGGCCACGCCCTGAATCGTTCCCGTGCCGTCGCGGAAGATGGGAAAGAGCAGCTTGCCGCTTTCGCGCAGGTTATAGAGCCAGCCGCGCAGGGTGACGGATTGGCCTTCATGCTGGCCGATGGTGGCGATGGTGACAACGGGAAGTTGAGCAGTCTCTTCGGGCATGGCGTTTCCTCAGCGGCCGGTTTTGCCGGACACTCTAGAATACCGCTTGCGGGCGATTGTGGTGGAAACCGGCCGAATGGGGAACAGAAGCGATCGCAAACGGCCCGCGCCCGTGAAACTCCGCGCCCCGTCCATCCCCGTACCCCGTCCATCTCCGTACCCTGTCCATCTCCGTACCCTGTCCACTTCCGTGCCCCGTCCATTTCCGCGTTCTTTGCGGAAATGGGCGGGATACAAGGGTCATATTACGGGCCGGATCATGAACCTTCACCCCCCCTTCGTGGCCGAGATCGCAGCGCCGGCCTCCTGATCCACGCTCGTTTCCCGTCAGGAGTGGGCAACTTCCTTGGCCAGCGGCAGCGTGAAGTGGAAGGCCGCGCCATGGCCAAGCGTGCTCTCTGCCCAGATGCGCCCTCCGTGGGCGAGGACGATGTGCTTGACGATGGCAAGGCCGAGGCCGGTGCCGCCCGCTTCGCGCGAGCGGGCTTTATCGATGCGATAAAAGCGCTCGAAGATGCGGTTAATGTGTTCGCTGGCGATGCCGGGGCCGAAGTCGCGCACGCAAAAGTCCACCTCTGCCTGCCCATCCGAATCGATCAGCCGCGCGCCCACCACAATGCGTTTGCCTGCCTTGGCGTACTTCAGGGCGTTCTCCACCAAGTTGCCAAAGACCTGATTCATGGCGTCGGGGTCGGCCATCACCAGCGCATCGGGCGCGCCGCCGGATTCCAGGGCCACGCCGGAATCCATTACCAGGCCACCCAGCGAGTCAATGGCGTCAGCCACCAGAACACTGGCCCGCGCGGGCTGCTGCTTCAGCGCGTAATCCGGGCTTTCCACGCTGGCCAGGGCGAGCAAGTCCTCGGTGATGCGGTTCATGCGCGTGGCATTTTTAAGGATGATGGCCAGAAACTCGTCGGAGGTTTTGCGGTTGGGGCGCGGCTCCTCCATCAATGTCTCCACGTAGCCCTGAATCGATGTAAGCGGAGTGCGCAGTTCATGGCTGACATTGGCCACAAACTGGCGGCGGGAGGTTTCAGCGGCCTCCACGCGGGTGATGTCGTGCAGCACGGCCAGCGCGCCGCCACTGGGCATGGGCGCGGCATTGATCTCGAAGATGCGCCCCGCGGCCAGCGAACTGGAGCGGCCGGAGCGCGCCTCGCGCTTCTCCAGCGCCGCCTTTATGCACGCCAGCAGCTCCGGATCGCGCACCGCCAGCAACAGCGGCCGCCCGTCCCGAATCTGCGTGCCGGCAATCCTCTGCATCTGCGCGTTGGACCAGCGCACCAACCCCTCGGCCGTGACGGCCACCACCGCCTCTTTCATCGAGTCAAGCATGGCGGTCAGCTCTTGCCGCCGGCTCTCAATCTCGGCGTGACTGGCTTCCAGCCGCTCGGCTGCCTGGTTGAGCGCAAACTCCAGGCCGGAGAGCGTATCATCGCCCGATTGGGGGATGCGCGCGCCCAATTCGCCCGCCGCCAACTGCCGCGCAAAGAGAATGATGCGCGCCAGCCGAACCGAGATGCGCCCCGCCACCCACACCGCCAGCGTCAGCGCCACAGCCAGCGCAATCAGCCCGGAGTAGAGCGTTTCATGCCCCAGCAGGAAGGATGTCTTGCCCGGAGGCAACTCCAACGCTCGGTTGGCCATGAAGGGGATCAGGACAAACTCCATCGCCGCAGCCTGCAACAGCAGCAACAGGACAAAGAGTCCGATCAACTTGATGAATATCTTTGATTTCAAGGATTCCTACTCGCCTTTGGGCAGTTCGAAGCGATAGCCCGCGCCGCGCACGGTACGCAGATAGCGCGGATTCTCCGGGTCGATTTCAATCTTTTCACGGATGCGGCGCACGTACACGTCCACCGAGCGCGGCGTGACAAAACGTGCATCGCCCCACACGGCGTCGAGCAAGTGATCGCGGCTGAAGACGCGCCCTGGATGCCGCGCCAGATAATCCAGCAGCCGAAATTCAGTGGCCGTGGTGGTGGCCAGTTCGCCGCGTACCGTCAACTGCATGGCGTTGGCGTCGATCACCACCTCTTCAAAGCGAATGACCGAGGGCGTAGTGGGCCTCTCAAAGCGCCGCAGCACGGCCTTGACCCGCGCCACCAGTTCGCGCGTGGCAAAGGGCTTGGTGATGTAGTCGTCCGCGCCCATTTCGAGGCCGAGAACGCGGTCATTTTCGCCCGCCTTGGCGGTAAGAAAGATGATGGGAATGGTGGACAGCGCGGGGTGGGCGCGCAGACGGCGGCACACGTCCAGGCCATCGCCGC
>Ga0181519_10002256_pt1 | contig 16489 bp, 17 predicted proteins | sample PEATcosm2014_Bin_26_FD_121102 | JGI IMG/M metagenome (GOLD analysis project Ga0181519, IMG submission 121102) | Peatland microbial communities from MTU Mesocosm Facility, Houghton, MI, USA - PEATcosm2014_Bin02_10_metaG | ecosystem: Environmental > Terrestrial > Soil > Wetlands > Peat | place...
CTCCTGAATCGAGGTGTACTGACGATGCTGACCGTCCGGCATCAGGTCGACGTAGTGGCTCGTTTCATCCTTGGCATTCCACGGCGCATCGCCCACTTTGATGCGACGCAGCCATTTCACCCACGACACCCCCTGCACGCCGGGCACCACCAGCCGCAGCGGATAACCGTTCTCGGGGCGCAGCATTTCGCCATTCATGCCCCAGGCCACGAGCACGTCGGAGAGCGCCGCCTCCATCGAGATCGTGCGGGTCATGCCCGAGCCGTCGCCCCCTTCGGCGAGCACGAACTGGCCGCGCTGGGTGTCGGCGCCCACGTCGTCGAGCAGTACCGACAGCGGCACACCCGTGAATTCGCAGCACGACAGCATGCCGTGCGTGTACTGGACGGTGGGCACCGCCGCGTTGCCCCACTCCATGCCGGTATTCGCGCCGCATTCGATGAAGTGCATGCGCGACACCGAGGGCAGACGCATGATGTCGTCCATCGTGTACACCTTCGACTCGCGCACGAGGCCGTGCACCATCAGACGGTGTTGCGTCGGATCGATCTCCTGCCAGCCCTGATGGTGACGCTCGAAGTGCAGACCGCTCGGCGTGATGATGCCGAACAGGCCCTGCAATGGGGTGAAGGCCACCGAGGCTTGCGCCGTCTGCGTGAGTCCCGGCGACTGGCGACGTTGCAGGTTCGCTTCGTACTTCGACGGCATGCCGTACGGACGTGCCGCAACCGGCTGGCCCAATGACGTGGCCCACGGGCGCGGCTCGAGAATCATCGGGTCGCCGGCAGCACCGGCGGGCGCGTCGGCCGCGAAGGCGGCGCCCCCGGCCAGTGCGGCTCCAGCGGCCAGAAAGCTGCGTTGCAGGAAGCTGCGGCGTGTGGGGTTCAGCCCGTCGCGGACGATGTCGGCCGCGAGGTTGGCGTCGACAAAATTCTCTGGAGCGCGACGCAAACGGCCGGCTCGCGATGCGCTATCGCTGGTCTTGCTCACCCTGTCTCCTCGCGTTTTGTGGCGGCCGCCAGCGTCGCGAGGACACTGGCGGCTTACCGCTTTTGTTCGAGCTTATGGACGCGGTCTCGTCGCCGCGCTGTCTTATGGGTCTTGCGGGTCTTACAGGTCTTACGGGTCGGGCGATGCTGCGGTGCTACGGCGTCACATCGGCCGGCGGTGTGCGTCAGTTCCCGCGCGGCATGAAGCCATCGACGGCACGCTCCGGCAGGGCCTCCTCCTCGATTCGGCCTGCGACCTGCACGCACACGGCGCGACAGATCTCGACCACCCCGGTATCTGCAATCGTGTAATACACCTGATTCCCGTCGCGACGACGCGACAGCACGCCTGCCTGATACATCGCCCCGAGATGCCGCGATACGTTCGTCTGCGACGAACCCACCTGCGTCACCACTTCGTTCACGGAGCGCTCGCCACCGCACAGCGCATGCAGAATCCGCAGCCGTGTCGGCTCGGAGAGCAGGCTGAAGTAGTGCGACACCTTTTCGAATACGCGATCGAGTTCTTCCATGACGTTCAGTCTTTGAGTTCGTGTGAAGGCACAGGAAATGTCGTATATGCCCACATACGCATATACGGATAATCAAAATAACGGGCGACATAAGCAAGCTGCACTGCAACATGTCGGACCCCGATGCATTGCGCCGAACGCCGCGCGATTCGCGTTCGTTAGACCCGTTTCCGTGTATACCGCCGGATATAGCGCACGCCGCCTTATACGCTTGCGCGACGCGCAACGCAGCGCTCACCGGCAAGGGCACCGATATGCATGACGGCACGGCGGATTGAGGCATCAGGGAAAAACCCGATAAGAAAAGTGACGACGGACGGCGCGCCGGAGCAACGTATTCAGCGCATTCCGTCCGTTGAAGCGAGTGATGACGCGCGGAAATCGTCTCGCCTCGCCTCGCGTCTCACTCGAATTGATACGACCAGTTCGCGTTGAACCGCAGCGGCCGGTTGGGCGAATTGGTCGGGGCATCGGCCATCGGTTTGGCTACCGACAGATCGAGCGAGTAGTACTTGGTGTCGGAGATCCGCACGCCCAGGCCGACAGACGCGAGTTGGTTGTGGAAGACCTGTCCGTAGTTCAAATAAACGCGCGCCGTATCGAGCAGCAGATAGGGCTGAATCGTCTTGAGATAACGGAAATCGGTGCGGAACATGCGGTTCAGCTCGATCGATGCTCCCCAGCCCTTGTCCCCGGCGATTTCGCCCGCCGGGTAGCCAAGGCCGTAGCGCTGGCCGCCGAACGTTGCCTGCTCGGACGTCGGCAGCGTGTTGCTGCTGTACTGCGCGCCGGCCGAGACGACGACACCGAACTCCCATGGCAGCACGACACCTTGCTTGCCGTCGAACGTGAAGCGCCAGAAAGCCAGATCGTAGGGCCCGAGCACCTGCGCCACGCCTGCCGGCTGCGTCGTGTAGGACTGGCTCGCGCCCAGCCCGTTGATGCCCTTGAACACGCCCAGCGTGGCGCTGCGTGTCTGCTTGTCGGTAACTTCGTTGTATGCGAGCTGCACCTGCCCCGCGCGGACGTTCGTCTGCGAATTGATGTAGTTCGGCGAATTCGGCACTTCGTAGCGATCCCGCGAATTCACGCCGTACATGCCGCCGCTGACCGTCAGGCTGCGTTGATTGTTCAGCAGGATCGGGTACGACACGCTCGCGGCGATGCGTTTCGTATCCAGGTGGCGTGTGAGGCCCGCGAGCGCCTGATCGTCCGGCTGGCCGCGGTAGTGCGATGCGTCGAGACGTGCCTGCAAGCCGTTCGTGCCCAGCGGCTGGATGTATGACGCCGCGTAGAACTCTTCGTCGTTATGCCCCTTCGGCGCGATGGCCGTGAGCTGGATCTGTTCGCCGAGCGGCGTGAGCGCGTTGCTCGTCACCGTGAACACGCCGCGAATGCCGGGGTTGTTATACGAGAGCGAGGTGCCCAGCGCAACGGGCTGCCGCGACACGTCCAGCGAGAGTTCCGTCGCGCCGTCGGTCTGCGTGGGCGGCTGCACGTCGGCCTTGATCTTCATGCCGGGCACGAGCGTGAGCAGATTCAGATAGCGCTCGAACGTTGCGCGCTTGAGCGGACGTTCCGCTTCGATATGCGCGGCGATGTCGCGCAGACGCTGCTCCGACGGCCCCGGCTTGCCGGTGATCTTCGTGCTCGAGATATAGCCTTCAACAATGGTCACGCGCACGAAGCCGTCGTTGAAATCCTGTGCAGGGACGAAAGCGAAGGACAGCAGATAGCCCGCGTCCTGATACATCTTCGTGACCTGATTGGCCTTCTCGACGAGGTCGCCGATCGTCACTTCCTTGCCCGCCATTGGCGCAAAGAGTGCCGCCACCGAGTCGAACGGCAGCGACTTGACGCCTTCGATGCCGAATCGCCGGGGTGTGATCTTGCGGGCGAGCAGCGACTTGAGCGCATCTTCCTGCGTCGGCGGCTGGATATGGAGGGTAGCGGCCGGTGCCTTGGGCACGTCGATCTTCGGGAGACTTTGCAGCGGATCGCCGCGCACAGGGCTGGCATCGGCCCAGACTTGTTGTGCGTTCAGCAGACTGAAGACGGAAAGCGATACCGCGACGACCCGAGTGACCTGAACGACTTTGCGGTTGCGAACAGACTTGACCGAGCCCCCACGCGTGACGCGTGACGCAAGACGGGACTCTCCCTGGCGATGCGCCATCCCTATGCCCCCCAACGCTTATTTTTTCGTCCGGCCAGTGTAACCGAGAGGCGTGAGGCCCCGTCAACGGGGGATTTCGGAGAGATGCGGCACCCCAACAACAACCGGATCGTGCACGTTGGCAGCACGCACGTTGCGTCGCTTAGAGATTCTCCTCCAAACATCGTTCGACGCCGGCCAGTGCCGCCGGAATCCGCATCAGGCCAGCATGTCGGCCCAGATACCTTGTGCCCATGCGAGTCCCAGCGAGAATTCGTCTCGCGTGGCGCGCGGCGACGCGCCGCCGGTGCCTGGCACCGGAAGCATGGTGTGCTGCGCGGCGTCGTAGCGGTGAACGCTCGCCACATGCATCGCTTCGGTGGCCGACACGAACGTGTAGCAGGTGTTGCTGTAGAGCGGTTCGGGGTTGACCGGGCGGCCGGACAGCATCGCCACGATGGCGGCGGCACAGACCTTACCGTGCTGATTGGCCATGTGGCCGGACTTCGGCATTTGCGGGGCGATCTGGATGGCGTCGCCCAGAAGATGAATGTCGGGTTGCGCCTTTGAGGCGAACGTCAGGAAATCGACGTCGCACCAGCGTGCGTTGGCCGTCGCCAATCCGCTCTGCACGGCGATATCCCCCGCGCGCATCGGCGGGATGACGTTGAGCACGTCGGCGCGGATTTCTTCGCCGAGCTCGAAGCGCGCGATCTGCTTGGTGCCGTCGATGGCCACTTCGGTGCAGTTGAACTGCGGGTGATACTCGACGATGCCGGCAAATTGCGTACGCCAGACTTCCTGAAACTGCTCCGCTTCGGCAAGCACCTGATCGTTGGCGTCGAAGACAAGGACTTTCGCGCGGGGCTTGTGCTGCTTGAGCCACGCAGCCGCCTGACACGCGCGCTCATACGGCGCGGGCGGGCAGCGGAATGGCGCTTCGGGAATCGTGATGGCGAACACGCCCCCCTCGGGCATCGCCTGCAAACGGCCATGCAGCGCAGCGCTCTCGCGCGCGTCGGTCCACGCGACCGGCAAGGCGTCGCGGACCGCCGGATCGGCGAGTCCGGCAATGGCCTCCCGACGCAGCGACACACCGGGGGCGACGATCAGTTTGTCGTAGGAGAGGCGAGCGCCGTCGGCCAGTTGCACCTGCTTTTTGGCGGCGTCGATGGCATTGGCTCGCGTGCGGCGCCAGACTACGCCGTGGCGTGCCACGAGGCTGTCGTAAGGCACCGTCAGGTCGCTCACACGCAGATTGCCGCCGACCACCAGATTCGACAACGGGGCGGAGACGAACGCCGCATTCGGTTCGACGAGGGTGACGTCGATCGTATTGCCCGAGAGCACCCGCAGCGCCTTCGCGGCCGTCGCGCCGCCGAATCCGCCACCGATGACGACAACGCGCGCACGCCCCTTGACCGGCGTCGGCCAGCGTGGCGCCGCCAGCGCAGAGGGGGCGCCAGCCATTGCCGCCGTCGAGCCCATCGAGCCCAAACCGAGAAGAAAGTCGCGGCGACGCATCGTGTCCGCCTTATTGAGAGTGACGCGAGGCGGCAGACGCCGCCTTGGCCGCCGGCTGCGCCGCAAAGTACGCGGCGATACGCTGCAACTCGTCGTCGCGATAACCCTTGAGAAGCTGTGGCATGAGCGTGGCAGGACGCTGCCCATCGCGCATGGCTTGCAACACCGTCATGAGTTCCGCCACCGGGCGGCCTTCCAGCGTCGGCAGCGTCGGCTTGCCCGGGCTCATCGGTGCCGACACGTTGTGGCAACTCATGCACGCCATCGCCCAGTCGCGGGCCTGCCAGTCAGGGGGCGATGCCGGTGAGGTGGGTGCGGCAGAGGCCGCACTCGTGGCAACGAGGGATGCCAAGGTCGTCAGAACGAAAGCCGCCGCGATCGTCCGAATCATCGTCGGAGGACGGAGGCGGTTCAATGCCTGGCAGACGACGGCACGCATGCGCACGGAGGGTGTCCGAGGCGTTCGGAGCGTGGGCGTCAGTTACCGGTCTTCGTCGACGGGCCGGGCTTGACGGGGCCGTCGCTGATCGGTGCCGGTGTGGACAGCGGCCGGGCCGTGACCGTATCGTTGCCGATCGGCGTGGTCGTGACCGTCGCGGCATTCGCATCGTCCGCCGGCGCCGGTGCCGGGTTCTTCGCGGCTTCGGACGACAAGCGTTGCGCTTCCTCCGGCTTCACGTATTCGTAGAGCTTGATGACCTTCTGCACGCCATCGATCCGGCTCGTCACGTTGGCGGCGATACGGCCTTCCTCTTCGGAGACGAGGCCCATCAGGTAGACGTCACCGCGCTCGGTGACCACCTTGAAGACGTTGGCCGAGATTTCCTTCGTGTTGATGAGGTTGGCCTTGACCTTGCTGGTGATCCAGGTGTCGTTCGAGCGCGAGCCGAAAGAGCTCTTCGGTGCGATGGCGAGTTCGTCGACGATGCCGCGCACGTTGCTGATCTGCCTGACGATGTCCAGCGCGCGCTGCCGGGTGTTCTCGTCCGGGACTTCGCCGGTGAGCAATACGCGACGGTTGAAGACGGTCACGTTCACATGCACGGCGTCGTCGGTCAGGGTATTGGCGATATTGGCTTCGGCCTTGACCTGAATTTCGCGGTCTTCCGTCTGCGCGCCGACGGAACGACGGTCGGTGGCGACGAGTGCGCCGGTCGCCGCGCCGCCGAGGATGATGGGGGCGCAACCGCCCAGGGTTGCAACAATCAACGCTGCCGCAGCAAGCGGCTTAACCACGCGTTGGAAACTCATCGGGCTTTCTCCTTATTGGATGGACGAACGAGGCGGCCCCCGCCACCCTGCGCCGGCACCGCCCGCCCCCGCGACCCGGTGCCCGCCATGATCTTGACGCCTTACGATGACAATAGGTTCACGCTTCGCCGAACAGCATGGCGTCGACGAGGTCGCACAGGCAGTGAATCGTCAGCAGGTGAACTTCCTGAATTCGCGCGGTGCGATCGGCCGGCACGCAGATGTGCACGTCCAGCTCACCCAGTGCGGCGTTGATCTTGCCGCCGCCTTTGCCGGTGAGCGCGATCACGTGCATGCCGCGCTCATGCGCGGCTTCGATGGCGGCGAGCACGTTGCCGGAGTTGCCCGACGTGGTGATGGCCAGCAGGACGTCGCCCTCCTGGCCGAGCGCGCGCACCTGCTTCGAGAAGATGGCGTCGAAGTTGTAGTCGTTGCCGACGGCCGTCAGGATCGACGAGTCCGTGGTCAGCGCGATGGCCGGCAGTTCGGGGCGTTCGCGCTCGAAGCGGCCGACGAGTTCGGCCGCGAAGTGCTGACAGTCGGCAGCCGAACCGCCGTTGCCGCAGGCGAGAATCTTGTTGCCGTTGGACAGCGCTTCGAACATGACGTCCGCTGCGGCGGCGATGTATTCCGGCAGCGCATCGCGCGCCGCCAGTTTGGTCTCGACGCTATCCGTGAAGTGTTGCTGAATTCGTTCGATCGACATGGTCGTTTGCCAGGGTGTCGCAAAAGCGGCCGGCCTCGCTTGAGAGCCCCAAGGGCACTCACCCGCGCCAGCCGGCGTTCTCAGGCCGTCAGTCTTGAAAACGGCACTTTCGCAAGTGTAACAGGGCCGGGGGCACGGGTTTCGTCAGAGATCGTCGGTGCGAAAGGCATCGGGCCACCATCGCGCCACCGGCGGACGGCCGTCGAACGCCACGACATCGAAACGGCACCGCCCCGCCGGACGCCTCAACAGATAGTGACGCGCGGCCAGCGCAAGACGGCGTCGCTTGGCAGGCGTGACGCTCTCGGCGGCACCGCCAAAGTCGTTGCGCGCGCGTGCGCGCACCTCGACGAATACCAGCACGCCGGCGCGATCCCGCATAATGAGGTCGATTTCGCCGCCGCGACACCGATAATTGCGCGCGACAAGCCGCCAGCCGCGTCGCTCCAGCAGCGTCTGCGCGCGGCCCTCGAACGATTCTCCAAGCTGATTCGACATGGTTGTTCCAATGTTTACCGTGACCGGCGATGCCGGTGTTGCCCACGCCCGCATGCCCCGCAAGGCCGGGTTTTCGTTGACGGGAGTCCCTTGCCATGGATGAGCGTCTGATGTCGCTGGCCGAGGGCCAGCATTACCCCGCCGGCACGCTCTACGTTGTGGCCACGCCCTTGGGCAATACCGCCGACATCACCGTGCGTGCGCTTCACGTCCTTGGCATGGTCGACGCGATTGCCTGTGAAGATACCCGCAACAGCGCGCAGTTGCTTCAGCGGTATGGCATCGACAAGCCGCTGATTGCGGCCCATCAGCACAACGAGAACGAAGCGGCGACACGGCTCGTCGAGCGGCTGCGCGGCGGCGAGCGCATTGCCTACATTTCGGACGCCGGCACGCCCGGCATCTCGGACCCGGGTGCGCGGCTGGTCGACGCAGTGCGGGCCGCCGGGCTCGCCGTGGTGCCGGTGCCCGGTGCGAGCGCGGTGATCACGCTGCTCTCGGCAGCCGGGGCCTGGGTAGAGACGTTCACGTTTGTAGGCTTCCTGCCGTCGAAGGCGCAGCAACGCACCCAGGCGATTGCGGCGCTCGCGAGTTCGACCTCGGCACAGGTCTTCTACGAAGCGCCACATCGGATCGTGGAGACGGTCGCGGCACTCGCCGAGGGCTTGGGCGGCGAGCGACGGCTGTTGATCGGGCGCGAATTGACGAAGCGCTTCGAGGACATTCACGCGTGTGCGCTGAGCGAAGGCGTGGCGTGGCTGAAGGCGGACGCGAACCGCCAGCGCGGCGAATTCGTGCTGGCTGTCTCCGGCGCGACGGCCAGCGACAGCGACGATGGCGTGGACGCCGAAGCGCAACGCGTGCTCGCACTGCTCGTCGCCGAGCTACCGACCAAGAGCGCCGCCAAGCTGGCAGCGGCGATTACCGGCGCCCCCAAGAACGCCCTTTATGAACGCGCGCTGGCACTGAAGAACGGTTAGACGGGAGGAGGAGCCGGGCGCGGAAAGCGGCGTCAGGCAGAATTAAAACGGCGTTGGAAATCGGAAGTTTCCGGGGCAATTCTTAGCCATTCCCCAAACTTCTTGACCAGCAATCCACCTATGATTGGCTCGATCTCAAGGTCTCGGCCGATGCGCATCTGCGCATCGGCCGCCTCCCCCCGGGCCTGATGAGATGTGACATGAAAAACATCCTTGCCAGCGCATCGATCGGAATCAGCGAATTGAAAGCCAACCCCAGCGCCGCCATCCATCGGGCCGACGGCCCCGTCGCCATCTTGAACCGCAACACGCCGGTCGCCTATCTGATCCCTGCGGCGGATTGGGAAGCGATATGCGAACGCCTGGACGACGCCGCACTCGCCGACATCATCCGTTCACGCGCTGGCGAAACGCCGGTGAGTACGAAGCTTGACGACCTATGACCTGCAATTCCTGCCGTCTGCGCTCAAGGAGTGGCGGGCACTCGATGCCACGATCCGACTTCAGTTCAAAGCAAAATTGCAGCAGCGTCTGCAACAGCCGCAGGTTCCCGGCAGCTGCCTGACGGGGATGCCAGACTGCTACAAGATCAAACTGGCGGCTGCGGGATATCGGCTCGTTTATCGGGTCGACGAGAAGGCCGTTGTCGTGTTGGTGGTGGCCGTCGGCAAACGAGAGAATCTGGCGACCTATCGCGCCGCCCGGAAACGCGTTCCATAGCGTCAGCCAACAAAAAAGCCCGCCGAAGCGGGCTTTTCCTTTCCGATCCGACGATCAGCTCAACAGCAGCGCGTCGTCATCGAGTTGTTCGCCGCGTGTGCGCTCGAACATCTGCAACAGATCGGGCACATCCAGCCCCTTGCGCGCTTCACCCGAGACGTCGAGCACGACCCTGCCCTGGTGCAGCATCACCGTGCGGTCGCCGTAGTCGAGTGCCTGACGCATGCTGTGCGTGACCATCATCGCCGTCAGCTTGCTCTCCTGCACGATGCGCGCCGTGAGCTCCAGCACGAACGAGGCCGTCTTCGGGTCCAGCGCCGCCGTATGCTCGTCGAGCAGCAGAATCCGCGACGGCTGCAACGACGCCATCAGCAGACTCACCGCCTGACGCTGGCCGCCCGAGAGCAGCCCGATACGATCCGACAGCCGATTCTCCAGCCCGAGGTTGAGCAGGCTCAGCTTCTCGCGGAACCGCTCACGCAACGAACGGTTCAACGCAAAGCGGAAACTCCGGCGCTCGCCACGCTTGACCGCCAGTGCCATGTTTTCCTCGATGGTCAACGCTTCGCACGTGCCCGCCATCGGATCCTGAAACACGCGCGCCACCTGACTCGCACGCTGCCACGCCGTCTTCTTCGTGACGTCGTTGCCGTCGATGGAAATCGTGCCCGAATCCACCGACAGGTCGCCGCTGATCGCGTTCAGAAAGGTCGACTTGCCCGCACCGTTCGAGCCGATCACCGTGACGAACTGGCCCGTCGGGATCTCCAGCGACATGCCACGCAGTGCGCGGTTCTCGATGGGCGTGCCCGGGTTGAAAGTGATCTTGAGGTCTTTTGCGCTCAACATGTTCAGGCACCTCCGTTCTTGCGGGCGAAAAGCTTACGACGCGTTGCCGGCAGCACCAACGCCACCGCCACGAGCAAAGCCGTCACCAGGTTGAGGTCCTGCGCCTTCAGACCGATGAAATCGCTATTGAGCGCCAGCGCGATGAAGAAGCGGTACAACACCGCACCCACGACCACCGCCAGCGTGGTGAGAATGAGGCGCCGTGCCGGCAGAATCGTCTCGCCGATGATCACCGCCGCCAGACCGATCACGATGGTACCGATCCCCATCGAAATATCGGCGCCGCCCTGCGACTGCGCAAACAACGCGCCGGCAAGCGCCACCAGCGCATTCGAGAGCGCCATGCCCGCCAGAATCTCGTGGCCGGTGTTCACGCCCTGCGCGCGCGCCATACGGGAATTCGCGCCCGTCGAGCGCATCGCGAGACCCTGCTGCGACGAGAAGAAGTAATCCAGACCAAGCTTCACCACGACCACCACGGCCAGCAGAAGGAGCGGACGCAGCACGAAGTCCGGCAACCAGCTCGGCGCATTCTCCGGCAGGATCATCGTGAAGACCGTCGGCGACGTAATCAGCGGCACGTTCGGCGCCCCCATCACCCGCAGGTTCACCGAGTAGAGCGCGATCATCATCAGGATACTGGCGAGCAGATCCATGATCTTCAGACGCACATTGAGCCAGCCCGTAATGAAGCCCGCCAACGCCCCGGCCGCCATCGCCGCGAGCGTTGCCGCGAACGGATTGGTGCCGCCGGCGATCAGCGTTGCCGCCACCGCGCCGCCAAGCGCGAAGCTGCCGTCAACGGTCAGATCGGGAAAATTGAGGATGCGAAAGGAAATCAGCACCCCGAGCGCCACGAGGCTGAAGATCAGACCGATCTCCAGTGCGCCCATCATAGAAAAAAGGGACATTTTCGTAATTCCACTGCGCAAGACGGCCCATGCCGGGTATCGGCATCAGCGCTCGCACGGCCGACGTAGGCCAGTTCGGGTCATAGCCGGTCGTTGTGCGACCGCTTTCGGGGGGAGCCGTCCCACCCATTCGATAGGAAAAGAGCGGCGGGGACAGATCATGTCCGGGCGCCGCCCTGTCGCTCGCCGGTGCAGCGAGCACTCGCCCGCCGCACCGGTGTCACGCGCGCTTTATTGCTTGATGACCGTCTTGGCTTCCTTCACCAGATCGTCCGACAACGTCACGCCTTGCTTGGCCGCCGCTGCCGTGTTCACGAACAGTTCCAGATTCGAGCTGGTCTGCGACGCGATCGCACCCGGCTTCTCGCCCTTCAGGATGCGGCCGACCACCTTGACGGTCTGACGGCCCAGGTCGTAGTAGTTGATGCCCAGTGCCGCAATGGCGCCGCGCTTCACGCTGTCGGTATCCGAGGCCACCAGCGGGATCTTGCGATCGTTGGCCACCTTCACCAGCGACTCGTAGGCCGACACGACGTTGTTGTCCGTGTTCGTGTAGATCACGTCGACCTTGCCGGCCAGGCTGCCGGCCGCCGAACTGATGTCGACGGTGCGCGGTGCAGCCGCTTCGACCAGCGTCATACCCGCGGCGGGCAGGAGCTTCTTCAGCTCGTTGACGACCACGACCGAGTTGGCTTCACCCGGGTTGTACACCATGCCCACGCGCTTGGCGTTCGGCACGACGCGCTTGATCAGGGCGACCTGCTTGTCCAGCGGCAGCTTGTCCGACACGCCGGTCACGTTGGTGCCCGACGGCTCCCAGCTCTTCACCAGTTGTGCGGCGACCGGATCGGTCACGCCCGAGTACACCAGCGGCACGGACTTGGTCGCGGCGGCAACGGCCTGTGCCGTCGGCGTAGCAATACCGATGATCGCGTCCGGCTTGTCACCCACGAACTTGCGGGCAATCTGTGCGGCCGTACCGACGTTGCCCTGCGCGCTCTGATATTCCCACTTGAGGTTCTTGCCGACCTCGTAGCCTTCCGCCTTGAGTTCATCGCGAGCGCCATCACGAATGGCGTCGAGCGCCGGGTGCTCTACGATCGCGAGCACGGCCACCGACTTCGTCGATTGCGCGAATGCCGCGCCGGTCGTCCCCAACAGCGTTGCAGCCACAGCACACAGCAGGGTGCGCTTGGCATGTTTGCCCATTGTCGACATCAAAACTCCTCCAGGAATACTTTTTTGATAGGTGCGCCGTGCCCGAGTCTGTGCGGGCCTCATTCGGATGCACTCAAAGCGTGCACCTGCGCGTGGGGCACAGTCTACCCACATCCCCGGCAGCGAACAACGGTTGCCAACGCAACTTTCCCGGAGGCCCGTGGAACATCGGATTTCGCCTAAACGCTGGCAGATTGATGCGGCGATCGGGAAAAAAATAGTCGATTCGGCCGCCCATGATCGGAAGCACGCACGTTCATGCGATGCGTTCAGCCAATGAGATGCGCCGAAAAACGCAACAATCTGGGGAATGTCATCCGCAATGCGCGTTCTTGCGCAATAAAAGTGCAAACGGCGTCCCATTTTTTAAGACGATTCGGAGGGAAATGCAGAACAGTATTGGCGGGTGACGGACAGCGATGGCCGCATGTTGGGGCACGATCGGGCGCGATCGGGCTTGATCGGACGCAAGCGGTGCGCCTCAGGACACGTCAGGGTGCGTTGTTGGTCTCGTCGAGGCCGAGGGCCGCGACTTCGCTGCGGGAGAGGCGGCGGATTTCGACCTTGGTGTGCCCGGCGCGAATGAAGTCGAGTTGCTTGGCCGCGCCGTAGGACAGATCGATGATGCGACTGCGCGTAAAGGGGCCGCGATCGTTGATTTTGACGACAACCGTCTTGTTATTGGCGACGTTGCGCACCAGCGCAAAGCTCCCTAGCGGCAAGGTCGGATGCGCGGCCGTCGCCTCGTTCATGTCGAACGCTTCGCCCGTGGCCGTACGCCGTCCGTGAAACTTCTTGCCGTACCACGACGCCATGCCGCTCTGAAAGAACGTACCGGCATCGGCGCGCAGACGCGCTTCACCGTCGCGATCCGGCGCATCGGGGTCGCCGGGGTTGAGGCCTTCGTTGCGATACGTGCGGCCCGGCCACTGTAGATCGAAGCTCGAGCCGACCGGTGCGTTAGCGCCGCGCGCACGGGCGCCATCGCCTGTCGCCGGAGGGGCGGCAGCCGTTTGGCTGGGGGGTTCGAGCGGCGTTGTGCAGGCTGTCAACGTCAGGGCGAGGGCGCAACCAACCGCGAACCGTGTGAGCATGTCGCGTGTTCGCATAGCCCGCAAGTCTAACACGCCATCAAAGTCAACCCATCAGCGAGCGTTCACTTACACGTTAACACCTGCTTACATCGCGTTACCCGACCTGGCGGCTCACGGGGTCCGGGTGTCTTTCGCCAATCCACACGGCTGCGGAAAAGGCCGATCCCGCGGCCGGTCGAACACGCAAGCGCGCCACGCCGGGCGACGGTACCCCGGCCCGAATTACAATAGGCGAAAACCGCGTCCCCGATAACTCATGAACGTCACCCTGATTCCTGTCACGCCTTTCCAGCAAAACTGCACCCTGCTCGTTTGCGATACGACGAAGCGCGCCGCCGTGGTCGACCCCGGGGGTGATATCGACCGGATTGCCGCCGAGATCGAACGTCAGGGCGTAACGCTAGAGAAGATCTTCCTGACGCATGGTCATCTGGACCATTGCGGTGGCGCGGGCGCTCTGGCCGCGAAGTACGACGTGCCGATCGAAGGCCCGCATCCGGACGACGCCTTCTGGATCGACCAGCTCGAGGCGCAAAGCACGCGTTTCGGTTTCCCCGAACCCGAGCCGTTCACCCCCGATCGCTGGCTGGGCGACGGCGACACCGTCAAGTTCGGCGACATCACGCTCGACGTGTTCCATTGCCCGGGTCACACGCCAGGTCATGTGGTGTTCTTCTCGGCGGACGAGCGTCTGGCCAGCGTGGGCGACGTGCTGTTCGCCGGGTCCATTGGCCGCACCGACTTCCCGCGCGGCAACCACGCCGACCTGATCGCCTCGATCCGCAACAAGCTCTGGCCGCTGGGCGACGACGTGACGTTCATTCCGGGGCACGGCCCCGTCTCCACGTTCGGTCAGGAGCGTCAGACCAACCCGTACGTGGCCGACGCCGTGCTCGCCCGGGGCGCCGCATGAGTCAGGCCATGTCCCGCACCCCCTCGCGCATCATTCCCGTCGACGAGGAGATTTTCGTCAGTACCGACGTCGAGGCCGATGGCCCGATCCCCGGCCCGCATTCGATGCTGAGCTTCGCGTCGGCGGCGTATACGGCCGACAAGGAACTGATCGGCACCTTCAGCGCCAATCTCGAATGCCTGCCGGACGCGAAGGGGCATCCGCTGACGATGAAATGGTGGAAGACCGAGCCCGAGGCGTGGGAAGCCTGCCGCGTCGATCCGGAAGATCCGGCCAAAGCGCTCAAGGCGTATGTGAAGTGGGTGGAGAAGTTGCCGGGCAAGCCGGTGTTCGTCGCCTACCCGGCGGGGTTCGATTTCACGTTCATGTTCTGGTACATGATGCGTTTCGTCGGACGCTGCCCGTTCTCGTGGTCGGCGCTCGATATCAAGACGCTCGCCTTCGCCATGACCGGCATGCCCTACCGCAAGTGCATCAAGCCGCGTCTGCCGCAAGTCTGGCTCGACCCGCTTCCGCACACCCACGTCGCACTCGACGACGCGCTCGAACAAGGCGCCCTCTTCTGCAACATGCTCGCGGAGCTGCGCGAGCAGCAGAAGACGTTGACCGAACTCCCCGGTTGGCGCGGCGCCGGACTGACAGCGAACGCCAACACACCAGTGTTCGGATCGGCCGCGGCGGCAGCAGCAGCGCAAGCGGACGCCGATGCCGCGCACGCCGAATCGCCAGACACCGGCCCCGGCAAAGACAGCACGGCGCACGGCTAAACCGCCGCAAGCCAACGCCATCTCTCCCGATCTACCGTCATTTCGCGCCATCCAACATTAGGGCATCACGGCCAGCCGCGCGACGTGCAACGCGTCGCACGGGCTACCGATGTTCCCGATGCCGCGGGCTTACAGCACGTTGTTCGCCAACTCTGGCGGGCGCGCAATCACAGCCGTCTCGCCATTGACCACGATCGGGCGCTGCAATAGCTTCGGATGCTTCGCCACGGCGCCGAGCAAGGCGTCGTCGGTCAGCGCCGTATCGGCCAGTCCGAGCTCTGCGTACTCCGTCTCGTTGCTGCGGATCATCTCGCGCACGGGCACGCCCAGCAGCTTGTGCAGACGTTTGAGTTCGGCGAGCGTTGGCGGCGTCTTCAGATACTCGATGATTTGCAGATCTCTGCCACCCACGGCCGAAGAACCCTCCACAAGGGCCAGCGCTTCGCGCGACTTCGAGCAGCGCGGGTTGTGATACACGGTAATCATGGTCACTCCATTGCGTACGAAAAGCGTCCGGCGCGACATCGTCATTCACGCCTGTGACGTGCGCTGCGAGTATGCATGGTATCGTCGGATGCCGCTACTCACGGACCGCAGCGGCAACACTGACGGCTTCATCCTAGCTTCACCCCAGCTTCATTCGTCAACTTCACGCATCGTCCGACGTACGCACTGCCCAAGCGCGCTATGCGCGAGCATCCACCTTCCCGGTGTACGTGCTTGGTGTAAGGCTCGGTGTACGTGTTAACCGCGCTGCGCACCCGGCATCGGCCACCTAAGATAGGCAGAGAGCGCACTGTGCGTCGCACGATCCGGTGTTTCAGGAGAAAGTGACATGGCAGGACGCTTCATCAGCATCAAGTCGCGCGACGGCAAGACCTTCCAAGCCTATCTGGCACTGCCCAAAGGGGATGCAGAGGGCAAAGGCCCCGGACTCGTGCTGTGTCAGGAGATTTTCGGCGTGAACGCTTACATCCGCGAGCTTGCCGACCGATACGCCGAAGAGGGCTACGTCGTACTCGCGCCCGATCTGTTCTGGCGTATCGAGCCGGGCATCGAGCTGGGCTATTCGTCCGGCGACTGGCAGCGGGCGTTCGCATTGTTCCAGAGCTTCGACGTCGACCTGGGGATGGAAGACGTCGGTGCAACGGTCGACGCCCTGCGCGCGCTTCCGGAATGCGTCGGTGGCGTGGGCGTGGTCGGCTACTGCCTCGGCGGCAAGCTGGCGGCCCTGTCCGTCACGCGCACGAGCGCCGACGTGGCGGTCGGCTACTACGGCGTGGGGCTCGAGGCGCACGTCGAAGAACTCGCCGGCGAGCACCCGCCGCTCGTGCTGCACATCGCCGAGCATGACAAACATGCGCCCGCCGAGGTGCGTGAA
>Ga0181519_10002257_pt1 | contig 16485 bp, 13 predicted proteins | sample PEATcosm2014_Bin_26_FD_121102 | JGI IMG/M metagenome (GOLD analysis project Ga0181519, IMG submission 121102) | Peatland microbial communities from MTU Mesocosm Facility, Houghton, MI, USA - PEATcosm2014_Bin02_10_metaG | ecosystem: Environmental > Terrestrial > Soil > Wetlands > Peat | place...
AACTCGCAGAAGAACTCGGCTGGGTTCGTCAGAAAGACCGCCGGTCCCACCTGCACCGCTTGTAGCTCGACCTGTCGCACCGGCTCCTGGTGACCCAGCCAGTCGAGCAACACGATTTCCTTGGCGAACGTCAACTCTGTGGCATCGGTCTTCTTCGGATCTCGCTTCACGATTTGGCGAGCGTGTTCGATACGCTCGCTCCGAGGCATGCGCCGTTTGAGAGGAATCGTCGTCGTGCGGGCATGAATTGGTGTGAGCGCGGCTGACTCGACGGTGAGCAGCACCTTGACCGCTTCGGCTCCCACGCGCCCGCCGACGAAGCGAGCCCAATCCTCGGCCCCGCGCCCGACGTGGGGGCTGAGATTGTCGACTTGCGTCACGTCGCCCGAGCAGCCAGGTAAATAGATGACGACCGCATCCGGTCCCAGCGCTCCACGAATCACTTGCTCGAGGTAGTGGATGTAATTGGCCGAGATGCCGCCCGGGCTGGTTGTCGCATGGCAGGCGAAGTTGACGATGCAGCCAAGCAGCTTGTGTTTGTCGTCCCACACACCCAGCACGCCGACCTGCGGATCGGTCGGGCCGGCGACCTCGATGATCTCGGGGTTGCCCTGCCGCGGGTGCGTCATGGTCAGGCCATTGCTCATGCGGAACCGACGATTGAAGGCCACCTGGTCTTCGACACCGTAGCCCACGCCCGCCACGGCCGGCTTCGAGCGTTCATGTGCTTCGACCACGGCGTCGGCGATCGCCTGTTCGACCTTGGCGAGATACTTGGCGTCGGCACACGACGACTGCTTGTAGGCCAGCTCGCGCACCTCGGCCGGTGCCCCGTCGAACTCGTCGGGCAGGATCATGGCCGTCGGCCCCGACGAGTGCGAATGCGACGCGCTGATCAGAATCGACTCTGGAGCGATGCCCGTCCGTTCGTGAATCATTCGCCGGGCGTTCAGCACCGTGGGCCGGCGAATGGCCAGCGCATCAAGCCCCACCAGCGCGACGCGCTCGTGTCCGTCGGTCAGCACGCATGCCCGCACCTTGCAGGCGTCATGAAAGCTCTTGTGGTACGACTTGCCATAGCCGCCGGGCTGTTCCATGCCGATCTCCGGCGTGATGTCACGCTCGGCGAAACCAGCCTGGAACGTGGGCTTGTCTTCGGCGGTCGCAGCTCGGGGGGAAACGACGAGGAAAGCTGCGATGACGAGGAAGCGGCAAAACATAGGCGCATGCATGGGCGACTCGCGACTGGCGGTAGGAAGACGGAGCGGGGCGGCCGGGAGAAACGATTATGACGATCGCGCTGGCCGAAGGCGGCGATCGACGACTATTGTCGCACGCGCCCAATCGATTGCAGTAGGCCGAACGGGGGGCGTTGCTTTGATTCGATGCGCGTGAGTTTGACGGCCGTCGCACGTGAGCTAGGGTTGCCTATCCGGTGGGGAATGCGGCCATGAGTAACTGGCCCAGCAGATCCTCGCTTTACCGAAGGTTCGCGCTCCGATGCGTGCCGAATTCATCACGCCGTTCCTCGATTCGCTTTCCAAGGTGATTGGCATCTCGCTGCCGGGCGAATTGCACGTCGGCACGCTCACCATCGAATCCCGCCGCTTGTACGATGTCACGGCCACCGTTGGCCTGTCCGGCAAGGCAATCGGGACGCTCGTTATCAGCCTGAGCGAAAGCCTGGCGATCCACCTGGCTGCCAAGATGTTGCTGGTGGAGACCGACGGGCTCAACGACGACGTGATCGACGCGGTCGGCGAGGTGGCGATGCAAGTCGCCTCTGGCGCTGCCCAAGACCTGGCGGAATTCGAGATGACGGCGACGTTGCCGTGCGTGGTGACGGGACGCCAGCATCGCTTGCGGTTTCCGTCCGATGTTCGCCCGCTGATGGCCCGTTGTGAAACGGCCTGGGGCCCGCTGCTGGTTGAAGTTGCGCTGGCTGCCGCTCCGCAACTGGCGCACTCCGCACGCTAGGTTCGACGCTGGCAGAGCCGGCCGCCCCCGGCTCTTGACAGCGTCGCGCGGCGGATCTTCCTGAAGGAAACTCAAGTTCGCGCGGGGGGCGTGCCGATATGGTGCCGAACCTACCGCGCGGCGAGTCCGCGCAACCCACCCCACTGCTTCCTGCTGTCGAGGTTCATAGACGATGCACGATTGCAATGCCGACCGACCGATCGATCCGCTGTGCAAGCAACCGGTCGCGCCCCTCCTGGACGATTCGCAGGCCGGCGCCCAGCCGCGGGCTGTGCCTTTGGCGCTGCGTATGGCTCAGTACCGCAAGACGGTGCGGCGCCATCCGAAGGCCGCGCTTGGCGTGTTGGCTTATTGGCTGAAGAAGGAATCCGCGAAGCATGGCGACAGCTGACCTGCGTAAAGCCGCCGTTCTCTTGATGAGCCTCCCCGAGGAGGACGCGGGCCAGGTCATGTCCAAACTCAGCCCGAAGCAGGTTGAGATCGTCACGGTCGAGATCGCCAAGATCGGGTCGATCAGCGGCGACGAGCAGCGCTCGGCTATCATGGACTTCGCCGAGACCACGCCCGAAGCCTTTGGCGACGGTAAGGGAGGCCTGGACCGTGCCAAGGTCCTGGTCGAAAAGGCGCTCGGCAAGAACGCGCCGCCCACGATCGAAAGCGTGCGGCAGCAGATCGAGGCCGTCCCCTTCAGCTTCTTGCAAAGAACCGACAGTCAGCATCTGCTGACCTTCATCATCGACGAGCACCCGCAGACGATCGCTCTCATCGTCTCGCATCTTCCGCCTTCGCGTGCGGCCGAGGTGATCGGCGGTTTGCCGAGCGATCGGCAGTTGGCCGTGGTCCGGCGGATCGCGCACATGGGCCAGACGAATCCCGAGATCATCCACGAAGTCGAGAAAGGTCTCGAGCACCGCATGGCTAGCGTCATGAGCCAGCAGTTCGAGACCGCCGGGGGCGTCGGCAGCGTCGCCGAGATCCTGAACGTCACCGACCGCGCGACCGAACGCGGCTTGCTCGAGAACCTGGCCCAGGAAGATCCCGATCTGGTCGAAGAGATCCGCCGACTGATGTTCGTGTTCGACGACATCGGCAAGTTCGCCTCCAAGGACATCCAGACCGTCCTCAAGAACGTCGAAAGCTCGCAGTGGGCCATGGCGCTCAAGACGGCCAACCAGGAGCTCAAGGACAAGATCCTCAGCAACATGTCGAGCCGCGCCGCCGAAATGCTTCGCGAGGAAATGGATTACCTCGGGCCCGTCAAACGATCGGCCGTCGAGCAGGTCCAGCAGCAGATCGTCGACGTCGTCCGCCGCTTGCAGGACGGCGGCGAGATCACCGTCAGCACGGGCGACGAAGCCGAAGAATTGGTCTGACGTCGCGCCTAGCGGGCTCCTTCGAACGGGCCGGGCAATTTGCTAGCATGGGGGCTTGTCGCCCGCCCGCGCGCTTGGATGCCCCGCGATGACCGTCAGCCCGATGATGCAGCAGTACCAGGAGGCCAAGGCCGCCTGCGGCGATGCCCTGTTGCTGTTCCGGATGGGCGACTTCTACGAGCTGTTCCACGACGACGCCAAGACGGCCGCGCGTGTGCTCGGCCTGGCTCTCACCAGTCGCGACAAAGGCGAGAACCCGGTCCCTATGGCCGGCTTCCCCTACCATCAGCTCGACGCCTACCTGGCCAAGCTGATCGCCTCGGGCCTGCGGGCCGCGATCTGCGAGCAGGTCGAAGACCCGAAGAAAGCCAAGGGGATCGTGCGCCGCGAGCTGACGCGGATCGTCACCCCCGGCACGGTCACCGACGACGCCCTGCTCGACCCTCGCGAAAGCAACTACCTCGCCGCGCTGGTGCCCGGCGAGCCTTGCGGCCTGGCCTGGATCGACCTCTCAACGGGCCGGTTTCTGGCCGCGCGGCTCGCGTCGGCGCGGCTGGCCGACGAGCTGGCGCGAATCGGGCCGGTGGAATGCCTGGTGAGCGAAACCGATGAAGGCGCACCCGCCTTGGGCGAGCGCGTGGTGGTGACCAAGCGCCCGGCCTGGGCGTTCGCCCACCGAGCGGCTTGCGAGACCCTGGCCAAGCACTTCGGCACGCACACCCTGGAAGGATTCGGCTTCGACCCTGAGTCCGACGTCCCGGCCCTCCGCGCGGCCGGAGCCATCCTCGACTACTTGAGCGAGACGCAGAAGACATCGCTGGGGCACATCGACCGGCTGCTCCCTTGGCGCGTCGGCACGACGCTCGACATCGACGAATCGAGCCGCCGCAGCCTGGAGTTGGCCCGCACCATTCGCGACTCCCGGCGCGAAGGCTCACTGCTGGCCGTGCTCGACCGCGCGCGCACGGCGATGGGCTCGCGCCTGCTGGCCGATTGGCTGGCCAATCCGCTGACCGACATCGTGGCCATCGACGAGCGGCTCGAAGCCGTCGGCGAGTTGGTCGGCGCGGTGCAGATCGCCCAGGACCTGCGCGAGCAGCTAAGGCGGATTCACGACATCGAACGTTCGCTGGCCCGGGTGACGACCGGCCGAGCTACGCCCCGCGACCTGAGCCACTTGAGCCGCACGCTCCGCGCGCTGCCGGCCATCAAGAACCGGCTGGCCGAGCTGACCGCCCCCTGGTTCGTGCGGCTCACGGCCGACTTGGACCTGTGCCCCGACCTGGCCGACCGGCTCGAACAGGCCCTGGTCGACGATTGCCCGCTGGTGGCTCGCGACGGCGGCTTCATTCGTCCCGGCTTCGATCCGCAGCTCGACGGACTGCGCGAGCTGGCCTCCGGCGGCAAGCAGTGGATCGCCCGCTACCAGGCCGAGGAGTCGGCCCGCTCGGGCATTCCGAGCCTGAAGGTCGGCTTCAATTCGGTCTTCGGCTACTACCTGGAGATCACGCACACGCACCGCGACAAGGTGCCGGCGCATTATGTCCGCAAGCAAACGGTCAAGAACGCCGAACGGTACATCACGCCCGAGCTGAAAGAGTACGAAGAGAAAGTTCTCACGGCCGACGAGCAGGCCAAGACGCTGGAGCTGGAGCTGTTTCTCGAGCTGCGCGATGCCGTGGCCGCGGCGGCGCGCCGGCTGCGTCAGACGGCCGAAGTGCTGGCTACCGCCGACGTCGTGGCGGCGCTCGCCGAGTTGGCCCGCGACCGGCGCTACTGCCGGCCGGAAGTCGTCGACGAGCCGGTGCTCTTGATCGAGGGGGGGCGACACCCGGTGCTCGACGTCACCTTGGCCGAGGGTTCGCTCGTGCCCAACGACCTGTCGGCCGACGAGACCGGCAACATGATGCTGGTCACCGGTCCGAACATGGCCGGCAAGAGCACGTTCATCCGGCAGGTCGCGCTGCTCACGCTGATGGCTCAGATCGGCAGCTTCGTGCCGGCCCGCTCGGCACGCATCGGCGTGGCCGACCGGATCTTCGCCCGCGTCGGGGCGAGCGACGAACTGGCCCGCGGCCAGAGCACGTTCATGGTCGAGATGACCGAAACGGCCCGGATCTTGAACACGGCCACCTCGCGCAGCCTCGTGATCCTCGACGAGATCGGCCGCGGCACCAGCACTTACGACGGCGTATCGCTGGCCTGGTCGATCGTCGAATACCTGCACGACCGGGTCGGCTGCCGCACGCTGTTCGCCACGCACTACCACGAGCTGACCGAACTGGCCCGCACGCTCACGCGCGTCAAGAATCTGAATGTGCTGGTGCGTGAATGGCAGGAAGATGTCGTCTTCTTGCATCAGATCGTCGAAGGCGCGGCCGACAAGAGTTATGGTATTCATGTGGCCCGGCTGGCGGGCGTGCCGCGCGAAGTGCTCGAACGGGCCAAGCAGATCCTGGCGCGCCTCGAGCAGGAACACCTCGATGGCGACGACAAGCCCAAGTGGTCGCGTCGCCGCTCGGCCCGGGTGGGCGACTTGCAGTTGACGCTGTTCGGATCGGCCGAGCATCCGCTGCTGAACGAAATCCGGGGGACGGAGCCCGATCATCTTTCGCCGATGGAAGCTCTGTCCCTGGTGCAACGTTGGCAGCAGACCCTGGCGGCCGAGATTCCGAGCAAGCCCCGCTGAAGCCGCCGCCGGGCGAACAAGCGTCCTCCGCCTCGCCCCCTTCGCCGGTGCGACAGGCCTGGAGCCGCGTGGCCGGCCTGTGGCGCTCGCTCGGCGACCTGCTCTATCCGCCCCGCTGCTTGATGTGCGAAGCCGACTTGCGCCTGCTCCGCCCCGACTTGCTCTTCTGTCCGGGCTGCCGCGACGAGCTCGAATCCGACGCCGAATCGCGCTGCCAACGCTGCGCGACGCGCACGAACTGGTCCACCAGCCAAGGCTGCGCAGCTTGCTCCGGAAGCCGGCTCGCCTTCGCCGGGGTCGTCACGCTGGGAGACTACCAGGGACTGCTACGCGACGCGGTGTTGAAGATGAAGTACGCCCAGGAGGAACCGCTCACGCTGGCGATGGCCGAGCTGCTGTGGCGGACGCATGCGGAGCAGATCGTCGGTTGGAAGTGCGATCTGGTCGTGCCGGTGCCGATGCATTGGTGGCGGCGCCTGCGCCGGGGAACGAACAACCCCGACCTGCTGGCCGGCCGGCTCGCGCGAAGGCTGGGCGCTACGTGCTTGCCCGGGGCCGTGCGGCGCCGCCGGGCCACACGCCCCCAAAGCTCGATTCCCGCCGACCAGCGGTCTCGCAACGTCCGCGGAGCCTTCCGCCTGGCCGCGGGCTACGAGTTGACCGGGGCCCGGGCATTGGTCGTCGACGACGTGCTCACGACCGGCGCCACCTGCAACGAGGTCGCGCGCGTGCTCCGTGCGGCCGGCGTCGCCAGCGTGCACGTGGCGGTCGTGGCCAGGGCTCACGGCCAGCCCAAATGAGCCTGGCGGTTTGTCGCAAACCCTCTCCCTTTGGGAGAGGGTGGCCGAAGGCCGGTGAGGGCTTTTTGCCTCGATCAGCGGGAAGACCCTCAACTGTCGGCTGCGCCGACATCTTCTCCCGGAGGGAGAAGGGGTGCTTTGTGGCCCGGTCGCGTGGCCTGGATCGCTCCTTGACCATCGGCGACCGATCCGCGAAACTTCCTCAAGGGCCGCCGCGCTCCCCAAACGACCGGTCAGGCCCTTCCCCCACCCGCGACGGAGCCTTCTTTTGACGACGACCAAGCACTTGATCCGCGTCGGCCATAGCCCCGATCCCGACGACGCGTTCATGTTCCATGCCCTGGCCAACGACAAGCTCGACACCGGCGACTACGAGTTCACGCATGAGCTGGTCGACATCGAAACGCTCAATCGCCGAGCCTTCAATGCCGAGCTGGAGCTGACGGCCGTCAGCCTGCACGCCTATGCCTACCTGACCGAGGCTTATGCTCTCTGCACCTGTGGGGCCAGCATGGGCGACGGCTATGGGCCGATGGTCGTCGCGAAGGAGAAGATGTCGCTGGGCGAGCTGGCCAAGAAGACGATCGCCGTTCCCGGTACGCTCACGACCGCCTACCTGGCCCTGCGGCTCTGCCTGGAGACCGACTTCAGCTACGTCGTCGTCCCGTTCGATCGGATTCTCGATGCCGTCGAGGCGGGTGAGTACGAAGGCCAAAAAGTCGAAGCCGGCCTGATCATCCACGAAGGCCAGCTCACGTATGGCGCTCGCGGACTGCAACTCGTCGTCGATACCGGCGTCTGGTGGCGCGACACGACCGGCGGGCTGCCTTTGCCGCTGGGTGCGAATGCCATCCGCAAGGACCTAGGGCCGCAGGCCATGCGCGAGGTCGATCGGCTGCTCAAGGAGAGCATCCGCTACGGCTTGGAGCATCGGGCCGAAGCCCTCGACCATGCCCTGCAATACGGTCGCGATCTCGATCGCTCGCAGGCTGACGAATTCGTCGGGATGTACGTCAACGACTGGACGCTCGACTTCGGTCCCCGCGGGCGCGAGGCCGTGCGGCTGTTGCTCGAGCGCGGGTTCGAGGCCGGCGTGATTCCCAAGTGTGTCGAGCCCGAGTTCATCGACTGACCGGCGCCAACGAGCGTCAGGAGTCCGACCGATCGACGTACCCGAGCGACCTCAGCGTCCGCCGATGCCCAGCGACGAAACGTCTGCCAGGCGGTCGTCGTTGCTGCCGATTTTCATGGCGGCCACGCTGTTGATGCTGGTTTGCGTGGTGCTGTTCTTTCTGACGATCGGCTTCTTCGGTAGCGTGCTGGTCGTGATGGCGCTGCTATTCGGCTTCGCCGGGATGCACTATGTGATCTGGGGCTGGTGGCTCTCGCGCATCGTGCGCGATGAGGACCACGACGACCCGGACGTCGGCTACGGCAGGAGGGAATGATGAGTGAAGAGTGATGAATGATGAGTAACGGAAGAACGTTCCCGTTGGGTTCCTAATCATCATTCATCACTCTTCACTCATCACTTGAAATATTCCGGCTCGTTGCCCGGCTGCCACTTGATGTTGCAGCCGATGCTCGGGCGCTGCTCGGCTGCGGGAGCCTTGCCGGCCAGGACGGCGTCGAGCGCTTGACGCAGATCCTGCCCGCTGACCGGAATGCCGTTGTCGGGCCGGCTGGCGTCGAGTTGCCCGCGGTAGACGAGCTTGCGGTCCGGGCCGAACAAGAAGAAGTCGGGCGTGCAGGCCGCACGATAGGCTTTAGCCACGGCTTGCGTCCCGTCGTACAGATAGGGGAACGTGTAGCCCCGCATCTGGACCTCGGCCTTCATCTTCTCGGGCGAGTCGTCGGGATAGTTCTTGGCGTCGTTGGGCATGATCGCCACGATGGCCGCTCCGCGCGGCTGGTAATCCTTGCCGAGCTGTGCCAGCCCGGCGGCGATATGCTTCACGAACGGGCAGTGGTTGCAGATGAACATCACCAGCAAGGCCTGCTTGTCGGCGAAGTCGGCGAGCGTCAGCAGCTTGCCGCTGGTATCGGAGAGCGAAAAGTCCGGAGCCGGCGTCCCCAGGGGGAGCATCGTGCTGGGCGTGCGTGCCATCGAAGGAGTCTCCAGGGGCGCAAGAAAGCCATCCAAACGGGCCCATCGTAGCACCCTTCTCCCTTTGGGAGAAGGTGCCGAGCGCAGCGAGGCGGATGAGGGCGCCCTGAAGTGCTAAGTGCAAAGTTGCTGCCATTTCCTGCACTCATCACTCATCATTCTCCACTCGTCACTTCCCCGGAACTTTCTTCCCCCTCCTCGCGTCCAACGACTAGAGTATCAGAAACCGGGGCTGCCGCCCGCCGGCCGTCCCTCGCCGACGGTCGCACGCACTTGCCAGGGGAGATTTCACGATGCACGGTTCGATCCAGATGTTCTTGATGCTGGCCGGCCTGTCGGTGATCGGGCTGGCTACTGCCCAGGCTGCCGATCCGCCGGGCGACGAAGCCCTCCCGCTCACGAAGCTCGTGCTGTTCAACTCGGGCGTCGGCTACTACGAACACCAAACCACGGTCGATGGTCGGCAGCGGATCGAGTTGAAGTTCGACGTCGGCAACATCAACGATCTGCTCAAGAGCATGGTCTTGCAAGACCTCGGCGGCGGGCATGTCGCGACTGTCACCTATGCCTCGAAGGATCCGATCACCAAGACGCTCGGCACCTTCGCCATCGATCTGACCTCGAACCCGTCGCTGGCCGACCTGCTCGAACAGGTGCGCGGCGAGCAGGTCGAACTCGACGCTCCCGATAAGATCGCCGGGCTGATCGTGGGCGTCGAACGCCGTCAGGAAGCCACGCTCGACGGCAAGCTCGTCACACCCAAGGCCTATCTCAACCTGCTGACCGACGCCGGGCTGCGGAGCGTGGCGCTCTCGACCGTCAGTCGCATCAAGCTCGTCAATGTCAAGCTCGACAGCGAGCTGCGCCAGGCCCTGGCCGTGCTGGCGATGGGGCACTCGACCGACAAGAAGGCCGTCACGCTCGACTTCGTCGGCGAAGGCAAGCGGCCAGTACGAGTCGGCTATGTCCAGGAAGCGCCGATCTGGAAGACCAGCTACCGGCTGGTGCTCGACGACAAGAAAGGCCCCCAGATCCAGGGTTGGGCGATCGTCGAGAACACGACCGAGCACGATTGGACCGACGTCCGGCTGACGCTCGTCAGCGGCCGGCCGATCTCGTTCGTGATGAACCTGTACGACCCGCTCTACCTGCCGCGTCCGGTCGTTGAGCCCGAGCTGTTCGCCTCGCTCCGGCCGCAGACCTATGACCAGGATCTGAAGCGCAAGGAAGGCGAGTTCGCGGCGCTTCGCGAGCCGAATGCGAATCGCCGCCTGGCGCTTGCCAACGCCGCCCCCGCTGCTACGCCCGGTTACGGAATGGGGGGCGGATTGGGAGGCGGAATGGGGGGGGCGGTCGACAAGCTGGAGCGGAAAGCGGGCGTTCAGATGGATGCAGCCGCGTCGCTGGGGGAAGATCGCGACGGGATCGAAGTTCAGCAGGGTGTCCTTTCGGCGGCCACCGGCGGCGATGTCGGTGAGCTGTTCCAATACGTGATCAATGCCCCCGTTACGCTCCCGCGCCGGCAATCGGCCTTGCTGCCGATCGTCCAAGACGCGATCCAAGGCGAGAAGGTCTCGATCTACAACCGCTTCGTGCAGGAAAAGCATCCGCTCTCGGGCTTGCGGCTGAAGAACACGACCGGCCTGCATCTGATGCAAGGGCCGATCACCGTGTTCGATGGCGGCATCTACGCCGGCGACTCGCGGATCGAAGATCTCTCTCCCGGCAGCGAGCGGCTGCTCAGCTACTCGCTCGACCTCGACACCGAGGTGGCAACCGACAGCCAGTTCAAGCCCGACGTGCTCACGAGCGTGAAGATCTACAAGGGGCTGATGACGGCCAGCCGCAAGTACGAACGAACGACGAAATACACGATCAAGAACTCCGGCTCGGCCGCGAAAAACGTGCTCATCGAGCAGCAGCGCGAGCCGATCTGGAAGCTCACCGGCACGCTCAAGCCGGCCGAGCAGACCCGCGAGCGTTACCGCTTCGCCGTTTCGGCCAAGCCCGGCGTTCCGGAAAAGCTCGACGTGGCCGAAGAGCAGTTGATCCAGCAGCAATTCTCTCTGACCAACTTCGACGACAACTCGATCCGCTTCTATCTCGATTCGAAGGTCGTCAGCGCCGAGGTGAAGGCCGCGCTGACGGAAGTCGTCCGTCAGAAACACGAGATGCAACGTCTCGAGCAGCAGAAAGTCCGGTTGAACGCCGAGATCACGGCGATCGATCAGGAGCAGACCCGTATCCGCCAGAACATGGAGCAGTTGGCCCGCGAGAGCGATCTGTATGCCCGATACGTCAAGAAGTTCTCCAGCCAAGAGGACCAGATCGAGCGCGATCGGCAGGAAGTCGTCCAGCTCGACCAGCAGCTCGACACGCTACGCAAGAAGCTCGACGACTATCTCGAAGGGCTCGACGTGTGATGACGGACGTTAGTCGCGTCGCTCGCGACGCGTTTTCCCTGCGCGCCCGTTGGGTCTTCCCCGTCTCCAGCCCGCCGCTCGACGGAGGCCTCGTCACGATCGCCGCCGGCCGCATCGTGGCGGTTGGCGAGAACCTTTCGGGCCGGCCCCCGATCGACCTGGGCAACGTGGCGATCCTGCCAGGGCTCGTCAACGCCCACACGCACCTGGAGTTCAGCGACCTCACCGCGCCGCTTGGCGAGCCCGGCACGCCGCTCCCCGACTGGATCCGGCAGGTCATTGCCTGGCGGCGCCAGCGCGGTCCGGCGACCGCCAGTTCGATCGAGCGCGGCCTGGCCGAAGTGGTCGGCAGCGGCACCACCGCCCTTGGCGAAATTCGCACCGGCGCTGCGTTGCCCGCAGGCTTTGACCTTCCCCTGGCGTTGACCGAGTTCCGCGAGGTGATCGCCCTCGATCCGACGCGCTTCGATGCGATCGTCGGCGACGTCAATGCCTGGCTGGCCGAGCCGACGGACTCTGGCCACCGCGTGCGCGGCCTTAGCCCTCACGCTCCCTACACGGTTCATCCCGAGCTGTTCGGCCGGCTGGTCGAATCGGCCGCCCGGCATCGCGCGCCCTTGGCCATGCACCTGGCCGAGTCACGCGAAGAGCTGGAGCTGCTCGCCACCGGGCGGGGCGCTTTTCGCGAGCTGCTCGAAGGCGCCGGCGTCTGGAACCCCTCGGCCTTCGCCACCCCTCGCCGCCCGCTCGACTACCTGCCAGCGCTAGCCACTGCCCCCCGGGCCCTGGTCGTCCATGGCAACTACCTGGCCGACGACGAGATCGAGTTCCTGGCCGCGCACCGCGATCGGCTCTCGGTCGTCTACTGCCCGCGGACCCATGCCTTTTTCGGCCACGACCGCTACCCGCTGGCGAAGATGCTAGCGGCTGGCGTTCGAGTGGCCCTGGGGACCGACAGCCGGGCCTCGAACCCCGGCCTGAGCCTCTGGGCCGAACTGCAATACGTGGCCGCTGCCTTTCCCGAGCTGCCGCCGGCCCGAGTTCTGGCCTTGGCGACGCGTGCGGGAGCTGAAGCCCTGGGCCTGCCCGCTGCTGGCGTGCTCGCTGCCGGCCACGAGGCCAACCTATCCATTGTGACGCTGCCCGAGGGAGAAACGAGCCCTGCGGACCCCCACTTGTCGTTATGGCATTCCGCCACCAGGCCCTCGCCGGCTATATTTCGCGGCCGCGCGGCGGATGCATCCCAGCAGCCGTGACTGTATCAGGAAGGGGCATAGAACTGTCGCTTCGCCGAATTTCGGCGCAAGTGACAGGCGGGGCGGTAACAATAAGGCGGACGCTGTAAAGGCTTGGCGTTCTCTTCCCAGGGGTGGTGAAAGGGCGTTTGTCATGAGCGGTGCGTACATGCGTGCGTTGGTGTTGTTGGCGCTGATGGCTTGGGCACTGGCCGGAGCGAGCGGCCCGGCTTGGGCACAGTCTGGCTCATCGGCAGGGGCTGGCTCCTCGGCCGCTGCCAAGAAGAAGCCGGCCCCCAAGATTCGCCCCTTGGCCGACAACCTCAAACCGTTCGATACCAACGGCGACGGCAAGCTCGACGCCCAGGAGCAGAAGGCCATGAAGGCCGCGCAGCGGGCCGGCACGGCCCCGGCCGCCGCCACCCCGGCTGAAGCCGCGCCGATGGCCCCGGCTGCCGCCGCCGCTCCGTCGCTCTCACCCGAACAACTCGCCGAGTTGTCGAAGCAGTACGACGCCGATGGCGATGGCCAGCTCAACGACGAAGAGCGGGCAGCCATGCAAGCCGCGATCGCTTCGATGGCCCAATCAAGCCAACCAACGGCCCCGCCCGCGCAACCGACCAATCCCACGGCCACCAACGGCGGTCAGCCCGGCAATCCCAACGGCCCGATGCGGAGCTTCGGGCGCGGCGGCTTCGGCGGCGGCGGTTTCGGCGGTCAAGACATGACCGATGCCCAGCGCGAAGCGATGCGTGCCCAATGGATGATGCGCCGTTACGACTCCAATGGCGACGGTCAACTCGACGACGCCGAGAAGAAGGCCATGGAAACGGCTCAGGCCGACATGGAGAAGCGCCGGGCCGACGACCTGAAGCAGTACGACACCAACGGCGATGGTCAGCTCGACGACAACGAACGCCAGGTCCGCAACGCGGCTCGCGAACAGAAGCGGGTCGAACTGATGGCCAAGTATGACAAGAACCGCGACGGCCAGCTCGACGACTCCGAGCAAGCCTCGATGAAGACCGATGGCGTCGAAATGCCCCGGACGCGAGGTCGTGGCGGCTTCGGTGGGTTCGGAGGTCGTGGGGGCCCGGGCGGCTTCCAGCCACCGCCCGAGCTGGTCCAGCGATTCGACGTCAACAAGGACGGTCAGCTCGACGACTCCGAACGGCAGACGATGCGGGCCGAGTTCGAGAAGATGCGCTCGCAGGGTGGTGGCTTCGCTGGTTTCGGCGGGCCCAGTTCGCGCAACTCCACTCCACCGGCCGAGGTCGTCAAACGCTTCGACACCAATGGCGACGGCAAGCTCGACGAGCAGGAAACGAGCGCCATGCGGAACAACTACCGCAACAGCCGAAGCAACAGCCGGCCGGGCGGTTCAACTCCCGGGACTAATACCAAGAGCAGCGACGCGAAGTCGGCTGGGTTGAAACCGGCAACTCCCACGACCACTTCGCCTGATTCCGCCACGCCGCAATCGAAGTGACGAAGCGTTGTGGATCAGAATAATCGGAAAAAAAGAAGCATTGGGAACACTAATTCGCACTAATCTGCGCTAATGAAGTCAGCAGCAAGCCATTCGTGTAGATTAGCGGAGATTAGGGTTCCTTTCTTCTATCCCTCGGGTCGGTCGCGGTTCGTTTCGTGATTGCGTCAGTTCGTCTGCTCGGCCCGTAGCTCGGGACGCGGGGGCACGCGTTTCAGCGGCCGAGTGAGCGGGTCGCCTGTCTCGCGGCTGTAGATCTCCGGCATCCGTTCGAGCGGCATCCGGTCGCGCGTCTCGCGCTGCCAGGTGTCGAGCGCCGCCGACAGCTCGCGCTCGACCATGGCCAGATCCGAATGGCCGGCCAGGTTGACCAGCTCATGAGGATCGTTCTCCAGGTCGTACAGTTCGACCGCCGGTCGCGGCGTGACGAAGATCCGACCTTGCTCCGGCGTCAGCTTGCCGGCGTCCTTCAGTTGGCGCATCGCTTGAAACGTCGCGCCTTTCACGGCATCGGCCGGCGGCGTGGCCGGCAGGTCGAGATAGCCGTTGCGGATCAGCGTGTAACGCGGACCACGCACGGCCCGATCGTAGGCCGCGTAGTCGTGCCAGTTGTGCTCGGCGAACACCAGCGGGCGAATCGTCGCCTTCGGGTCGCCCAGCAACGGCTGGAAGCTCTCGCCTTGGAAGCTATCGGGCAGCGCCACGCCGGCGACGTCGAGCAGCGTCGGCGCGATGTCGATCGAACTGACCAGGCTCGAACAGACGCTCCCCGCGGTCACCCGCTTCGGCCAGCGGACGATGAACGGTGTCTTGATGCCGCTGTCGTAAATGGTTGTCTTACAACGCGGGAAGGGGCGGCCGTTGTCGGACATGAAGATCACGATCGTCTCGTCGACGAGCTGCCCTTTGTCCAACTCATCCAGAACCTGGCCCAGGTCGCGGTCGAGCCGACTGATCGCGTCGTAATACTGCGCCAGGTCCGCGCGCGTCTCGGGGACGTCAGGCAGGTAGGGCGGAACGACGGCGCCCGTCGGCTTGTGCGGCGGGTCGAACGTTCCCTCGGCGTAGGGCCGGTGCGGGTCGGTCGAACCGAGCCAGAGGAAGAACGGCCGGTCGTGCGGGCGATCGCGCAGGGCTTCGACCCAATGCCCCTTCCCTTCGACGACGCGATCGAACTTCGGCTTGAGTGCCGGACCCAAATGCCACTTGCCGGCGCTGGCCACCCAGTAGCCCGAAGCCTTCAGCAGCTCGGGAAACGTCACCTGGTCCGATGGCAGCGGCCAGTGAAGCTGCTCGGCTCCGGTGTTGTGTGGGTAACGGCCGGTCATGACGCTCGCACGGCTGGGGCTGCAAGAGCTGCACGTCAGGAAGGCCTGCGTGAACCGCATCCCGCCGGCGGCCAGCCGGTCGATGTTCGGCGTGCCCACATGCGGGTTGCCGTAACAGCCGCAATCGTCCCAGGCCAGGTCGTCGGCGATCACGACGACGATGTTCGGGCGTTGGATCGTCTGCGCCGGGGCCAGCGTGGCCGCCAGGCAGCCGGCGAACAGTGCCAGCCAGCGGATCGTAAGCGTCATGAGATCTCCGGAAGAGGCTAGGGCGTCGATTGAGCTTGGCCCGGGTTCTCGGTCACGCCGGCCGGCGGCGGCGACTCGCGATCTTCGATCGAAACCCGCTTGGGCAGCTCGTTCGACGTGTCCTTGAACGTGCAGCCGGCCGAGGTCAATACCAGGCCCGAGAAGGCGATGAGTAGCATGTAGCGGATCATGGCGAATTGCTCCTTGCGGACGGTGATGTGCCCCGAGCCCTGACGGGCATTTTACGCGCCCGAGAAGCGAAATGCGATCATTTGCCTTGCGGTTGCTTGCCCGCGTCGAGCAGGAAGGCGAGCAGGTCGCGTAGCTCGTCGGGCTTCTTGACAACGCCTTGCGGCATCGGCGACTGCTCGAGCAGCGTGCGCTCTTCGATATCGGCCTTGGGGATGTCGGCCTTCTTGGTGTCGGCTTGCAACAGCTCGAGCTTCTCGGCCGTCTCGCCGACGATCAGCCCGGTGAGTTGCCGGCCGTCGTGCAGCACGAGATGCGTGGCCCGGAAGATCGGCGAGATCTGCTTGCTGGGCAGTAGCACCGACTCGACGAGATGCGGCACGGTGAACCGCCGACCGGCGTCGGCCAGGCTGGGGCCGCCTGAGCCGGGCGAATCGGCCGAGATCGCGTGGCACTTCGCACAGCCGATCGCTTCGAACAACTGCTTGCCGCGGGCGACGTTCCCCTGGCCTGCGGCCTTCGACCAGTCGACGGTGAGAAACTCCGGCGGGATGGCCGTCGCTCCGGTCGAGGCGCTCTTCAACCGCTCGGCCAGTCCGGCCACGTCGAGCGGCTGGGGGAGCGTG
>Ga0181519_10002258_pt1 | contig 16479 bp, 13 predicted proteins | sample PEATcosm2014_Bin_26_FD_121102 | JGI IMG/M metagenome (GOLD analysis project Ga0181519, IMG submission 121102) | Peatland microbial communities from MTU Mesocosm Facility, Houghton, MI, USA - PEATcosm2014_Bin02_10_metaG | ecosystem: Environmental > Terrestrial > Soil > Wetlands > Peat | place...
CATCATGGCCGCACTGGCATGGCTCACCGTACTCACCGGAACCTACATCATCTATCCGTGGTATCGCGCTGCGCCACCCAAAGACACGGTCAGTCTCGGCGCTTATCCGCGTTTTCTTCTTCTCTCCCACCCCGCAACCAGTCAGTGGCACTTGATTGGCATGGAGTGGAAAGAACACGTCGCCTGGCTTGTCCCCATCGCCATCACCGCGGCCGCGTTCATCGCAATCCGCTATGCCCGCGATCTCAAGCATCATCCGCAGCTTCGCTCCGCGCTGCTTGGATTCACTGCGATCTCACTCTTCGCAGCCGGCATCGCCGGATTCTTCGGCGCCATGCTCGACAAGAATGCTCCCGTCGATGGCGGGCAAACAATTCAGTTGATCAAAGGAGAATAGAAATGAGCGTGCCAGCAAACATCATCTCGGATCAATCCAGGATTACGCCCAACGGCTCGGGCGCGGCCGCGATTTTATCGGCGGGCATCGGCTCGTTCGCAATCGCACTGTTCGCAATCGTAGCTGACAAATCTGCATTCGTGAAAAACCTCTTTGTCTTTTACAAGCCTACCGGCGCGCTCTCTGGCGAAACCACTGTGACCATTCTGTTGTGGCTTGCCGCGTGGGCAATCCTCGAATGGCGATGGCGCAAGAGGACGGTTTCTCTGCGGCGCATCAACGTCATCGCGTTTGCGCTTCTCGGTCTCAGTGTGTTGCTGACCTTTCCGCCCATCGGCGATTTGTTCTGAGAGGCAACGCGATTCGATCATGGAAGCGCTGTCGAATCGCGTTGCTTTTTGAAATCATCAAATGACTGAGGGAAATCAGATCATGCCATTGAGGGCGATACATTGCTTTACGAGAATATTTCTTCTCGCGGTCTTGACCACTCGCCTGCTCTCTGCGCAGGCCGGTCCTCCCTTTCAGACGGACGATCCGACGCCGGTTGACCTCGGGCATTACGAGGCTTACGTCTTTGGCACAGTGGACGGAACTCCAGTGGAGATTGACACGACTGGCCCAGCCTTTGAGTTCAATTGGGGCGCGATTCCCAATATTCAGCTCCATGCGATTCTGCCTTTGGGCATCGCTTGTCCGCTGAACAATCCCGTCTATCTTCCTGCCGGTGCGGGGCCTAGCGCCTTCGGCCTGACGGATATGGAATTGGGTGTGAAATACGGTTTCATCAAGCAGACCAAACGCCGACCACAGATCGGCTCATTCACCATGTTCGAGATTCCCACCGGCAACTCTACGCGCGGACTCGGCGTAGGCAAGGTCTGGTACAAACTTCCCATCTGGGTAGAAAAAGAATTCGGCCCCTGGAGCCTTTGCGGTGGCCTTGGCTATGCTGTTGTTCCGCAGACGGATTATCGCAATTATTTCTATGGCGGATTTCTCGTGAAGCGCGAGATCAGCAAAAAGCTTGAGTTGTCGGCGGAGGTTTTCTCCCATGCACGCGAAGGCTTCGCCACGGCGCAGACTCAATCCTCCACGATGATCGACGCGGGCGGCTATTATCACTTCAAGTCGCCGGGACTGCAATTGCTCTTCGCCTACGGGCACTCGATTGCGGGACAGACGGAGAACTACGGCTATCTTGGCCTATACAAAACATGGGGAAAAGACAGAGTGAGAGGCAATTGAAATAAAGGTGATATGCTCCAGTCGAGACCATATCAGCGGACTGATTGTGATGTGTTTGCCCCTTATATTCCTGCAGATTAAGTGTTTATCGAGACCGTTCTTTGCCCGAGGATTCCATTTCAAACAAACGCAGCAAGTGCTCCATTGTTGACTTGCCCCTGTGAAATCTCGTCTGCGGCGTCCTCAACTCCCAAATAGTCGAGTGTCACATCCAAACTCTCATGGCCAAGCCAAGCCTGGATCTTGCGAACGGATACGCCGTTTTCGTGGTGCCGGGCAGGGGCCGCTTCCGGCCATTGATGATGGGATGATCTTCGTTCTGCTTGATCTCACCACCGGCCGCCACATAGGCCAATTCGAGGCTCCTTTTGTTGTCGGACTGTTTGACCTCGCCGCCGGTTGCCACGTAGGCGAGTTCCAGGCGATTTTTCTCGAGGGCAGCGAGGGCAGCTTCTGGATTGCTTCCAACGCGATCCAAACGCTTGCGCTTACCGTCGTACCAGCTCAGATAATACTCGCCGCAGGCGAGCTTGGAGATCACTTCGGCGACCTTGCGGTAGGCCCACTTTTTCTTGATTTTTGTGCGCTGATAGAGAACAACAGATTTATTAGCCAAGCCTTTTCTCCTTCGTCTGTTAGACGGAAGCTAAGTGGCTTGGAATGAATTACTTCCAGTGGTTTCCAGTCGTTTCCAGCGGTTGCCAGTAGAAGCCAGCAAATAGTAACAAATAGTAACAAGCTATTCTATGTGATTGATTATAAGAGATTGGTGCCGAAGAAGGGACTCGAACCCCCACACCCTTGCGAGTACGTGGACCTGAACCACGCGCGTCTGCCAATTCCGCCACTTCGGCACTTCCCACAGTTTCAGCATCTCCGCTGAAACAGCAGCAGTTATGAGTTTCGCAAATGCCGCCTCGGCTGTCAAATCTTGGTCAGCCCATCGGACGATATACTGTCACTTGGACCGGTGATCCGGCTCCCGCAAAGGAAGCAAACGTGTTTGACGATTCGGAATTTGAGCAGAACCTATTCAAGCTGCGCCAGGAAAAGCTGAGAGAGATCGAGAAGCTGGGCCAGGCGGCCTATCCCAACCACTACGCTGCCTCGCACACCGTTCCCGAAGTGCGCGCCGCGTGGGGCGAGGCTACGGCTGAAGCGCTGGATGCGCCGCGCGTGACCGTCTCCGTTGCCGGGCGCATCATGGCCATCCGCGCCCAGGGCAAGGCTGGCTTTGCCACGCTCCAGCAGGGCGGGCAGCGCTTGCAAATCTACGTCCGCCTGGATGCCGTCGGCGAGCAGGGCTTTGCGCTCTACAAGCTCCTCGACCTGGGCGACCACATCGGCGTCACCGGCTACCTTTTCCGCACGCGGACGGGTGAGCTGACCATCCACGTCGAGACGCTCACCTTCCTGACAAAAGCGATGCTCGCCCTGCCGGAAAAATTCCACGGCCTGGCCGACGTCGAACTGCGCTACCGCCAGCGTTATGTGGACCTGTTCACCAACCTCGATGCTCGCGAAGTCTTCGTCAAGCGCGCCAAGACGCTGCAAGCTCTGCGCCAGTTTTTTGACGGTCGCGGCTATCTGGAAGTTGAAACACCGATGATGCAGCAGGTGGCCGGCGGCGCGGCGGCGCGGCCCTTTGTCACCCATCACAACACGATGGACATGGACCTCTTTCTGCGCATTGCGCCGGAGCTTTACCTCAAGCGCCTGGTCGTCGGCGGCTTTGACCGTGTCTACGAGATCAACCGCAACTTCCGCAACGAAGGCGTCAGCACTCAGCACAATCCCGAGTTCACCATGCTGGAGTTCTATCAGGCGTATGCCAACTATCACGATCTGATGTCGCTTACCGAGGAACTGATTATGTTTGTCGCCAAGGAAGTGAACGGAACGACGATCACGAACTTCGGCGGAGTGGAGATTGATCTCGGCAAGTGGACGCGGCTGACGATGCGCGAGGCGATTGTTAAGTTCTGGAATGAAGATATTGGACCAAAGCCAACGTCCGAAGTGTTCGGTTCATCCATTGTATTCTCCAGTTGGCTTGGATCGATCCCGTCTACTCCAGATGTGAAACCTTGGGATGAAAATGCTGCGGAATATTTTGAGTCCGAAGAGTTTAAAACTAACAAGCGACTTGCTGTTAAAAGGGCGGCGCTTGGTCTAGTCAAAATTCAGTTGGACCGCGGAGAGTCACTTGGGAAGGCAATCGCAGAAACTTTTGAAATAATTGCAGAAGAACATTTAGTCCAGCCAACAATTATCTACGAATTTCCAACTGCCGTATCGCCTTTATCGAAACAGAATCCAGACAACCCCGATTGGGTTGAACGTTTCGAGTTTTACTGCGGCGGCTTCTAGCTTGGCAACGCCTTCAGCGAGTTGAACGATCCCGTCGAGCAGCACAAGCGCTTTGCGCAGCAGCTTGAAGATCGCGCCCATGGCGACGACGAGGCTCATCAAATGGACGAGGATTACGTCCGCGCGCTGGCCTACGGCCTGCCTCCCACCGGCGGCGAGGGCATCGGCATCGACCGCCTCGTGATGTTGCTGACCGGCTCCAAGTCCATCCGCGATGTAATTCTTTTTCCGTTGATGAGGAATCAGGAATCAGGCGGCAAGGATCAGGAAGCGAAAGCGGTGGAATAGCGATCCTGGGAATGAGCTGGCGTGGTCCTCCTGGTCCACGTCGTACTCGATCTCCAAAGTTAAGACGCTCGAATGGCGCGCCCCCGGCCCGACGGAGTATAAAGCTGGAATGGGCGGCTGGGCAGAGATCGACGATTGGCTGCGCGCGGGCGGGCAGGTGGTTACGGCCAGCGATCGCGCGGCGCGTGCCTTGGCCAGCGGCTTTCACCATCGGCGACAGGCCGAGGGACTGACCGCATGGCCCGCGCCTAAAATTCTTGACTGGAAGAATTTTGTCCGCGAAGCATGGCAAGCGCGTGCCGCCGATTCTCGTCTGCTGCTGAATCCCACGCAGGAACAGGCGCTGTGGACGGAGATTGTCGGCGAAGAGCGCTCCCTGGCCACGCTTCTGGAGGGCCCCCGGCAGCGGCTGGCAGCGCTGGCCATGGAAGCGCATGAGCTGCTCTGCGGTTACGCCCCGCGTTTTTTGGCTCGATCCGCGCGCGCCACATGGCAGCAGGATGCGGGAGCCTTCAGCGGTTGGCTGGCGGCCTTTGATGAGGCCTGCCGCGCGGACAATCTGCTCATCGCAAGCCGCCTGCCGCTGGAGTTGATTCCGCTGCTTTTGGCCGATGCAACGCCGCGTTCTCCGCTGCTGTTGGCTGGTTTTGATCGGATTCTTCCCGCGCAGCGCAGCTTTTTTGACGCCTGGGGCGAGTGGCGCGAGGCTGCCCAACCTGCGCCGGCCAGTGATGTTCATTTTTACCAGAGCGCCGACGCCCAGGCGGAAGTGACGGCCTGCGCGCAATGGTGCGGCCAGCGCCTTGCCGCCACGCCGGAGGCGCGTCTGCTGGTGGTGGCGCAATCGGCCAGCGCGCGGCGGGGAGAGATGGAGCGCGCCTTTACCCACGCGGTCGGCGCGGCCTTTGAGTTCTCGCTGGGCCTTCCGCTCGGCCAGGTTGCGCTGGCCCGCGCGGCACAACTCACGCTGCGCTGGCTGGATGGCGCTCTGGCCGAGCAGGAGTTGGACTGGCTGCTCTCCACAGGTCTGGCCGCATCGAGCGTGCTGGAGAACGCCGCGCTGCAAAACTATATGCGCACGCTGCGCGGCTACGGTCTGGAGCGTACGCAGTGGAAGTTGCGGGCCTTTCTGGGCGAGCGCGGCGCGGCAGAACTGCTGCCGGCGGCATGGGTGGAGCGCGTCACGGCGGCGCAACAACTGCTGGCCAGCTTCGCTCGGCGTCCGCAGAGCCCGCTGGAGTGGGCGGAGCTGATCCCGCGCCTTCTGGACGAGCTGCATTTTGCCAGTGCAAGGCCGCTCACGAGCGCCGAGTTCCAGGCGCTGCGCCGCTGGCATCAGGCCGTCGAGAACTGCGGTTCGCTGGGCTTTGATGGCCGCCGTCTGAGCTGGAAGGAGTTTCTGGCGCTGCTCAACCACGCGCTGGACGAGACGCTTTACGCGCCTGAATCGCGCAACACGCCGATTCTGATCGCCGGTCCCGCCGAGTCGGCTGGCCTCTCTGCCGATGCCGTCTGGTTCCTGGGAGCCGATGAGGATGCATGGCCAACGAATGGCGCGGCGCATCCGCTGCTGCCCATCGATCTTCAGCGCACGGCAGGAATGCAGCACGCGACTGCGCAGTTGGATTGGGAGCTGGCCGAAGCCGTCTCGCGCCGCCTGCTGGCCTCCGCGCCCGTGGTTTGCTTCAGTTACGCCAAGCAGAACGCCGCCGCCGAGGCGCGTCCGTCGCGGCTGATCGTCCAGTTTGCCGGAGCGCCGCAAGAGCTTCCGCCGGAGTTGAGGGCCCCGGCCAGCGACGCGCCGCTCACCGTTCCCTTTGAGGATTACAGCCGGGTTCCGTTTCCTCCGGGCAAGGTTGCGGGCGGAGCCAGTGTCCTGACCGCGCAGTCGCAGTGTCCCTTTCAAGCCTTTGCCACGGCGCGGCTGGGGGCGAAGAATTGGCAGCCCGCCGAGGCAGGCTTGACTGCTGGACAGCGCGGCAACCTGCTCCATGCGGTGCTTCATTCCATCTGGGCCGGTCCGCCCGACGGCATCCGCAGCCACGCGGAACTTGTCGCCTTGATTAACCAGGAAGGGTGCCCCAGGTCTGGATCTTCAGACCTGGGAAACGACGAATCCCAACCAGATCCATCCAACAGCAGCCGGAACGCCTTGCGAACTTTCGTCGCCGCCCACGTCCAGCGCACGCTGGCGCGTGAGTTGCGCCCGCATCTGCGCGAGCAAATGCCACGCCGCTATCTGGAGCTGGAGGCGCTGCGGCTCACTCGGCTGGTTACCGAGTGGCTGGAGTTTGAAGCGGCGCGGGTTGCGTTCGTAGTCGAGGCCACCGAGGACAAGCGCACAGTCCACATTCATGGGCTGACCATCAACCTGCGCCTGGACCGTCTGGACCGGCTGCAAGACGAAACGCTGCTCGTCGTCGACTACAAATCCGGCAACGTCTCGCCGAGCGCGTGGAATCTGCCCCGCCCGGAGGACGTGCAACTGCCGCTCTACGCTGGTTTTGCGCTGGCGGAAGAAGAGGTTCTGGGCGGTCTGGCCTTTGCCAAAGTGCGCCCCGGAACGCTGGAGTTTGCCGGGCGTGTGGGTGACGCGGCGGCGACGCTCTTCAGCGGACTCAAAGGCTCAAGCCCGCTCATGAAGAATCCCTTCACCGCTGAAGAACTGCTCGGCTGGCGGGATTGCATCCAGCAGCTGGCCAAAGATTTCATCGCTGGACGAGCCGAGGTTGACCCGCTCGATGCGCCCAAGACCTGCGAGCGATGCGGCCTGCAAACCCTCTGCCGCATTCAGGAGAACGCGGAACAGTTTGTTTCTGAAGATGAATCAGAGCGCGAGGAGGGCGGCGATGAATAAACCCTCCGATCAGACTCAGCGCGATCGGGCGCTCGACCCCAGCCGGTCGATCCTGGTGCAGGCGCCGGCCGGCTCCGGCAAGACCACCCTGCTCACCGAGCGCTTTCTCCGCCTGCTTGCCGAGGTGGACGAGCCGGGCCAAGTCGTCGCCATCACCTTCACCAACGCCGCCGCCGCCGAGATGCGCAATCGGATTCTGGATGAGCTGAGAAGCGCCGAGCCAAGCTTCCTTGCCCGCCGCGCGCTGGAACACTCGCAAGCTCTCGGCTGGAAGCTGCTCGATCAGCCCGCCCAGCTTCGCATCTGCACCATCGATTCTTTCTGCCGCGAGTTGGCCGTGCAGCAGCCGCTGCTCTCCGGCCTGGGCGGAGCGCTGGAGATTGCCGAGCAGCCCAGGGAGCTTTATCGCCGCGCCGCCCGCGAGACGCTGCGCAAAATCGATCAGAACGGCTCGGCTCTCAGCGCGGCCATTGAAGACCTGCTGCTGTGGCGCGATAACGGCTGGGCGGAGATGGAAGCCCTGCTCATCGAGATGCTTGCCAACCGCGACCGCTGGATGCACAACTTTGTGCTGGAGCGCGAGCCGGATTGGCCGGCGCTGCGCGAGCGGCTGGAGCGGCCCTTTGCTTGCGCCGTCGCTCAGGCGCTCGATGCGCTCAGCCGCCTGCTCGATCAGGCTCCCGGCGCGCGCGACGAAGCTCTGGCCCTGGCGCGCTTTGCCTGCGCGCTGAGCGGCGGGCTGCTCCATCAGGAACTCGCCGAAGTGGCCGAGCTGCCCTCCGCGCCGTTTGCGGATGGACTGGAATCTGCCCGTGAAATCCATTCTTTGCTCGCAGGGTTTTTGCTAACGAAAAATGGCAGTTGGCGAAGCGATAGAGGACTGAAAACCTCGGATGGTTTTCCATCCACTCCAAGTGGAAAAGCGGGCAAAGCTCAATTTGCCGTAATGATTTCAAAACTTGCTACCGTTCCTGGCCTGGAGGCAGCCCTCGCCGCCGTGCGCGCGCTGCCCCCGGCGCGCTACACCGAGGACGATTGGCGGATTGTGCGCGCCTGCTTCACGCTGTTGCGCCATGCGGCGGGCGAGTTGCAAATTGCCTTTGCCGAGGCCGGACGCGCGGACTTCATCGAGGTGGCCCAGGTGGCCCAGCGCGTGTTGCGCGGCGAGGACGGCCTGCCCACCGACGCCGCGCTCGCTCTCTCGGACGGCATCCGCCACCTGCTCATCGATGAATTTCAGGACACCAGCCGCAAGCAGCATGATCTGCTGCGCAGCCTCGTCGCCGCTTGGCCGGAACGCACCGGCCGCACCTGCTTCGTGGTCGGCGACCCCATGCAGTCGATCTACTCCTTCCGCGACGCCGATGCGGAACTCTTCGAGCGCGTTAAAACCTTTGGCCTGGAGATCCCCCACGAAGAGCCGCAGCGCTTCGGTTTTGCCGAACTCACGGCGAACTTCCGCACCGCGCCCAGCCTGGTTACGCGGCTCAACCAAGCCTTCACGCAGATCTTCGCCGCGGACGACGGCAGCGGCATCCGCTTCTCTGCCGCGCAACCGGCGCGGCAAGAGGCCGCCGATGCCGCTCCAACCTTCGCGCTGCATCTTGACTTTGTCTCGCAGGCCGCGCGCGGCAGCTCCGCCGATACGGATGAGAAAGAAGCCGCCCGCGCCAGGCAAATAGACGAGATCATTGCGCTGATTCGCAGTTGCGCCAGCCGCATGGAAGCCGCAAAAGCCAGCGGTCAAAAATTCCGCATCGCCGTTCTGGGTCGCGCCCGCTCGGCTCTTGCGCCTATCGCCGCGGCCTTGCGCGCGGCTGGAATTCCCTTCCGCGCCGTCGATCTGGAGAACCTTGCCGACCGCCCGGAGGTTCTGGACGCCCTGGCTCTCGCCCGCGCGCTGCTCAATCCGTTGGATCGCGTGGCCTGGCTGGGCCTTCTGCGCGCTCCGTGGTGCGGGCTCTCGCTGCAAGAGCTGCACACTCTGGCCGGCGACGGCGCTGCCGAATTGCTTTCGCGCCCCGTGCCGGAGTTGCTGGCCGAGCGGCTTTCGCTCCTCACTGAAGCCAGCCGCCCCGCCGCGGCCCGCCTCTTGGAAGCCATCGCTACCGCTGCCGCGCTGCGCTCGTTGCAGCCCGCCCTCAAGTTAGGAAGCTGGCTGGAGCAAGTCTGGCTCCAACTGGGCGGCGCGGCTTGCGTGGACGCGGCTTCCCACGCCAACCTCGACCTGCTCTGGGGCTGCCTGGACCGTCTTCCCGGCGGCGAGGAGGATCTGCTCGGTCCCGCTCTCGGCGCGGCGCTCGACCGGCTCACCGCCCTGCCTGACCCTGCGGCATCGAGCGAGTGCGGCGTGCAGTTGATGACCATCCACAAGGCCAAGGGCCTGGAGTTTGAGGTGGTCGTGGTGCCGGAGTTGCAAGCGGCAACTGGGCGCGGCGGCTACAAGATGCTCTCCTGGCTGGAACGCGGTCTGGCCGAGCCGGACGAGAGCGGCGAGATCACCGAGTTCCTCATCGCGCCCTTCCAGCGCAAAGGCGAGCAGCGCGGCTCGGCCAAAGCCTGGGTGGATCAGGTCTATCGCCTGCGCGAATCGCGGGAGACGCGCCGCGTTCTCTACGTGGCCGCCACACGAGCCCGTGAGGAGCTGCACCTGTTTGCGCGGCCTGCTTGCAAAGAACAGAACGGCGAGCTGGCGCTGGCGGAACCCTCGAACAGTTTGCTGGCCACGGCATGGCCGGCGCTGGAGCAGGAGGTCCGTGCGCGCTTTGAAGCCTGGAAGGCTTCCAGGCCAGTTGAAGAGACTCACGAAGATCAGATCGAATCAATTGCCGCCGCGGGCGATCTGCTGGTGATGCCCTCGCCCATCCGGCCCACGTTGCTGCGTCGCCTGCCCGTCAACTATAGATCTCATCAATCTGTCATCCTGAGCGAGCGTAGCGAGTCGAAGGACCTGCGGTTCGCTTTTGCGGAAAATGTAAGAATCCCCAGAACAGCGGGTGCCCCCGGTCTCGATTTTGAGACCGGGGAGAGAAGCCTTTATCCCCGCCACGAAGGCGGTCTGCTCTCTCGCGCACTCGGCACGGCCGTCCACGCGCTGCTGGAGGAGCTGGCCCGCCTGCGCGCCACGTTCGATTGGGAGGCGGCCCGCTTGGCCCTTCTCGGCTTCGAGCCGCGCATCATGGCCCAGGTGCGGGCAGTGGGCGTCGATCCGGCGCAGGCCGCGCGCATCAGCGCCGAGGCGCTTCAGCTTGCGCTCGCGGCGTCGCTCGATCCCACCGGCGCATGGATTCTCTCGCCGCATAAATCCGCCGCCAGCGAGACCGCATGGGCGGGAGTCGTCGGCGGTTCCGTGCGCGCGGTGCGGGTGGACCGCGTCTTTCAGGCCGGTCCCGCGCCCTGTAGCGAAGAGGGAGATTGCTGGTGGATCATTGACTACAAAACAGCCCATGGCGGCGAGCTTGACCTGGCCGCGCTGCGCTCGCTCTTTACGCCGCAGATGGAAGCCTATGCTCAGTTGCTGCGCAATCAGATTGGCAATGAGCCGGACCTTTTTGCCGGACTCTACTATCCGCGCATGAAGTCGCTGGATTGGTGGCAGCTCTGAAGCGCGCCGCCAAGCGGAATCCCGCCGCCCTTCGTCCTTACAATAGGAATATGACCGTCGCCCCTCAAAGCGCCACAGCACGCGTCCACGTCGAACCGGGCTTTGCCTGGGATGCGCAATCCGCTTACTTGTTCGACATTGATGGCACTCTGCTGCGCGACCCGGACCGCATTCACATGAACTCTTTTGTTCCCAGCGTGCGGCGAGTGACGGGGATCGAAGTCTCGCTGGATGGCGTTTTGGTCCACGGCAACACGGATACGGGGATTCTGCGCGAGGCCTGCCGCCATGCGGGAATCTCTGCCGAAGCGCTGGAGCCGCAGTTGGAAGCCATCCAGGCGGCGATGTGCCGCAGTGTGGCCGAGCAGCGGGATCAATTGCGCATTGTGCGGATGCCGGGAGTGCCGGCGGTGCTTGAGCATTTGGCGGGGCGCGGCGCGCTGCTGGGCGTGGCCACCGGCAACCTGGAGGCCATCGGCTGGATCAAGATCGAGAAGGCCGGACTGCGGGAGTGGTTCCGCTTTGGCGGCTTCAGTGATCATTTTTCCGCGCGCGCCGCATTGATCGGCGACGCCGCGCGCAAGGCTCGCGAACTGGCCGGAGCCGAGGCGCGAGTCTGCGTGGTGGGCGACACGCCGCGCGACATTGAGGCGGCGCGGGCGAATGGCCTGGCTGTGATTGCCGTGGCCACCGGCAATTACAGCTATGAAGCGCTGCTCGAACTCCGCCCGGAGGCTTGCGCCACGTCGCTGGCCGATCTGCTGGCGCTTGCGGCGGGTGAGGCATGAGAGCGCTTGCGTTATGCTCGGACGAGAGACCGGCGCGGACCGGGAGGTCCACGCTACAGCCGACCAGGAGGTCGGCGCTACCGTCTAAGTCGGTGCCACGGTTTCATCTTCTGGCGGTCTTGTTTCCAAGGGAATTTTTCCTTATCGCGCTGCTTCTGATTTGTTTGCCGTGCATTCTTCACTCTCAGGCTCCTGCTTCTCCAGCCTCGCCAACGCCCACCGCAGGCTCAACACCCATGCCGGCAACGACGGCTCCCAGCGCAAAGCCGGCCAGCGAAGCGGCGCAACCCAAGCCGGTGCGCAACTCTGATCGCCGCCGCGCGGCCAAGCTCTACATCGCATCCAGCAAGCTTTATGAAAAAGCGGAGTTTGAAGAGGCGCTGCGAGGCTATGAGCAGGCCGCCAAACTGGACCCGGAGAACCGCGACTATCCGCTGGCGGCAAACGTGGCGCGCAGCCATGCGGTGACCGCGCTGATTCAGGCCGCCGCCAAGGCCCGCTCGCGGCTGGACGAGACGGCGGCGCGCGCGGCGCTGGCCCGCGCCCTGGAATTGGACCCGGAGAACAGCCAGCTTCAAGCCCATCTGATTGAATTGGGCGATGACGCGTTGCGCGGCCAGGCAAGGCCGCTCTACGAGGCGCGCGTCGACACGGAGGGCGCAGCGGTGCAACTGGCGCCCGCCACCGGAGTCCACAGCTTTCATCTGCGCAGTGATCAGCGCCAGATGATTCAGCAGGTCTTCAAGGCCTACGGGATTGAGGCTACCGTGGACGAGAGCGTGCGCGCCACCTCCACCCGTTTGGACGTGGACAACGTCTCCTTTGCCCGCGCGGCCGGCATCCTGGGTATGCTCACCCAGAGCTTTTATGTGGCGCTGGACGCCCATCGCGCCCTGGTGGTGCGCGACAACAGGGAGAATCGCACCCAGTACACGCGCGAGGAGTACGAGACCATCTATCTCTCCGGTTTGAGCAAGGAAGATTTGACCGACGTCAGCAATCTGGCCAAGCAGCTCTTCGAGGTGCATATGGAGGCGGTCGAGCCAGGCTCCGAGACCATCACCGTTCGCGCGCCTCATCGCACGCTGGAAGCCTTCAACGCCACGCTGAGCGGCCTGCTGGACGGGCGCAGCCAGGTGATTCTGGACGTGAAGATCATTCAACTGGCGCACAACTCCACGCGCAACACCGGATTGAAGCCGCCACAGAATGTCTCGGCCTTCAATGTCTACACCGAGGAGCAGTCCATCCTGAACGCCAATCAGGCTCTGGTGCAGCAGATTATCTCGTCGGGCCTTGCCTCGGCGGGCGACACGCTGAAGATCATCGGCATTCTGCTCGCCTCCGGGCAGGTCTCCGGCGCATCCATGCTCACCAACGGCGTGGCCATCTTCGGCGGCGGGCTCACCGCATCGGCTTTGGCGCCCGGATCGCTTTCGATGAACTTCAATCTGAACTCATCGGAGTCGCGCGAGCTGGACGAGATTCGCCTGCGCGTGGGCGACGGCGAGGACGCCTCGCTGAAATCAGGCACCAAATACCCCATCCAGACCGCATCGTATTCGAGCCTGGGAACCAGCCTGCCCAGCATCGCCGGACTGACCGGCGCGGGAAACTCCAGCACCCTTGCCTCGCTGGCCGCCTCTTACGGCATCGGATCGGGCGTTTCAAATTTTCCCCAGGTGCAATACGAAGACCTGGGCCTGACCCTCAAGGCCACTCCGCGCGTGCTGCGCGGCGGCGAGGTGGCGCTCAAAATCGATATGAAGATCGACGCCCTGGCCGGCTCATCGATCAACGGCAATCCGATCTTGAGCAACCGCGCCTTCTCCGGCGTGGTCACCATCAAGCAGGGCGAGACGGTGGAAGTGGTCAACGAGGTGGACGAGAACGAGAGTCGCGCCCTAAGCGGCGTGCCCGGATTGAGCGAGATTCCCGGCCTGAACAACCTGGCCGGCAACGACGCGCAAAAGAACTTCGCCACGCTGCTCGTGCTCTTTACGCCTCATGTGGTGCGCGGCGCCCAGGCCGCCGGCCACTCGCCGATGATGCGCATTGAGCGCGGCGAATCGCGGCACTAATAGCATCCTGCAAGTTGCAGCACCAGTCTCCAAACCGCAGCAAGTAGTAGCGCCGGTCTCCAGACCAGAAATCTGCAAGTTGTAGCGCCGATCTCCAGACCAGAAATCTGCAAGTTGTAGCGCCGATCTCCAGACCAGAAATCTGCAAGTTGTAGCGCCGATCTCCAGACCACTGCAAGTTGTAGCGCCGGTCTCCAGACCGGCTGTAGTGCGGACGTCCTCGTCCGCGCCTTTGTCTTTGTGCCAAAGATTGGTTTCCAGCAACCCGAAAAGAAACAAGCGTAGACCGAAAGGTCCACGCGACAGTTGTAGCGCCGGTCTCCAGACCGGCTGTTGCGCGGACGTCCTAGTCCGCGCCTGTGTTCTTGCGCCAAAGATTGGATTCCCGCAACCCGAAGAACCAAGCGTGGACCGGGAGGTCCACGCGACAGCCGACCAGGAGGTCGGCGCTACAGTTTCATGCGCGGCGGATGGGAAACCGCGAACCCCAACCAGCGTTCATCTGACCCCTGATCCCTGATCCCTGTCCCCTGTCCCCTGATCCCTGACCCCTGTCCCCTGATCCCTGACCCCTGTCCCCTGACCACTTTTGAAGTACACTGACCCTATGATGCGCCGCTTGCTTGCTCCCTCATTGCTCGCTCTCCTCGTGCTGGCCGCCTGTCACGGCGGGCAGAAGCCGTCCACGCCGGCCGCCAGTGACTTCAAGAGCTACCATCTGCGCGGCAAGGTCGTCTCCACCGACGCCGCGCAAGGCGAAGTCACGCTCAACCACGAGGCCATTCCCGGCTTCATGGAGGCGATGACCATGCCTTACAAGCTCAAGGATCCCAGCGTGCTTGGCGAGTTGCATCCGGGCGACGTGATTACCGCAGACGTGCTGGTCTCGCCCGATCCAAATGTGGATTACATGGTGGACCACATCGTCGTCGTGGCGCAGGCAAGGCCGGACAACAAGCCGCCTATCTCTTACCACGTCCCCGCGCCCGGTGACCGTGTGCCCGACTTCAAGCTGCGCAACCAGGACGGGCGCCCGATTCATCTCAGCCAGTTTCGCGGCAAGTCGCTGGTGGTCACCTTCATTTACACGCGCTGCCCTTCGCCGGAGTTCTGCCCGCGCATGACGCGCAACTTTGCCGCGCTGGAAAAGCTGCTGGCCGCCAGCCCCGCCCTCTACGCCCGCACGCATCTGCTCAGCATCAGCTTTGATCCCGAGCACGACACGCCGGAGCGGTTGCGCGCTTATGGAGCGGGCTACCAGGGCAGCGATGCAAAAGATGCCTTTGCGCATTGGGAACTGGCCGCCCCGGAGAGTTCCGCGCTGCGCGAAATGGCCCAGTTCTTTGATCTGGGAATGACCAGCGAGGCGGACACCACCATCACCCATACGCTCTCGACGACACTGATTGGAGCAGACGGCAAGGTTCTGCGCTTCTATCCCGGCAATGCGTGGACGCCGGACGAGGTGCTGGCGGATTTGAAGCAGCTAGTTGGCAGCGTCAGTTAAGCTGCCTGCGCGGCCCGCCGCCGAACAATGGTGCTGCGAATCTTCTTACCGGCTTTTTGCTCGGCAAGGCGCAACTCGTAGAGCTTTTGCAGATTGAGCCACATCTCAGCCGAGGTGCCAAGCCACTGACTCAGGCGCAAGGCTGTGTCCGCGGTCAAACTCCGCTGTCCATTCAATAACTGATAAATCCGATTGGCTGGAACGTGCAGCTCCGCAGCCACTTCAGGAACGCCCATGCCCAAAGCGTCAAGTTCGTCCGCCAGAAACTTTCCAGGGTGAATTGGATCGCGCGCCATTATCGTTTCCTCAAGTTTGATCATCGAAGAAATGACGCGCCGCGTCAAGAAGTTGGTTCGCTATTCGCTTCCAATCCGAGGATGGTTTGTTGCTGCTTTTTAGCCACGGCTATCTCGTAGAGGTGGTACTGAAAATAGAAAAATGAAAAGAAAAATGTCATCACTGGAGAAAGCTCCAAGTGAATCGGTTCTCGCTGGTTGTATTGTTCCAGTAACTCATCCCGGAAAATAAAAGCGATGAGAATAACCCAACCAAACTTAGATTGATGAGGGGGCAGACTATCTGAAAAATCAATAATAAAGCAGAGAATCGTCCAAAACAAGCAGTTCGAATCTGGATTGATCTTGCGAACCCAAAAAGATAAATAGAATATCCATGCGTAGAAGACGGCAGTTTCAAGCAGACCGTGTGATTCCTTAGGAACAAGCCAGAAATCTAGAATTGTTGCCATAACAAGGATTGCAAGAAGCACAGTCCAATGCACTCTCGGCGGGGCTGGATACTCTGCGCTGAATTTTGTGTCCGGCTCATACAGAATCGTTAAATCGTACATTGGGTTTGCCTCGAAGAATGCTTTCGCTTAAAAGATAGCACACAGCTTGGCAAACGAATCCAGCTCAATTAATATCTGCCCCTCCGGCGCGGCATCCAGCGCGGCGTGCTCCAGCACCCAGGTATCTTTGTGGAAGAGATGGACCGCGTTCAGCCCTGCGGCCAGCGCCGGGTTGATGTCGCTCTTCGGGCTGTTGCCGATCATCCAATAACTATGCGGCGCGGAACCGTCTCGCGCTGCCTCATGCCGCCGGATAACTTCACGATAAGTCGGCGGATCCTTTTCGGCGACAATCTCCACGGCGGAAAAATAACCCGCCACGCCGGAGCGGCTCAGCTTGTCGGCCTGCTCGGCATGGTTTCCTTTGGTCATCAGGATCAGTCGATGGCGCGCGCTCAGCTCGGCCAGCGTCTCGGCCACGCCGGGCAGCAAGACGATCTCCTGCTCGGCGATGGCGCGGCAAAAGCCCAGAATGCGCTCACGCGCCTC
>Ga0181519_10002259_pt1 | contig 16470 bp, 9 predicted proteins | sample PEATcosm2014_Bin_26_FD_121102 | JGI IMG/M metagenome (GOLD analysis project Ga0181519, IMG submission 121102) | Peatland microbial communities from MTU Mesocosm Facility, Houghton, MI, USA - PEATcosm2014_Bin02_10_metaG | ecosystem: Environmental > Terrestrial > Soil > Wetlands > Peat | place...
GGTCGTTGAAGATCAACTAGAATCGCTTTAAGGCGGTAGGTTCTTCCAACGACACTTAGCCGACTGCGCTGGCGATCCTCGACAACGACTGCTTGTACAGTTTTCGCCAATTGGTGAACTTTCGCCAATTAGCAGTTTCGCCAACTCTTTAAACATCAGTCGGTTAGGACTGGCCCCTGGTTTGCCAGTTGTCCGCCGAGGGAATTGGGGAGCCAAGAAACGAATTACCGGATCCGGCATGGACCGGAATGCCGTCGGCACCTTAACCTGAAGAGTTTTATCCCTCGCAAAGGACTGGATAATGCTGAGAATTCAGCGGTCGGAAAACGGGGAAGTCGTCTTTACCCTGAGCGGCGGAATGGACGAAGAAGCTACCGCCCAGTTGGAACAACTGATTCGCTCTGAAGCGAGTGGAAGCCGTATAGTGTTGGACCTCAAGGACGTGACTCTAGTAGGTCAAGAAGGCATCAGCTTTCTCCAAAGTTGCGGACCCAATATCACGCTGAAGAATTGCGCCGGATACGTCCGCGAGTGGATCACGAGATCTCGCGGCGCAATTTAGCCCTAAAACAGGGTTTGGTGCGTGAACGTCAAGAATGTAGTATCGAAGGAGTAATGCATGGCGGCACAAGCGAGCTGGTTAGGTGAAGCGCCCGCAGTCAACGACAGCATATCTGTTGAGATCAAGGATACGGTGTCGAGGACAATCGGGCTTGATATTGGCGAACGTTCCGGCGACGGCTTACCCCGCATTGTCGGTAACAGCGATGCTCTCCGGCGGGTACTCGGAATGGTGCGGGTCGTGGCGCCGACCATCGCCACGGTGTTAATCAACGGAGAAACGGGCACCGGCAAGGAACTGATTGCGGAAGCCATTCACAAATGCGGCGACCGATCGAACGGGCCGTTTGTGAAGGTGAATTGCGCCGCGATTCCGGCCGGTTTACTGGAAAGCGAGCTATTCGGTCACGAGCGTGGCGCCTTCACCGGAGCGGTCACGCGCGGCATCGGACGGTTCGAGCGAGCACACAGGGGGACCCTGTTCCTGGACGAGATCGGCGACCTTCCGCTGGAGTTGCAGCCGAAGATTCTTCGCGTCTTGCAGGAAAGACAGTTCGAGCGTCTCGGCGGGGCTGCCACGATTCACACCGATGTGCGCGTGATCTGCGCCACACACCGCAATCTCGTTGAAATGGTCGAAGAACGTGAGTTTCGCGCCGACCTCTTCTATCGCCTCAGCGTGTTCCCCATTGAACTGCCGCCGCTGCGCGATCGCCCCGAAGATATTCGTTTGTTAGTCCACCATTTTGCGATGGATTACGCGGCGCGCATGCGGAAACCGATTGTGGCCATTGCAGTTGAATTCATGGCCGCTCTCGCACGTCACTCTTGGCCCGGCAACGTTCGTGAATTGCAAAACTTCATTGAGCGCTCCGTGATTCTTTCGAAAGGCGCTGTGCTGAATGGTTCACTGCCCGAACTGACCTACAAGAACTTATCCGCGCCCGTGACGTTGGAAGAGGCGGAGCGCTCCCACATCCTTCAGACCCTCCAGCAGACAGCGGGAGCGGTCGGCGGTCCGAATGGTGCCGCTGTCCGGTTGGGCCTGCCGCGGACGACTTTGATCGCCAAGATGCAGCGGCTAGGTATCAATCGGGGGCGGCTCTCAGCGTTGCCGGGGCGAGCAACTGCGGTTCCCGGCACCAACTCCTGGGAATGATTCAGCTTAAGAAAGCTCTGAGGCGCAGTATGGCGTGGGAAGAGTTGCACACAGACCGTTTTCACGGAGTGATGTTTCGATTCGAAGCAGTTCGCATCATGCTCACCCAGCGCTCCGAACAGGCAATGCAGTCCAACATGAAGCAGGTCGCGGAAGCCGCCAACGGACAACGGAGAGAACTCCTGGACACTATCAAGGCGGTGCAGGCCGGGCAAAAGCGAATCCCGTCGGAGGTGGCTGGCGACTCGGCCGAGCATACCGGCGGCCGGGCCGCCTCCCCAATGAACAACTCTCGCTCGCGACGAGCGCGCTGGGGTTCGATCCTATTGGCATTTGTGGTTGCGGCGACGGCCTCCGCCCAGACATCCGGGGGAGCGATTCGCGGTACGGTTTCCGATCCCTCTGGCGCCATGGTGCCAGGGGCAGGTATCACTATCGAAGAGATCAGCACGAGCGAAAACTGGAGGCTGGTAAGCAGCAGCGCCGGCCTTTACAATGCGCCTAATCTGCCGGTGGGTAGATATCGAGTGATCGTCAAAGCCCTGGGCTTTTCAACTACGGAGTGCACCGACATAGATGTGCAGGTGGGGTCGGAGCGTGTGGTCAATGTGCAGCTTGCCCTAGGAAAGTCCGAGGAGAAAGTAACGGCCGCTTCGCAAGCCGCAACAGTCGACCTGGCCACTTCGCAGACGGGCGCGGTGAATAGTGGCGAAGTCGTGCGGGAACTTCCACTCAACGGCCGTGACTGGACGACTCTGGCAGCCTTGCAGCCGGAGGTTTCCATCGTTCGGACCGAGAATGCTCCCGCGCTGAGCAACTCGCGCGGAAACCGGGGGCTTGGGACGATGATGGCGATCGCCGGCTCGCGGCCAGAGCAGTCCAGTTACCGGCTCGATGGAGTGAGCGTGAATGACTACGACGGTGGGGGACCCGCCAGCGTTCTTGGCATCAGCCTGGGCGTGGACGCTATTCAAGAGTTCTCCGTGGTCACCGGCAACGCACCGGCCGACTACGGAAAGACTTCCGGGGGTGTCATCGACGCCGTCACTCGTGCGGGAACGAACCAGTTCCATGGTTCGCTGTACGAATTTCTGCGCAACAGCGCTCTGGACGCGCGCAACTTCTTTGATGGCCACTCCGTGCCGCCTTTTAAACGTAACCAGTTCGGCGGATCCCTTGGTGGTCCCATCAAACGCCAGAGAACATTCTTTTTCTTCGACTACGAGGGGATTCGCCAGGGGTTAGGAGTGACTACCGTGGACACAGTGCCCTCGGCGGAGGCACGCATCGGCCACCTGGTTGCGGGACCTGTCACGGTAAGCCCTCTCGTGGCTCCGTTCCTGGCCTTCTTCCCCTCGCCCAATGGACCGGTCAAGGGCGACGCCGGAACGTATACCTTCGCGTCACAGAACAGAACGACGGAAAATTTTGTCACGTCGCGCGTCGATCACCGCTTCTCGGACTACGATGCGATTCACGCGACTTACCTGTTGGACCGTGGCCAGACAACCGGACCGGATGGGTTCGACAGCATCCTTCTGGGGACGTTTTCGCAACGTCAGAGCGCCAGTATTGAGGAAAGCCACATTTTCTCGCCATCAATGGTCAATTTGACCCGAGTCGGGTTCAATCGAAACGTCGCTGAGCAGGTGCAGTCGCTCTCCGCGATCAATCCGCTCGCGGACGATCCTTCTTACGGGTTTCTGCCAGGACGGAATGCGGGACAGATATCGATTGCGGGAGTCACGGCGTATCCTGGTGGTCTCGGCGCCCAGGGTGATTACCTGTTTCACTACACGTCCTACCAGGCCGATGACGATCTGTCGATTACCAGAGGAAGTCATTCCATTAGGGCGGGCGCGGCGTTCGAGCGGATCCAGTCGAACACCTTGGGAGCGGGCGCCAACAACGGAACGGCGAGTTTCGGTTCGCTCGCAGCGTTTCTGACAGATCAGCCCACGTCATTCGTGGCGACCATCCCGGGCACCAGCGTTCCCGAGGGGCTGAGGCAATCCGTAGTTGGTGCCTTTTTGCAAGACGACTGGCGGGTGCTGCACAACCTGACTCTGAATCTTGGGGTGCGGTACGAGATGGCTACCGTGCCGACGGAAGAGCACGACCGGCTGGGGACACTGGTTTTGGGGTCACAGCAGCTCAAGGCCGGGGTGCCTTATTTCCACAATCCAACTTTGCGGAACTTTTCGCCCCGCGTGGGTGCTGCCTGGGACCCGTTCGGGGATGGCAAAACGTCTGTACGGGCGGCCATCGGCCAGTACGATAACTTGCCGCTAACCAGCCAGTTCTCGCTGCTCTCGGTAATTAGCGCGCCGTTCAACCTGCAGGGTTCCAGCACTTCAGTTCCGGTGGGATCCTTCCCTGACGGGCTATATAAGTCCCTGGCCGCGGGTGGGCCGCGGGCGGACTTCATCGAGCAAAATCCGAAGCGGAGTTACGTGCTCCAGTGGAATTTCAGCATCCAGCGCCAACTCACGCCGAACCTGCTGTTTGAAGCTGGCTACTCTGGAACTCATGGGGTGCATTTGCCGCTGGTTGTGGGTGACATCAATACGGTACCGCCCGCTGAACACACGCTGGAAGGATATGTGTGGCCCACGCCGCGAGGCAGCGGGGTCAAGCCCTGGCCCACCTGGGGCACCGTCAACGCCATAATATGGGAGGTTTCGTCGACTTATAACGCTCTCCCGGTGCGGTTACAGAAGCGCCTCAGCCACGGTCTGCTGGTGCAGGGATCGTATACCTGGTCCAAGAGCCTCGACACCGGGTCGAACTCCCTGATGACGGCATATACGAATACCGCTACGAACCTTCCGGTGTTCGATTCACGGCTGCGGAGGGCTGTGTCGGATTTCGATGTACCGCAGAATCTGGCAGTGAGCGGAACGTGGGAATTACCTAGCCCCGGAAGCGTGTGGAAACCGTTTAAGGAGTTTGCGAAAGGTTGGCAACTTGGCACGCAGTTGCAAGTGTCGTCCGGGCTGCCTTTCACGCCGACCGTCGCCAGCGATGCACTGGGTTTGAACAGCAGCGTCGCTTACGATTTCCCGGACCGTCTGGACCTGCCCGGTTGCGGCAATCCAATTAACCCCGGGCGCCCGGCGAGCTATATCAAACTTTCTTGTTTTGCAGCTCCGGCTCCCGCGACTCGCTTGGGCGACGCAGGACGCAACGTCGGGCGAGGTCCAGCCCTGGTAGATTGGGACGCATCGCTGTTCAAGAACATTCGCGTCCCACGAATTTCGGAGAACTGCAACCTCCAGTTCCGGTTCGAAACTTTCAACGCATTGAATCATACCAACTTCGGCCCGCCGACTTCGACGAGCCTCCAGTTGTTCACGCAGGCTCTGGCGCCGATCCCGTCGGCGGGGAACCTAACTTCGACATCGACTGCGTCGCGGCAACTTCAATTTGCACTCAAGGTTCTGTGGTGATGTGGCGTATTCTACAGTCCAAAATCCGTTGCAGAGCCATATAATCGTTTGTACTGTGGAGAGAAGAGCCACCATTGCCGCGGCCGTGCTCCTGGCGTGTTGCCGTTGTGCCACCGCCCTAAACCCGTCTCTCGACATCAATCAATACGCTCACAATGCCTGGACCATCCGCGACGGCTTTTTCAAATCCGTCATCTACTCGATTGCTCAGACACCCGACGGTTATCTCTGGCTCGGCACGGAATTCGGCTTGTTTCGCTTTGACGGCGTTCGGAGCGTCCCCTGGCAACCGCCCGCGGGCGACCGTCTCCCTAGCACCTACGTTCGAAGCGTGCTGGCCGCGCGCGATGGACGTCTTTGGATTGGCACCGCGGAAGGGCTGGCAAGTTGGAAGGATGGCAAGCTGACGCACTACCCGGAACTGGCCGGGCAGAATATCCATGCGCTGGTAGAGGACCGCGAGGGAGTGGTGTGGGCCGGCGGCGGCTTGCCCACCGGGAGACTCTGCGCGATTCGGGCTGGCAGCGCCCAGTGCTACGGAGAGGACGGCAGTCTGGGCCGCGGATTCTTCTTCTTGCACGAGGATAGCGGGGGCAGTCTTTGGGCGGCGGGGCCGATTGGGCTGTTGCGATGGAAGCCGGATCCTCCGAAACTTTATCCGATGCCGGATCAGCCGCTCGAGATCGAAAGCGACAACAGCGCACTCCTGATCTCCATGCGCAGTGGAATCAGACATCTCGTTGACGGAAAGGCCGAGCCGTATCCGCTTCCAGGCCCGGTGGGGAAGTACACGCCTCTCAGGCTGCTCCGGGACCGCAATGGCGGTCTGTGGATTGGGACAACGGACCGGGGACTCTTGCATGTGCATGACGGACGGACGGATGTGTTTGGGCGGTCCGACGGGCTTTCAGCCGATTACGTCCAAAGGCTCTTCGAGGATCGCGAGGGCAATATTTGGGTCGCCACGGTAGATGGCCTCGACCGCTTTCGTGACTTCGCCATCCCAACGATTTCCGTAAAGCAAGGTTTGTCCGACGCTTCCGTTGTGTCCGTGCTGGCGGCCAGGGATGGCAGCATCTGGTTTGGCACTAGGGATGGCTTGAACAGATGGAACGACGGAAAGATTACCATTTACCGCAAACGGAGCAGTGGATTGCCGGATGATAACGTGGATTCTCTCTTTCAGGACGATCGCGGGCGAATTTGGGTTTCCACCCATCGCGGGGTCGCCTACCTCGAGAATGACCGGTTTATCACAGTAGGCGCCGTGCCCGGCGGCATCGTGCATTCCATGGCTGGCGACAGTGGGGGGAATCTCTGGATCGGCGACCAGAAGCGGGGGATTTTTCACTTGATCGGGGGGAGCGTAGTCGATCTAATCCCTTGGGCCAAAATGGGACGGAAGGACTTCGCTTCTGCTCTACTCTCCGATTCCTTGCAGGGCGGCCTATGGCTTGGTTTTTATCAGGGGGGCGTGGCGTATTTTAAGGACGGTCAGGTCCGTGCGTCTTACGCGAGCGCCGATGGGTTGGGCGAGGGGCGTGTCACAGGCCTTGAACTCGATGGGGAAGGTACGCTCTGGGCCGCAACCGCAGGCGGGCTAAGCCGGGTGAAAAACGGTCGCGTTGCCACGCTCACCAGCAAGAACGGACTGCCTTGCGATAGGGTCCACTGGGCGTTAGAGGACGACGCCCACTCGTTCTGGCTGTACACGGCCTGCGGCTTGGTGCGCATTGCCAGGTCCGAGCTAGATGCGTGGGCGGCCGATCCGAAGCGGATCATTCAAAGTACAACATTCGATAGTTCCGACGGCGTCCGCCTTCGTGCCATCGCCACAAGCGAATACACTCCTCGCGTCGCCAAGGCCTCCGATGGAAAATTGTGGTTCTTGCCATTCGACGGCGTCAACGTCATCGCGCCACGTCACATTCCCGTCAACAAGCTTCCGCCGCCGGTCCATATCGAGCAAGTGAAGGCGGACGGCAAGACTTACGATGCATCCCGTGGGTTGCGCCTGCCTCCGCTGGTCCGCGATCTCTCGATAGATTACACGGCGCTGAGCCTCGTAGCGGCGGAGAAGGTCCATTTTCGATACAAGCTGGAGGGTCAGGACCCGGACTGGAAGGAGGTCATCAACAACCGCGAGGTGCAGTATTCGAATCTCGCCCCACGCAACTACTGCTTCCGCGTCAAGGCCTGCAATAACAGCGGCGTGTGGAACGAGGCCGGTGCATCTTTCGATTTCTCCATCGACCCGGCATACTATCAGACCGACTGGTTCAAGGCGTCGTGCGTGGCCGCTTTTTTGGGATTGCTCTGGGCGCTGTACCGGTACCGCCTCCATAAGATCGCGCGGGAATTCAACGCGCGCCTGGAGGAGCGTGTTAGCGAGCGCACGCGCATCGCCCGCGAACTGCACGACACGCTGCTGCAGAGTTTTCAGGGGTTGATGCTGCGCTTTCAAGTGGCTTATGAGGAACTCCCGGCCCGTCCGGCGGAAGCCAGGAAGACACTGGAGAACGCTCTCGATCATGCCGCGCAGGCAATCACGGAAGGCCGGGACGCGGTACAGGGGTTGCGTTCCTCCACGGTCGAAACCAACGACCTTGCCCGGGCGATCGGGTCTTTAGGAGAAGAACTGGCGGGGGGAGAAGAACTGGCGGGCGATGAAAGCAATTCGAATCGCGTGGAATCATTTGTGGAGGTGGAAGGCACACCCCGGGACGTCCATCCGATCCTGCGGGATGAAATCTACCGGATCGCAGGGGAGGCTTTGCGCAACGCGTTCCGTCATGCACAGGCGCGGCGGATCGAGGTGACCATCTGGTATGGCGAGCGCCAGTTGCGGCTGCGCGTTCGTGACGATGGAAAGGGTATCGCCCCGGAGGTGCTGGACGAACAAGGGCGCGCCGGACACTGGGGCCTGGCTGGCATGCGCGAGCGCGCCGAACTCATCGGCGGCCAACTGGAAATCTGGAGTCAGCAGGAATCCGGCACACAGGTTGAACTGAGTATTCCTGCGTCCCTTGCCTACGGAAAGTCTCCTGCCCGCGGTTTCCGGTTGTTTGCAAGAAAGGCACGGACGAACTCATGATTCGGGTTCTTGGCAGTCCGAGTCTTCACTTGGTCACTCGCTGCGAAGGCTATCGATCTGAAATAAAGCTATCGGTCTGAAATAAGGCTATCGGTCTGAAATGTCGAAGGGCGGGCAGATTCTCAGAACAGAAGCTTCAGGGCCAGTTGCGCCGAGCGCGGTCCGCCGATTTGATACAGCGGATTGAGGCCGCCATTCTGGCCGCCGCTTCCCAGCGACGCTCCCAGCATCTGCGTCGATTGGCCGAAGAGAGGAGAACTCATGTAGTTGGTGGGAGGGCCGAAGTTGGGGTGGTTGAGGACGTTGAAAAGATCCGCTCGCGCCTGAAGAGAAAGCCGCTCCCGGAGTTGGAACTGCCTGCGCAGCGTCAAGTCGACCTGCGTGGCGCCGAATCCGCGCAGGGCATTGCGTCCCAGATCTCCTTGCACCGCCGTGCTGGGTATCGGGAATGCGGCTGGACTGATTTCCCTTCCGCCGGCTACGTCCGGATTAGCGATCCAGAGGGGTACTCCGGAAGCCAGATTCGGACGTGGTCCGCCGGTAGCTCCGGTCGCAAGTTGACCGAGAGGGGAGGCGCTCAGTCCGGTGACCACATTCACCGGGGGCGCGCTGCGAGCGTAAACGATCGAATCCGTCGACCAGTTCCCAAATATCGTCTTCCCTATTCCACTGCCCGGAGCGGGAATGCTATAGGAGACTGCGCCCGAGAACGTGTGCCGGATGTCATAGTCGGACGAAGCACGCTCCTGAGACAAAGGCGCGTAGTTCGCCGGCAAATTTATGGGATAGGCGTCGGAGGAAGCATCGTCGATGGCATGCGCCCAGGAATAAGAGAACAGGGTCTGGAGACCGTGCGCCAGCCGATGGCGGAACTGAGCTTGCAACGCCTCATAGCTGGAGTCCGAGCCATTCCACAGCACATTCAACATGCCGCTGAAATTGGGATTCGCGGCGTTATAAAGGTCCCGCCGCATCAGCTTTCGGCCCGCCGCGCCGAGGTAGGTCACAGTGAGGACATCAGCCTTTCCGAAAGCTCTTTCCAGCGCCACATTCCACTCATAGGTTCTGGGTAAGACGTGATTCGGGTCTACAACCGCCATGAGTCCTGCTGGAGGGGCCGTCGTAAAAGGGGGCGGCGCTGCCTGGCTAGCACTGAGCGGAAATGAGGTTTTTGGAATAGTCTTCGTCTGAACGTACGGGAATGCGGTTTCCCCATTCGCCACACTAGAATATCCGAGGTCGTAGAAGATGCCGGCGCCACCCCTCAGGACCAGACTCGGGAGCGGCTGCCAGGCTACGCCGAGGCGCGGGGCGAAATCATCGTTCTGCGGAAGCCACAGAGGTGTGCCCGGCGGAGCCAGCGTCATGGTTGCGAGGTTATTCACTTGCGTGACCGTGAACGGAAGAGTGCCATTAGGCGATGAGGGCGCGGCATTGTACTCCCATCGCAATCCGTACGTGATCGTCAGTGTGCGGGTGGCTTTCCAGTTGTCTTGGGCGAATAGGCTCCAGTTAGAGAAGACCAGTTGTACATCCGCAGTCCTGGACAGGACTTGAGCGTTAGGCACTATATTGACCAGAACATTCGACAGAGAATTGAAAGCATATTGCAGTTGGTAGGGTACGGGTCCGGCCTCCGAATTGAGACGTCGATAATCAAGCCCGAACTTGAGCTGGTGCGCGCCAATGACGTAGGAAACGTTGTCCGTCAAGTTGATTTGTCGCTCTAAGTTGTCTCCCGCCTTGCCGGCAGAGAATACAAGTCCAGAGCCGGCGTTAAAGAAAAATGCGGAATTCTGCGGGGAAGCAAATGGCGGAAATAGCTCCGAGCCGGCTGGAGGTTGTGCGCCCCCGAAATTGTCTAACGTTCGGAAGTTGTTCGCCCGGCTTCGGCTGTAGTTGAAGCGGAGCTCGTTGGTCAATCGGGAGGCGATCGCCTGGTTGCTCCCCGAAGTCAGGCTTTGGGTTCGGTACTGCAAAGCCGAAATAGTGTTGTACGCGTAAGATCCGGCCCGCAGATCGAGGCTCGACGGAGCGTCGCTGTACCTCGCGAAAATTGTCACTCTTTGCAACGGCAGATAGTCGATCCGGAGGCCGGAAGAATTTAGCGTGGACGGATCGGAGTAGCTGGCCGAAAATGCTGCCGTTCCCCCGCCGAGGTCCCGACCGTTCGGTAATGGGAAGGCGTTGAGCAGCGGCTGGACGGCTGCGGGCGCATTCCGGCGCGAGACCAGGGACGGCACAAAGGTATCCGCAACCTGAGGCTGGCGCACTCTCAGCGCCTCGTATGAACCGAAAAAGAATAGCTTGTCCTTCCTGATCGGCCCGCCCAGCACGCCGCCGAAATCGTTCTGCCGCAGTTCGGGCCTCGCCAGACCGTTGACATTGGCGAACCAATCGTTAGCATCCAGCTTGTCGTTGCGGAAGTAGTCGAATGCAGCACCATGAAAGGCGTTCGTGCCGGACTTGGTGACCACCGATATTTGAGCGCCCGGAGTACGCCCATACTCCGGCGCAAAAGTCGAAGTCTGAATTCGGAACTCTTCGAGCGCATCCAGCGACACCAGGTTGCTGGTCCCACCAAACGCGCTGGTGGCGGGGAGCTGGCCGGCTCCGCCCTGGCCCAATAAGGAGCCGCTTCCAGCATTTCCCAGATTGGCGCTCACTCCGTCCACCAGGAAGTAATTGGCATCCGGCCGTTGGCCATTCACACTGAACTGGCCTCCCTCATACTGATTTGCCGATGACAGCACCACTCCCGGTGTTAGATCGATGAGGGAACTGAAACTCCGCCCGTTCAACGGCAGGTTTTCCACAAACTGATTAGCGATCAAAGTACTCACCGATGCATCGGAGGCGTTGAGCAGCGGCGCGCTTCCTTGCACCGCGATGGTTTCTGTGTTGCTGCCGACGGTCAACGCGAAATCGAGCCGTGCCCGTTGGTCGACTTCGACCACGACACCATTCTGGTGAAGGGTTTTGAAGCCGTTCGCTTCTATCGCGATGTTGTAAGGGCCCGGCAACAGTGCTGGGACGCTATACTCGCCTTGCTGGTTGGTGGAGACAGTGCGGGTTGCCGCGGTGTCCGCGCTCTGCACAACCACTCGTGCGCCGGCAACCGCGAGGCCGGAGGGATCGGTGATGAGGCCGGAGAGTTCGGCGTTCTGCGCGAGCAGAGGCGCTGCGGCCAGCAGAGCCGTAATAACGAACGCAAGCCGATGGGTTGGCCCCATGCCTCGGCGTATGCCCAACGCCAAACCAAGGACTGCCGATGCATCCATGATTTTCTCCACCTCATGGAGATTTGCCGATTCACCGACCTGCCGATTGATCCCGTCAGTTATCGCATTTGAGATTCCATTTCCATAGGACTCCACGGAGGGTTCACATTTATTCATCTTAAAGGACCTATCTGGGCCATGAGCGAGATTCTCATCCACCGAGATGACGGCCGGACGTCTCGGCTGTCGTACGAGCGACACTTAGTCACCCTGATGTATACAACCCTCCCATTCTCCGTCGCGCGCGTGAGCAAGGATTTTCGATAATAGGCGTATTTTACGCTCAAAAACCGCCCCAAACCTATATAATTGTGCGCATGGAGCGACGGGTTGCCAGCGGCATACATGCTAGAGCCTGCGCCACTCTCATCCTTCTGGCGTGCTGCCCTTGCGCGTCCGCCTTAAACCCATCTCTCGACATCGATCAATACGCGCACAACGCTTGGACGGTCCGCGGCGGCTTTTTCAAAGGCTCCATCGCCGCCATCGCTCAGACGCCCAACGGTTATCTGTGGCTCGGCACGGAATCCGGCTTGGTCCACTTCGACGGCGTTCGAACGGTCCCTTGGCGGCCGCCCGCAGGTGAGCATCTCCCTGACGGATCTATCCGAAGCCTGCTCGCCACCCGCGATGGGCGCCTTTGGATCGGCACCACCAAAGGGCTTGCAAGTTGGAAAGACGGCAAGCTGACGCACTACCCTGAGGTTGCCGGACAAGTTCGTCCGCTTCTTGAGGATCGGGAAGGGACGGTGTGGTTTGGCGGCTCTGTGGCGTCCACCGGCAGGCTCTGTGCGATTGCGAGCAGCGGCATACATTGCGATGGAGCGGACGGCAGTTTCGGCCGCGAAGTGCTCTCTCTGTACGAGGACAGCCGCGGCTATCTATGGGCTGGAACGTTTAGCGGGCTGTGGAGATGGAAGCCCGGTCCTCCGAAACTCTATCCGATGGACCCGATAAGCGCGATGGAAGGCGCCGGCGATGCTCTTTTGCTTTCCACGCGCGGCGGAATCAAACAACTGGTGGACGGGAAAGCCGAGGCGTACCCGCTTCCTGGCATCCAGCGGCTGGTCCGACCGATTCGGTTGTTCCGGGATCGCGATAGCGGATTGTGGATCGGAACGATCGATCAGGGGCTGTTGCATGTACACCAGGGAAGGACCGACCAGTTTGCGCGGCCTGACGGTCTTTCCGGCGATTTCGTTCAAAGCCTCTTTGAGGATCGTGAAGGCAATCTTTGGGTTGTCACCGGCGGTGGCCTCGACCGCTTTCGCGACTTCGCCATCCCCACCATTTCCTTGAATCAAGGCTTGTCCAACGCCACCGTTTCGTCCATTCTGGCGGCCAGGGACGGCAGCGTTTGGGTTGGCACGAACGATGGCTTTAACAGATGGAAAGACGGCCAAATCACGATTTATCGTAAGGGAACTAGTGGACTGCCGGATGATTCCGTGGAGGCCGCTTTTGAGGATTATCGCGGGCGCATTTGGGTTGCCACGCGTCGCGGTGTTGGCTACTTCGAGAATGGCCGGTTTGCCGCTGTAAGCGTACCCGCCGGACAGATACGTTCCATCGACGGCGACCGGCTGGGGAATCTATGGCTCAACAAGGACCAGGAACTATTGCATCTTCTTGGGGAGACCGTGGTCGAACGGATCCCGTGGTCCCGACTAGGGCGTGAAGATCCTCGGGCTCTGCTCCCCGACCCGATACAGGGGGGGCTATGGATTGGTTTTTTTCAGGGTGGCCTGGCGTATTTCAAAGGCGGTCAGGTCCGCGCATCGTATGCAGGCGCCGAGGGATTGGGCGAGGGACGTGTCAGCGGTCTTCAACTCGATCGGGACGGTGCGCTCTTGGCCGCAACCGACGGCGGGCTGAGCCGGGTGAAAAACGGTCAAGTCGCCACACTTACCAGTAAGAACGGATTGCCGTGCGATACGGTTCGCGCAGTGCTGGAAGACGACGATCGTTCATTCTGGCTTTACATGGCCTGCGGGCTGGTGCGCATTGCCCGGCCCGAGCTGGAGGCCTGGTCGACGGATTCAAAGCGCACGATCCAGACCACGGTTTTCGACAGCTCCGACGGACTGACGAGCCATGCGCTCCCTATCCGTAACTTCAACCCGCGTTTCGCCCAGTCCGCGGATGGAAAATTGTGGTTCGCGAATTCCGACGGCGTCAGCGTCATCGATCCGCATAACCTTCACTTCAACAAACTTCCGCCGCCGGTGAACATCGAGCAGATCATCGCCGACCGCAAGACCCACGAAGCCTCTTTGAACTTGCACCTACCGCCGCTGGTGCGCGATGTGGAAATCGACTATACCGCTCTCAGCCTGGTGGCGCCGGAGAAGATCCGTTTTCGCGTCAAGCTGGAAGGTCGCGATCCCGACTGGAAGGACGTGGGCAATGAACGAAAGGCGTCTTATAACGATCTTCCTCCCCGCAACTACCGCTTCCGCGTGAAGGCCTGCAATAACAGCGGCGTCTGGAACGAGGCCGGCGCATCCTTCGATTTCTCCATCGACCCGGCGTACTATCAGACTGCCTGGTTCAAGGCATCGTGCGTGGCCGCTTTTCTGGGATTGCTCTGGGCGCTGTACCGGTACCGCCTCCACCAGATTGCGCAGCAATTCAATACGCGCCTGGACGAACGTGTCAACGAGCGCACGCGCATCGCCCGCGATTTGCATGACACGCTGCTGCAGAGTTTTCAGGGGTTGATGCTGCGGTTTCAAGTGGCTCATGACGAAATCCCGCCCCACGCGGGGGAAGCCCGGAAGACACTAGAGGCCGCTCTCGATCATGCCGCGCAGGCAATCACGGAAGGCCGGGACGCCGTGCAGGGGTTGCGTTCCTCCTCCGTCGAAACCAACGACTTGGCGCGGGCGATCGGGTCTTTAGGAGAAGAACTGGCGGGGGGACAAGAACGGGCGGGCGGAGAAGAACTGGCGGGCGAAGAAAGCAATTCGAATCGCGTGGAATCGTTTGTGGAAGTGGAAGGCACGCCCCGGGACATCCATCCGATCCTGCGGGATGAAATCTACCGGATCGCAGGGGAGGCGCTGCGCAACGCGTTCCGTCATGCACAGGCGCGACGGATCGAGGTGACCATCTGGTATGGCGAGCGCCAGTTCCGGCTGCGCGTCCGTGACGATGGAAAGGGTATCGCCCCAGAGGTGCTTGACGAACAAGGGCGCGCCGGACACTGGGGCCTGGCTGGCATGCGCGAGCGCGCCCAACTCATCGGCGGCGAACTGGAAATCTGGAGTCAGCAGGAATCCGGCACTCAGGTTGAACTGAATATTCCTGCCTCCATTACCTACGGGAAGTCTCCCGCCCGCGGTTTCCGGTTGTTTGCAAAGAAGGCACGGACGAACTCATGATTCGAATCCTGGCAGTGGACGATCACCCCGTGTTCCGCGGAGGGATCGTGGCGCTTGTCGGTCATCAATCGGACATGAGTATAGTCGGCGAAGCGTCCAATGGGCATGAAGCGATCCAGCAGTTCCGCGCGCTGCGTCCGGACGTGACCCTGATGGACTTGCAGATGCCGGAGATGAACGGGTTGGACGCGATGATCGCGATTCTCGGGGAATTCGGCGATGCTCGAATTATCGTCCTGACCACCTATACCGGTGACGTCCAGGTTCTGCGCGCTCTCAAGGCGGGAGCTAGAGCTTATCTGCTTAAGAATCTATTGTATAAGGAGCTCGTCGAAACCATTCGCGCGGTCCACGCCGGCAAGAAGACTCTCTCTCCGGAAATCTCCTATCAAGTTGCCGAACATGCCACCGACGATGCTTTGAACGCGGGGGAAATCGATGTTCTTCGCCTGATTGCCGGCGGGAATGCCAATAAGGAGATTGCCGCCCAGCTCTCGGTCCCGGAAGAAACCGTGAAGGGCCGCGTCAGAAGCATCCTAGCCAAACTGGACGCTAAGGACCGGACCCACGCCGCGATGATCGGGCTGAAGCGCGGAATCATTGAATTCTGATTCCTAGAACCTAGAAAGAGTGCCTCAGAATTCCCTTATTGAGCTTTTCACTGCACCGGGAACCGCGTAAATTCAAGTTGAGTGCGCCCTTTTCGACGGTTTTTTTCAACATTCCCACGCGGTTGGCCCGGCACAGGCCTTATGCTGATGCGGCTGGTTGCCGGCTTTACATTGGTCGATCAAGGGATCACCGGATTGCAGGGAGAACCACCGCTCGGAAACCTGATCGTATCCGTGCTCGCAACCGCTGCAGGAATACTCTTGCTTGCAGGTTTATGGACGCCCATCGCGGGGGCGCTTGCGGCGGGGGTTGAGTTATGGTGCGCGTTCTCGCAGCGTTTCTCGCAGCCTGGGGATCCGTTGACTCATATCCTGTTGGCAACCCTGGGAACTGCCGTGGCACTGCTCGGGCCTGGTGCCTGGTCGGTCGACGCGCGCCTTTTCGGATGGAAGCGTATCAACATTCCAAACCGGAAGAGCTAGCCACCATACCCGTAGGAGACTTTTCATTGCCTCAAAAGGCGCTCCGGGGAGTCACCATATAGTGGACAGGTAATCTCTTTGCAGGGTTGGCCGCAAGCGAGACTGGCTCCACAATTAGCTACAAGATCAAAAGGTCCAGGGCGTAACTGACGAAAGGAGTTAACAAATGGCGGCACAAGCAACGTGGGTAGGTGACCTGCCCAAGACTCTTGAAATCGAGAATGCGGCTTCGATAGTCGGGACTGACGGTGACGAACTCGCCGATGGGATATTTCCGGGCATTATCGGCAAGAGCCCTGCTCTACGGGACCTACTGGACATGGTGCGGATTGTGGCTCCGACTGATGCCACGGTGTTGCTCAACGGCGAAACCGGGACTGGCAAGGAACTGATTGCCGAAGCCATTCACAAGTCCAGCGACCGTGCGAACGGCCCGTTTGTGAAGGTGA
>Ga0181519_10002262_pt1 | contig 16459 bp, 16 predicted proteins | sample PEATcosm2014_Bin_26_FD_121102 | JGI IMG/M metagenome (GOLD analysis project Ga0181519, IMG submission 121102) | Peatland microbial communities from MTU Mesocosm Facility, Houghton, MI, USA - PEATcosm2014_Bin02_10_metaG | ecosystem: Environmental > Terrestrial > Soil > Wetlands > Peat | place...
AAGCAGACCTATGAAGCGCTCTGTCCGGTGTTCGACTCGCTCGTCGCGGTGCGCTCGTGATCCCGGCGCGCGACGAGCCGTCGATCCCGGTCTCGGACCTGAAGGTCGTCCGGCGCGACCGGGTCACCCTCACCCAGTCGTGTGCCGAGGCTCTCGAGGAGGCGATCGGGGCCGGCGTGTACAGGCCAGGGAGCCGGCTCCCTTCCGAGGCGGAGCTCGCCGAGCAATTGTCGGTCTCCCGCCCCACCTTGCGCGAGTCCCTGCGGCTGCTCGAGGAGCGGGGCATGATCCGCCGTCGCCACGGACGCGGCACCTTCGTCCGCGAGCGCCCCATTCAAAAAGAGCTCAACCGCAACTTCGGCATCACGAGCATGATTCTCGCCGCGGGCTACAAGCCTGGGGCCAGGAACGGCGCCACGGCCAACATCAAGGCGGACAAGGAGCTCGCGGAACGGCTGGGACTCAAGCTCGGAGACCCCGTCTGGCAGATAGAGCGCGTCCGGCTCGCCGACGAACGACCGGTCGTGTTCTCCATCGACTCGATTCCCGCCCAGCTCATCGCCCGGGAGGACCTCGACCAGATCCTCTCCGACGCCGACCAGTCGTTGTACTCGCTGCTGCACCGGGTGCGGGGCGTAGTCGTCTCCCGCGGCGAGGCGGAGCTGGTGCCCTGCAAGGCGACCACGGAGCTGCGCGGCCTGTTGGACGTGAAGCCGGGCACGCCTCTTTTGTGCATGAGGCAGGTCGACTTCGACCAGCACGGGAGGGCCGTCGTGTACTCGGTCGAGTACCACGTGGCTGACTGGGTCCGCTTCAGCGTCGAGCGGCTCGGGCCGGGGATCGCGACGACCGACATGTAGCAAACCACCAGTCCCGACGACAGGCAGTCCAAACGACAGGCAGTCCAAACGACAGGCAGTCCCGACAACAAGCAGTCCCGACAACAAGGCTGCGGCGCATCGAGGCGCCGCCCGAACCACCGCAGCGGTTCAGCTTTTCCAGCAATCAGCAGTTTGTTCGTGTTCTGAGTCCGAGGTGAGGAGAAACAGGAGGTCAGACAGAGATGGCTACCACTGAGTCGGTCCCGCCCCAGCCGGCAACCGGACCCCCGGGCGAGAGCGACGGTTCCGTAGACGTATCGAAACGCGACGACATCCAAAAGCTCGAGCCGCACGCCCTCGGGCTCATGGGGGTGCTGTTCATCGCCCTGGCGGGGGCGGCCCCGATGTCGGCCATGCTGGGCAATGTCCCCATCGCCGTCGGCTACGGCAACGGCACTTCCGCCCCGGGCGGCTTCATCCTCGCGGCCGTGGTCCTGTTCCTCTTCTCGATCGGCTATGTCGCCATGGCCCGGCAGTTCACGACGGCGGGAGGTTTCTACGGCTTCATCAGCCACGGCCTCGGACGTCCCTTGGCGATGGCGGCCGGCTGGTCGGGAATGGCGGCGTACTCGGTCTTCGAGGCGGGGGAGTGGGGCATCTTCGCCTTCTACACCCGCAGCACCATCGGCCAATTCCTCCACGTCAATCTGCCCTGGCCGGTGTACGCCTTCGGCGGGCTAGCGATAGTCGGGTTCCTCACCTACTTCGACGTCAAGCTGAGCGCAAAGATCCTCGGCGTGGCGTTGGTGTGCGAGGCGATCCTGCTTCTCGTCATGGACCTGTTCATCCTCGGCAAGGGCGGCGCGCACGGGATCAGCTACGCGCCACTGAACCCGTTTGCGGCCCTGAGCGGCGCCAACATCAAGGTGGCGGCTCCGGGAGTCGGCATCTTCTTCGCCCTCTGGTCCTGGGTCGGCTTCGAGTGCACGGCCAACTACGCCGAGGAGGCCCGCAACCCCCGCAAGATGGTCCCGCGGGCGACCTACATCGCCGTCATCAGCCTGGGCATCCTGTTCACCCTGACCGCGTGGTCGGTCGTGCTCGGGCACGGCCTGAAGAACGCCGCCAGCGACGCCGCCTCCAACGCCGGGACGTTCTTCTTCGGCGTCACGGGCCATTTCGTCAGCCCGTTCGCCAAGGACGTCATGGAGTGGCTCATCATCACGAGCACCTTCGCCTGCGCCATGGCCTTCCACGCCGCCGCCACCCGCTACTTCTACGCCATGGGGCGTGAGGGAATCCTCAACCGCAGGCTCGGCTACACGCACAAGCGTTGGCAGAGCCCTTATGGAGGAAGCTTCTTCCAGTCCGGCGTGGCGGCCGTCCTCGTGCTGCTGTTCATCCTCATGTGGTACGTCAGCAAGTCGACGCAGAACTTCTCCAACTTCCAGAACGCCCCGTACGCGGAGCTCTACGGCTGGCTCTCGATTCTCGGGACCTTCTGGGTGCTCGTGATGATGACCCTGAGCGGTCTCGCGACCATCCGCTACTTCGGCCAGGAAGGGCACCGGGAAATGGAGCACTGGGGCAAGTGGCTGGTCGCGCCCGCGTTGGCATCGCTCGGGATGGCCTATGCGCTCTACCTTCTGTGGGCCAACATCGCCACCCTCGGGGGTGGCCACATCAACATAGTGATCGCCCTTCCCTGGATCGCTTCCGCCTGGTTCCTCATCGGCCTCGGGATCTCCTACGTGATCAAGCGACGGAGCCCCGAGAAGTACAAGGTTCTGGGACGCATGCTCAACAAGGGCCTGTAGAAGAGGCCTCGGCGAGGAGCGGGCGTGCCAACGGGCGCCTCGCTCCTCCGCTTCGGCCAAGTCGGCCTCGTGCAGACATCAGACGACTGACATTAAGCTGGCAGCGGCCCGGAAACCGCACCTCGGACAGGACGCTCGGCGGAGCAGTCCGGGGCAGCCCGGGCAAACGAAGGAGCCAAGTTGGGCTACATCATCGGGATCGATGTCGGATCACAGAGCGTGAAGGGCATCCTGCTCTCTCCCGAGGCGGAGATCCTCGGTGTGGCAAGTGCCGCCTGCAACATGACGAATCTCGCCCCGGGCTGGGCTGACCAGGCTCCTTCGGCGTGGGAGCACGGCATCGAGCAGGTTGTCCGCCACCTGATGTCGTCCGTCGGCCTGCATCCCGCCGCGGTGACGCACCTCGGACTCGCATGCCAGGTCGACGGGGTCGTACCCGTCGACCTGCTGGGCAGGCCCCTGCGCGAGGGCATCATCTGGCTCGATCGCCGGGCCTCGGCCCAGGCCCAGACCTTGGCAGACAAGGTGGGCGTCGACTGGATGTTCTCGACGACCGGCCTCAACGCGGACGCCTCCCACATCGCCCCGAAGATCATGTGGCTGCGCGACGAGGAGCCGGAGATCTACAGGGCGACCTCGATAATGGCCCCGGTCGGCGGGTACCTCCTCGGCTGGCTGACCGGGGTGATCGCCCAGGATCACGCCAACGCCTCCTCCACCCTCCTCTACGACGTGCGGACGCGGGCATGGTCCGAGCCGATGCTCGCCGCCTCGGGCATCGAGGCGGACCAGCTGGCCGGCATCCGCCCGTCGCACGAGGTCGCCGGTCCCATGCGCGCCGATGCGGCGGACCGACTCGGCCTCACCACCCGTTGCGAGGTGGTCGTGGGCACGGGCGACGAGCATGCTGCCTCGCTCGGGGCGGGCGCGGCGTCGCCGGGCACCGTCACCGACGTCACCGGGACCGCCGAGCCGGTCACGGCGGTCGCGGCCGGGCTCATATTCGACCCGCAGAGGCTGGTCGAGACGCACGCCCACGCCGTGGACGGGTCCTATCTGATCGAGAACCCCGGCTTCGTCTCGGGCGGGAGCACCTTGTGGCTCTCCTGCACGGTTCTCGGGACCCCGCAGGGCGAGCTGTTCGACGAGGCAGCTCGGGTCCCGGCGGGTTCCGAGGGAGTCCTGTTCCTGCCGACGCTGTGCGGCGCCACAGCCCCGCGCTGGAACGATCGGGTGCGCGGCGCGTTCGCGGGGCTCTCCCTCAACCACGATCGGAGCCACCTCGCGCGCGCCGTCCTCGAGGGATGCGCCTTTGCTCTGCGCGACATCGTGGACCGCCTCGACGAGATGGGCCTCGCCGGTCCGGAGATCCGAGTCGTCGGTGGTGGCGCACGGAGCGCCCTGTGGATGCAGATAAAGGCGGACGTGACCGCCAGGCCTGTGCGGGCGGTTCTCACCAAGGAGCCGACCGCCCTCGGCGCGGCGATGCTCGCCGGCCTCGGTTCCGGCTTGTTCGAGGACGCCGAGAACGCCGTGGCAAAGGTGGTGGAGCTCGCCGCGGAGCCGATCCTGCCCGACCCCGACGCCGTGGCCGTGTACGAGGACGCCTACCGGCGTTATCTGGCGCTCTTCGACGCTGTGGAGGTGGCCCTCCCGTGACCGGAACCTTCGACCTGACGGCGCTCGTGCACCGGCTCGAGGCTGCGCCCGAGGCAGCGGCTCTCCGGCCGATCGGCCTCGAGGAAGTCTTTCTCGGGTCCGGTGCCCTCGAGAGCTTGCCGGATGCCGTCGCCGGCCTCGTCGCCGGGCGGGGATCGTCCGGTCCTGTCGCCGTCCTCTCCGACATGACGCCGAAGCGCTACCGGTCAGGCGACCTGCTGGAATACGTCACAAAGTCGGTGGCCTCCATCGCCGGGGTGCGGGGCGTCTTCGTCGGCTCACCGGAACACGACGCCCATGCCGACGAGGTCACCTTGGCCACAGCGACCCGCGAGTGCGAGGGCGCGAGCTGCCTCGTCGCGGTCGGCTCGGGCACGGTGGCCGACATCGGCAAGGTGATCGCGGCGGCGCTCGGACTTGCCTACGTGATCGTGCAGACCGCGGACAGCGTCAACGGCTTTGCCGACGACCGCTCGGTGCTCTTGGTGAACGGCGTGAAAAGGACCGTGCCGAGCACGTGGGCCGACGTCCTCGTCGCCGACGTCGACGTGCTCGTCGACGCCCCCGTTGCCATGAACGCCTCCGGGTTCGCCGACCTGATCGCCATGTTCACGGCTCCGGCCGACTGGTACCTGGCCAACCTCTTGGGCATGGACGATTCCTATTCGCCGACGGTCGTCGCCTTGGCCCGCGAGCAGGGACCGGCCTTGTTGGAGGCCGCCCGCCTCGTCCCGAAGGCGGACCGCGAGGCGCTCGGTGAGATCGCGACCACCTTGACCTTGAGCGGCATCTCCATGGGGATCGCCGGCACGACCGCGCCGTGCTCGGGCATGGAGCACGCGGTCAGTCATCTGCTCGAGATGGCCGCGGTGAAAGCTGATGGCGGGGCGGCTCTGCACGGCGCCCAGGTCGGCGTGAGCAGCATCGTCGCCGCTCTCTTGTGGGACAGGGTTCTCGACGAGCTCTCCGACGGAGCGCTGTCCCGGGTGAGGGTGCCGGACGCGGCCGAATCGGAGCGCGCGGTGAGGGCCGCCTTCCTCGGGGTCGATCCGAGCGGGGAGATGGCCGAGGAGTGCTGGCGTGACTACGCGCGCAAGCTGACCCGTTGGGCCCGCGCGGGCGAGCGCCTCGAGCTGGCGGGTGAGCAGTGGCCGTCCCATGCCCGGGCTCTCCGGCACCTGCTCGCCGCGCCGGAGGCGGTCGCGGCGGCCCTGCGGAGCGCAGGCGCCCCGGTGGGCTTCGGCGAGCTTGATCCGTCGGTCGACGACGAGGCGGCGCGCTGGGCCGTGGCGAGCTGCCATCTCATGCGTGATCGCTTCTCGATTGCCGACATGGCCTTCTTCCTGGGGCTCTTCGGCGAGGACACCGTCGGGGACCTCCTCGGGCGGGCGATGGCCCTCGGAGCTGTGGCGTGAGCTATTCCGGGGCCGGACCACTGACGCGGCCGAAGCGCGTCTACCCGGGCTACGTGTTCGACCTCGACGGCACCGTGTACCTCGGCGACGCCCTCTTGCCCCACGCCGCCGAGACGATCCAGGAGCTCAAGCGGAGGGGATCGCGCGTGGTCTACGTGACCAACAAGCCGCTCGAGACCGCGGATGACTACGCGCGCAAGCTGACCCGCCTCGGGGTGCCCACGGCGAGGTCCGAGGTCGTCACGTCGGTGGACGCGCTCGTCGACTACCTCCGGCGTGAGCATCCGCACGCGATCCTGCTCGCGGTCGCAGAGCAGTCGGCGATCGACGAGCTGGCCGCGGCAGGCTTCGTGCTGACGTCGGATCCGCCGCAGGCGGAGGTCGTCGTCGTCTCCTTCGACCGCACCTTCGACTACGCCAAGCTCAACGCCGCCTTCCAGGCCGTCCGCTACGGGAAGGCCGTGATAGTCGCCACCAACCCCGATCCCTACTGCCCGACACCGGAGGGAGGCATTCCCGACTGTGCGGCCATGCTCGCCGCGATCGAAGCCTGCTCGGGAGGCACCGCCGAGGCGGTGGTCGGCAAGCCCAGCGTCCACATGGCCCGCGCTCTGCTCGGGCGCCTCGGGATGCCCGCCCAGGACGTCGCCGTTATCGGCGACCGCCTCCTCACCGACATGGCGATGGCCCGATCGCTCGGCATGACCGGTGTCCTGGTGCTCACGGGGGCAACGCGTGCCGACAGCCTTTTCGGGGCTCCCGTGCAGCCCCACCACATGATCGATTCGCTCAGCGACCTTCTGCCGGAAGGACTTTCGCGAGACGAGCCGGAGGGCTTGTCATTACCAGAGGAGGAACCGGAATGAACTTCATCTTCATGCTGACCCACAACGACACGACCGTGCCGGACGCCGGCGGGGTCTACGACTCGCTCCGCGGCACCGGGCTTCGTTACGTGGGCTTCAAGGACATCGGCGCCATGCCCGAGGAGCTGGCAGTCGTGGCCGACAAGGCCCACGCGGACGGGTTGGAGGTGTTCTTGGAGGTCGTCTCCACCTCCAGGGAGTCCGAGCTCGCCTCGCTCGAGGCAGGGCGCCAGATCGGCGTCGACTGGGTGATGGGGGGCACCCACGCGGAGGACGGGGTCCGTATCCTGGCCGGAAGCGGCGTGAAGTACTGCCCGTTCCCGGGGCGCATCGAAGGTCATCCGAGCATCTTGTTGGGAGCTGCGGCCGACATCGCCCAGGACGCCAAGGACCTCACGGCGATGGAAGGCGTCTACGGCGTCGACCTGCTGGCTTACCGGCACCCCGAGGAGGACCCCCTCGAGGTCATCCGCCAGGTCGTCGACGCCTCGTCGGGCCCTGTCATCGTCGCCGGCTCGATCGTCACCGCGGACCAGATCCGACAGGTGGCCGCGGCAGGGGCGTGGGGGTTCACGATCGGTGGAGCCATCTTCGAAGGTCGGCTGCCGGGCGCGCCGGACCTGGCCGCGCAGATCAGCGCCGTGCTGAAGATGGAGGGGGCAGAGGTCGTAGGTGACTGACGAGCCCCGTTCGAGGAGGAGGCCCCGCGCGACACTGCCGGACCGGGTCAGGGACGCGCTTTTGCGAGACCTGTTCTCGGAGGTCTACGTGGCCGGCGACCAGCTTCCCAACGAGGACGAGCTGGCGGCACGGTTCGACGTGAGCAGGGCGACGATCCGGGAGGCGGTTCGCGGCCTCGTCGAGGCGGGTTACGTCGTGAGGCGTCACGGCACGGGTACCTTCGTCACGGCCACCTCCCGTTACCGGCACACCTTGAACGCCAACCTGAGCTACACGGCCATGATCCGCCAGGTGGGGTTCAAGCCCGGCCGCCGGCTGTTGCGCAAGCTGGTCCGGCCCGCGACGGCGAAGGAGGCGGCCGCGCTCGCGGTCTCCTCAGGAGAGCCGTTGCTGCTGATCGAGAGGATCCGCACCGCGGACGACAAGCCGGTCGTCTACTCGGCCGACCGGATCCCGGTCCGGATCCTCGGCCATGACACCGACGCCGTCGGTGAAGGTTCCCTCTACGAGCTGCTCGAGGATCTCGGGGTCACGGTCCGCGGCGCTCTGGCGACGCTTCGCCCCGTCGTCGCCGGGGCGCGGCTCGCCCGCCTGCTCGAGGTCCGCGTCGGCTCTCCTCTCCAGCAGATCGAGCAGGTGGACTCCGACGAGCGCGGGCGGCCCGTCATGCTGTCGTCGGAGTGGCACGTCGCCGACGTGTTCGAGCTCTGCGTGAGCCGGAGAAACGACTCCCCCGATCCTTAGCCCCGCGGCTGGCCCAGTCGTGCTACGAAACTGTGGAGGTTGATGTGGTGATGATGTCGGACTCCGAGAGCAGTCTCGGCCCTGCGGCCCGCGCCCGGTCCCTCGAGCGCTTCGCGACCGAGACGTTCGACGTGCTCGTCGTCGGCGGCGGGGTCACCGGCTGCGGCGCGGCGCTGGACGCCGCCAGCCGGGGGCTGTCGGTCGCCCTGCTCGAGAAACGGGACTTCGCGGCCGGAACCTCCAGCCGCTCCAGCAAGCTGATCCACGGTGGGCTGCGCTACCTCGAGAACCTCGACCTGGAGCTCGTACGCGAGGCTTTGCACGAGCGCCGCCTGCTGGTCGAGAAGATCGCCCCCCACCTAGTGCATCCGACGCCGTTCCTGTTCCCGCTGCGGCACAGGGTCTGGGAACGCTTCTACATGGGTTCTGGACTGTTCCTCTACGACGCCCTCGCCGGCCTGCACCCGGCGATGCCACATCACCGCCATCTCACGCGCACCTCGTGCCTCGAGGCGGTGCCAGGCTTGCGGCCCGACTCGTTGACCGGAGGAATCCGTTACTTCGACGCCCAGGTCGACGACGCCCGTTTCTCCCTCGTGCTGGCGCGCACGGCCGCGGCCCACGGCGCGGCCTGCGTGGCGGCGGCCGGCGTCGTGGACTTCTTGCACCACGGAGACCGCGTGGTCGGCGTGCGTGCCCACGACCTCGAGTACGGCGGAGAGTTCGAGGTGCGGGCGAGCACGGTGATCAACGCCACGGGCGTGTGGACCACCGAGATGGAACGCCTCGCAGGTGTGGCCGATCCGATGATCGTGCGTCCCTCCAAGGGCGTGCACATCGTCGTGCCGAAGGACAGGATCGAGTCCGAGTACGCGCTCATCTTGAGGACGGAGAAGAGCGTGCTGTTCGTGCTGCCGTGGCGCGACCGCTGGATCATCGGCACCACCGACACCGATTGGAACTTCGGTCTGGACTCTCCCGCGGCGACGCATGCCGACATCGAGTACCTGCTCGACCACGCCAACGAGGTCCTGCGCACACCGCTCGGCTTCGAAGACGTCATCGCGGTCTACGTCGGCCTGCGACCGCTGCTGGGCGGCACGGCCGAGGAGACGGCGAAGCTCTCCAGAAAGCACGCGGTGCGCCGGAGCGCTCCCGGGCTCGTGAGCGTCGCCGGCGGCAAGTACACGACCTACCGCCTCATGGCCCGCGACGCCGTTGACGTGGCGGCGCGCGACCTGGGCTTCGCGGTCGATCCCAGCCGGAGCGCGGAGGTCCCGCTCCTCGGCGCCGTCGGTCTGCTCGGGGCCGAGGCGAGGCTGCGCACCCACCCCGGGGCGGCGAACCTCTCACCCGACCAGCTGCACCATCTCGTCTCCCGCTACGGGACGCTGGCCTTCGAAGTGCTCGACCTCGTGGAGGCCGAGCCCGCGCTGGCGGCCCCGATCGCCGGAGCCGAGGAGTACGTGGCAGCGGAGGTCTCCTACGCCGCCGCGCAAGAGGGCGCCCTGCACGTCGACGACGTATTGACGCGCCGGACCCATATCGCCTTCGAGGTTCCCGATCGCGGCGAGATGGCAGCTGTCGAGGTTGCCCGGTTGATGGCACCCGTGCTGGGCTGGGACGAGGCCGCCGTCGAGCGGGAGGTCGTGCATTACCGGGCGCGACTCGAAGCCGAGGCCGCCGCCCAGGCACTTTTGACCGACGCCGCCTCCGACTCGGTGAGGGGCGAGGTGCGCGATCTGCGGCTGGAGCGGTTCGGCAGCTGAACAAGCGGCGCTCGCCGGACGTAGTGTCGGTGCGGATCGTGCCCGGCGGTGACCTCCCGGAGCCTGGGGCGATGTCCCGCGGTGCTCGACGCAGTCGGCGGTGACATGCTGAGGCGCGGTGCAGCAAGCGACCCAGGCAGGCGCGGACAGATATCTGGCTGAGCCGTGTGCGGACCGGAGGGACCCACGATGGCCGTACCGGCTGCTCGCGTGCGCGTGGCTCGTCGGGACGATGGCGGTCCAGTTCTGGCTCGGCTGGAACCTCTCTCGGATCGGGCGCTCACTCGCGCCTGCCGCGCTCGGAGTTGCCGGTGCGGGCATCGGGTTGGGAATGCTCGGTTCTCTCGGCTTCGCGCGCCTGGAAAGGCGGAGGAACGCTGGTTCTCCTGTAACCGTCATGCTTTGGTTCGGCGCGGTCGTGCTCACATTTCTGGGGTTCTTCTGGACCTTGTCGGCACCGGTGGGCGCACCGTGGTTGGGCGCGGTCGCCGTCGCCGTCAGCCTGGTGCTGCTGGTGAGCCACGTTGTAGGGACCAAGCGCTTGGACGCCCGAGCTCTTGGTACTTGGTCGCGGTCGGTGCTGGCGATCTGTGCCGTGACATTCGCCCTGGGGGCCTGCGCGGCCTTTGTCCCGAGCGCGTTGACTCTGCGCTTTCGTTGGCAGGACGAGGCTCAGCTAGATCGCCTTGTTCGTGTCGTGGCCTCAACGACGGCGCCTGTCCGGTGCACTTCGCCCTACGGGCGGGTAAAGGTGCCTGTTTTCGGGATTGTGACCGAGCTGTGCTCAGGTACCTATGCGGAGTTCGACGCCAACGACTACAGCTTCGTGCTCGCGCCAGGGCTGACCATCCGGACTGCCGGCCAGGATTTCGGGGAAGGATGCCTGCTCCATCTTGATGGTCCGTGGTGGGAACAGGGACCGGGTGGCGGGGGTGTCTCCTGTCCGTACGGCTTCAGCTTCATCCCCGGAGGCTGAGACCAACCCGTTCAGCTCGGCCAGCGCCCAGCGGTGCATACTGAACGGTGTGGGTTCGAAAGGAATCCGGCGTCGAAAGCCGCGCCGTCCACTGCCGCCGGCCTCGGACGACGGACAGCCGTTGCTGGTAGCCGGCGCTCCCGACGAGTACTCGACCTTGACGCCTTACGGAGCGGCGATAGGCAGCGCGACGTTTCTTGGGAAACTGCTGCAGCGTCTGGCCGGTCGGCGCCGCCGACGCCACTAGAGCGGAAGCTCGCGCCTGGCGGAATAAAGAGCTCACCTGCGCGACGGGCTCTGCCGGCACCGAACGTGCGAAGGGCAGAACGGGTGCATCACCACGCTGCGGGCTCGGTACTGCGCCCGCCATGCGTGCCCTCACAGGGCACGCCGGCATCTCGACGGCCATTAGCGTCTAGGTTCAAGACGAGTCATTTTCGGCTGTCAAGAAGTGTCCCGAGCGGGCTGTCGCCGAGACTAGACGGTGGCAGAAGCCGTATCGATGACAAGGTCCCTGTTCCGGACGGCGTAACGCGGAGGGGGCTTGGAGAGACTGTTGAGCATGTTCCGATCCAGAGGTTCCAAGTCGGCCGAGGCGGAGGAGACGCCGCGCGAGGTCGAGCTCTCCGAGGACGAGTGGCGCAGCCGGCTGAGTCCTGAGCAATACCGAGTTCTGCGCCAGGCCGGGACGGAGCCGGCCTTCAGTGGCAAGTACGTCGACTACCACCTGGACGGCTACTACTGCTGCGGCGCCTGCGGCGCCAGGCTGTTCTCCTCCGACGCCAAGTTCGACTCGGGGTCCGGCTGGCCGAGCTTCACAGAGCCCGCCTTGGCGAGCGCGGTGGAGCTTCACCGGGACAAGTCGTTCGGAATGGTCCGGACCGAGGTGCTCTGCCGGGCGTGCGGATCGCATCTCGGGCACGTGTTCGACGACGGACCGCGCCCCACGGGCCAGAGATATTGCATCAATTCGCTTTCCTTGAAGATGGAGCCGGAGCAACGATGAGCTGGTTCAAGTCCAAGTCGCACATGGTCGAGCCCGAGCAGGCCCTGCCGGGCCGGTCGACGGCGATGGCCGTGCCCGGGCGCCACCTGGTGCTTGGCACACCGCTTCAGGGAGCCTCCGCCGACGGGCTCGAGAGGGCCATCTTCGCCATGGGCTGCTTCTGGGGCGCCGAGCGCAAGTTCTGGGTCGAGCAAGGCGTCTACACGACCGCCGTCGGCTACAGCGGCGGTTACACGCCGAATCCGACCTACGAGGAGGTCTGCTCGGGCGGGACGGGCCACGCCGAGGCGGTGCTCGTCGTTTTCGACCCGACGAAGATCTCCTACGAGAAGCTCCTTTCGATCTTCTGGGAGAGCCACGACCCGACGCAGGGGATGCGCCAGGGCAACGACGCCGGCACCCAGTACCGTTCCGCGATCTACGCCACGTCTCCGGCACAACAGGCGGCGGCCGAGCAGTCGCGCTCTGCTTACCAGTCGGCACTCGATGCCGCCGGGCACGGACAGATCACGACCGAGATCGCACCCGCCGGGCCCTTCTACTACGCGGAGGACTACCACCAGCAGTACCTCGCGAGGAACCCCAACGGCTACTGCGGCCTCGGTGGCACCGGCGTCGCCTGCCAGGTGGGCCTGGCCGCCGCCGGCGAGTAGGCGGGGCCGCCGGGCGGTGCTCCGTGCGGCTCTTCGTCGGGCGCCGTCGCTTTCGGCGCCGCGGCACAGGATCGTCCCTGAAGCTACGCTCCGGCTTTGACGAGGACTTCACTCGCCGCCGGTGTCAGCTGTTCCGACGGCGGGTCCGACGAGGGGAGTGAGATGCCGGCTACCTACGATGACGCGGCCATTTTGATGCAGGTCGTCCGATGGGGGACCGAGATGGGGCTCGACGAGGCGGGTCAGCACATCTTCTCGGACGACTTCGACGCCGGGGTGGCTTCGGTGGACGATCTGGCCGTCGGCAAGTTGCTCGCCTTCGGCGAGACGATCGGCACGCTCGTCAAGCACGGGATCCTCGACAGGGCGCTCGTGCTCGACCTCTACTGGGTACCGGGCACCTGGGCCAGGGTCGGGCCGGCGGCGATGCGCGAGCGGGAGCGTCTCGGAGAGCCGAGGCTCTATGAGAACTACGAGGCCATGGCTTCTTCGGCCGGTTAGAGCTCGTCGCCTCGGGACGATCCTCTGGTGCGGGCGGCTCAGGCCGACCTGCGCACCTCGAGCAGTTCCAACCCCGCCGACCTGACAGGGCCGACCTGGGCGCAGTCCGGGCAGACGAAGAGATGGCCCATGTTCCCGTCGCCTGCCGGGCCCTCGTAGCCGCACGGGCACGAGACCTGGAGAGCGACCGCCTCGACCTCGAGCACGGCGCCCTGCAACGGTGTGGCCGTGGTCATCATCACGAAGGCCTGCTGCAATTCCTCGTCGAGGTCGGGCATCGAGCACCGCACCCGCACGACGGACACAGGAGCGCCCCCGGCCCTGCGGCAGCACTCGTCGACCAGCTCGGAGACGAGCGACAGCTCATGCATGGACTTGCTCGTGCGCCCTGATGGCGTCGATCACGGCGTCTACGAGCGCAGGCATCGCCGCGACGACGGGCGCCGACAGGTCCGTTCCCACTTCGAGGTCGCCGGCCCGGATGCTCACCTGCACGGCGGGGGGAGCGTGGCCGAACCAGGTGCCGGCGAGTTGCAGGAGCAGGGCAGGGTCGACGTGGTGGGAGTAGACCGACCCGGACGCCGGCGTGTCGGGCAGCGCAGTGCTGGAGACCGATCCGGCGGCTCCGGGCTCACGCGAGGCGTCGATCAGCACGACGAGGTTCGCCCGGCTCACATCCTCGGCGAGCTCGGGGGTCAGCTGGTGCCGTGCCAGCACCCGGGCCCCGGCCGCGCGAGGATCGTCGACCAAGAGCTCCGCCGCCCGCCAGCCGGCGCCGTCGTCTCCGCGCAGCGGGTTGCCGTATCCGATGACGAGAACGTCTTCTGCGACGTTCACCTAGCCAGCTCGTCGAGAATCTGGCCGTCCGCGGCCAGCAGCTGCACCTGGAGGGGCATCTTCCCGATGGCGTGCGTCGAGCAGCTGAGGCACGGGTCGAAACAGCGGATGACCGCCTCGACCCGGTTCAGCATGCCCTCGGGAATCTGGGTGCCGTGGACGTACTTGCGGGCGACCTCGAGCACACCGCGGTTCATCGCCAGGTTGTTGTGGCCGGTGGCGATGATGAGGTTGGCCCATTCGACCTGTCCGTTCTCGTCCACGCGGTAGTGGTGCAAGAGCGTGCCGCGAGGCGCCTCGGAGACCCCGACGCCTTCGGAGCGGTTGGGCTCGGCCACGGCTCTGACACGCTTGTCCAAGATCCCGGGATCCGAGAGGTTGGCGGCGATCGAGTGGATGCAGTCGAGCATCTCGAGGAGCCGCGCGTGGTGGTAGTAGAAGGAGCTGGCGGGGTAGCGCCCCAGTCGGTCGCGGTACTGCCCCAGCTCGTCGTCGGCCTCGGCCGTGCCGAACTGGTCTATGACGTTCAGTCTTGCCAGCGGGCCGACGCGGTAGAGGCCTTCGGGGTAGCCGAGGTCCTTCCAGTAGGTCGACTTCAGGTAGGACCACGGCTCGACGGACTCGCCGAGGTAGTCCCAGTAGGGCTTCGGGTCACGGTGGTCCGCGAGGATCTTCCCCGTGCCGTCGATCACACGCAAATCCCCGTCTGTGTAGCCGATATTGCCGTCGTCGTGGACAAGGCCCATGTACAAGGTGGGGAAGTTGGCGAACACGGCCGCCTCGTCGGCCCAGCCGGCGACGTTGGCCTTGTACCAGCTGAGCGTCCTGCGGACGCGCTCGAGTGCCTCGGGGATGCCGGCGAGGATCTCGTCGCGCTGCTCGGCCTCGAGGGGGTGGCTGACGCCCCCGGGCACGATCCAACCCGGGTGGATGCGTTTGCCGCCCAGGCGCTCGATGATCTGCTGGCCGAACTTGCGAATCGCGACGCCGTCGAGCGCCAGCTGCGGCGCGGCCTCGGCCACGCCGAGGAAGTTGCGCCCGGCAGGGTCGGCGTCGAAGCCGAGGAGCAGGTCCGGCGACGATAGGTGGAAGAAGCTCAGCGCGTGCGACTGCACGATCTGGGCCAGGTTCATCACCCTCCGCAGCCGCACGGCAACGGGTGGGATCGACACTCCCATGACCTCTTCGCACGCCTTGGCGGAGGCGATGAGATGGCTGACCGGGCAGATACCGCAGATGCGCGCCATGAGGGCCGGCATCTCATGGAACGGGCGCCCCTGGCTTATCCGCTCGAAACCCCTGAACTGGGTGACGTGAAAGTGGGCGTCGACCACCTGTCCTCGGTCGTCGAGCTGGATGCTGATCCTCGAGTGGCCCTCGATCCGCGTGACGGGGTCGATGATGATCTCCGACATTTGTCTCTCCGAGCTCAGGTGCCGAAACGCGACATGGTGGTTGTGTCAGGGATTCTGCCTGCGAGCAGCTCGTCGACGACCCAGAAGATCTGGTCGGCGGTCGGGGGGCAGCCAGGAAGGAACACGTCGACATCGACGTACTTGTGCACGGGCCGCGACTGGGCCAGCAGCTTGGGCACGAGCGGACCGGGCAGCTGGGCGTTGATGGTCACGTTCTCGATGTAGGCCCGCTGCAGGAGCTGGGCGGGGCCGTACGGGTTGCGCATGCCCGGGACGTTGGAGGTCACCGCACAATCGCCGAGCGACACGAGGATCTTCGTGCGCGAGCGCACCATCTTGATCTTCTCGAGGTCGTCCTCGCTGCTGACGGCTCCCTCGACGAGGGTGACGTCGACGTTCTGCGGGAATTCCTTCACGTCGACGAGCGGGCTGTAGACGATATTGGCCCTGCCGGCGATGTCGAGCAGGCGCCCGTCCATGTCGAGGAAGGACATGTGGCAACCGGAGCAGCCGTCCAGCCACACGGTCGCAAGGCTGGCTTTTGTCATTTGGAGTCCTGTTCCAATTCCATCAGGTAAGGGATGAATCTCCTCCTAGGCTTGGCGCTGGCCACGGCCCGGCCCTTCTCGAACAGCGCGCCCGTCGGGCAGACCTGGACGCATTTGCCGCAGCTCGTGCAGGTGGTGGACTCTCCCCACGGCGCTCCCATGTCGGTGATGACCCGGCACCCGGCCCCGCGGTCGAGGATGTCCCAGGTGTGGGCCCCTTCGATCTCGTCGCACACCCTCACGCAACGCGTGCACAGGATGCAGCGGTTGTGATCGATGGCAAAGCGCGGGTGGCTCGCGTCCACATCTACCTTGGGCTCGAGCGGGGGCAGGTCGAAATGGGTCAGGCCGAGTGACTTGGCGAGGCGCTGCAGCTCGCAGTGGTTGTTGGCCACGCACACCGAGCAGACGTGGTTGCGCTCCATGAAGAGCATCTCGATGATCGTCTTCCGATACGCCTGCAGCCTCGGCGAGTCGGTCACGACGGACATGCCTTCGGAGACCGTCGTGACGCATGCGGCGAACAGCTTGTTGGAGCCGGCGACCTCGACGACGCAGAGACGGCAGGCCCCGATGTCGGAGAGCCCCTTCAAGTGGCAGAGCGTCGGGATGTGGATGCTGTTCTCCCGGGCGACGTCGAGGATCGTCTGGTCGGAGTCCCCGGCCACGTCCAGGCCGTTGATGACGAGGGTCTGGACGCTCACAAGCTCACCGCCGATGCCATCGTGCACACTCCCGCCGGGCAGATGTG
>Ga0181519_10002264_pt1 | contig 16455 bp, 13 predicted proteins | sample PEATcosm2014_Bin_26_FD_121102 | JGI IMG/M metagenome (GOLD analysis project Ga0181519, IMG submission 121102) | Peatland microbial communities from MTU Mesocosm Facility, Houghton, MI, USA - PEATcosm2014_Bin02_10_metaG | ecosystem: Environmental > Terrestrial > Soil > Wetlands > Peat | place...
CCGAGGAGGTCGGCGCGGCGAGCGCCGACTACCTCGCGCATGCCGGCTACGTCACCGTCGGCTGGTGCTGGCTGAGGAGTGCGCTCGTCGCCCGGGCGGCGCTCGCGGCGGGCAGCGCCGAGGCGCCCTTCTACGAGGGCAAGCTCGTCGCGGCACGCTTCTATTTCGAGCGGCTCCTGCCGCGCGCGCGGGCACACGCGGCGGCCGTCCGTGCCGGCGCCGGCAGCATCCCGTCGCTGACGGTCGAACAGTTCGCGGGTTGACCTGCGGATTGCCCCGTTGCAACGAAACGCGGCGCGTCTCATCATCCGTCCTAAGCCGGCAACCGCGGGGCTGCCTATGGGAGGAGGGGACGATGAGGAGAAGAACAATGTGGGCGCGTGCTGCCGCGGCCATTGGCGCATCGCTCGTCTGCACGCTGGCACTCGCGACGGACGGTCGCACGCTGGCCGATGACAAGTGCGTGTCGCAGTGCGATGAGCAGTCGGACAAGTGCATGCAGAGCGCCGGGACCGACCAGAGCAAGCAGCGCCAATGTGACCAGACATACGAGGAATGCCTGAGGAAGTGCGGCTGACCGCCTCCTTTCCGGCAAGACCCCGACCGAAGGCCCCGCAACCCGGGGCCTTCTTAATTTTGGGGTCCTGCTACCGCCGCAGTTGCAGTCCGCCCTCTTTTCTGTATAGTTCGGTGGCTTCGCAACTGCAAAAAGCCTCAGATCTCGTTGATCTGATTGGGAATTTTCGAGGCAAATCGGGCCATGAGCGAGCGTGACGAAGAGCACTTCGAACTCGATGAGGAGTTCCTCGCCGACGCTGAGGCGGAGGAGCCGGATTACGACCGGCTGATTGACCGCGTCGACCGTAAGAAGGTCCAGCCGGGCAAGAAGGGCAAGGCTGCCTGGAGCAAGCTCGAGGACGTGCTTGCCGAGCGCCGGCTGAAGAAAGCGCTGCAGGACTTCGAGGACGACGCCTGACGGTGTAGTCCTGACCGCGGCGGCACCGCGCCGCCTCCTAGCCGCCGGCCGCGTAGGGCCGAATGTCCGCTGACAGAGCCATGCCCACCCCCGCTCCGTTCGTCGTCCTCAAGTTTGGCGGCACCAGCGTCTCCAGCGCCGCCAACTGGCACAACATCCGCGACGTCCTGAAGGCGCGCCTCGCCGAGGGCCTGCAGCCGGTCGTCGTCCATTCCGCGCTCTCCGGGATCACCGACCGGCTCGAATCGCTGCTCAACCTGACCGCGGAGCCGCAGTTCGAGACCGCCCTCGCCGAGATCGAGGCGAGGCACGCGAAGCTCGCGCAAGCGCTCGGAATTCCACTGCCCGCGGCGGTCAGCCGCCACCTGACGGAGCTGCGCCAGATCGCGACGGGCGTGGCCCTCGTCAACGAGGTCAGCGACCGGGTCCGCGCGCGCGTCATGGCCGCGGGCGAGCTCATGGCGACCGAGCTCGGTGCCGCCTGGCTGCGAACCGAGGGACTCGCCGTCGAGTGGGTGGACGCGCGCAGCGTGCTCACCTCCGAGGAACGCCCAGGCGCCGCGGAGCGGGCACGCGTCTTGTCCGCGACCTGCGACTACGCCCCGGATGCTGCCCTGCAGCAGCGCCTCTCCCGGCCTGGCACGGTGTTCCTGAGCCAGGGCTTCATCGCGAGCGATCCTGCGGGGCATACGGTGCTGCTCGGGCGCGGCGGCTCGGACACCTCCGGCGCCTACTTCGCCGCGAAGCTCGCCGCGGTGCGGCTCGAGATCTGGACCGACGTGCCCGGCATGTTCAGCGCGAACCCGAAGGGCGTGCCGAACGCCCGGCTCCTGAAGCAGCTCCACTACGACGAGGCGCAGGAGATCGCCTCGAGCGGCGCGAAGGTGCTGCACCCGCGCTGCATCCAGCCGGTGCGCCAGTACGCGATCCCGCTCTACGTCTATGCGACGCAGACGCCGGGGCTCGAGGGCACCCACATCACCGCGAACCCCGCCGGCGGCGACGCCGCGCAGGTCAAGGCGATCGCGATGAAGAAGGGCATCACGCTCGTCTCGATGGACAGCCCCGGCATGTGGCACCAGGTGGGCTTCCTCGCCGACGTCTTCCAGGTCTTCAAGCAGCAGGGCCTCTCGGTCGACCTGGTCTCGACCTCCGAAACCAACGTCACGGTGTCGCTCGATCCGCAGGCCAACACGCTCGACGAGCCGGCGGTCGCCGCACTCACGGCCGCGCTCGGCGGGCTCTGCCGCGCGCAGGTGATCGGTCCGTGCGCCGCGCTGTCGCTGGTCGGCCGCAACATCCGCGGCATCCTGCACGACCTCGGGGCGGCGCTCGAGCTGTTCGAGGAGCAGCGCATCTATCTCGTGAGCCAGGCGGCCAACGACCTCAACTTCACCTTCGTCATCGACGAGCAGCAGGGCGACCGGCTGGTCGGGCAGCTGCACGAGCTCCTGATCCGTGCCGCGGCCAACGACGTCGTGCTCGGCCCGACGTGGGAGCAGCTGCACGCGCCGCCCAGCGCTGAGCCGCCGCGCGAGCCGTGGTGGCGGAGCCGGCGCGCCGAGCTCATCGCGCGCTTCGGCAGCCGCGACTCGGCCTACGTATACGACCCGGCGACCGTGCGCGCCGCGGCCGCGGAACTGAAGCGCCTCGCGCCGGTCGCCGAGGTGCACTACGCGATGAAGGCGAATCCGCACCCGGCGCTGCTCGCGACGCTCGCCGCCGAAGGCATCGGCTTCGACTGCGTCGCGCGCGGCGAGATCGAGCACCTGCTGCGCTCGGTGCCGGGCCTCGCGCGCGAGCGCATCCTGTTCACCCCGAACTTCGCGCCGCGCGCCGAGTACGAATGGGCGCTCGCCGAGAATTTCCGGCTGACGCTCGACAACCTGTATCCGCTGCGCGCGTGGCCCGCGCTGTTCGCCGGTCGCGAGCTGTTCGTGCGCATCGACACCGGCCGCGGCCACGGCCACCACGCGCACGTCCGCACCGCCGGCGTGCACAGCAAGTTCGGCGTGCCGCTCTTCGAGGTCGCCGAGCTTGAGCGCCTCGCCACGAGCGTCGGTGCGCGCATCGTGGGGCTGCATGCGCACACCGGCAGCGGCAACTTCAGCATCGACAACTGGATCGAGGTGGCCGAGACGCTCAGCAAGGTCGCGCGCGAGTTCCCGGCGGTGCGGGTGCTCGACCTCGGCGGCGGGCTCGGTGTCCCGGACAAGGCGAGCCGGCTGCCGGTCGACATCGCGGCGCTGGCACGCGCGCTCACGGCGTTCCGCGCGCGCGAGCCCCGCTTCGAGCTGTGGCTCGAGCCCGGCCGCTACCTCGTGGCCGCGGCCGGCGTGCTGCTCGCGCGGGTCACGCAGCTGAAGGGCAAGGGCGTGCTCCGCTACGTCGGCGTCGCGACCGGCATGAACTCGCTGATCCGCCCGGCGCTCTACGGTGCGCACCACGACATCTTCAACCTGACGCGGCTCGAGGAGCCGGCCACCGAGACCTACGAGGTGGTCGGGCCGATCTGCGAGTCCGCCGACGTGCTCGGCCACGAGCGGCAGCTGCCGCCGACCGTCGAGGGCGACATCCTGCTGGTCGCGACGGCCGGCGCCTACGGGCACTCGATGAGCTCGCGCTACAACCTGCGCGAGCCTGCCGAGGAACTGATTCTGTAGCCGCGCGGCGCGGCGGAGAGGAGCGAGCGATGCGGGTCGGAATCGTCGGCTGGCGCGGCATGGTGGGCTCGGTGCTGCTCGAGCGCATGCGCGCCGAGCGTGACTTCGAGCAGGTGACGCCCGTGTTCTTCAGCACGAGCCAGGCCGGCGGCCGCGCGCCGGACATCGGCGTCGGCACGGCGCCGCTCAAGGACGCGCACGACCTCGCCGAGCTCGCGCGCCTCGACGTCGTGCTCACCTGCCAGGGTGGTGACTACACGCAGGCGGTGCACGCCAAGCTCCGCGCCAGCGGCTGGGACGGCTACTGGATCGACGCGGCCTCGGCGCTCAGGATGGAGCCGGGCGCGGTGATCGTGCTCGATCCCGTCAATCGGCCGCTGATCGACGCCGCCCTCGACGCCGGCCGGCGCGACTTCATCGGTGGCAACTGCACCGTGTCGCTGATGCTGATGGGCTTCGCCGGGCTGTTCCGCGCGGGGCTCGTCGAATGGGCGACCGCGATGACCTACCAGGCGGCCTCGGGCGCGGGCGCGGCCAACATGCGCGAGCTCATCAGCCAGATGGGTGCCGCGCACGCCGCGGCCGCGGCGCTCCTCGCCGACCCCGCGAGCTCGATCCTCGAGATCGACGGCGCCGTCGCCTCCATGCTGAGGAGCGAGCGGCTGCCGAAGGCGGAGTTCGGCACGGCCCTGGCCGGGAGCCTCATCCCCTGGATCGACAAGGATCTCGGCAACGGCCAGAGCCGCGAGGAGTGGAAGGCGGGGGCCGAGGCCAACAAGATCCTCGGCCTCGAGTCGCGGCCGATCCCGATCGACGGCATCTGCGTGCGCATCGGCGCCATGCGCTGCCACAGCCAGGCACTGACGCTGAAGCTGACGCGCGACCTGCCGCTGCCCGAGATCGAGCAGCTGATCCGCGGCGGCAACGACTGGGTGCGGGTCGTGCCGAACGAACGCGAGGCGTCGATCCGCGAGCTCTCGCCGGTCGCGGTCGGCGGCACGCTCGGCATTCCGGTCGGGCGCCTGCGCAAGCTGCCGATGGGCGGGGAGTACCTCGCGGCATTCACGATCGGCGACCAGCTGCTGTGGGGCGCGGCCGAGCCGCTGCGGCGCATGCTGCGCATCCTGCTCGAGCGCGGCTGAGCGACCGCCGGCGCGCTCGGCCGCCGGCGGCGCGAGGCGGGCTAGGGTCCGCGCACCGCGAGCGTATAGCTGCTCGCCGTCTTGGCGAGGTCGTAGACGCCGTAGTCGCAGCTGAACACCGCCCAGGCCGCGCTCGTGTCCGCTGCATCGGTGGTCGACGTCCAGTAGTACTCGAGCCGCATGAAGTTGCTGAACGGGGCCGGCTGCGTCGTGATGCCGGGCGTGTTCGCCGTGAAGGTCTGGTCGAAGGCATCGGCCTGGTTGCCCTGGGCGCGGTCGGCGAGGCTCTGCATCTCGCGGCGGTTCGGCATGCGCCAGTCGCCCGGCTGCGAGCCGTCGCTGAGGCCGCACTGGCCGGTGCCGAGGGCCTGCACCGCGGCCACCGCCGCCGCCCACGGCGCCTCGATGCAGTTGGCCGCCTTGAGCCACACGAGTCCCGTGACGGTGTCGGTCACGGTGCCATTGCCGTTGTCGAGCATCCGCGGCGCGGGCAGCGGCGCGCCGTACTCGTAGCTGCCGTCATCGCCGCTCGCGAAGGGCACGTAGGCGCCACTCGACTGCAGCGTGACGGTCGCGCCGCTCGTGCCCTTGACGGCCCAGACGGCGTTGCTCGACGAAGCCATGAGGTTGCTCGCGCCGTCGTTGATGTAGCTGCCGTCGGCGAGGCGCACGGCCCAGGCATTGGTCGTGCCTTCGTCGCCGCCGTAGTATGCGGTTGACGACCAGTAGATGCCGGGCGAGACGTTCGTGAAGGGATTGCCGGGCGTGAGCGCCGGGTTGCTCGCCGAGAGGTCGAGCACGCTCTCCAGCTCGACGAGGTTCGGCAGTCGCCAGTCGCCGGCCGCCGAGCCGTCGCTGAGACCGCAGCTGCCGCTCGCGAGGCCATTGACCTCGGCGAGCGCGCTCGCCCAGACGGCCGGCGCGAGGCAACCAGCGTTCTTGAGCCAGACGAGGCCGGTCGAGCCGTCGGTCACGCTGCCGTCGGCGTTGTCGACGAAGCGCGCGACGGGCCAGGCGACGCCAGCCCCGAGCGCGCCGTCATCGCCCGCGGCGTAGCTCGTGCGTTGCCCGGTCTGCGCCAGCGCGACGAGCGGATTGCTGCCGTCGTAGGCGGTGAAGTCGGCACCCCCGACCGAGCCGTTCGCGGAACCGCTCAGCGCCGACATGAAGTTGACGACGTTGAAGATGATCCCCGGGGCATCCGGCGTCGACGCGAAGGCGCCGTTGTAGCCGGCGCGCGTCACGGACAGGCCGACCGGCAGGAACCAGTTCTGCGGTACCGGGTTGAACTGGTAGCGGGCCCGCGCCGCGACTCCGCTTGCACCCACGCTCGGCACGAAGCCGTAGCCCTTGAGGGTCGGAAAGAACTGGAAATTCGCCGTGACGTCCGCGGTCGCCTCGAGCCCGCTGACGCCGAACTTGCCGCTCGAGTCGGTGGTCAGCGTCGCGCTGACCGAATTCCAGTTGGTGCTGAACGCCGTGACCGTGGCGCCGGCGAGCGGCATGCCGCGGAACGTCACGGTGCCGGACACGCTGTTGGTCGGCGGCCCGGGATCCGTATTGCCGGAACCGCCACCGCCGCCGCCACCGCCGCAGGCACAGGCCAAGAGCCCGAGCGACAGGGCGAGGGCCGCCGGCGCAGCGGGCCGGCAACGATGCCGGCGGCCGCCGGCTGCACGATCCATCACGGGAACCTCCGCGGGGCAACAGGCCGCGAGCCCTAATTAGCGGCCGGGACGCTGCGGCACTTGACCGCGGCATGGGATCCCGAGTGTGAGCGAGGTCATGAAAGGCGCCACCGGCCGCGCCGGGGCGTAAGCTTGCGCCGCATGGCTCCCCGACGAATCGCGCGCCACGCCGGCTGCGTCCGCCTGCCGAGGCCGATGGCGGTGGCGCCCGGCTTCCCGGGCGCAGGTGGAGCCGGCTCCCTTGTCGGTGCCCGCTAGCCAGGCGCCCGATCCGGCGCCGGGCCGGGTGGCAGGCGCGGCCGGCGTCGTCGCCGGCGTCACGCTCAGCGTCGTCTCGATCGCGACGTTCCTGCTGCTGCCGCAGTTCATCGAGGCGGTGGTGTCCGATCTCGGCTACAGCGAGCGCGCCGCCGGCCTCCTCTCCGCGGTGCTGAACGTCGGTTCCACCGGCGCCTCGGTCCTCGCGAGCGTCTGGATCCGCCGCAGCTCGTGGCAGCGGCTCGCGAGCTGGGCGCTCGCCGGGATGCTCGCCGCCTACGGCGCCTCCATGGCAAGCCACGCGATCGTCGCCTTCATCGCGCTCGAGGGCGTGATCGGCTTCTGCGGCGGCTCGGTGTATTCGCTCGCGCTGACGGTGCTCTCCGATACGCGCCACCCGGATCGCTACTTCGCCTACGCGGTCGGCGCCCAGACCGTGTACCAGATCGTCGGTCTCGTCGCGGGCCCGTTCCTGATCCACCACGGCGGCGCCAATGCGTTCCTGACGTCCTTCGCCGCGCTCGCGGCGCTCGGCCTCGCGTTCGTGCGCCGGATTCCGGCCCACGGGCGCGTCGCCCGCGACGCGCCGAGGCCCGCGGGGCTGCTCAGCCTGCCGGTCGGATTCGCGCTCGCCGGCTGCTTTCTCTTCAACGCCAACGTCGGCGCCTACTGGACCTACATCGAGCGCATCGGCACGCTCGCGGGGCTCGGCCTCAGCGAGGTGTCGAACGCGCTCGCCTTCACCACTGCAACCAGCATGGCCGGGAGCTTCATTGCCGTGTGGCTGGGCGCGCGGCGCGGCTACCTCGCGCCGATCGCCGCGAGCGCAGCGGCGGTGGTGGTCGCGATCGTGCTCCTCATGGGCTCCTTCGGGCTCGCCGCGTTCATCGTCTCCGGCGCCGTCTACGGCATCGCCTGGAACGTGTCGCTGACGTACCAGTACAGCCTGGTGAACCGCGTCGACCAGAGCCGGCGCGGCGTCGCGCTGACGCCCGCGCTCCACTGGGCCGGCGCCGCCGCGGGGCCGGCGCTCGCCGCGCTCGTCGTTACGCAGACCGACCACAGCGGCGTGCTGTGGCTCGCGAACCTGAGCGTGCTCGCGAGTCTTGCGTGCTTCGCGATCGCGCAGCGGCTGCATGCGCGTCGCGCCGCGCGCGAGCCGGCGGCCGCCGCGATCCGGTCGCAGTCCTGAGCGGCGCGCCGCCGCCCGGGCGGAGCGCGTCCCGGCTATACTTTCGGCGAGCACAAGGCGGCTGCCGGACGGCCGGCGGCGCAGGGCATCGGCCCGGCCGGTCGGATTTCAGTCAGCGGGGGATCCAAGATGTCGCAGCGACGCGTTGCCCGGGCCTGGCGCTACGGCCTTCTCTTCCTCGGCTGCGCGAGCGTCGCCTCGGGCGCGACCCCCGGCCGCTCGGATCGCTTCTCGGGCAGCGACATCTTCAGGCTCGAGGCCGTCTCCGACCCGCAGCTCCGGCCCGATGGCAGCGTCGTCGCCTATGCGCGGCGCGGCTTTGACCTGATGGCCGATCGCGGCCACTCGTCGATCTGGCTGGTCGACGTCGACAGCGGCGCGCAGCACCCGCTCGCGACGGGCGCGGCCTCCGCCGGCTCGCCGCGCTGGTCGCCCGACGGCACGCGCCTCGCGTACGTGACCGCGGGCGAGGATGGCCGCACGGAACTGCACGTGCACTGGATGGCGCAGGGCGCCGATGCGCGGGTCGCGGACCTTGCCGATGCGCCGCAAAGCCTCGCCTGGTCCCCCGACGGCCGCTCGCTCGCATTCCTCATGTTCGTGCCCGAGGACGCGCCCAAGCTCGGCGAGGCGCCGCCGAAGCCGGAAGGCGCGAAGTGGGCGGCACCGCTCGAGGTGATCACCGACACGATCTACCGCAGCGACGGCGAGGGCTACCTGAGGCACGGCCGCACGCACCTGTTCATCGTCGCAGCCGACGGCGGTGCGCCGCGCCAGCTGACGTTCGGGCCCTACGACGAGGACGGGCCGCTCGCCTTCGCGGCCGACGGCAAGGCAGTGCTCTTGTCCGGCAACCGCAACGAGGACCGCCGGCTCGATCGCAGCAACAGCCAGATCCTGAGCGTCGGCGTCGCCGATGGCGAGGTCACGGTGCTGACCAAGCGCCTCGGCCCCGACCACGATCCGGTCGTCTCGCCGGACGGCAGCCGCATTGCCTACCTCGGCTACGACGATCACCTGCGCTCCTACGAGAACATGCGGCTCTACGTGATGGACCGGGACGGCAGCCACGCGCACTCGCTGACCGACGGCCTCGACCGCTCGGTGGCCGCCGCCCGCTGGGCAGCCGACGGCAAGAGCCTCATCGTCGCCTACGAGGAGCATGCCGCGACGCGCATCGCGCGGCTGACGCTCGACGGGCACCTGCAGGCGCTCGCCGAGGCCACCACCCTGGAGGGCTTCGACCGGCCATACGAGGGCGGCGCCGCGCTCAGCGTCGCGGCCGGCGTCGTCGCCTACACCGACGCCTCGGTCGCGCGGCCGGCGGACCTCGTGGTGTTGCGGGGCGGGCATGCGCGCCAGCTGACGCACCTCAACGCCGACCTGCTCGGCGCGCGCGCGCTCGCCGAGCCGCGGCCGCTCGCGGTGCTCTCGTCGGTCGACGCGCGTCCGATCGACGCCTGGCTCGCGCTGCCGCCGCACGCAGCCGCCGGCGAGAAGCTGCCGCTCATTCTCGAGATCCACGGCGGCCCGTTCACGCACTACGGCGCGGTGTTCGCGACCGACGTGCAGCTGTACGCGGCGGCCGGCTACGCCGTGCTCTACACGAACCCGCGCGGCTCGACGTCCTACGGCGCGGAGTTCGCGAACCTCATCCACCACGACTATCCGAGCCATGACTATGACGACCTCATGAGCGCGGTCGATGCGGCCATCGCGACCGGTCGCATCGATCCGGAGCAGTTGTTCGTCACGGGAGGCTCGGGCGGCGGCGTGCTGTCGGCGTGGATCGTCGGGCGCACGCACCGCTTCAAGGCGGCCGCCGTGCAGAAGCCGGTGATCAACTGGGCGGCGTGGGTCCTGACCACCGACATGTACCCGTACGGCTCGAAGTACTGGTTCGAGAAGCGGCCGTGGGACGACCCGGAGAGCTACTGGCGGCATTCGCCCCTGTCACTCGTCGGCAACGTGACCACCCCGACGCTGCTGGTCGTCGGCGACCGCGACTACCGCACGCCCGTCAGCGATGCCGAGCAGTACTACCAGGCGCTGCAGCTGCGGGGCATTCCGACCACGCTCGTCAAGGTTCCGGGTGCCTCGCACGGCGGCATCGCGGCGCGACCGTCCCAGTCGGCCGCGAAGGCGAGCGCGATCCTCGCCTGGTTCGATCGCTACCGGACGGCGCACGCGCCCTAGGCGCCCGCCGTCCGCGGCGTCGGCGCGCCGCGAGTCACGTCTCGCGCGTGCGCGTCGACAGCGGCGGGCGACTGCCCTCACAATGGCGTCATCGCCGGCCATGCGCATCGGCCGGCTGGGGGGATCTGCGTGCTTCGTCCCGCTCTGCTCCTCGCTGCAATGCTCAGTCTTGCGCTCGATGGCCACGCCCAGACGCGCGGCGTGCCGGTCGAGAACATCGACCGCAGCGCAAGTCCGTGCAGCGATTTCGATGCCTACGCGAACGGGCAGTGGCGGCAGGTGCACCCGATGCCGGCGGTCGAGACGACCTGGGCCGTGCGCACCATCACCCAGCAGGACACGCGCGCCCGCCTGCGCACGATTGCCGAGGAAGACGCGGTCCGGGCCGCGTCGCTGCCACGGGGCTCGCCCGGCGAGCTGACGGGTGACTTCTATGCGGCCTGCATGGACGAGGCGCGCATCAATGCGCTCGCGCTGAGGCCACTCGAGTTCGTGCTCGGGCGCATCGAACGGGTGCGCGATGCGCGTGGCATCAACGCGGAGTTCGCCGAGCTCGCGGCGATCGACCTCGCCGCGCCGCTGCGGATCGCATCGACGCCCGACATCCACGACCCGCGCCAGGTCATCGCGGAAGTGGCGGTCGCCGGGCTCGGGATGCCGGACCGCGACTACTACCTGCGCGACGAGCCGCGCTTCAGGACGGTGCGCGAGAAATACACCGCCTACGTCGCGAAGCTCCTCGCGCTGGCCGGGGCCGGGGAGGCGAGTGCGGCGGCCGGAGCGGCGGCCGTGCTCAGGATCGAGACCAGGCTCGCGACCGTGCGCCTCAGCCGGGTCGAGCTCCGCGACCCGAAGGCGACCGACCATGCGCTCACGTTCACGGCGCTGCGCTCGCTCGCGCCGCGCATCGCCTGGGACCGGGCGTTCGGGCGGCTCGGCATCCCGCAGGATGGCCACCTCAATGTCGAGCAGCCGCAGTCGGTGGTGGCGCTCAACGAGCTGCTGGCGACCGCGCCGGTCGCTGACTGGCGCTGGTACCTGCGCTTCAGCGTACTCAACGGCGAGGCCCCGCGGCTGGCGGCTGCCTTCGCGGACGAGAACTTCGCCTTCTACGGGACGACCCTGACCGGTGCCACCGAGCAGCGGCCGCGCTGGCAGCGCTGCGTGATCGCGACCGACCGCATGCTCGGCGAGGCGCTCGGCCATGAGTACGTCGACCGCTACCTGCCGCCCGAGGCCAAGCGCCGGGCGCGCGAGATGGCGCTCAACATCGTCGCCGAGCTCAAGCGTTCGATCGAGACGCGCGAGTGGATGTCGTCGCCCACCAAGCAGAAGGCGCTCGAGAAAGTCGACGCGCTCAACATCAAGATCGGGTATCCGGACCGCTGGAAGGACTACCGCGGCGTCGTGATCGACCCGGCCACCTACCTCGCGGACGCGCTGAGTGCCGCGCGCTACGACGTGCGCGATGACCTCGGCCAGATCGGCCGGCCCGTCGACCGCGGCCGCTGGGACATGACGCCGCCGACGATGAACGCGTACTACAACCCGCTGCTCAACGAGATCGTCGTGCCGGCGGGTTACCTGCAGCCGCCCGGCTTCGACCCGGGCGGCCTCGATGCGATCAACTATGGCGCCGTGGGTGTCAGCATCGGCCACGAGATCTCGCACGGCGTCGACGATCAGGGCGCGCAGTTCGCGGCCGACGGGCGGCTCGCGAACTGGTGGACGGAGGCCGACTACCGGAGCTTCGAGGCGCGCACCGCGTGCACGACCCGGCAGTACGACGGCTACTTCGTCGAGCCCGGGCTGCACCTGCAGGGCAAGCTCGTCACCGGCGAGGCGCTCGGCGATCTCGGCGGGGTGAACCTTGCCTACCGCGCCTACCATCGTGCGCGTGCGGCGCTCGGGCCGGAGCCCGACGTCGATGGCTTCAGCGCCGACCAGCAGTTCTTCCTCGCCGAGGCGCAGTGGCGTGGCAATCTCGTGCGGCCGGAGGCGGCGCGCACCGCGGTCGCGACCGACCCGCACCCGCCCGGCAAGTACCGCGTGCTCGGCCCGCTGAGCAACATGCCGGAGTTCGGGGCGGCCTTCCAGTGCAAGGCCGGAGATGCCATGGTGCGGGGGGAGGCCGACCGCTGCGTCGTCTGGTAGCCGGCGGTGACGCACGATGATCCCGCGACCCAAGGACCCCGCGCCGGGCGCGCGGGGCAAGCCGACGCCGACCCGGTCACGCCTGCGCCGGTACCCGTCCCAGTCCCCGAGGAGTCTGCGTCCGCCATGCTCGACGTCCATCCCCCGCACCACGCCGCCCGCTCGTGGACCGACTTCTTCATCCACCTCGCGACGATCACGGCCGGACTCCTGATTGCGATCGGCCTCGAGCAGTCGGTCGAGGCGCTCCACAACCTGCACGAGCGTCACCAGCTCGAGGCCGACCTGCAGCGCGAGGGTGAGAAGAACGTCGACACCATCACCCGCGACCTCAGGCTGTTCGTCGAGGCCGAGTGGTTCCAGGGGGCGCAGGCGGCGGCCGACGGCGGCGCGGCGCGCGACGGCTTCGTCAGCTTCAGCCTGACGCGCGCACCGTGCGCGCCGGGTACCGTCAGCGATTCGGTCGCCCGATACATCATGCCCTCGGATGCGGTGTGGACCGCGGCGCGCGAGAGCAACCGGGTGGGGCTGCTGCCGGTCGACGAGGCGCGCATGTACGCGAGGCTTGCGCACAACTTCCAGCTGCTGACCGACGGCCGCAATCACATGGCGGCCGTCTGCGAGCGCATCCTCGCCATGCAGGCCCGGTTCTCGAGCGCGACCGCCGCGGGCACCCGCCTCGAGTGGCACCTGCGGCCCGAGCACGCGAGCGAGTTTGCCGAGACGGCCAGCGAGGCGGCGGTCGCGCTGCGCGGACTCATGTTCAGGCTGCGGTTCCTGATGCTCTTCGAGGAGGGCATCCTGAAGGGAAATCGCGATGCCGAGTCGCTGGCGCGGGATCTCAACTCGCAGGTCTGGCAGGCGCTGCCGCGGGACTGACGCGCCGCCCGGGCGGCGCGCCGATCAGGCGCGCGCCGCGTGCCGCGCGCGGAGTTCGGCTACCACCTCGCCGAGCGACTGGCCGCGGCTGCGGAGCAGCACCAGCAGGTGAAAGAGGAGGTCGGCGCTCTCGCTGACGACTGCGGCGTGCTCGCCGGACACCGCCGCGAGCGCCACCTCGAGGCCCTCCTCGCCGACCTTCTGCGCCATGCGGCTCGGTCCCCTGGCGTGGAGCGCAGCCGTGTAGCTGCTGTCGGGCTGCGCGGCGATGCGCGCGTCGATGATCGCCTCGAGCTGCTCGAGGAAGGCGAGCTCGGTCGCGCGCGTCGCCGGCTGGCCGTGGAAGCAGGTGGCGGCGCCGGTGTGGCACACGGGCCCGCTGGGCGAGCCCTGCACGAGCAGCGTGTCCCTGTCGCAGTCCATGGTCACGCTGCTGACGGCGATGGTGTTGCCAGAGGTCTCGCCCTTCCGCCAGAGCTGGCCGCGGCTGCGGCTGAAGAAGGTGACCTTGCCGCTGTCGAGCGTGCGCGCGAGCGCCTCGCGGTTCATGAAGCCGAGCATCAGCACCGCACCGCTCGCGGCATCCTGGATGACGGCGGGCAGCAGGCCATCGCCCTTCTGCCAGTCGAGCGCTTCGATGTCGGCGGCATTCATGGTCGCACCTCGATGCCCTCGGCGAGCAGGTAACGCTTGAGATCCGGGATCGCGATCGCGCCGCTGTGGAACACGCTCGCGGCCAGCGCGCCGTCGACGTGCGCCGCGCGGAATACGTCGCGGAAGTGCACCGGCGCGCCGGCGCCGCCCGAGGCCACGAGCGGCACGTGGCAGACGGCGCGCGCCGCGCCGAGCTGCTCGAGGTCGTAGCCCTGGCGCACGCCGTCGCTCGCCATGCAGTTGAGCACGATCTCGCCCGCGCCCCGGTCCTCGACCTCGCGGATCCAGGAGAGCGTGTCGCGCGCGGTCGCACGGCTGCGGCCGGGATCGCCGCTCCACTGGTTGACGAGGTAGCGCGGGCCGTCGCCGGTCGCGCTCAGGCTGTCGATGCCGACCACGACGCACTGCGTGCCGAAGCGGGTCGCGAGGCGCGTGACGAGTGCCGGGTCCTCGAGCGCGAAGGAGTTCACCGACACCTTCTCGGCGCCGGCAGCCAGCACCGCCTCGGCGTCGGCGACCGAGCGGATGCCGCCGGCCACGCAGAACGGGATGTCGAGCAGTGCCGCGACGCGCCTCACCCACTCGCGGTCCACGGTGCGTCCGTCGGGGCTCGCCGTGATGTCGTAGAAGACGAGTTCGTCGGCACCGGCGTCGCGGTAACGCGCGGCAAGCGCGAGGATGTCACCGACCACGCGGTGTTCGCGGAAGCGCACGCCCTTGACGACCTCGCCGGCGCGGACGTCGAGGCAGGGGATCAGGCGGCGGGCAAGAATGGCTTCAGCTCCTCGACCGGCAGCCGGTCCTCGAGCAGCGCGCGGCCGCTGACCGCGGCCGCGACGCCGCCATTGGCGAGTGCCCACAGGTCACGGGCGTCGCGAATGCCGCCCGAGGCCTGCCAGTCGATGCCCGGAAAGCGCCGCACCGCCTCGACGTAGAGCTCGAGGTTGGGCCCGGTGAGCGCGCCGTCACGGCCGACGTCGGTGCAGAGCACGTGGCGGAGCCCGGCGCGGTGGAAGCGCGCCACCGCATCCCACAGGAGCAGCGGCGTCTGCGAGCGCCAGCCGTGGGTCGCGACGCGCGGCAGGCCGCCGGCGTCGAGCCGGACGTCGAAGGCGAGCACCACGGCGTCGGGTCCGAGCTTTCTCAGCCAGCCGGCGACGAGGTCGGGGTCGGTGACGGCGGTGCTGCCGACGACCACGCGGCCGGCCCCCGCGCCGAGCACGCCGTCGAGCGCGGCCCGCTCGCGCAGGCCGCCGCCCACCTGCACCCGGAGCTGGCGCCGGCGGCAGAGCTCGGCGATCAGCGCGGCGTGGGCCTGCACGCCGTCGCGCGCGCCGTCGAGGTCGACGACGTGCAGCCAGCGCGCGCCGAGCGCCGCGTAGCGCTCGTACAGCGACTCGGGCGTCGCCGCGAAGCGCGTCTCGGCGTCGAAGTCGCCGTTCAGCAGCCGCACGCACCGCCCGCCCCGCAGATCGATCGCCGGTACGAGTTCCATGGGTCAGCCTCCGAGGGCGAGGAAGTTCGCGAGCAGCCGCGCCCCGGCCGCCGCGGAGCGCTCGGGGTGGAACTGCACGCCATGGAAGTTAGCGCGACCGACGAGCGCCGTGAATGCCCCGCCGTAGTCGCAGGTCGCCCGCGTGTCGGGGCCGGGCGGCAGGGCGTAGCTATGCACGAAGTAGAGGTGCGCGCCGGGCGCGATGCCGTTCAGGAGCCCGGCGCCCGCGCTGAACTCGATCCGGTTCCAGCCCATGTGCGGGACCGGGCGGTCCGGTGCCGGGGTGAAGCGCACCGCGCGCCCGGGAAGCACCCCGAGGCACTCGGTGTCGCCCTCGGCCGAGGCCGCATACAGGAGCTGCATGCCGAGGCAGATGCCGAGCACGGGCTGCCTGAGCGCGGGGATCACGCGCTCGAGCCCGGCGGCGCGCAGCCGCTGCATGGCATCGGCCGCGGCGCCGACGCCGGGCAGGATCACGTGCCCGGCCCGCCGGATGCGCTCGGGCTCGGCGCTCAGCACGGGGCTGACGCCGAGCCGCTCGAGCGCATAGCGCACCGAAGCGACGTTCGCTCCGCCGGCATCGACGATCACCACCTCGCTCACAGCGCGCCCTTGGTGCTCGGCAGCGCCGCACCCTCGATGCGGATCGCCTGGCGGAGCGCGCGGCCGACGCCCTTGAAGCAGCTCTCGACCATGTGGTGCGTGTTCTCGCCGCGCACCGCGAGATGCAGCGCCGCCCCGAGGCTGTCGGCGAGCGAGCGGAAGAAGTGCGGCACGAGCTCGGTCGGCAGCTGCCCGACCCGCTCGCGCGTGAAGCGGCCCTCGAACACGAAGTAGGGGCGGCCCGACAGGTCGAGCGCCACCTGCGCCTCGGCCTCGTCCATCGCGAGCAGGAAGCCGTAGCGGCCGATGCCGTGCTTGTCGCCGAGCGCGGCCCTGAGCGCCTGCCCGAGCGCGAGCGCGGTGTCCTCGACGGTGTGGTGCTCGTCGACCGCGAGGTCCCCCTGGCAGCTGAGCTCGAGTGCGAAGCCGCCATGGCGCGCGATCTGCTCCAGCATGTGATCGAAGAACGCGATCCCGGTCGCGATCCGGGTCGGACCCTCGGCGTCCAGGTCGAGCGCGACGCTGATCGCGGTCTCGCGCGTCTGCCGCGTCACG
>Ga0181519_10002275_pt1 | contig 16430 bp, 15 predicted proteins | sample PEATcosm2014_Bin_26_FD_121102 | JGI IMG/M metagenome (GOLD analysis project Ga0181519, IMG submission 121102) | Peatland microbial communities from MTU Mesocosm Facility, Houghton, MI, USA - PEATcosm2014_Bin02_10_metaG | ecosystem: Environmental > Terrestrial > Soil > Wetlands > Peat | place...
TGTCCCGAAGGCGACGGTGACGGTGTTGGAGAGGGCGTAGCACCCGGCCCCGGCGTTGATGTTGGCGGTGGCCGGGGTGGCCGTCCCGGCCGGGAAGATGGTCAGCACCCCGAACCCGTTGAGCACCGCCCCGCCGACGCCGGACAGGGCGAGGTTGGCCACCACGCCGACGGCGCCGACGGGGATCCCGTTGGTGCCGGCCAGGGCCGACGAGGTGTGGACGGTGGCGCCCGGCACCAGCGGTCCGGAGATGCCGCCCTCGCCGGTCGAGGTGTTGATCACCCTGACCGGGGAAGGGAGGGGCACCACCGAGTACTGGGGCACCCAGGTCCCCGGGGTGCCGGGCGCCGCGCACCGGTACTGGACCCCGTTCGAGTCGACGTAGAGCTCCCCGAGGACGTGGGCGCCGGTGGCCGGTGCGCCGGCGGTGGCGGCCGGGGTGAGGAGGAGCGGCGCCAGCCCTCCCTGGGCGGAGACGCCGTAGCCCGAGACGCTCGCTCCCACGAAGGCCGCGCCCGATCCGTAGGTGCTGGAGTTGATGCCGGCGCCGGTGCTTTCGCTGCTCGCCTGGAGGGCGCTGATGACGCTGGCCGTCCCGATGGCCTCCGCGGTGATCGCGGCACCCTCCCCGACGTTGTGGGCGGAGAAGGTGAACCGCGAATCAGAGGAGAACAGTTCGGTGCCGTAGGTGGTGTCGAACGAGGACCCACCGAGAAGCACCGGGGCCCATTGCGGTGGGGCGCCGCCGAGGAGCTGGAAGAGAAAGCCCTCGGAGTCGACGTAGAACTCTCCGACGAGATGCGTGCCGGTGGTCGGAGGGCCAAGGGTCGTGGCCGGTGTGAGATACAAGGGTGCGAGGCCACCCTGTCCGGAGAGGCCGTACCCCGAGGTGCTCTCCCCCTGGACGCCCGCCCCCGGCCCCGAATTCGAGGCGAAGACGGCGGCATTGGGGTTGTCGATGTTGTTGCTGAGAGCTTTGACGGTGTTGTTCTGCCCCGCGTTCACCGCGTAGATCGCCGAGCCGGCGCTCGATGCGTCGGCGACGGAGACGCTCAGTGCGTTGCCCTCGCCCGCGGTGTTCTCGATGCTGAGCGTCTCGCCTGTCGCCGTGGACGTGAGGTCCGTCCCGGCCGTCACCGCGTTGTTCGACGCCCCGTACTGCATGTTGCCGGTGGCCGCCGCCGCCGGGGTGGCGGCGAGGACCGAGTCGGCGACGGCCCCGAGGCCGACGGCGGCGGCCGCGCCGAGGGCGAGGGCGCCCCGCCGGCTGATCCGTGTCTCTGGTGCGGGGCCCTGTTCGTGGGGCGCCGGTGTGGACCCGGCGTCGGCGCGGGGGGCCGCACCTTCGACCGGTGCTGCCGCGGCGAGTCGTACCGGATCGAGGAGCGCGGCCAACTGGGCTTGCAGGACGGCCACCGTCTCGGTGAGCCCCCGCACGTCCGCCTCGAGGACCTCGGTCCGGTCTTGTCCCTGCGAGTCGTCGTCCACCGGTCGTCTCCGCTCCTCGGTCCGCCGGGGACGACCCCACCGGTCACCCGCCGCGACGCACCGATGTCGCCAGGTTACGGCTGTGCACACACTGATGCCCGGCATTCGCCCCCGGGGCGGCTCGTCGCCGGAGCCCCTCCGGCCACCACCCGGTCAGGCGCCCGGGCGGCGCGCCTCCAGGTCCACCAGCACCCGGTCGGGGACCTTCAGGTCGCCGGTCCCGGTCCCCACCGTCAGGTCCGGCTTGACCGTGCCGTGGTGGTCGGAGCCACCGGTGGCCACCAGGTCGAACCGTCGGGCCAGGTTGCCGAGCTCGGTGCGCTGTCTCGGCGAGTACCGCCCGTAGATCGCCTCGATGCCGGCGAAGCCGGCCTCGGCCAGCACGGCGACCAGCGCGGCGAGGTCGTCCCCCTCCAGCCCGAGGCTGTAGGGGTGGGCGAGCACCGCCACCCCGCCGGAGGCGGCGGCCAGCGCGGCGACCTCCGCCGGCTCCAGGCGGCCCTTGGTCACGTACCCCGGACGGCCGGCCGCCAGGTACCGGTCGAAAGCGTCCTGGACCGAATCGGCCGCCCCGGCCCTGACCAGCGCGGTGGCGAAGTGGGGCCGGCCCATCCCCTCCTCGGTGCCGGCCTCGGCCACCGCCTGGTCGTAGGTGACCGGGAGGCCGAGGTCGGCCAGCCGGTCGGCCATGGCCAGGTTCCGCTGCCGGCGGTCGCCCCGGAGCCGGACCAGCTCCTCGGCGAGCGGGCCGTCGTCCTCCCCGGCGAAGTAGACCAGCACGTGGGGGCTGCCCCCCGACCCCATCGGCCGGCACGAGATCTCGCACCCCGGGACGAGGCGGACGCCGAGCTCGTCGGCCCGGGCGCGGGCGACGGCCAGGCCGGCCATCGAGTCGTGGTCGGTGAGGGCCACCGCGCGGCAGCCCGCCTCGGCGGCCAGCTCCGGGATGCGCTCCGGCGGGTCGCTGCCGTCGGAGACCGTCGAGTGGGTGTGCAGGTCGATCATCGGGGCCGAGGCTACCGGGAAGGCCCGGACCGGGGACGGGGCGGGGATGGTCACCGAACGGTCACTTCCCGATAGGCTGGTCGAGGACGGTCCCGCGTCCCTTCCACGACGACTCCGACGACGTGCCCGACAACCTCTTGGTGGCGCCTGGTGAAACGGTGACGAACCGATGATGGATGCGAAGGAGGCGTGCGGCGTCTTCGGGGTCTACGCCCCCGGACGGTCCGTGGCGCACCTCACCTTCGACGGCCTCTTCGCACTCCAGCACCGCGGCCAGGAGTCGGCGGGCATGGCCGTCTGCGACGGCGACGCCATCACCGTCATGAAGGACATGGGACTGGTCACCACCGTGTTCGACGAGCGCAAGCTCTCCGGCCTCCGCGGCCACCTGGCCATCGGCCACACCCGCTACTCGACGGCCGGCAGCTCCGACTGGATGAACGCCCAGCCCGTCTTCCGCGGCGTGGGCCGGGCCGGCTTCGCCCTCGCCCACAACGGCAACCTGACCAACACCGACGCCCTGGCCGGCATGGCCAACATGCTCCCCGGCCTGGTCGACTCGGACAGCGACCTGGTGGCCGAGCTGCTCGGTCAGGCCTTCCCCCCCGACCTCCCCGAGCGGCCGAGGGCCGACCACGACGGGGACCTCGAGGCGGCGCTCCGGGCGGTGCTGCCGTCCGTGGAGGGCGCCTTCTCCTTCGTGCTGGCCGACGCCGACCGCATCATCGGGGTCCGCGACCCCAACGGCTTCCGCCCACTGTGCCTCGGCCGCCTCGACGCCACCGAGGAGTTCGAGGCCGGGTGGGTGCTCGCCTCGGAGTCGCCGGCCCTCGACGTGATCGGCGCCACCTTCATCCGCGAGCTGCTCCCCGGCGAGATGGTGGTGATCGACGGCAAGGAGGTGCGCTCCGAGCACCCCTTCCCCCCGGAACGGATCGACCCCAAGCTCTGCATCTTCGAGTTCGTCTACTTCGCCCGGCCCGACACCGTCCTCTACGGCAACGAGGTCCACGGCGCCCGCCGACGGATGGGTCAGCTGCTGGCCAACCAGAAGCCGGTCGCCGCCGACCTGGTGATGGGGGTCCCCGACTCCGGGGTGCCGGCGGCCGAGGGGTACGCGCTGGCCGCGGGCATCCCCTACGGCCAGGGGCTGGTGAAGAACCGCTACATCGGGCGGACCTTCATCGCCCCCACCCAGGCCGAGCGGGCCAAGGGCGTCCGGCGCAAGCTCAACCCGCTGCGCGACAACATCGCCGGCAAGCGGCTCATCGTGGTGGACGACTCCATCGTCCGGGGCACCACCACCCGCGCCCTGGTCGAGATGCTCCGCGAGGCGGGCGCCCTCGAGGTCCACCTGCGGATCTCCTCGCCGCCGTTCCGCTGGCCCTGCTTCTACGGCATCGACACCCCCGACCGCGACGATCTGCTGGCCGCCGTGCGGTCGGTGGACGAGATCACGGAGTTCCTCGGCGTGGACTCCCTCGAGTACCTCACCCTCGACCACCTGAAGACGGCCATCGCCGCCCCCGACGCCGGGTTCTGCGACGCCTGCCTCACCGGGACCTACCCCGTCCCGGTCCGGGTGGAGCTCGGACCGCCGCCGGCCACCGCCCTCAGCACCGCCGGCACCGGCCCGTCCCGGTGAGCGAACCACCCTCGGCCACCCTCGACGGCCCCGGACCGGCGACCTACGCGGCGGCCGGCGTGGACATCGGGGCCGGCGAGACCTCGGTCGACCGGATCCGCCCGCTGGTGGCCTCCACCCTCCGCCCCGAGGTGCTCGGCGGCCTGGGCGACTTCGGTGGCCTCTTCGCGGTGGACACCGACCGCTACCGGGCCCCGGTCCTGGTGGCCTGCACCGACGGGGTGGGCACCAAGGGGGTGGTGGCCCGCGACGCCGGGCGGCTCGACACCATCGGCATCGATCTGGTGGCCATGTGCGTCGACGACCTGGTCTGCCAGGGGGCCGAGCCCCTCTTCCTCCTCGACTACATCGCCACCGGCGCCGTCGACCCCGACCAGATGGCCGCCCTGGTGGCGGGGGTGGCCGACGGCTGCCGCCAGGTGGGGGCCACCCTCCTCGGCGGCGAGATGGCCGAACACGCCGGTCTCATGGCCCCCGGCGAGTTCGACCTGGTCGGGTTCGCGGTCGGCGTGGTGGAACGGGAGGCCGTCCTCTCGCCCGCCCGGGTGGCGGCGGGCGACGTCCTGGTGGGCCTCCCCTCGCCGGGGCTCCGCGCCAACGGCTACACCCTGGCCCGGCACGTCCTCTTCGACCGGGCCGGGCTCACCCTCGACGACCCGGCCTGGACCGGGGCCGACGTCTCGGTCGCCGACGAACTGCTGCGGCCCTCGGTCCTCTACACCCCGGCGGTGCGGGCGGCCCTCGAGGCCGCCGAGGTGCACGCGGTGGCCCACATCACCGGGGGCGGGATCCCCGGCAACCTCCCCCGGGCGCTCCCCGACGGGCTCCGGGCGGTGGTGGACACCGGCGCCTGGCCGGTGCCGCGGATCTTCGCCGAGGTGCGGCGCCTCGGCCCGGTGGCCGACGACGAGATGCTCCGGGTGTTCAACTGCGGGCTGGGGATGGTGGTGGTGGTGGCGCCCGACGCCGTCGACGCCGCGCTGGGCGCGCTGGCCGGCGGTGGTCTGGACCCGTTGGTCGTCGGCGAGGTGGCGACCGGCGAGCGCGGGGTGGAGCTGGTCGGCACCCCCGACTGGGACGGCGCCGGTGGCTGAGCTCCCCCCGACCGCCCACGGCCCGCTGCGCGACCACCTGCTGGCCCACTCGGTCCGGACCGGCGACTTCGTCCTGAAGTCGGGCCGACGCAGCAGCTGGTTCATCGACTCCAAGCAGACCGTCTGCCGGCCGGAGGCGATGGTGCTGGTGGCCGAGGGGATCCTGTCGCTGGTGCCGGACGACGCCACCGCCATCGGGGGGCTCACCATGGGGGCGGACCCGGTGGCCTTCGTGACCGCCGGGGTGGCGGCCACCCGGGGACGCTCGCTGAAGGCGTTCAGCGTCCGCAAGGAGGCGAAGGACCACGGCGGTGGCGGCCGCATCGCCGGTGCCCTCGACCCGGGGGACAAGGTGGTGGTGACCGAGGACACCGTCACCCGCGGGACATCGCTGCTCGAGGCGGCCCGCGCCGTCCGCGAGGCCGGCGCCGAGCCGGTGCTGCTGGTGGCGGTGGTCGACCGGGGCGGCACGGTGGCGGCCATGGCCGCCGAGGAGGGGCTGCCCTTCGCCGCCCTCCTGACCGCCCCCGACCTCGGGTTCCCCTTCGAGGGCGGGTGAGCCGACCCTAGAGTGGCGGCCATGGCCGACTTCCCCACCGCCCTCGACACCGCTGCCGCCATCCGCCGCAGGGAGGTCAGCCCCCTGGAGGTGCTCGAGGCCACCCTCGACCGCGTCGACCGCCACAACCCGGCGCTCAATGCCGTGGTCTGGCGGAACGACGACGAGGCCCGCGAGGAGGCCCGCCGGCTCGGGGCGCGCCTCGCCGCCGGGGTGGGGGAGCTCCCGCCGTTCGCCGGGGTGCCCATCCCGATCAAGGACCTGAGCCCGGTGGCCGGCTGGCCCGTCACCTACGGCTCGCGCGGGGCGCCCGAGGGGCCGAGCACCGAGGACGAGGTGGCGGTGGGCCGGCTCCGCCGGGCCGGCTTCGTGCTCACGGGGCGGACCAACACCCCCGAGTTCGGGACCCTGACCGTCACCGAGAACCTGCGCTTCGGCGTCACCCGCAACCCGTGGGACCTCGAGCGGACCTCGGGCGGCTCGAGCGGCGGAGCCTCGGCCGCCCTGGCCTCGGGGATGTTCAGCGTCGTCCACGCCTCCGACGGCGGGGGGTCGATCCGGATCCCGGCGTCGTGCTGCGGCCTGGTCGGCCTGAAGCCAACCCGCGGGCGGGTGGCCTCGCTGGTGCCGAGCTGGCAGGGGATGTCGACCCAGGGGGTGCTGACCCACACCGTGGCCGATGCCGCCGCCCTCCTCGACGTCCTGTCGGTGCCCGACCCCGACGCCTGGCTCCACGCCCCGACCCCTCCGTGGCCGTTCACCGACGAGCCGGACTCGGACCCGGGTCCGCTCCGGGTGGCGGTCAACACGGTCTCCGCCCTGGGTCTGGAGGTCGACGCCGAGGCCGTGGCCGCGGTGGAGCGGACCGCCCGGCTGCTCGAGGAGGCCGGCCACTCGGTGGTGGTCCTGGACGGCGACGTCTTCGACCCCTCCGCCGTGGAGCCGTTCCTCAACGTCGTCAACGCCGGCGTGGCCGAGTACGACGACATCGACTGGTCGGCGGTCGAGCCGCACAACCGGGCGGGCCTGGCCGCCGCCCAGGCGGTGGACAGCGTGACCTTCGCCCGGTCGCTCCAGCTCCTCCGGCGGGCGGCCCGCACCCTGGTGGCCCGGTTCCGCGAGGAGTTCGACCTGCTGCTGACGCCGACCATGGCCATCGAGCCTCCCCGGGTCGGGGTGCTGCAGCACTCACACGCCTCGCCGGGCTTCCCGCCCCTGGAGGTGCTGGGAATGGTGGCCTTCTGCTCCGTCTTCAACATCAGCGGGCAGCCGGCCGTCAGCCTGCCCGTGCACCAGTCGACGGTCACGGGCCTGCCGGTCGGGGTGCAGCTGGTGGCCGGCCCCTGGGAGGAGGGCCGCCTGCTCCGGGTCGCCGCCCAACTCGAGCGGGCCGCCCCCTGGGCCGGCCGCCACCCGGACCTCGGCTGAGGTCCCCGCCGGCGCCTACCCTGGGACCGTGACCACCACCTCCGCCACCACCGGTCCGTCGGCGGTCGGGGCCAACGGGCACGCCCCGGTCGCCCCACCGCCGGGACCGTCCGACCGACGGCGGGCGTGGCTCCGCGCCGTCACCTCGCCGATCCCGGCGGCCGTCCGGCCCGCCCTCCTCGGTGCAGCCACCGGTCTGCGGTCGCAGCTGGGCGTGGCGGCGGTGGTGCTGGCCGCCGGCGAGCACGGCCGGGACCGGCTGCCCGGCCGGATGCAGCACCCCGCCGCCCTCCGCTCGGCGCTGGTGTCGGTGACCACCGAGCTCCTCACCGACAAGACCCGCTTCGCCCGGAGCCGGCTCGCCCCCGCGGCGCTGGCCACCCGCCTGGTGCTGGCCGGGTTCGCCGCCCGCGCCCTGGCCCGGCTGGAGGGCCGCGATCCCGGGCCGGACGTGGCCGTGGCGGTCGTGGCGGCGCTGGTGGCGGCCAAGGTCGGCCACGACGTCCGGGCGGTGGCCGCCCGCCGGTTCCCCGACCCGCTGGTGGCCCTGGTGGAGGACGCGGTGGCGGTGGTGCTGGCGGCCGGGGCGGTCGGACCGTCGGCCTGAGCCGGGTCCTCCGCTCCGGACGGGCGGCGGCTACCGTCGGGGCGGTGGCACGGGTATGGGGCGCCGGGGTGGGACCGGGATGAGCGGGGTCCCCGTCGCGCCGGTCACCGCCCGACCGGAGCCGCGGCGGAGGCTGTGGCCGCCCATCGTCGTCCTGGCGGTCGGTGCGGTCCTGGCCGGTGTCGGGGTGGTGTCGGGACTGCTCGTCGGCTTCGGACCGGCTTTCGACGCCCCCGTCCACGGGGCGCCGGTCACCGTCACCCTCCACTGCGACGTCGGTGACTACATCGTCTACCAGGCCACCGGCAGTGGGACCTTCCCGTCGGGTAACCCTGCGGGAACGGAGCTCGCCCCCGGGCAGGTGGAGGTCACCGGCCCCGACGGTTCGGCGGTGGGAACGGGACCGGTCAACGGCACCGAGTCGATCACCCGCGGCACCCTCGTCCTGGTGGGCGTGGTGGGGTTCCACGCCGGCACCGCCGGCACGTATCAGGTCCGGATCACGCCGGAGGCCCCGACCCGGGTCGTGGTGGCCCCCTCGTTCGGGGCGATGTTCCTTCGGGCCCTGCCGTGGCTGGCACTGGCCGGGATCGGCGGGCTGGCGGTGCTGGGCGGCGGTGCCTGGCTGATCGTGGCGGTCGTCGGCCGCCGCCGGACCCCGCAGGCGGACGACTGGGCCGGCTACCCGGCCCCGGCCGGCTACCCGGCGGTACCCCCCGGTCCGTGGCTGCCCCGCAACTACGACCCCTTCCCGGCACCGCACCCACCGCCCGGTGCCCCACCGACCTCGCCGCCTCCGGCGCCACCCACCGCCCCGCCACCCCCCGCGGGCTGACCCGCCAAGGGTCCGTGGTCGGCAGGGCGCACCGTGGCTACGATCGGCCGGCCCCGGGGCGCGGCTCCGGACCCCGGACGCGCCGGGGTGACGGGCGACCACGGAGGTGCGATGCCGACCGATCCGCAGGTGCAGGGGATCCTCGACTACCTGGCGGCGTCGGGGCGGGGCGGGACGACGGCCCTCGACCCCGGGCAGTCCCGGGCCGGCTACCTGGCCATGGCCGCCATGACCGCCCACCCGGAGGTGCGGCCCGCCATCGGGGACCGGACCGTCCCCGGGCCGGCGGGCGACCTGGCGGCCCGCGTCTACCGGCCGGACGGTGAGGGGCCGTTTCCGGTGGTGCTCTACCTCCACGGCGGCGGGTGGGTGCTGGGCGGCATCGCCACCGCCGACGGCATCTGCCAGCAGCTGGCGGTCGGCGTGCCGGCGGTGGTGGTGAGCCTGGAGTACCGGCTGGCCCCCGAGGACCCCTTCCCGGCGGCGGTCGACGACGCCGAGGCCGCGCTCCGCTGGGTGGCCGACCACGCGGCCGACCTCGGCGGCGACCCCGACCGCCTGGCGGTGGCCGGGGACAGTGCCGGGGCCAACCTGGCCGCGGTGGTGGCCCGTCGGGCACGCGACGCCGGTGGCCCGCCGGTCGCCTTCCAGCTGCTGCTCTGCCCGGTGACCGACGCCACCTGCTCGCAGCCGTCCTACGCCGAGAACGGCGAGGGGTACATGCTCACCGCCGGCCTCATGCGGTGGATGATCGACAACTACCTCGACGGCGCCGACCCGGCCGATCCCGACGTGTCCCCACTCCTCGCCCACGACCTGGCCGGCCTGCCGCCTACCCTGGTCGTCACGGCCGAGTACGACCCGCTGCGCGACGAGGGCGAAGCGTACGCCGCCCGGCTCCGCGGGGCCGGGGTGGAGGCGGTCGCCGTCCGCTACGACGGGATGATCCACGCCTTCCTCGACATGACCGCGGTCGTCGACGCCGCCCGGCCGGCCCTCGAGGAGACCATCGGCGCCCTGCGCGACGCCCTCGCCACGTCCACCGGCTGAGCCGGCCCCGCTGAGCCGGACCGGGTCCCCGACCGGCCGGTCGGCCGCTACCGGACCGCGCCGCCGACCGAGGGGGTCCGTTGCCGGCCCCCGGGGGTCTCCCCTCCGGTGACCAGCAGCGCACCGAGCCGGGCGGCGTCGGCCGGCCCCAGGGTCCTCCGCAACGTCCGGGCGTACCGCTCGAGGGCGACGGGATCGGCGTCCACGCCGGCCCGGCGACCGTCGGGGGCGGGTGGCACCACCGGGAGCGCGGTGTCGTGGGCGCCGGCGTGGAGGGCCGCCACCAGGCCGGCCACCGTCCGGGCCAGGCGGGCCAGGCGAGGACCGCCCAGCACCGCCCGGTACCGCTCCTCGACGGCCTGGAGGGCGTCGGCCCGGTCGCCGGCCAGGCGGGTGCCACGCCCGGTGGGGACGAAGACCACGCCCCGCCGGTCGGCCGGGTCGGGACGGCGCTCGAGGTAGCCCCGGCCCTCGAGCTCCTGGACGGTGCTGCTCACCGCCTGCCGGCTCACACCCTGGGCCCGGGCCAGGTCGCTCACCCGGGCGCCCCGGCTGCCGATGCGGGCCAGCGTGGCCTGGTGGGAGGCCCGGACCCCGACGTGGCCACGGGCGGCGATCGACCGGTCCACCTCCCGACGGGCCTGGAGGGCGAGGAGGATGACCGCCCCGATCGAGGTCCGGCCCCGGCCGCGGGGGACCGGGTCGACCGGGGCGGCCAGGCCGAGGCCCTCGCGGAGGGTGGTGAGGTCCCGGGCCAGCCGGGTGATCGCCGGCCGGCCCACCAGGTCGGCGTACTCGTCCTCGGAGCGGGCGAGGGTGTCCGCCCCCTCCTCCAGGAGGGCGAGCCCCCGGGCGGTGAGCGCCACGACCTTCGAGCGGCCGTCGGTGGTGCTGGGTGTCCGGGCCACGTAGCCCAGGTCGTCGAGGGCGGCGGTGGTGCGGCTGGCGGCCTGGGGGCTGACGCCGAGCTGGTCGGCCAGTCGGCTGACCGCCAGCCCCCCGTCGCGGAGCCGCTGGAGGACGGGGGCGAAGCCGGGCCGCAGGCCCGGACCGCCCGACGCCGTCAGGGAGCTCGCCAGACGGAGCTGGAGATCGTCGGCGATCGCCGCCAGCCCCTCGACCACGCTGCCGGAACGGCCGCCGGGGCGGACGGGCGCCTCCCCGACCGACCCGGCTGGTGGGCCCGCGGACGTGTCCGGCATGGGGGCAGTGTACGGCCGTGGGGGGAGATCATCAACCATGTTTGACAACAATGTGAAGGCTGGTCTATGAAATCGTCGACGACACGGGTCGGGAAGGGAGCGCGGATGCCAGGGTCGGTCGACGGGGGACGGCGGCTGCGCACCGTGGTCATCGGTGCCGGCCCGGGTGGCCTCTGCATGGCCAAGGGCATGCTCGACGCCGGCTTCGACGACTTCGTCCTCCTCGAGCGGAGCCACGGGGTCGGCGGCACCTGGAACCTCAACCGGTACCCGGGGGCGGCCTGCGACGTGCAGTCGCACCTCTACTCGTTCTCCTTCGAGCTGAACCCCGGCTGGTCGCGCCCCTACGCCCCGCAGCCCGAGATCCTGGCCTACCTGCAGCGACTGGCCGAGAAGTACGGCATCCTCCCCCACTGCCGGTTCGACGCCGAGGTGACCGGTGCCACCTGGGACGGGGACGCCGCCACCTGGACGGTGCGGCTGGCCTCGGGCGAGGAGCTCGAAGCCGACGTGGTGGTGAGCGCCCTCGGGATGTTCCACACCGCGGTCCCCCCGACCATCGAGGGCCTGGACACGTTCGGGGGCACGGTCTTCCACGCCTCCCTCCGCGAGTGGGACCACGACCTCACCGGCGAGTCGGTGGCGGTCATCGGCAGCGCGGCGAGCGCGGTGCAGTTCGTGCCGAAGATCGTGGAGGTGGCGGAACGGGTCCACCTCTTCCAGCGGAGCGCCAACTGGGTGCTGCCCAAGCCGGACGACCCCTACACCGACGAGCAGCTGGCCGCCTTCCGGGCGGACCCGGCGATCTGCCGGACCATCCGGGACGAGATCTTCCGCCACATGGACGCCGGGATCACCTTCTCCGACCCCGCGGCCGTGGCCGAGCGCGAGGCGGCGGGGCTGGCCGCCATCGAGGTGGTGGAGGACCCGGAGCTGCGGGCCAAACTGCGGCCGACCCACCCCTTCGGGTGCAAGCGGCCCCTCTTCTCCAACGACTACTACCCGGCGTTCAACCGGCCCAACCTCGAGCTGGTCACCGAGGGGATCGAGCGGGTCACGCCCGACGGGGTGCGCACGGTGGACGGTGGGGAGCGCCGGGTGGACACCATCGTGCTGGCCACCGGGTTCGCCACCACCCAGTTCCTGTCGGTGCTCGACGTGGTCGGCCGGGACGGCCGCCACCTCCGCCAGGCGTGGGCCGACGGGGCCACCGCCTACCTCGGCGTCACCACCGCCGGGTTCCCCAACCTCTTCATGCTCTACGGGCCGAACACCAACAACGGCTCCATCCTCACGATGATCGAGTACCAGGTCGACCACGTGGTCGCCCACCTCCGGCGTCTGGTCGACGAGGACCTGGCCTGGGTGGACGTCCGCCCGGAGGCCGAGGCGGCCTACAACCTGGAGGTCGACCGGGCGGTGGCCTCCATCGACGTCTGGCAGGCCGGCTGCAACGACTACTACCGGACGCCCTCGGGGCGGGTGGTCACCCAGTGGCCGTTCCCGATGACGGAGTTCCAACGGCGCACCGAGACGATCGACCCGGCGGCCTACGAGGTGGTGCCGCGCCACCGGGGTGCGGTCCGGACCGGGGTGGCGTGAGCGACGACCTCGACGACCTCGACGACCGACTGGCCGAGCTGATCGGCAAGCCGGTCAACACCCGCGGTCCCATCGTGGGCCCCGACCCGGTCAACCAGCCGATGATCCGTCACTGGGCGGCGGCCTTCGAGGACGCCAACCCCGTCTACACCGACCCGGAGGCGGCGGCCCACTCGCGCTTCGGGGGGATCGTCGCCCCGCCGCTGATGCTCCAGACCTGGACGATGGCCACCCCGGTCATCACCGGGATCCACGAGCGGGGCGGGTCGCCGGTGGAGTCCGACGGGAAGAGCTCGCTGGCGCTGCTCGACGAGGCCGGGTACACCGCCACCCTGGCCACCAACTCGGAGTTCGAGATCGTCCGGTACCTGCGGATCGGCGACCATGTCACCTCGGAGACGGTGATCGCCGCCATCTCGCCGGAGAAGACCACCCGGATGGGACAGGGCCGCTTCGTGACCTGGGTGACCACCTACACCGACGACGCCGGCGAGGTGGTCGGCCGCCAGGAGTTCCGGATCCTCAAGTTCAAGCCCGGCACCGCCGGGGCCGACGGGGCCGGCGCATGAGCGCGGACCGGAAGGGGACCGGCGTGAACTGGTCGTCGCTGTCGGTGGGGGACGAGCTGACGCCGATGCAGATCACGGTGACGGCCACGGTCATCGCCGCCGGGGCCATCGCCTCCCGGGACTTCATGCCCGTCCACCACGACCGCGAGTATGCCAACGCCCAGGGGGCGCCGGACATCTTCATGAACATCCTCTCCGACACCGCCTACTGCAGCCGGTTCCTGACCGATTGGGCCGGCCCCGACGCCGCGGTGCGGCGCCTGGCCATCCGGCTCGGCGTGCCGGTCTTCCCCAAGCACCTCCTCCGCTACACGGGGACGGTGACCGGGCTCTCGCGGGTGGGGGACGAGGGGGTGGTCGAGGTCGAGCTCCGTGGGGCAACCGACCTCGGGGACCACGTGACCGGCACAGCCACCCTGACCCTGCCGGTCGACGCCGCCCCAGTCTGACCGGCGCCGGACGACCGGTGCGCGCCACCCGGTGCAGTCGGCGCCGGGGACGCGCTCCACACCGGGGATGCGGCGCCGACGGCCCGGGGTCGATAGCGTGGGGAGGTCCTCGTGACACCCGGACCGGCGACCGCCGGCCGCCCCCGGCGGCCCGGTGCGGCGGCGGTCCGCCGACAGGGAGGGGAACCCCGTGAAGACCGAAGCCGCCATCTGCTGGAACGCCGGTGATCCGTGGAAGGTCGAGACCATCGAGCTCGATCCGCCGAAGGAGGGGGAGGTCCTCGTCCGGCTGATCGCCTCCGGGATGTGCCACAGCGACGAGCACGTCCGAAACGGGGACCTGCCGGGTATGTACCCGATCATCGGCGGCCACGAGGGTGCCGGCATCATCGAGGAGGTCGGGCCCGGGGTCACCGGCCTGGCCGAGGGCGACCACGTGGTGTTCGGCTTCGTGGCCGCCTGCGGCACCTGCCCGTCGTGCGCCCGGGGCCACTCCAGCCTCTGTGACGTCGGTGCGGTGCTGCTGATGGGGGCCCAGGCCGACGGGACCTTCCGCCACCACACCGAGGACGGCCGGGACCTCCCGACCATGACCTGCCTGGGGACCTTCGCCAAGCACACCGTGGTCAACCAGGCCTCGTGCGTGAAGATCCTCGACCACTACCCGCTGGAGAAGGCGTGCCTGGTCGGGTGCGGGGTGACGACCGGGTGGGGCTCGGCTGTCTACGCCGCCGAGGTGGGCCCCGGCGACGACGTGGTCGTGATCGGCATCGGGGGTCTGGGGGCCGCCGCCGTCCAGGGGGCGAAGCTGGCCGGGGCCGAGCGTATCTTCGCCATCGACCCCGTGGAATTCAAGCGGGAGAAGGCCCTCTCCTTCGGTGCCACCCACACCGCGGCGAGCATCGACGAGGCCCTCCCGTTGGTCAACGAGGTGACCTGGGGGAAGAACGCCGACAAGGTCATCTGCACGATGGGGGTGGGCGACGGCTCGCTCATCGAGTCCATCCTGCAGCTGACGGCCAAGCGGGGCCGGGTGGTGATCACCAACATCCACCCGATGGCGGAGACCCAGGTCACCCTGTCGCTGACCTGGTTGACCCTGTTGGAGAAGCAGCTGGTCGGCACCATCTTCGGCTCCGCCAACTTCCGCTACGACATCCCCCACCTGCTCCGGCTCTACGAGCAGGGCCAGCTCGACCTCGACGGGATGGTCACCCGCACCTACACCCTCGACGAGATCAACCAGGGGTACGAGGACATGCTCGAGGGCCGCAACATCCGGGGCGTCCTGGTCTACGAGTAGGGACGGCCGGGACCGGTGCGGGACCGGGGGCGGCCGGCGCCGACGGCGGACCCGGTCGGACGCGGCCGTTTCGTCTGCCCGGCACCCGATGGCGGGGGCGCGTCCGGCGGTCCCCCGCCACCGTGCCGTCTCCGGCGGTCGAGCAGCGCGGTGCCGACGCCGCCGAGCCCGCTGCCGGCGGCGCCGGGTCGGGAGTCACCGTGGTGATCGTCCCCGCCGTGGTATCACTGCGTCAGCTGCCGACGCCGGGATGACCGGCGCTCCGGCGGCTCCGGCGCGGTGTTCGAACGAGACGAGGTGATTCGATGAACGGGGTACTCGGGGCCATTCTCCCGCTCGCCATCGCCGTGACGATCTCGCCGGTGCCGATCGTCGCCGAGATCCTGCTCCTCTTCACGGAGAAGCCGGTGGCCAACGCCACCGCCTACCTGGCGGGTTTCCTCGTGGGGGTCGCCGCGGTGCTGGGCGTCCTGGTGGTGGTGGCCAACGCCATCGACCTGACCAGGTCGGGCCCGTCGAGAGGGGTGGCGATCGCCGAGTTGGCGGTGGGCATCCTGCTGTTCCGGGGAGCGATCCGCCGGTTCCGTTCCCGGCCGGCCGAGGGTGAGATGGCACCGGAGCCGAAGTGGATGAGCGGGATCGAGGCCTTCCGCCCGGGCAGGTCGCTCGGGGTGGGTGCGGCGATCGGAGCCGCCAACCCGAAGAACATCGCGGTGGGGATCGCCGCCGCCGCCGCCATCTCCGCGGCGGGTCTCCACACCGGCCAGACCGTGGCGGCCATCGTCTGCTACGTGGTGGTGGCCGGGTTGGGGGTGGCGGCGCCACTCGTGGTGACCGTGGTGGCCCGCGACCGGGCCAAGGTCGTCCTCGACGGGTGGAAGGCGTGGCTCGGCCACAACAATCCGGCGGTGATGGCCGTCCTGTTCCTCGTCTTCGCCGTGGTGCTGATCGGGCGGGGGATCGCCGGCCTCTGAGGGGTCACCGGGCGACCGGCGACCGGTCGAGGTGGAGCGAAGCCCCCCGGTTGCACGCCCCCGTGGGAGGACGCACCTCGAGGTGGGTGCCGGACCGGATCGGTTCGACCCCGGGGATCGACAGGGGGCCGCAGACCCCTGGGCTCTGCCTGTACTGTGCAGCAACAAGAGAGAGTGAGGATGACATGCGCATCGGCCCCGTCGAATACATCGTCGTGAGCTTTCCGGGAAATCAGTTCAACGGTCGGATCGCTCCCGAGCTCATCGCCCTCGTCGAGTCCGGAACCGTGCGGATCCTCGACCTGATCTTCATCGGGAAGGATGCAGGGGGGAACGTGCTCGCGCTCGAGATCGATGAACTGGCCGACGCCCTGGGCTTCGACAAGCTGCCTGGTGAGTTCGGTGGTCTCATCGGCCCCGACGACATCGAATACGTCGCTGCCCAGTTGGAGCCCAACTCGTCAGCAGGCCTCCTCATCTGGGAGGACGTCTGGGCTACTCCGTTCGCCTCGGCGGTCCTGGAGTCCGGCGGCATCGTGCTGCAAGGCGCCCGCATCCCCCACGACGTGATCGAATCCGCACTCGACGCACTGCCGCCGGCAGTCTGAGCCACACAGAAA
>Ga0181519_10002276_pt1 | contig 16430 bp, 17 predicted proteins | sample PEATcosm2014_Bin_26_FD_121102 | JGI IMG/M metagenome (GOLD analysis project Ga0181519, IMG submission 121102) | Peatland microbial communities from MTU Mesocosm Facility, Houghton, MI, USA - PEATcosm2014_Bin02_10_metaG | ecosystem: Environmental > Terrestrial > Soil > Wetlands > Peat | place...
CCGTTAGATTCGTAAGCCCGCGTCAACGGGTTGGGACCCTTGCGGTTATTATTGCGTCCACGCATGCGCTTGTTGTTTTGGCCAGGTCTCATTTACTGTCCCTGAGTAATGCCGCGACGCGCTCACAGCCGTCGCGAATGGCTTCTGTCCTCCAGAATCGCAGGCGTGTCGCGCGCAACTCGAGGATCCGGTTTTGACAGCGCTATCAATGCTCGTCCGCGCGCTGCTTCAGGCGGAGGGTATGGAATCTGGTTTGTCCGCCTGATCGGCAATGGCCGCGGACTCCGCCGCCAGCCGCTTTCCTTCAACAATATTCCTTTGAGGGAGCCAGCAGAAAACACCACGCTGCTCGGATCGCTCGGAAAAGCTTGGCGTACCCTGACCTGCTGGAAAACCAGCGCTTGATCAGGCGACGAGCCTACAGCGATGCATGAAGCGCAACTTGGTATTTGCTTGATTGCAGACTAGACGCATTCGGCGAGAATGCCAAGCGCAAACTGCGATTTCGATTACCGACGCGATAATGCGCCAGGCCCGGCGATGGTTCCGTCCCCGCCTCGCCCCGAGGAGACGGGGCCTTCAATCCGTCTCCACGGCGATCACCCGCTCGCGCCCGCCGTGATCCCTGCGGCGGGAAACCCGCCCAAAACCCGCGCCGCGAAACAATGCGGACACATCATCCGCTTGCCGCCAGCCGATTTCGAAACACGCGAGCCCCCCCGGCCGCAACAGACGCCCGAGTTCGCCGGCCAGCAGCCGATAGGGCGCGAGCCCGTCGGGCCCGCCGTCCAGCGCGAGCAGGGGATCATGGTTGCGCACCTCGCAATCCAGCTCCGCAATTTCGGCATGGCTGATATAGGGGGGATTGGACACCACCAGATCGAATCGCCCCGAAAGCGCGGCGGTCCAGTCGCCGCGAATCACTTTTCCGCGCGACTCAAGCCCGCACCGCGCCAGATTCGTCCGCGCGCAGGCGCAGGCGTCCGCCGAAAAATCCACCCCCACCCCAAAACCGTCGGGAAGCGCATCGAGCAGCGCGCACAGGATGGCCCCCGAGCCGACGCCAAGGTCGAGAATACGGGGATTGGCCACCCCTTTGCGCGTCAAAAGCTCCAGCGCGGTTTCGACGAGGATTTCGGTGTCGCCGCGGGGGTCGAGCACGTCCGGCGCGACCAGAAGATCGAGCCCGAAGAAATTGGTGGTTCCGGTAATGCGGTTGACCGGTTCGCCCGCCAGCCGCCGCGCCGCGAAACGTTCCAAAACCCCGGCGGCGTCGCCAAGCCTGTCCTCGCCCCGCGTCAGCAGGGCGAGCGCGTCAAGCCCGGTCGCCGCCTCCAGCAGAATGCGCGCCTCCAGCGCCGCCGACTCCTTGCCGGCGGCGGCAAGCGCCGCGCCAAGCCGCCGGCGCGCCGCCGACAAGGTTTCGTCGGCGGCAAACATCGACGCCTTAAACTCCCGCGGCCTTGCCGAGCACGCGGACCAGCCGGGCCGCGAAGGCGGCCGCGTCATGCGGCGCCTCGCCGTCCATCACCCGCGCCTCGTCGAACAAAAGCCAGACCGAGTCCTCAAACAGCGCCTTGTCGCCGGTCTTGTCCTCCAGCGCCGCCACCAGCGGATGCGTCGGATTGATCTCCAGCACCGGCTTGGCCTTGTCCGGCGCCTGTCCGGCGGAAGCCAGAATCTGCTGCAGGCGCAGGTCGAGGCCGAAGTCCGGCGCGATCAGGCAGGCCGGGCTTTCCGACAACCGGTCGGAGACGCGCACGTCCTCCACCACGCTCTCCAGCACGCCCTTGGCGGCGGCCAGGAATTTCGCCACCGCCGCGGGATTCTCGTCCTTCTTGCTGTTTTCATCGACGAGATCGACGCTCTTGATGTCCGCCGACCCTTGCGTGACCGACTTGAACGGTTTTCCGTCAAAACCGGTGGCGCTCTGCGCCCAGAAAGCATCCACGGGATCGCTCAGCAGCAAAACCTCCACGCCGCGTGCGCGAAAACCTTCGAGCTGCGGGCTGGCGGCCACGCGCGCGGCGCCATCGCCGGCGATATAAAAAATCGCGGTCTGGTTGGGCCGCAGGTTGGCGACATAATCGGCGAGCGAACGCCCGCCCTCCGGCGCCGCCGTGGTGGTGAAGCGCGCCATCTTCAGCAAGGCGTCGCGGCGCTCGGGGTCTTCATAAAGACCTTCCTTGAGCACGGCGCCGAAATTCTTCCAGACGTCGGCGAATTTTTCCGGCTCGTTCTCGGCGAACTTGGCCAGTTCCTGCAACAGGCGGTTGACCACGCCCTTCTTGATCGCCGTATAAATCTGGTTCTGCTGCACCAGTTCGCGCGAAACGTTCAACGGCAGGTCCGGCGAATCCACGACGATGCGCATGAAGCGCAGATAGCCGGGCAGCAGGTCGGCGTCCTTGGAGATCAGCACGCGCCGCGAATAAAGCTTGGTCTTGCCCTTCCGATTGGGCTCGAACAGGTCGAACGGCCGCGACCCCGGCACGAAGGCCAGCACAGTATATTCCGCGCGCCCTTCCGCCCGCCAATGCACGGTGAGCGCGGGCTCGTCGAACTGGGTGGCGAGGGTCTGGTAAAAATCCTTGTATTGCTCTGGCGTGATCTCGGACTTGTTTTTCGCCCACAGTGCTGCGCCCTCGCCAACCCGGCGCGGCTCATCGCCGGGCTTTTCCACAAGGTCGATCGGCGTCGCCACGGCGCTGGAATGTTCGGAAATCAGCCGCTCGATCTTGTAGGCCTGGAGGTATTCCTCTTTCGAGTCCGCGTTGAGATGCAGAATCACCCGCGACCCCCGCGCCGGCGCCTGATCGAGCGGCAGGGCGGAAATCTCGTAATCGCCCTTGCCGTCGGAGGTCCAGCGCCAGGCGTGATCCTCCCCGGCGCGGCGGGTTTCCACCACCACTTGGTCGGCGACCATGAAGGCGGAATAAAAACCGATGCCGAACTGCCCGATCAGTTCGGCGGCGCTGGGCGCGTTTTCGGCGGCCTGCATCTTTTCCAGAAAGGCGCGGGTGCCGGAATTGGCGATGGTCCCCAGCGCGGAATTCAGATCCTGGTGCGACATGCCCACGCCATTGTCGGTCACCGACAGCGTCCCGGCCTCGGGATCGAGCGCGACCTTGATCGACAAGGCGTCGCCGTCGTCGTTGAGCGCGGGATTGCTGGTGGCCTCATAGCGCAGCTTTTCGCAGGCGTCGGCGGCGTTGGAAATCAGCTCGCGCAAGAAGATGTCGCGTTCGGAATAGATCGAATGCACCATCAGGTGCAGCAGGCGCGCGACATCGGCCTGAAAGACGTGTTTTTCTGCGGGGGCTGCGGTCTCGTCCGTCACGCTCATTTTTTCCTCATGCTTGGACTTCAGGTTGGGGGTTGCGCGGCTATATCGGGCTTTCCGCGACGATTTCAACCCTTGCATGACAACGCAAAGCGGTTCATCCTTTTGTCATTGAACTCAGGCGGCAGAGTTTGGACCAGGAGCAGACCGAGCCCAGTTTTCAGCTTTACCGGCTGTCGCCGCCCGAAACGGCGACGGTCGGGTTTGACAGGCGCGAACTGCAAACCATCCTCGATCTCTACGGCCGCATGGTCGCCCAGGGGGAATGGCGCGACTACGCCATGAATTTTTCCCCGCACCGCGCCATCTTTTCCATCTACCGCCGCACCGGCGAGGCGCCGTTTTTCCGCGTCGTGAAGGACCCCAAGCTCGCGCGAAAACAGGGCGCCTATTCGGTAGTGGCGCAAACCGGCCTGATCCTCAAGCGGGGTCCCGATCTGCGACGGGTGTTGGCGGTCATGGAGAAAAAGCCGCTGGCCGTCGTTTGAAGCCGATCGGAAGCCGCCGTCTCGGGGGCCGGACGGCGGGAAGCGGCGGCGTTTCGCCTCGCGCCAAGATCGGGTCGAGCGGGCCGATTTCCGCGCGACCGCTGGGGGCGCGGCTCATCGGGGGTGCTTTCCGTTGTTGGTGAGCCAGTCGTTGGATTGTTCATGATGCGTTTCCGGCGTCGGCGGCGCCGCTTTCGGCGCGCGTCCCGAGCCTCCGCCTCCGCCGCGATTGTGGTTCGCCCAAAGGTCGTCAAGGGCGCTGCGCGCCTTTTCGTCGCTTTTCGCCGAGGTCTCGCCTTGCTTCGATGACGCCTTGCCCTCCTCCTTCTTCCCGTCCTTCTTGCCCTCGTCCTTCCTCTTGGCGCCCTTGCCGTCCCTTTCGCCCGGCTTGTCGGACGCCCCGTCGCGCGGCGTCGGCGCGCGGTCCAGGCGCGTCGTCGTCTGGGGTTTCGCGGCCGGGGCTTGCCCGGCGGCGGTCAGGCCGCCGTCCCCATTGACGGTGACGGCGACGAAGGCCCGCGTCGGCGCCGAAGCCGGCGTCTGGCTCGACGCGACCACGGCAAGGCCATTGCCCATGCGCAATTCGCCGCCCTTGCGTTTGACATAGGTCTCGATGGAAAGGCGGCGCGCGTTCGGCATCGACGCCAGTTCGGGGTCGGGCGTCACGGAGATCGCCGCCGGTCGGCCATCGAGCCTCCCGACCGTCGCGAGCACGCGGCGTCCGGCCAAAGCCGGGTCGAGATTCACCAGCGCCAGCCCTCCGATCCACGCGACGCCGTTCTTGACCCTGACGGGCCCGGCGACCTGCGCCAGCGAATCGTCGCGGCGCTGGACGTAGCTGGCGGCGATCACGCCATCGAGTTCGCGCAGCCCGCTCACCGCGATCCATTGCCCCTTCCTGAGCCCCCCGGCGTCGACAAAGTCCAGGGCGACGCTCTGGCCGAGCACGACAAGCCGCCCATGCGCCAGACGTTCGATCGGCCCGACCACTTCGCTGGTGACGAGGATGCGCTCGGTGACGAACCCGGCGCCGTCGGTGGTGGCGACGGTATGCACCACCTGGCCGATGCGCAGGTCCGCCGAAGTCGTGGCGCGCCCGTCGATTTCAACCGAAGCGTCGGCGGGATAGGCGATGCGCATGTCGTTGACGAAGATCGAGCCGAACCGCCGGATCGTGCCGATCACGCCGGTGCCGCCAATGCCGCGATCCCCCTCGTCCGGGTCCACCAACATCGGAAAACCGGTTCCGCCAATGCCGCGATCGCGGTCGCGGCGCCGGGCGAGGGCGTCGGCGCCAAACAGGGCGAACATGGCGCTGATCAGGATTCGGCGGCTAATCGGATGGTTCATGCCAGCGCGTCTTCATCGGGGGATTTCGGGGTGGAGGCGACCGCGTCGGCGGTCGTTTCGGCGTAAACGTAGACGCCGAAGATCCAGCGGGTCGAACCGCCGCCGTCGGCGTCGCAGCGGGCGAGCGCCTCGCGGTTGGCGGCGAGCAGCGCGGCATTGGCCTGTTCGCGCGACAGCGTGACCAGGGTCTGCGCGGTGTGTGCCGACAAGCCGTCATAGTGGACGGCGCGTTCGAAAAACGGCGCCTTCTCGCTGGTGATGTTGGCAACGGCGGCGGCGATATGGTCGTGAAGGTTGCGCCCGAAAAAATAGAGCTGCTGCTCGTCTCCGATCGGGGGCGTCAGCGCGTTCACCAGCAGCTTGATGCGGCCGTCGGCGGCGATGGCCACGATGCGGCGCGCCAGGAACTCGTCGAGGACGGCGCGCGCCTTGACGTCGCGCGTGACGGACGCGACCAGCTGCTCGAACGAGGGTTTGCCGAGGTCGTCGCTGCGGTGCAGCGCGAGCGGAGCGCCCGCCGCGTCGCAAAAATCCTTGCCGCCCAGCCAGAGCGCGAGAATCCGGCTGGCGCCCGACAGGGAACTTGGGGTTGTGCTGACGGGCGCCCCGGCGCCGCGCAGGCGCGCGACTTCGCGGCGGTTGATGCCGGTCAGGATGGAAACGCGGCTGTCGGTCTGGGGCTTGCCGGGCAGGGCGAAATCGTATTCGGCGACATTTATGTAGAGTTCGCGCAAAAGTTCGCAGAGCGCCGGAAATGTAACGCCAGCCTTTATCAGTAGTCGCACGAGTGGGCGCAGCAACCTCGCGAGGGGCGCGTGAAGTTTGGCGCCGGAAGGCGGTATCGGCTTTTTGTCCGGCATGAATTGTTCTTAGAAGATGGGGGACGGCTCAACAAGCCACGATTCCGCCCAAATCGTGAATCCGGTCCCCTGTGGTGTGCAAATGTCACACTCGGAGTGTGAAAAAGGCCCACTTGACGTGTGCGCAATGCACACTTAAGGTTGCGTTAACCAATCGGTGGTTGTGCGGCGCGAGTGTGCTGATTCGCTGCCCATCGGTCAGGGATGGCGGTTTGTTGTCGCTTCGTTCGAACCGTCGGCGTTGGTAGCGTGTTGTGTTGGCTTTGTGCGAGGGCGCCGCCCCGGCGGTGAAACAAGTTGGCGCGCCGGATTTTCGCCCCCGAAAATCCGCGCGGTCGCGGCCCGGTCCAGCCCTCAAGGACCGGGTCGCTCATCCGGAGAGCCAAATGCGTAGCGCACAGTCCGTCATGGATGCTTTTGCCGACCCCACCAGCGATCGAGTCGCCAGGACCATCCGCAAGATGCGCTGGTCGCGCGGGCTGACCCAGCAGGAAATGGCCGATCGCCTCGACATCTCGCTTCTGGAGATGGAATACATGGAATCAGGCTATTGCCGCGTGACCGAGGAAACCCTCAGGGCCATCGCCCACCTGTTCGAACTCGCGATTCCCGCGGCCTGATCCGGGCCAACGCAATGTGGCGCGGCGAGGTCGCCCCCTTGCCTGCGGGGGAAACGCCCGCTCAAAAATGCTCTTTGTCGTCCCCCGCCTTGATCTCATGCTTCATGATCAGCGGCGTCTGCGCCAGCGCAAAAACCAGCGTCAGCGGCATGATCCCGAACGTCTTGAATCCCGCCCAGAAATCCCAGCTCTGCGTCAGCCGCACGAATTCGTTGACGCCCGCGAGCAGGTAGAAGAACAGCCCCCAGCGCAAAGTGAGCTTCCGCCAGCCCTCGTCGTCGAGATGCAGAACGCTGTCGAGCGCGGCTGGCAGCAGCAATTTGCCGAAGGCGAGCCCCGCCAGCAGCGCGGTCCCGAACAGCCCGTTGACGATGGTGGGTTTCAGCTGAATGAACATCTTGTCCTGAAAGGCGAAAGTCAGCGCGCCGAAGAACAGCACGGCCACCGCCGTCACCAGGGGCATGATCGGCCACTGCCGCGTCAGCACCCAGGAGGCGATCAGCGCCACCACCACGCAAACCATCAGCACGGCGGTCGAGGTCAGCACGGCGACCTTCTCGTGCGGCAGGCCGGCGGGCAGCACCGGCGCGACCAGCCAGGAAAACAGCGCGGGCCTGGAATTGGAGAGGAAAAACAGGGCGAGCGGACCCATTTCCAGCACGAATTTCAGCAGCGGATTGACTTTTTTCTTTGCCTGAGAGGTCATCGAAATCACTCGTCAAATCCCGCTATGGCGCGGGCGAAATCGCGGGCGGCGAAAGGTTCGAGGTCGTCGGCCTGCTCGCCGACCCCGATGAAATGCACGGGCAGGCCGAATTTTTCGGCGATGGCGACCAGAATGCCACCGCGCGCGGTTCCGTCAAGCTTGGTCATCACCAGTCCCGTGACCCCCGCGACCTTGCCGAAAATCTCCACCTGATTCAGCGCGTTCTGTCCCACGGTGGCGTCGAGCACCAGCAGCACCGCATGCGGCGCCTCCGGATCGAGCTTGCCCATCACGCGGACGATCTTCTCCAGTTCGGCCATCAGTTCGGTGCGGTTCTGCAACCGCCCGGCCGTGTCCATCAGCACAATGTCAATATTCTGCTCCTGCGCCGCCTTGATGGCGTCGAAGGCGAGCCCGGCCGCGTCGGCGCCGGGCTCCCTGGCGATCACCGGCACATTCTGGCGCTCGCCCCAGACCTTCAACTGCTCGATGGCCGCGGCCCGGAACGTGTCGCCCGCCGCCAGAAGCAGCGTCCTGCCCTCTTCCGAAAATTTCTTCGCCAGCTTGCCGATGGTGGTGGTCTTGCCGGAGCCGTTGACCCCCACCACCAGAATCACGAAGGGTTTTGGCCCCTCGCCGATTTCGAGCGGCAGCGCCACGGGGTCGAGCACGCGCTCGACCTCCTCGGCCAGGATGGCGCGCACCTCTTCCGGCGCGATCTGCTTGTCGTAACGGCCCTTGCCCACGGTTTTCGCGATGCGCGCGGCGACGTTCACGCCGAGGTCGGCGCGCACCAGCACATCCTCCAGATCCTCCAGCGTATCCACCGACAGCTTGCGCTTGCTGAAAATGTCGGAAATGCCCTGCGTAATCGACGAAGACGAGCGCGCCAGTCCGTCGCGCAGCCGTCGCCACCAGCTCTTTTCTTGCGCAAGCGCGGGCGGGTTGCGCGAAAGCTCGGGCGGAGAGGGCGGCGCGATCCCCTGCGGGGCGGGAACCGGCGCCTCGATGGGCGGCTGCGTCGGCTGCGGGTCGATTGCCGGCGGATATTCGGGCGGTGAGGGGGGCGCGACCGGGGACGGCGTGGGGATCGGGAGGGTATCGGGCGTCTCGGGCGGCGCCGGCTGCGGCGTGGGAGGCGCCGGCTCGGGCTGCGGCGGGACGGGCTCCGGCTGCGGCGTTTCCGGGCGGGAGGGCGGAGAAGGCTCGGGTTCCGGCTTCTGGGCCACCTTCGGCTTCACGCCGAACATGCGTCCCATGAAAGTGGAGCCGGCCTTTTTCTCTTCGCTCATGCGCTGATCTCCCAAGGCGATGCCCTTCTCACGAAGAGCTTTCTGCGATAAGCGGGCATCAACTGCCGCGCAATCCCTTAACTCCGAAAAAACAGCACCGAATGACGCAGGAAGAGATTATTGCGCGACTGCTCTATCGCGACGGACTGATTCTGGTGGTCGACAAGCCCGCCGGCCTGCCCGTGCATCGCGGCCCCAAGGGCGGCGAATCCTTCGAGGATTTCTTCCGCCACCTGCGCTTCGGCCTGCCGCGCGACCCCGCGCTGGCGCACCGGCTCGACCGCGACACGTCGGGCTGCCTCGTGCTCGGGCGCCATCGCAAGGCCCTGGAAAAGCTGATGAAGCTGTTCAAGCACGGCCACATCGCCAAGACCTACTGGGCGGTGGTCCGGGGCGGCCCGGAACAGCCCGAAGGCCTGATCGACCTGCCGCTCGGCCGGCTCGACGCCACGCGCGGCTGGTGGATGAAGGTGGACGAACACGGCCAGCCCGCGCAAACCCGCTGGCGGGTCCTGGGGCGCGGCGGGGATTTGTGTTGGCTGCAACTCAAACCGCTGACCGGCCGCACGCACCAGTTGCGGGTCCACTGCGCCGCGCTGGGTTTCCCCATTTTCGGCGACCCCATCTACGGCGGCGGCGTCCAGCCCGAAACCCTGCACCTGCACGCCCGCAAAATTTCCATCCCGATGGCCAGCGGCAAGGCGCCGGTCGAGGTCGAGGCTTTGGTTCCCGAGCACATGAAAACGCTGCTGTCGGCCTGCGGCTGGACCCCGGCTCTGGACGAAGCCGTAGTCGTCGCGCGGAAAACGCGCGAGGCGGAGCAATTGCAAAGGGCCGCCGAAAGCGACCCCGACGGGAACGCGCCGGCCGCCGCGACGTAATTGTTGGGCGGGGGAATGGCCGCCGCCGCAAACTGGCGCTACACCCTTCCTTCGAGCAACATGGGCTCCTGGACACAACATGGGCTCCTGGACACAACATGGGCGATTCATGGCGGCAACACCTGCATCGGGCGCAAAACTGTCGTTCGCCTTCGTGGTTATCGCCGCGACGATCGCGTTCGCGTGGCTGCTGCTGCCGTTTTACGGCGCGATTCTGTGGGCGGCCATTCTCGCGGTGGTGGTGGAAACCGCCAACAAGCGCTTCCTGCGCCTGCTGAACGGGCGGAAAACCGGCGCGGCGGCGCTGTCGGTGCTGACCACGGTCTGCATCATCGTGATGCCGGCCGCCGTCATTCTCGCCTCGCTGACGCGCGAGGCCACGGCGCTCTACATCGCCACGCGCGACCGCCAGTTCGACCCCGCGCGCACGCTGGAACAGATGCTTGCGGCGATTCCTCCCTCCCTGCGCGATTTCATCGCCAACAATAATTTCGTCGATTTCAACGACCTGAAGGCCGGCGTCAACGCGCTGGTCGGGCAATTGAGCCAGATCATCGCCACCGGCGCGGTCAATGTGGGGCAGGGCACGGCGCTCGTGGTGGTGAACATCCTGCTGATGCTCTACCTTCTGTTCTTCTTCGTGCGCGACGGCGCCGCCCTGATCGAGACGATGAAGGACGCAAGCCCCTTCGAGCGCCGGCACACCGAGCATTTCTTCGACCGTTTTTCGGCGGTGGCGAAATCCACGGTGATGGGCTCCATCATCGTCGCCCTGGTTCAGGGCGCGATCAGCGGCCTGATGTTCTGGATCGTCGGCATTCCCTCGGTGCTGGTCTGGTCGGCGCTGATGACGCTGCTTTCGCTGCTTCCAGCCATCGGCGCCGCGCTGATCTGGGCGCCGGCGGCGATCTATCTGGTGGTCACCGGCAGCGCCGCCAAGGGCCTGATCCTCGCGGTCACGCTGGGCGTCGCCAACACCACGGTAGACAATTTTTTACGCCCGCTGCTGGTGGGCAAGGGTATAAGGCTCCCGGACTATGTGGTGCTGGTCGCCACCATCGGCGGCCTGGCGTCGTTCGGCGTCAACGGCCTGGTGATCGGCCCGCTGATCGCGACCATTTTCTTTTCCGCATGGTCGCTGTTCGCCGAGGACGCCAACAGGAAGCAAGCCGAGGCGCTCGGACCTTTCGAGGAACAGGACGACCTCCGATTTTAGCCGCTGCAGATTGGCGATTTCAGCCAGACCGATATCGAGCCGGCCTGAACGGGCGCACGGCCCCGCACAGCCCCAAAGGCGCATTGCCCTGATCGGGCCAATGCTGTAGTCCATCGGCCCTGAATTCTGGAGACAATCATGGGTTACAAGGTCGCAGTCGTCGGCGCCACGGGCAATGTGGGCCGCGAAATGCTGGATATCCTCGCCGAACGCCAGTTCCCGGCGGACGAGGTTGTGGCGCTCGCCTCCTCGCGCTCGATCGGCACGGAAGTCTCCTTCGGCGACAAGGCCCTGAAATGCAAGCACCTCGACACCTATGACTTCTCCGGAACGGACATCGCCCTGATGTCGGCCGGCGGCGACGTCTCAAAACTGTGGTCGCCGAGGATCGCGGCCCAGAACTGCGTGGTGATCGACAATTCCTCAGCCTGGCGCTACGATTCCGACGTTCCCTTGGTGGTGCCGGAAGTCAACGCCGACGCCCTGAAAAATTTCGGCAAGAGGAACATCATCGCCAACCCCAACTGCTCCACGGCGCAACTGGTGGTGGCGCTCAAGCCCCTGCACGACGCTTTCGTCGTCAAACGTGTGGTGGTCTCGACCTACCAGTCGGTCTCCGGCGCCGGCAAGGAAGGCATGGACGAGTTGTTCGCCCAGACCCGCGCGGTGTTCGTCTCCGACCAGGTCGAGAGCAAGAAGTTCCCCAAGCGCATCGCCTTCAACCTCATTCCGCAGATCGACGTCTTCATGGAGGACGGCTATACCAAGGAAGAATGGAAGATGATGGCCGAGACCAAAAAGATTCTCGACCCCAAGATCAAGCTCACCGCAACGTGCGTGCGCGTTCCCGTGTTCATCTCGCATTCCGAAGCGGTGAACGTCGAATTCGAAAAGCCGGTCACGGCGGACGAAGCGCGGAAAATCCTGCGCGAGGCGCCGGGCGTGCTGGTGATCGACAAGCGCGAGACCGGCGGCTACATCACCCCCCACGAGGCGGCGGGCGAGGACGCCACCTACATTTCGCGCATCCGCGAGGACGCGACGGTGGAGAACGGCCTCGCCTTCTGGTGCGTCTCCGACAATCTGCGCAAGGGCGCGGCGCTCAACGCGGTGCAGATCGCGGAGGCGCTGATCAACAGAAAACTGCTGACGCCGAAGAAAAAGGCGGCGTAATCCCCGGACCGGCGCCACCAGCGCCGGTTTTTCGTTGGAGGGCGTGATGGAGCCGCAGCCTGAACCCGTCAACGAATTGAAGCTGCCGGAGGCCCTGCGCCCCTTCAACAATTTCGTGCTGGATGTCATGGGCTGGCTCAACGGCCTCGCCCATCTGGTGCTCGGTCTCGCGCTCGGCGCATCGGTGCTGCTGTTCACCTGGCTGTTCGTCGCCGACATCTGGGCCGCGCTTGGCACCGACAATCTCGCGCAAGGTTTTCTGCACGGCCTCGGCACCTTGATGCTGCTGTGGACCGTCTCGGCGCTGATCACCGCGGAAATCCGCTACATGCGCGGCCACAAGCTCACGGTGGACACCTTCGTCGAAGTCGCCATCGTCGTGCTCGTGCGAAAACTCATCACCATGCCCGTGCAATCGACCCTCCCGAGCCCGCAGGATTTTCTGCTCTGGGTCGGCGCGGCCGTGCTTTTGGGCGTGATGTATCTGGTGGTGCGCTACGCCCAGCAGATCGGCCGCGACGACAATGGCATGGCGTCATAGACCGTTGGCGGCCAAATCGCGAAGAATTTCGCGCGCGCCGTCGAGCGCTCGGGTCATCCGGCCGGGGTCCCAGTGGACGCGCGCGAGCACGAACCCGCCCTCCACCACCGCCAGAATCATCGCCGCGAGCGCCCGCGCATCCGCCGCTGTCGCGATGGCGCCCGAGGCCTTGGCCTCGTCCAGCGCCCTGAGCAATCGCCGTTCGATCTCATCGAGATAATCGGCGATGGACAGCCGGAAACCGGCATCCGCCATCGCCGCCTCGCCTGCGAGTCGCGCCAGCCGGCAGCCGCGCAGGGCGTCGCGCTCGCGGCCAAGGTAATCCTCGATCCGCGCCAGCGGTTCTTTGCGCGGATCGAAAATTTTCGCCATCGCCGCTTTTTCCTCGGCGGCCATTTCGGCGAGCGCCGCGCAGGCGAGATCGTGCTTGCCGGAAAAATGATGATAGAGGCTGCCCTGGCCCGCGCCCGAGCGGTCCATCACGTCGCGCGGGCTCATGGCCGCGAACCCGCGCTCCCAAAGCAGCTCCTTGGTTGCGTGCAAGATTTTTTCGCGCGTGGGATGATCAGACGTGAGCCGGCGGCTTTTCGACATAATGCGCGACGCCCTCGCCAAAAGACCAGTTTTCCAGATTGGTCTCGACAAGATGAACGAAAAGGTTTCGCGGCTCCACCCCGGCTTTTTCGAGCTGTCCCGCCAAGGCGCGGTAAAGCGCCTGCTTCTTTTCGACGCTGCGGCCATAGGAGAGGTGGATTTCGACGAAAACCGCGCCCTCATCGCGGCGAACGCCCAAAAATTCGGGATCGACGATCAGGTCGTCGCCAAGGGTTTCGATGATTTGAAAGCGGTCCCCCGCGGGGATGCCCACGGCGCTCTGCAAGGCGGCGTGGACGGCGTCGGCGATGCGGCGCCGCTGTTCAGGCGCGCGAGGGGTTTTCAGGCTGATGCGAACGAAAGGCATGGAGGCCTCCTGCTGAACATTGTTACATACTAGTAGGTACACTAAGAAAGTCAATGACGCCAAGCCCGTGTCAATTGCAGATCCCAAGCCTTCGCCCTTGACGCCGTCGTGGCCGGGCCTCGTCCCGGCCATCCACGCCGGGCGACCGCCTCGGCCCTCACCGGCTGTCCGGCGAACCGTCGGCGATTTTCACCACATGCTCCGCAATCGCCAGCGAAGACGTCAGCCCCGGGCTCTCGATGCCAAAAAGGTTGATCAACCCCGCAACCCCATGCACCGATGGCCCGTCGATGCGGAAATCCGCCGAAGGCTGCTCAGGCCCGACGATCTTCGGCCTGACGCCGCAATAGGAGGGCGCGAGTTTCTCTACCGGCGCGTCCGGCCAATAGCGCCGGATCGCCTCCGCGAAATTGTTCGCCCGGCCCGGATCGACAAAATAATTGATCCGATCGACCCATTCGACGTCCGGCCCGAACCGCGCCTGTCCGCCGACATCGAACGTCAGGTGCAGACCCACCCCATGTCTCGCCGGCATGGGATAGATCAGCCGCGAAAACGGCGCCCTTCCCGGCAGGGTGAAGTAATTGCCCTTGGCGTAGCGCGTCCTCGGCACAAGCGCGGGATCGAGCCCCGCAACGCCCAGGGCCACAAGCGAGGCGTAAAGCCCCGCGCAATTGACCAGCAGCCCCACCTTCAGCCGCATGGGCTCGGCCCCGCCGGCCTCGACCAAAAAACCGTCGCCCTCGACCCGCGCGGAAACAAACGGCGTGTTGAAGGCGAAATCCGCGCCAAAACCCTCGGCCTCGCCGCGCAGGGCCAGCATATAGGCGTGGCTGTCGAAAATGCCGCTGGAGGGCGACAGGATCGCGCCCACGCAGGCCACCGCCGGCTCCAGCCCCCGCGCCTCCGCCGCCGATAGCAAGCTCAAATCGCCCACGCCGTTGGCGGCGCCCTTTGCCGCCAGCGCGCGCAAGGCGGCCATTTCGTCCTCGTCGGCGGCCACCACCAGCTTGCCGCAGCGCTTGAACGCAACGCCGTGGCTCTCACAATATTGATAAAGCGCCTTGCGCCCGGCGACGCAAAACCGCGCCTTCAGACTGCCAGTCGTGTAGTAAAGCCCGGCATGGATCACCTCGCTGTTGCGCGAGGAGGTTTCCGAACCGATGCGATCCGCCCGCTCCAGCACCACCACGCTGCGCCCGCTCCGCGCCAGCGCGCGCGCAATCGCCAACCCGACCACCCCGGCTCCGACCACCAGCGCATCAACGTCAGTCATTGGTAAACCGCGGCGGTCGCTTGTCCACAAACGCCGCCATGCCCTCCGTCTGGTCGTTCATGGCAAAGGTCGCCTGGAACAGCCGCCGCTCGAACCGCACGCCCTGCGCAAGCGGCGTCTCGAACGCCACATTCACCGCCTCCTTGTTCATGCGCGCAGCCGGCAGCGACATCGAAGCAATGGCCGCCGCCGCCTCCAGAACCTCGTCCATCAACCGCTCGGGCGCCACCACCCGCGACACCAGCCCTGACCGTTCGGCCTCTTGCGCATCCATCATCCGCCCGGTCAAAACCATGTCCATCGCCTTGGCTTTTCCGACCGCGCGGGTCAGCCGCTGCGACCCGCCAATGCCGGGCATCACCCCCAGCTTGATCTCGGGCTGTCCGAATTTCGCGGTGTCCGCGGCAATGATGAAATCGCAGATCATCGCCAGTTCACACCCCCCGCCGAGCGCATAACCCGAAACGGCGGCGATCATCGGCTTTCTCACGCCCGCCAAAAGATCCCAAAGATGAAACCAGTCCAGCCGATGCGCATCCATATACGAAAGCCCGGTCATCTCCTTGATATCGGCCCCGGCCGCGAAAGCTTTTGCCGACCCCGTCACCACGATGCAGCCGACGCCCTCGTCCGCGTCCAGTTCCCGCGCGGCGTCGGTGAGGTCGCGCGCCATCTGCAAGTTCAGCGCGTTCAAGGCCTTGGGACGGTTGAGCGTGACAATCGCCACGCGCTCGCGGCGTTCCACCAGAATGGTTTCATACTCCGCCATTTCAGCCCTCCGCCGCGCGCAAAAACTCGATAACCCCCGAAAAATCCCTGTCCGCCCCGCCGCCGCCCGCGAAAGCGGCAAAAATCTCCGCCGCATGGCGCCCAAGCGGCGTAAACGCCCCAGACCCCTCCGCCGCCGCCTGCGACAGGTTCAAATCCTTCAGCATCAGCGCGGCCGCGAAACCCGGCGCATACCCGCGATTGGCGGGGCTCGCCGGCACGGGACCGGGAACCGGACAATAGGAGGTCAGCGACCAGCACTGTCCCGAAGCGGTCGAGGCGACGTCGAACAACGCCTGATGGGTCAGCCCAAGTTTTTCGCCGAGCACGAAAGCCTCGGACACCGCGATCATGGAAACCCCGAGAATCATGTTGTTGCAGATTTTCGCGGCCTGTCCGGCGCCGCCCCCGCCACAATGAACGATTTTCTTGCCCATGGCCTCCAGCACCGGCCGCGCCAGCGCGACGGCCTCGTCCTCGCCGCCGACCATGAACGTCAACGTCGCCGCGACGGCGCCGCCAACCCCGCCGGACACCGGCGCGTCCACCGATTTCAGCCCGCGCGCGCCCGCAAGTTCATGCGCGGCGCGGGCGCTCGCCATGTCCACGGTCGAGCAATCGATCAGCAGCGCGCCCGCCCGGGCCTTGGCGACAATGCCGTCCTCCCCCTCCAGCACACCCAGAAGATGCCTGCCGGACGGCAGCATGGTGATCACCACATCGGCCGCCGCAATGGCGCCGTCGCGCCGCTGCGCCGGCTCCACCCCGGCCTCATGAGCCTTGCTCAGGGCGCTGGCGACGGGATCGAACCCGATCACGCGATGCCCGGCCTTGACCAGATTGGCGGCCATCGGCCCGCCCATGTTGCCGAGGCCGATAAAGGCGATGGTGCTCATGGTGTCCCCCCTACCTCTTTTCGATGATATGCCGGGCGACGATCAGCCGCATGATTTCG
>Ga0181519_10002280_pt1 | contig 16413 bp, 12 predicted proteins | sample PEATcosm2014_Bin_26_FD_121102 | JGI IMG/M metagenome (GOLD analysis project Ga0181519, IMG submission 121102) | Peatland microbial communities from MTU Mesocosm Facility, Houghton, MI, USA - PEATcosm2014_Bin02_10_metaG | ecosystem: Environmental > Terrestrial > Soil > Wetlands > Peat | place...
TACCAGAAGTTGTCATTGAACCCGCTCTGCAGAAGGTAATCCGAGAGCGCGCCGAGCAGGTCCTCCATGCTCATCTCGCCCGCCGGATCGGGCACGTATTTGGAATAGCGAATGCGTTTCATAATGCGGTCTCTGGTCGTTGGTCGTCAGTCGTCGGCGGGCAAGGTACAGCCCGTTTCAAAACAAACGCGATTGCCAGCTTCGCCAGGCCAAAGAACAAGGCCGTATAGATGGCGACGTCAATCAAGACTCCAGGAACGAGCGCCGCAAGCTGGGCGGACGTGGTGTCCCGCATTGTACCGCCGATCTCGTGATAAACGACGCTCATCAATAACAACCCGGGCGAGAGTAGGGCGCCGGTCGCTGCCGTGCCAATGATCCACTCGCGGGTTACACAGAAGATCATCGCCGGGATGCATGCCACTACAAAGACGAAGGCTCCTATTGTGCATTGGATCAGCAACTTCACGTTGTATGCCAAATATGATTTCCCGCTTCCTCGACCGAAAGGTGAACGACGAACGGCGAACGCCCATTGACTAATTAAAGCTTCTCTTCCTTCCAAACCCCGACTCTTCCCGCTCAAACATAGGCTTCTCCGAAACCTTCGGTTGCTTTTCTCCCGCCGTAAACACTCGCTCTTCGTTGCGCCCGATTTTCTTGTGCGCATGCAGCCCTTCGAGCACAAATTCGGCCGCCGACACCTGTACCTCGGGACTCTCTTTCGGCCCGACATTCAGCTTGGTGAGCTTGTCCATCAGTCCCTGAATCTGCCGCAGTCCCGCAAGCACTTCCTGCGCCCCGGCGTTATCGCTGAGCTGAATCTCGCCGCCCAGGTCAAACCACTGCACGATCTGGCTCATATTCACACCGTGCAGATGCGTGTCGTACGCCTTGGCAATCGCGGTGCGGATCAACTCGCGGCTCACGTGATCGGCGCCCTTCATCTCGCCCTCGTATTCCAGTTCAAGCTTTCCCGTGATCGCCGGCAGAGCGGCGTAGATGTCGCTGATGCGCGGGACCACCACGTTCTCGCGATGCGTCAATGCGCGCCGCTCGGCATTCGACACCACGTTCTCCATCGCCGAAATCGGAAGCCGCTGGCTCACCCCCGACCGCTTGTCCACTTTCTTGTCGTCGCGCGCTACAAACGCAATCCGCTCGATGACTTCTCCGATATATTTTGGAATCTGCAGGCGCGGGCCGCTGGCCTCGGTATCGCGATTCACCCATGCTTCCTGCGCCGTAATCGCGATCCCTTCCTCCACCGTCGCCGGATAGTGCGTCCGAATCTCGCTCCCAATACGATCTTTCAGTGGAGTAATGATCTTGCCGCGCGCCGTGTAATCCTCCGGATTCGCGCTGAACACAATCGCTACATCCAGCGGCAGCCGGATCGGATAGCCCTTAATCTGCACGTCGCCTTCCTGCATGATGTTGAACAGGCCCACCTGAATCTTGCCCGCGAGGTCGGGCAGTTCGTTGATGGCAAAAATGCAGCGATTGGCCCGCGGCAGCAATCCATAGTGCACAGTGAATTCGCTGGAGAGTTCGTGTCCGCCGCGGGCGGCCTTGATGGGATCGATGTCGCCGATCAGGTCGGCGATGGTCACATCCGGCGTAGCCAGCTTTTCTACGTAGCGGTGTTCGGGAGTAAGCCACGCAATCGGCGTCGCATCTTTCTCTTTAGCAACGAGGTCGCGGCAGCGGCGGCAGATCGGAGCATAAGGATTGTCGTGAATTTCGCATCCGGCGACGTAAGGCAGTTCAGGATCGAGCAGCGTGGTCAGAGCGCGGAGGATGCGACTCTTGGCCTGTCCGCGCAGTCCGAGCAAAATGAAATTATGGCGGGAGAGAATCGCGTTCACGATCTGCGGCACCACCGTATCGTCGTATCCGACGATGCCGGGGAAAATCGGCGCCGCATCCGCCCGATCGCCCTGCTTGCGCAGGCGTGCCATCAGATTCTCGCGCATCTCGTCCTTCACCCGCCGCGACCCAAGCCGCTTTTCAGTGAATGGACTGACGCGCAATTCGCCCAACGTCCGGGCAACACTCATGGTGAAAACCCCCGAAAAGGAAAAGCCTTAGGCGGATTATACGCCGCGAGGAGCCGTCAGCCATTAGCCGTCAGCCATTCTCTGTTAGCTAGCGCGTGGCAGTGTAGCGAGCCGAGGGGGGAACCTGTACAGCGGGTTTTTCTAGAGATCATATCGAGTTGGGGGGGAAGCGATTTACCTGACGGCTGATGGCTGATCGCCGACAGCTAGTTCCACCGAGCTTTCGCCGCCCGCCGCAACCCCGGCAGAATCGCTTGCAGATACCCGACAATCGCTTCCAGCCGTTTTTTCTCCGAAAGCGTAGCCAAAAGATTCTGTTTGAAATCGAGGTCCAGCGGCAGCGATCCGGCGAGCAGATACGATAGGTTGGGCGCGCCGTCGTCGGCAGGCGAAAGGTCCGCGCCCGCGAGGTGGCCAATCTCAGCGTGCAGGCGCACCGCCTGCTCGATCAGCGGCGCATCGGGATTGCCGTCCGCCTCGACTTCATCCTCGTCCTGCAGCAGCGAGATTTCGGCTCGCAGGAAGCTGCGCTCTTCGTTGACCTCCACCACTTCGAAGCGCTCTACTCCTCGGGCTAGAATGTCCATCCGGCCGTCCTCGTATTTCTTGGTGATGGAGACAATCTCAGCCGTGCATCCGATATCGGCAACTCCCTCTTCCGACGCGCGCACAATGCCGAATGGCTTTTTCTGCTCCATGCATTCCGCGATCATCTCCCGGTAGCGCGGCTCGAAGATGTGCAAAGGGATCGGGACCCCGGGAAGCAGGACCAGTTCGAGCGGAAATAGAGGCACGAGCGACACAATTCTAAAATCGCGTTTCAAATTTCAAAGTTGCATTCTGCAGCCAAGATTTTTCGAGGCCGCCTTCCCGAGATTCTAGCAGCCATTGACGGCGCTCCGCCGCAAACGATACAAGGGTTTGCATGGAAATGGACGGAAAAGTCGTCGTTGTAACCGGCGCTTCGATGGGGATCGGCGAAGCGATTGCCAGGATCTTTGCCGGTCATGGAGCCAGCGTGGTCCTGCTGTCCCGCGATGTCGCCCGCGCCGACGACGCGCGTCATCGCATCGGCCATACGGATCGTACTCTCGCGCTCGCCTGCGATGTGCGCAATCGCGGCCAGATCGATGAAGCCGTGGCGCTCACCCTTGCCCGCTTCGATCGCGTCGACGTGTGGGTCAATAACGCGGGTATCGGCATCCGCGACACGGTGGCCGATATGGAACTTTCCGCCTGCCGCGAGCTCTTCGAAACCAACTTCTTCGGCGCCGTCAATTGCCTCCAGGCGGTCGTGCCGTCCATGCGCAAGACCGGCGGAGGCACCATCATCAACATCTCCAGCGTTGCCGGACATATCCCGGTTCCGTTTATGGCCCCGTATTCCGCGACCAAATTTGCTCTCAATGCGATCGGCAAGGGCGCCCGGGTTGAATTGAAGCCGGACCATATCAATATCCTGACCGTCTGCCCCGGCTACATTCAAACCGAATTCGGATCGCACATGGTGGCCGCGAAAAGAGGCAACATACGCCCCCAATCGGTCAAAGGCATCACGCCCGAGCGTGTAGCCCGCGCCACTTATAAGGGATATCGAAACCGCAAACGCGAGGTCATCGTACCCTGGACCATGATTCCCGTTGTCAAGCTCTACCAGTTGCTGCCCGGTCTGGTGGAGTGGGGGATGGGCAAGATGATGAAGTAAACGTCGATTTTCATCGACATTCATTTGTAATTGTGCTGGATTTCGGGACACTCATAAGTTAGCCTTGCTGGACAATCGGGGAGGACTACCCATGAAGCGTATCTTCTTAGCTGCCATCCTTTGTTTCTACCTCAGTCTCGCCGCTCGGGCCCAGCAGGCCGATGATACTCCCGCCTCGAGAGCTGACATTCAGACCTACTTCGAAACGGTCCATTCGCGCGACATGATGAACAAGATGGTGGACGCGATGGCGAAGTCTCTCCAGCAGTTTGAGCATGACCAGTATCTCAAGAGCAAGGACAAGCTCCCCGCAGACTACGAACAGCGCATGACGGAGCAGATGAATGACATGCTCAAAAACATGCCTTTCGACGAAATGATGCAGGCGACAATTCCTGCCTACCAGAAACATTTCACCAAAGGTGATGTGAACGCGGTGCTGGCGTTTTATTCGTCGCCCACCGGACAGAAGTTGCTGCGGGAAATGCCCGCCATCATGGGCGAGTCGATGAACGCGATGATGCCTATCATGACCCGCTACATGGATGAAGTGCGGAATAAGCTTCAGCAGGAGACGGACGAAATGATTCAACAGTCCGAAAAAAAGGCCCCCCCGGCCGGCGGCAATTAAACACCCGCAACACTGTCTGTATAGGGTTTAGCCTTTCATCAATAACCCGTTTCAAAAACTCCGCCGGTAAGCCCCTCGCCTTTCGCGTAAAGAATCGTAAATCCGGCTACCATTTCGCGAACTCGCGCATCGAACTATGCAGGCAGAACTGCAGTCTTCCACCCCTGCTGAAGAGCTGACGCACGGCGGCTCTGGGGGTGGAGGCTGCTGTTAACATTTCCCAGGGTTATTTTCGCGAGCGCGGCTTAGAAAGATCCTGTCGCTCCGGATGGGCTCCGGAGAGGAAAGATCTTCCCCGATTTTTCAGCGGGGTCATCCCGAGCGAAGCGGGGTAAGCAAAGCGCGCCCCGCGCCGTCGAAGGATCTCTACCCTTGACCCGGATCGAAGCTCCCCAACTTGGACTACAGCAACAAGTCGAAACGTTTAAAATACCAGTCATGACATCTCTGTCGCGCCCCGCCCGGCTCATCTGGGATATACCCTTGATCGCCCTGCCCAGCCTGCTGCTCCTTCTTTCCCTGCTTTGCCCCGCAAGCGCCCGCGCCCAGGAAGGCCCGCTCGACAAGTCCGAGCCCAAGGGCACCACCGTCGAAGAGATCATCAAGCGCTTCGCCGCCAAGGAAAAAGAGTTCAAAGAAGCCCGCGACCAATATACCTACCGCCAGGACGTCAAGGTCATGACCCTCGATGGCGATAAGCCCGACGGCATCTACCAGCAGGTCTTCGACGTAAGCTTCGACGACAAGGGACGCCGCGTGAAAAACGTAGTCTTCGCGCCCCAGGACACCCTGCAACGCATCCAGATGACCGAACAGGATATCGACGACATCGAAAATCGCCTGCCCTTCGTCCTCACTTCCGATGAGATCGGAGAGTACGACATCCTTTATGTAGGCCAGCAGAAGCAGGACGAACTGAACACCTACGTTTTCGATATCGCCCCCAAACAGATCGAGAAAAAAAAGCGCTACTTCGAGGGACGCATCTGGGTCGACGACCACGATTTTCAAATCGTCGAAACCTATGGCAAGACGGTCCCCGATATCCACCCGGGTAAGCGAGGCAACGAGAACCTCTTTCCCAAATTCACCACCTGGCGCGAGCAGATTGACGGCACCTACTGGTTTCCAACCTATACGCGAGCCGAAGACACCCTGAAGTTCAAAATTGGAGACGTCAAGATCCGCGAGATCATCAAGTACACCAACTACAAACGCTTCGGATCGAAGTCAAGAATCACCTACGAAGGGCAGGAAGTAAAGAAAGGCGCCGAAGACAAACCGGAAGATCAGAAGCCGTCCGCCCCGCCCAAGCCGCAATAGGGTCCGCAGTTCAACCGAGGCTGCCCCATCCTTCGCGCATTTTGCGAAGGGTGGGTCGCAGGGCGATCGCACTATGGGCCTTGCTCTTCACGCCCCTCAAACCTCAAACGAAGCACCCTCATCCGCATCGACGGTGCCCCAGAGCCTGCCCCGAGCTTGTACTAAACAATTATTTCTTTGTCCTCTTGAGCGATACTACGTTTACCTCGCCCTTGTCCTCATCGACATTCGCGGTCAGCAATACGTGCTGCCCCTCGTGTCCCTTGATCGCAGCTGGGTTGGCGATGGTCCAGTTCTTGCCACCTTTGTCGCTGACAAACGTCTCGCCGGTGTTGCTGATTTTGCCTGAGAGTTGAATCGGCTGTTGGGACGCATAGGTCTTCTGGCCGTCGTCATGGTTCATCTTGTCCTGTCCGGGAGCTACTCCGCAGGTTAGGAGGGACAGGGCGAAACAAAGTGCCATCGTCTTTTTCATGGTTGCCTCTCTACGTTCGCCGTTCATACGCTTCCGAGCCTACTCTCTCTCCTCGCAAGAGATGTGCAGTATTGACCATACATAGGATCGCTCATTCGATAGAGTTGGGGCTAATCATTAAGGAGAACGATGTGAAGGAGTCGCCGTCCCATCCTCGATGTGAACGGTGTCAACTGCAACTGACTCCTCTGGTGGTGCAGTTCTCTGAATTTCATTGGAATGCTGCACCACATCTTCCTCAAGCGCCGGATCGCGCCCCTCGCGGGGATCAGCCTGCAGAAGGCAGACCCGCCGTCCCTCCCAAAGACGATATCGTGGGATGGCCTGACGGACTACTCATCGAGTTCCCGGGCTTTCCTGACCGCACTCTCGACTCTGCGGCGGACGCCTCGATTTGACTCACCAATCCGATTTCAATCTTGCCATTGATGGGACTATTTTTCAGGAACGATCAATTATGACCATTCGTGCCGTTCTCCTGGCATAACTTCACTATCGGATGGCACACGGTAGGTGGAGGACTCCAGAGCGCGGACTGAAACGAACAATCCGGGGACGGTGCGCACTGCACAGGATATTCTTCTCCTGGACAGCGCCTTGGCTCTTATCGAGAGGCACCCATCCGGAAACCAGATATAACTGGCGTACCTGGCCTTCCACCCATGGAAATGGACCGGCGCGTTGATTCCAGTTAAGAACTCAGACATCTGTACCAGGTCCGCCGTTGAACTCGCTTGCATTTTTTCCTTCGCGCTGCTGCGGTGACTCATCACCGTGTTTTCTGTGATTCCCATCCGCGCCGCAATCTGCTTGTTGAGCGCACCCGAAACTACAAGATCGAAGACCGCGCGTTCTCGGGGGCTTAGGAATGCAAAACAGCACCGAAGTTTAAGGAGTTCTACCTCTTTTTCACGTCTTAGAGTATCGCGCCGCAGCGCTGTGTTGATTGCATCAACCAGGTCCTGATCGCGCCATGGCTTTTTGAGGAAGTCCGTCGCTCCCGCCTTCATGGCGCGAACTGCCATGGAAATGTCAGCGTAGGCGGTGACGAAGATCATTGGAACCAATCGGTTCGCTTTCGCCAACTGAGCCTGCAAACGCAGCCCGCTGATTCCGGGAAGTCTGATATCGAGAATTAAACAACTGGGCCCCTCTGGTTCCGGACATGGCAGGAATTCCTGCTGACGAGTCGCTCTCAACAATGAACACGGTGGATTCCCTGGGGTCACGCTTTCCTGGTTCTTCAGTATGCAAAACTGCCTGCACGCGAGACATCGATATAGCCAGCGAATCCAACCATGCGACGGCCTGGGCGCTCCCGTTGAAGGTAGTCAGGACCTATGCCACCGCCGCCGCGTGCATGGCACTCGTGAAACCCGCGATCGCTTGCGTCAACTGTGCATCAACTTCGTCCGCAATCTTCATGACGTCAGGCAACAGCAAACTGAAATCAAGGTGGCCCAGGTTGTTTTGCAACGTTCCAAAGATAGCCACCTGGAGTATGCGCGACTCATGCACCAGCATCGCCGCAGTGTAGCCTTGCCGATAGCGCAATTTTCCATGTTCCGATGCGGAGCTGGAGATGTATGCGAAATCATTCAGCAACGTGGTGTCAGTCGCGCCGAGACGTTGAATCAGGTCGGCAACCAGCTTAGGGAGATAACCAGTACGATCCTGGTCGCTGAGATTAACGTGATTGAGTTCCTCACTGGTTTTCGCGCGGGTTAACCAGTCGTTTACGATCGCTGGCACACAGCGGCGTAATATGACGTCCACTCTCTGCTTTTCGGTGCGAGGCGCCGGTTTGTGCGCGGATATTTTTTCGATGAGCAGTTCGGGGAGCCTTGAGGTATCGAACGGTTTCACGATAATTTCGTCCGCTTGTAGGGCAATGGTGGCCATGGCGCGATCGACGTCGGGGTAGCCACTCACCAGCAAAATAAGCGCCTGGGGTTGGCACTGTCGCATGGCGGTGACCAGCGTAAAACCATCGGCGGCACCGGGCATGTTGAGGTCGGTGATAAGCACATCGAACTTTTCCGTTGCGATGAGCCTGAGCCCCTCGACCGCGCTAGCGGCGACCACGGTCTTAAATCCTTTGTGTCGTAGTTGCTCACCGGTTATTTCGAGGAGGATTTCATCGTCATCGACCAACAGCACGTTACGCGGCGCGTTGGTTTGAGGAAGGATCATTTTGTAACCTTCCGTACGTAAGTGAGTATAGTTGATAACTTATGTTTGTCAATTACGTACAAACGCACGCGTCTTGAAAGGCCAATAAGTGTCCAATATCAGGACACTCGACATGGAGCAGTCGGGCGCTAACTGAGATTGTGCTGCTGTTCCTGGCGCGTAACAAAAGGCTTCGCACCATTCCCGCCGCGCGTGCACCTTACTTATTGCTCCGCAAGCTCGTATTAGTCTTACGACGCCTGGCAGTTCCGGCCATGTGCGTTTTGACCCGGATTGAATCGCACCTCAACCTCGCGACCCAAAGCGTGGCGCATCGCGGCGCACACTGGTTGACCGGGGCTTACTCGGGCAGTCCCAGACGCCGCATCAGATCGGCGTAGCGGGGATCGGAGCGCAACGGGTCCAGAGCGGGATAGCGGATACAGAGAATCAGGTCGGGGTCTTCTTCGGAGAATGCGCGTTCGAGGTATTCGAACGCCTTGTTCCTGTCGCCCGTAAGGGCGAAGCTCATGCCGATTTCAGATGGGAACGGGATTCGCTTTCCCACGGCAAGCATCAGCTCGTTGTACCCTCGGGCATCGGCGCTAAATGATCCGGGCGCGGAGCTGAATTTCTGCAGTTCGCTCACCGCCTCGGCGAAATGTCCGGTGGTGGCGTAAAACACGGATATGTAGAAATGGTTTCCGATGAAGCCGGGATCGCCTACCTGCACTTTCTGGAATTGACTTAGCGCTTCGGGATAGCGGTGGGCCATCATCAACGTGAGCGCGTAATTCATGTTCACAATAGGAGAAAGAGGGTCGAGCGAAAGTGCGGTGCGATATTCTCCGAGCGCTTGATCGATGCGCTTTTGCGGAGCGAGCACGCCGTAGGCATAGAAATAATGAGCGGAGGCGTTGTTGGCATTTAACTCGAGCGCGCGCCGGAACTCCGATTCGGCCTCGCTCCACTTCCAGGCCGAAACCAGCGCCAAGCCGCGCGCGGAATGCGCCTCGGAGAGCGTGTCATCCAAGGCAAGGGCCTTGCGGGAAGCCGCGTCCGAAAGCAGGCGCGCCTGCCGGGAGTCGATGCCAATGCCGTAGCTCGGAGCGACGTTGAAGGTATCGGCGAGGCCGGTGTAGGCGAGGGCATACTTGGGGTCGGCGGCGATGGCCTGCTGAAAGAGCTCGATGCTTTTCTTGAGTCCGTCGGCGGTGCGGCCATACCAGGCCTGCCGGCCTTCGAGATAAAGGCGGTAAGCTTCGGGATTGGTGGTTCCGGCTTTCGCCATGCGCTGCTGGTCGTTTCCGCTGAGCTGGATTTGCAGCTTACTGGAAATATCGCGCGTGATGTCGCCCTGCACCTGCGTGATGTCGGCCATCTCGCGGTCGTAGTGAGCGCCCCAGATCTCGGACCCATCCGCGGTGCTGACGAGGTCGGCTTGCACGGCTACGTGGTCTTCGTGCTGGATGATGCGTCCCAGGAGAAGCGCTTTCACCTGCAGCGCCTGGCCGATTTTCTGCGGGTCGTCCTCTTTGCCCTTGTAGCGGAAGACGGTGCTGCGGGCGAGAACCTTAAGCTTGGGAAGCTGCGACAGGCTACTGATCAAGCTTTCGGTCAGGCCGTCGCTAAGGTATTCATTGTTTGGATCGGTGGTTGCATTGACGAATGGGAGCACGGCAATCGAGTCGATCTTCTCCGCCTGGCCCGCGCCTGATTTTCCACGCAGCAAGTACGAGCCTGCGGCGGCGGCGATCAGCAGGATGGCAATGATGCCGGCGATCATGTACGCGCGCGAATGACTGGACTGCACAGGCGCTTGAATCGAGGAGGCACTTGCGGACAACACGCCGCTTGTCTGGCCGCTTACGGATGACGCGGCTGGGGAGGTGCCTGATGGCGCACCGGCGGCAACCGCTGCGCTTGAGGTCCGCGCGGGATCGAGATCCCGCTTGAGCCGAGCCAGATCGGAGCGCATGTCGGCCGCGCTCTGATAACGGAGATTGCGATCCTTGTCGAGCGCTTTATCGACGATGCGGTCCAGCTCCACGGGCGCGTCGGGATTGAGGCGAGCAATGGGCGCGGGAGTTGCATCGAGAATGGCCTTGAAAATCTCGGCCGAGCTGCCGCCGCGAAATGGCAGCGTCGCCGTTGCCATCTCGTAGAGCACGACGCCGAAGGAGAACAGGTCGCTGCGGGCGTCGGTTTCCTTGGCGCGGGCCTGCTCGGGAGACATGTAGGCGATGGTGCCCAGGGTCGAGCCGGGGCTGGTCAGGTGCTGCTCGCCGATGGGAGCCGTCATCGTCATGGTGTTCATGGACGCGGTCGTCCTTGACGAACCGGAAGGCAGCGCCTTGGCGAGGCCGAAGTCCAGGATCTTGGCGTGGCCCCGTTTCGTGACAAAGATGTTGGCGGGCTTGATATCGCGGTGGACGATGCCTTGAGAATGCGCAGCGTCGAGGCCGTCGGCGATTTCGATGGCCAACGCCAGCAGCGTTTCGTTCTCGACGGGCCCCGCGGAGATCAGATGCTTGAGCGTGACCCCGTCCAGAAACTCCATGGCGATGAACGTCTGGTCCCCGTGCTTGCCAATCTCATGGATGGTGCAGATGTTGGGATGGTTGAGCGCGGAAGCGGCGCGCGCCTCGCGGCGAAAACGCTCGAGCGCCTGCGGGTCCTGCGAGAGTTGGTCGGGAAGAAACTTGAGCGCGATAAAGCGCCCGAGCTCGGTGTCCTCTGCCTTGTAGACGACGCCCATGCCACCGCCGCCCAGCATTTCCACGATGCGGTAGTGCGAGATAATCTGGCCAATCACTGGACGATGCGTACCCCTTAAGTGGCTTCATCTTACGGAGCGGGGTTGGGGGAGTCAAACAAGGGGGGATAGGAGGTAGAGCGTTCTCAGGTGCGCCTGTTACCGAATGGTTAACAGGAGTGCCTGTCTTTGGGTCTCTCTCCGGAACCCGCGGCGTTCGCGCTGGCGAGGTCGCTGTATCCGATCATTGCGGTCACGCTTCACCAGTATCCCGGTGCGAACAAAAAACCCTCTCCCCGATGATCGGGGAGAGGGCCATTGGAAGCGAAACGTGTTTCTAGTCGTCGTCGTCCACTTTGCTAGGCGCGGGTCTGTTGAATTGGCTCGCGGGGCGAACCGTCTTCTCGCCGGGGAACGGACGCGTAAACCCAGTCGCCTCGTACCAGGTCAGGTGGTTGACGGTGTCGACGTCTTCGGAGTCGGGCTTCTGCTGCTTTCCAGCGAATATCTCCGCCTTCTTCTGCATCCAGCCAGCCCGCAGAGCTTTAACCGCGGTGCTCTCGCCCGAAATCGACTGAGCCTTCACCGCAGGTTTCGAAGGGCATGCGGGGATCTTCTGAGTCGGAGTCTGGCTAACACCCGTGTTCAGCGCGATCGCGTTGGGCACGTGCTTCCAGGCCTGGAAGTTGGCTGGCGGTGGGTTATCGATGAAGAGCGTCCTCATCGGCGAGGCCACGAGATCGAACTGGTTCATGGGCTTCAGGCCCAGAATCTGCTCGATCGTGCGAGTCATGTTGACCTGCGTGTAGAAGGTGCTGTCTTCGATGACCCCACCCCCTTGGTCGGAATTCACTTGCAGCACGTAGGGGCTGACGACGTAGCCAGGGCTGCGGTGACCATCGACGTGGTCGACACCGTTCTGCGCGTCATCTTCCTCGACAAAAATCGCCGAAGAGGACCAGATCGGGCTGTGACTGATGGCGTCGACATAGCGGCCAAGCGCCAGATCGTTATCAGCTTGCATGGCCGGTCCGGTCGGCGGTCCGCCGGTGTGGTCCGAGCTGATCCACATGAATTCCAGCTGCGGCACCGTGCCGTTCGCCACGTCGTTAGCGAAGTCCTGTGCCCAGATATCGAAGCGGAACTGGTCAGGGATGCCGAGATCGAACTGCGGATAGTTCTGGACCGTGGCGTTGATCAGGTTCGGGAGCGGGGAGTGGGAGGCGACCGTGTTGTAGTTGTAGAGCTCGCTCTCAGCGCCGCACTCGTAAGCAAGTACGTCGTTGTAGAAGTCGATCCACAATGGTTCGGTAGTCGAACCGGTCGGCGTCACGAACGTGTTGTACTCGATGTACTCGCCATAATTCTTGAACGAGACGCCGTACTTTGCAGCCTGGTCCCACAAATGCCCGTTCTTCTGGTAGGCAATCGCATCGCCGCCATTGGAGGGGTAATCGCGGAGCCAGTCGGGAGACTGGATGTCGTCCGAGTAAGGCGCCATCGCCTGCGTGATCCAGTTGTGGCCGTCGGCCGACTGGCGGCTCGGGTCGTAGAAGTTATCGAGCAGCGGGAAGCGCTGCACCAGCGCGTGCGCGTTGGGAGTAACCGGTGTGCCGCCAGCTGCCGCGCCGTCGCCGAACACTGCCAGAGAGGGATCGCCGTTGCCGCCGGCCACGTCGCCCAGCATCTGATCGTAGGTTCGATTCTCGCGGATGATCACGAAGACGTGTTTGATCAGCGAGGGTTCGCCGATCTTGGCCGGGATTGCCACCGGCTGGGCCTTCGGGTTCCCCCCGGATGCGGACTGGATGTTCTCCGTCAGATCCCAGTGGTTGTTCTGCGTGACCTGAGTCGTCATCGCCGCCAGGGTCGTGCTCGAAACGGGAACCGGAACTATGCTTACGGTGCCCAAGTCCTTCAGGGTGTTGAAGTAGCTCACGCCGTATTTGGTTCCGTACGCGTTTTCGTACGTGTTCGTCGGAGGCGGTGCCACCGCAAAACCGCCGGTGCCCAGACCTTTGTCGTTGGCAACGAGCAGCTCACCGTCCGTCGAATCCAGCACCACCGCGCTCGGCGCATAGCCAACCGGGATCAAGCCCGAGACAGAGGCGGTCTTTAGGTTCACCACCGCAACCGCGTTGGCGTTGTAGAGAGCCACGTAGGCAATATCGTTCACTGCATCCACGGCAATCGAGTTCGGCCCAGCGCCATAGGCGGGGCCTTCACCAGGCACTCTTATCGGCAACCCAAGATTGATCGTCTGTGTGACCTTGTTCGTGGACGTATCGATCACCGAGATGCTGTCGCTATAGACATTGGCAACCAGCAGGTTCTTACCCCAAAAGGCCATACCTGTCGGGTGCAGACCGACCGCGATGCTCCCGGTCATCGTGAACGTGGATAGGTTCACCACGGAAATCGTGCCGCTCGCCGTGGAACCAGTCGGATAGGAGGCCACCACCGGGGTCCCGTTCGAGTATTCCTGGAAGTCCTTCTCTTTCGCAATTCGTCCCGCTTCGTTAGAGACGTAGGCAGTGGTGCCATCCGGCGAGATCACCACATTGTTCGGGACGTTGCCCACCCGGATCTCTGGACCCTCCACCGGGGTTGTCTGCGTCAGGTCGATCTTGGTTAGCGTGTTGTTGTTGTCCAGCACCGCGTACGCCGTTTTGCCATTCGCCGAGATCGCGATCCCGAGCGGATAAGAAGTGTAGGTGTAATCCCCCACAATCGAGACCGTCTGGCCGCACGGAATTTCCGCGCTGCCCGTGGTCCCCGGAGGGCTGTCCGCAAAGCAGGTAACCGTGGTCAGATAACCATCACTGTTCACGTCGATCGGAACGCTGACTTGCGCGTAGTCGGAAAGCAATCCCGTCGTGGGATCGACCTTGGCGATGGTCACGTAGCTGCCTGGGCCGTAATTGCCGTCCTGGCTGAACAGCAGGTACGAGCCATTCGGGGTGTAAGCGATGCCGAGGCCGCTGCCGTCGGCATCCGTGCCCCCGGCCGAGGAGTAGGTCTGTAGCACTTCGCCAGTCTGCGTGTTGAAAATGCTGACCGCCTGTGGGGCGCCCATTTGCAGTACAGCGGCGGTGTGCGTGCTGGTATTCGGGTTCACGGCGATGGCCTTGGCTCGCGTCGTCGTGCTCAGATAGACCTGCGTGCCGGCCGGAGTGATGATCTGCCCATTTCCAAGGACCCACGGGTCGGGCAAGGTCGACGGGTAGTTGGGGCCCTGCGTCCCGTTCTGGTTCTCACCTGGGAAGTAGGTCGGGAACTCTTGAGACTGCGCAGCGGCGAACAGGGTGAAACTTAGCATCGCTACCAGCAGGCCGACGAGCAGAGGCAGTCGCTTCATCCTGAACTCATTTCTGGTTTCTTGGGACATCATGATTTTCCTCCTGGTTTTACGGCAGGGATTATATTCGCGGCCCCGGGAAAGCGCCAGCAGACGGGCAATCTGGGGACAAATGAGGAAAATTTCGCGTCATAGCGGTGCCCCATTCAAGCCATCTTTATGGTTTGAGTGGGAAAGAGTCAAAGCGACGGTGCCCCTCGATAAGAGCGAGCCTTCGCTCTTATCCAATCAATTCAATCGCGTTTTCTGCGATTGCGTGGGTGCCCTCGATCCCTCACCGCACCTCAACGCTCCGCGACTAAGTTGCCTGGGTGTACCCTCAGGCCAGCGCATACCGCCAGATCGACATACCTCGCGCGTGCTCCCGTGCCTTCGCGTCATCCTAGGCGAGCTGCACACGGAGAAGGTGATCCATCTCCGGGTCGGGTGGCGCTCCTTCCCGTTCAACAAGCCTTTTCCAGCTTCTGCTATCCTTGCCTACCAATCGAAAAGGAGAACCCTATGCGAACCATTCTCCCCACCCTGCTCCTGTGTCTTCTTTCTCTGCCCGCTTCTTCTCAGGGGAAACAGCCGTCCGACAATCCGCTCAGCGCGTTCACGAAGCGCGTCTACGGATTCCAGAAGGACATCCTGCTTCGCTCGGCTGAAAAAATGCCCGAGGACAACTACAGCTTCAAGCCGGTCGATTCGGTGCGCACCTATGGACAGATCATCGGACACTTGGCCGACGCGCAATACCTATTCTGTTCCAAAGTACTCGACGAAAAGAACCCGGAACCGAAGATTGAGCAGACGAAAACCTCGAAGTCCGATCTGATCGCCGCTCTTAAGACCGCCTTCGCCTACTGCGATAAAGCCTACGATGGCATGACCGATGCGTCTGGCGGTCAAACAGTAAAACTGTTCGGAACAGAAACGCCGAAGCTGGGCGTGCTGAACTTCAACAACGTACATAACATGGAACACTACGGAAACCTCGTGACCTACATGCGGATCAAGAACATTGTGCCTCCCACGAGCGAGCAGGCACCAATGCCCGCACAGAAGCCGGACAAGTCCGATGCGCAGCCTAAGAAATAGAGCGGGTAGGGCCGGAATTCCCACCCTAAACGTCGCGAAAAATTGAATGGGGCACCCGGCTCTTCCGCGTTCGGCACGCCAATATCCCTTGTGCGTCAAGAGTTGGATTTCCAAGAATCGGGACGGGATTGAATTATTCGCGCTTTTTGCGATTGAATCGGCGCCTTCGATCCCTCAGTTCAATGGGCGCGAATCGATCTGGTGGTAATCGACCGGGTCAATATCGCTGCCGGCGTTTGTCTGCTCCTCCCTTCCGAAAACCAGTTTACTTTCCCGCCCCCGTCAAATTCGTATTTTCTTCGCCCCGCACTCTTTCGTAATGAGACCTTTGTCCTAGTCCAAAAATTCGGTTGACGGACGGTCGGCTACTTGGTACTCTCGCCAGACTTCCACCAGCGTGGAAGGTGAATTCAGCTATGACTCACGGCCAGAACTCGAATCTGATTGGGATAGTCGTAGTCAGTGTACGACTGCGACTGCATATCTCTGGCCGGGAGAAGGATAGCTAGAAACAGGAAAGACTCTAAGTTTCAGCTACTTCCGAACCCACCGCCAGAGAGAATGGCCGGTGGGTTTTGTGTTTCACGGGACCTGACTCGAGGGAGGCGTTAAGCCAGAAGAGTTTAATCTTGACAAGGAACAGACCGCTGGATAGCATCGTTGAACCGACCGGTCGGTTTTTATAGCATTTCGGGACGCACGCACTTACCTACTTATAAGGAGTCATTCGTGGCCACTGTTTTCTATCAGAAAGATGCCAACCCCTCCGCCCTCAAGGGCAAAACCATAGCCGTCTTCGGCTACGGCTCCCAAGGCCACGCCCAAGCCCAGAATCTGCGCGATAGCGGCTGCAA
>Ga0181519_10002282_pt1 | contig 16408 bp, 12 predicted proteins | sample PEATcosm2014_Bin_26_FD_121102 | JGI IMG/M metagenome (GOLD analysis project Ga0181519, IMG submission 121102) | Peatland microbial communities from MTU Mesocosm Facility, Houghton, MI, USA - PEATcosm2014_Bin02_10_metaG | ecosystem: Environmental > Terrestrial > Soil > Wetlands > Peat | place...
GCCCAGTGCCGCGCCGTGGTCGGCCGCGTTGAAGACCGCGTCGGCGCCGACCACGAGGTTGTCGGCCAGCAGCACCTTCTTGGCCAGGCCCAGGACGAACAGCACCACGCCCATCTTGATCGTTTCCGGGTCGATCGGCCCGCGGGCGATGCCATCGAACTGCGGGCGCATCTGGGCGTGGTGGATGATGGGGCCGGCGATGAGGTGGGGGAAGATCGTCACGAACAGCGCGTAGTTGACGATATTTCGCTCGTGGGTGCGGCTCCGGTAGCAATCGACGAGGTAGGCGATCTGCGTGAAGGTAAAGAAGGAAATGCCGATGGGCATGACGATCGCGCGGGCCGTGTATTCCATGCCGCCGGCCGCCGCGAGGTTGGCGGCGATGAAATTGAAATACTTGAAATAGAACAGCAGGGCGAGGTCGCCGCAGATGCCCAGGGCCAGCAGCAGGCGGGCGCGGCGCCCGCCGGCGGTTGTCTCCAGGCCCTTGGAGACGAGGAAATTGAAGCCGATGGAGCCCAGCAGTATGAAGATGTCCTGGGGCTTCCAGTAGGCGTAGAACGCCAGCGAGGCGAGGGTCAGCGAGACGAGCGAGGCGGCCAGGCGGCCCGATCGCCGCAGGCCGTAGAAGGCGAGCAGGGCCAGGGGCAGGAAGACGAAAAGGAAGGCGTACGAATTGAACAGCATTCGGGCAATCGGCCGGTTGGAACCGGTGCGGGCCCCGACCCGGATTCATGGACCCGGAAGGACGCCGCCGCGCCGGCTGGCGCGCCGTCCGGTGGAGGCGATGCCGAGCCGGAAGACACGGCGATACTAGCCGATCCGGCAGGTGCCGACAACAAAACACCTGCGCCAGCCCGGCAGCACGCGGCCGGGCTGGCGCAGGCGCGCGGTCCTACCGAACTACGGGCAGACGCTGTTGCCGGCGGCCCGGCAAAGATAATGCGCCTTCACGTAGGTGCCGTAGCCGGCGGTGGGCGAACCGGCGGCATTAGTGATGAGCACATTGGCGCTCATGCCGCTCCAGTTGTCCCAGGCCCAGCCCAGGTAGCTGATGCCATTGGCATCCGCAAAGGGCAAGAGCACCGATGCCCAGGGCGAGGTGCTGCCGCCGATGACGTCGCCGTATTCGGTGATGACGACCGGGTATCCGGCCGCACGGATGTTCTGCGCATCGACCATGATCCGGGCCGAGCAGGTCGGCAGGCCGATGCAGCTGACCTGTGTCGGATAGCCTTTGCCAGGGTAGGCATGCCAGACCGCGCCGAGTTGTCCCGCGGGGTCATTGGGCTTGTATTGTAGCCAGCCGTCCAGGGCGGAGGAATAGGCGATCGACGAGGCGAGCACGACATTGGTCGCGCCGGTGGCCCGCACGGCGTCGAGCATCTGCTGGATGCCGGCGGTCTTCCAACCGTAGGTTATGGTCGTGTACCAGGGGTTGGTCGGCGTCTGCGCAAAAAAATCGGTGATTTTTCCGCCGCCATTGAGCAGCACCGGCCAGGGCGAATTGCCCACCAGCGGCGCCTGGTCGAGGAAGGGCTCGTTGAACAGCTCGAAGATGACATTGGGGTAGTTCTTGAACGCGCTGGCAAGCGAGGTCCAGAAGGCTATGGAGTGGTCCGCATCGGCCATGGCGTTTTGCATGGTCGGGCAGGCGGCACCGGGCGCGGCAAGGTGCAGGTCGAGAATCACATACAGACCGGAGACCGTGGCGTTGTAGACGGTGGTGAGCAGGGTCGTCTGGTAGTTGCCGCCGGGGTCGGCGCGCACCACCTGGCCGGGTGAGTTCTGTTTCTTGACGCCATTGGTCACCACGCTGCCGATGCCGCCGTAGTCGACGCAGCTCAGGCCGAGCCACGAGGCTTCATTGAGCGGCAGGCGCACGGCATTGGCGCCCCAGCTCTTGATGGTGGTCCAGTCCGGCGTGGGCGTGCCGGTACTGCTGCCCCAGGGATTGCTCGGGCTCCAACCCATGACGGAGACCGCCTCGAGGCCGCTCACGTTGACGCCGCGCAACTGGACCGTATGCCCCGTGCCGTCGACCAGGTTGTTGCCCGAGACCTTGATGGCAAAGCTGGGGTCGGGCGAGGCGCCCCCCGCGACAATGGTCACCGTCGCGGTGGTCGTGCTGCCCAGGTTGGCGCCTACCGGATTGGAGAGCGCAACGGAAAACATCTTGTTGCCCGGGTCGCTGGTGACGATGGGCACGGTGACGTACTTGGGCGTCGCGTCGCCGTCGTTCCAGCTTACGGTGCCGCTCGTGGCGGTGTAGTCCGAGCCGGCCACGGCCGTGCCGTTGACCGTGGTGTAGTTCGTGCTGGCCGTTCCGCTGGAGCCGCCAACGCGTTCGACCGAGACGTTGACGCTGCCGACCACGGCCGGCACGGTGTAGGCCGACGCGGCCAATGCCACCTGCGTCGATGGCGATGGGGTCGAGGTGCCGGAACCGGAGCCGGAACCGCCGCCGCCGCCACACGCAACAAGGAAGAATCCGCTGGTCGCAAGGATCGCGGCAAATCTGAGGGAAGACATCATTTCGGAGTTGAGCCTTAAAACATTCCTACGGGGGGATCGGTGCCGGGCCTGCTGGCCGGTGGGTACTGCGCATGGGCACTGCACACCCGCAGAAAACTCCAGCCCGAAATGTAGTCAACGCACGATGGCCGCGCAACGGACCGGAAGGACTACCTAACTCACACCCATCGGTTCTCCTATAGGCCATCGGGACGAGGTGTCACCGGCGCAACACGCCGATACTCACAAGGATTAATTTCGTGATTCGAAATTGCTGGGTGAAAACCCTAAGCCCGATCGAAAGAAACGGCAGCACGCCCGGAGTTATGCCGGAAATCACTTGCAATTTCCGGTTTAGGCAGTGACAAGCGCGATGACTTCGTGCTAGGCGCGCGGCATCCTGGGCACCGGCCACTGCGGGCCGCGCAGGGGATGCGCGCCGCAGGCCGGCCAAAGGCCGGCAATTCGATCGATGCTTGCATCGCCCCGACCGCGCCCGGGGCCGGGGCTCAGGGGCAGTCGGTCTTGCCGGCTGCGCGGCAAAGGTAGTGCGCCTTGACGTAACTGCCGTAGCCGGGCGTCGGGCTGCCGGCGGCGTCGGTGATCAGGACATTGGCGGCGTGTCCCGACCAGGTGTCCCAGGTCCAGGCCAGGTAGCCGATGCCATTGGCATCGGCGAAGGGCAGCAGTTTCGACGCCCATGGCGCCGTGCTGCCGCCGATGAAATCGCCGAACTCGGTTATCAGCACCGGGTAGCCGGCCGCCTGGATCGCCAGGACGCTTTCCATCATCCGCTCGGAACAGCGCGGCGGGCCCCAGCAACTGGCTTGCGTGGGGTAGCCGATCGCCGGATACGCATGCCACACCGCCGCGAGCTGGCCGGCCGGGTCGTTTGGCTTGTATTTGAGCCATTCGTCCATCGCCTGCGCGTACACCAGCGTCGAACTCAGGATCACGTTGTGCGCACCGGTGGCGCGGACGGCATCGAGCATCTGCTGCATGCCGGCGCTGCGCCACGGCACGTTGATCACGCTGGGATTTCCCTGCGTGAGGTGGGTTTTCACCGTGCCATTGCCTTTGAGAAGGATCTCCCGGGCATCGCCGTCGGCCACCGGCGCCTGGTCGAGGAAGGGTTCATTGAAGAGTTCGAACATCACGTTCGGATACGACTGGAAGGCCGAGGCCACCGAGGTCCAGAAATCGACGGAATGGTCGGCATTGGCCATCGCGTTCTGCACCATCGGGCAGGCCTTGCCCGGCGCGGAAAGGTGCAGATCGATGATCACGTAGAGGCCGGCGGCGCTCGCCCCGGCCACGCTCGCTGCCACCGTGCTCTGGTAATTGCCGCCCGGATCGGCCTCGATCTCGGTGCCGGGGGTGTTCTTGCGCTTGTTGCCGTTGGCCACTACCACGCCGAAGCCGCCCTCGTCGATGCAGGTGAGGCCCAGCCAGGAGGCTTCGTTGAGCGGCAGGCGCACAGCGTTCACGCCCCAGGATTTGATGGTCTTCCAGTTGGGCGTCGGGTCGCCCGTCTGCGCACCCCAGGGGTTGGCCGGGCTCCAGCCGAAGATCGCGACGGCCTCGAGCCCGCTGATATTGACGCCGCGCAATTGCACGGCATCGCCGTGCGAATCGACCAGGTACCTGCCGCAGACGCGTATGGACAGCGGCGCCGGCACCGCGCCGCACTGGGGCGGCGCCTCGGGCGCCTTGGCTGTGGCCGGGCTCGCGGAGGCCGCGCCGGCCTTGCCTGCGGTCTCGTCGCCGCACGCGCCGACGGTGGACAACAGCACTGCCGCGGCCAATATGGAAATCCGGGCACCGCGGCGAACGAACCGGCGCGACAGCGGCAGCGGGGGTGTCAGGGCCAAGGGAACTTCCTTTGCAGGTTCACTGGCGCCCAAGTGTACAAGCCCGGTTCCGGGGCCGAGGCGGCACGCAGGTCGCTGCGCCCATCGGCCCTTGGGGTGTCCTCCCGGGAGCACCGAAGGCATGACGTAAGATAGGATTTTTTTCGAGAGGCGCATGGCTGAAATCCGCCCCTTGACGGGCTTGCGCGGCGGCGCGGCGCTGTGCGTCTTTCTCGCGCACCTGCACGATACCCTGGGCGAATACGGTCTCGTCATCGACGTGCCCGAATGGGTGCGGCGCCTGTTCCTCAACGGCGGCCCCGATGTCGACGTCTTTTTCGTGCTCAGCGGCTTCATCCTCGCACTCAACTACCGCAGCTGGTTCGCCGACTCCATCACCCCGGCGGCCTATGGCACCTTCCTGCGGCGCCGGTTCGCGCGCATCTACCCGCTGCACTTCGTGATGCTCCTGCTCGTGATCGGTTTTGTCGCGGCGGCGCATATGAGCGGCGCGGCGACCAGCCATGGACTCGGGCGATTCGACCTTCACGAACTGCCGGCCTACTTCCTGCTCATGCAGGCCTGGGGCGTTTTCTTCCCCGGCCCCGGCAACTGGAATCCGCCGTCCTGGTCGGTGAGCATCGAGGCCCTCGCCTACCTGTTCTTTCCGCTGGTCATCTGGTGCGCGGCGCGTTACGCTCGCCGCGCCCCGGCACGCTGGGCTGCGCTGCCCATCGCGCTCGCCGTGGCCGCCGGCCTCGCGCTCAACGCGCTCACCCCCTGGGGCCTGTCGGGATTCGAAGGCATCGCCCGCGGCCTGAGCGAATTCATCCTGGGATGCACGGTCATCGCCCTCTACGAGAGCCCGCTTGCCACATGGTTCCAGCGCGACGTGCCCAGCCTGATCGCGCTTGCCGGCCTGGTCGTTTGCGTGCTGCTCACGCCCACCACCGGATTCGCGGTGGCCATCTGCGCCGTGCCGGTTCTGCTGGCGCTCTCCAAGACCTCGCTGGCGGGGCGCTTCTTCGCCTGGCAGCCGGTCTTCTTCCTGGGCGAGATTTCCTATTCGATCTACCTGGGCCACTTTCTTTTCAGTTCCATCGCCTACCGGATCGTCCGCATCGACTGGATGCAGACCGGCCCCTGGCAAACGGCGGGCGGCGTGGCGCTCATCATCGCATTCGTGCTGGTCCTGTCGACGCTGTGCTACTACGGCATCGAGCGCCCCGGCAGGACACTGCTGGGCGGCCGGCGCAAGGCCCGAAGCGCCGCCTGAGTAGAACGCGCCGCTCAGGAACGCGCGCCAAACGGGCGGCGCGCCGGCGCGCGCACGATGCGGTTCGCGACCCGCGGGCGCGTTTGCGCCGACCGGGGCCGCCCTCCCGCATCGGTCTCGAGCAGCGCGCGGGCCATGCACGTGGTGGCGAGCGACATGAACACGAATTCGAACAGCAGGGCATTGAGCCAGAGCGGCTCCGACAGGTTGATGGTCGCCTGCTGCAGCAGCAAAGCCAGGAACAGCGCGCCCTGGGTGCGGTCGATGGCGTACAGGCGGATCGACTGCCGGAAATACACCATCAGGTAGCCCAGCAGGATAACCAGGCCCACGGCGCCCAGGTCGTTGAGGACCTGCAGGTAGCCGTTGTGGCACGAGCCCGGATAGAAGCCGTGCAGGGGCGCGATGACCGAATACGACTCCATGTCCGGCGTCGGTATTCCCATGGTCCAGTAGGCGGCATATCCGGATCCGAGCACGGGCCGCAGCTTGATGTGGTCGACGACCACGGCCCAGATCTCGGCCCGCCCGCTGAACGTGAGGTCCTTGCCGGTGATCATGGGAATCGGCGACAGCAGCACCTCGAGGCCGGGAATCACGCGCAGCATGGCCATGGAGTACACCAGGATCAGGATGATGAGGCCGGTAGCCAGGTAGGGAACCGAACGGCGCATCGATCCGGGCGTGCGCATGAGCAGGAGCAGGGCCGCCGCCGTCAGCACGGTGGCCATTATCGAGGTCTGGCTGCGCGAGAGGATGAGGCAGGCGCCGCCCACCGCGGCGCCGAATAGCGCGCCCAGGCGGCCTGTCTCGCGCGAGAGCCAGGCGTGCAGGGACAGGATCACGCCGAAGGAAGCCAGTGCGCCGAGCGCGTTCTTCGTGGGGGCGAGGCCGTGCCAGGCATTGAGCAGTTCGGCATTGGTTTCGTGGTGTATGGCCAAATCGGGCCGTGCGAGGCCGAAGACGATCGAGCCGGCGAGCAGCAGCGTGACCAAGGGGCGGATGAGCTGCTGGAAGCGCCGCGGATTCCATCCGCCCACGGCGACGGCAAGAAAGGCGCTGCACATGATGAGCAGGCGCACGAGCCGCCGCACGGTCATTTCCGGGTCGATAGACCAGATCACGCTCGTGAAGGCCAGCGCCAGGAACAGCAGGTAATAGATATTGATCCGCCGCACCAGCCGTAGCGCCAGCGGCCCGCGCAGGAAGATGATGACCAGGCTCACCGCCAGGATCAGCAGCCACAAGGTTCGGGTTACCGGGTTGCCGTCGCTCGTGTCGGCCGAGAAGGAGTAGTCCAGGTCGCCCGGGACGATCATCATCACGATCATCGCCCAGGCGATGATCGCGGTGAGCGTGGAAAACCGCTGCTCCGGAAACGCCGGCGGCCGGGCCGCCACGCCGGCAGCCGCGCTCATGGGCGCGCCTCCGGGCCACGGGGCCCCGGGCCCTGCGACTTTGCCCACCACGCCGCGGTCTGGGCCAGGGCCCAATCCAGGTCGTGGCACCGCAGGTCCAGTGCCGCTTGCGCGCGGCCCGACACCAGGCGGATCTCCTGGCGCATCAATCCCAGCAGGGAGGGCGGCACCGCAGGCGGCGGCTGCCAGGGCAGGCGCGCCCCGCGCGCGGCGATTTCCAGGAGCTTCAGGGGCACTGCCAGCATCTTCGTCTCCACCGCGAGGCGGCGCTGCGATATGCGTTGCACCGGAACCGCGCCGAGCGCGCGCGCATAGGCCACCAGATACGCGTTCCACGTGGGCGGATCGGGCATGGCCACGTTGAAGACTCCGCCCTCGAGTCCGGGACGCCGCAGGGCGTTCAAGATCGCCTCCACGAGGTCGTCGATGAATATGAGGTTGCAGTATCCGTCGCCTGCAGCGCCCAGGTCGCCCAGGCGCCGCGCCGCCAGCCAGCGCGCCACGCGGCCGCTCCACAACTCGCCCCCGGGGCCGAACTCCACGCCTGGCCGCAGTATGACCGCGCCGCGGTAACCCGCGGCCAGCCCCTCGGCCGCGATCTTGGCTTGGGCATAGGCTCCCAGTTCGCCGCGCAGCGGCGCATCCTCGACTATATTGCCATGAACCGCGCCATAGACGGACATCGAGCTCAGATGCACGATGCGCGGCGGCGCATCCTGCAGGGCCGCACCGGCATACAGCGCGGCGGCGCCGCGGGCGATCGATCCGGGGCTGGCGGAGAGGCAATTGACGACGCCGTCGATGCCGCGCAGCGCGCGGCCCATCGAGGCGGCGTCCTGCAGTGCGAAGGAAAGGCGCTCGATGCCTTCGCCGCCGGCGCCGCGGCCGCCCGCCACGACCGCGCGGATCCCCTCCCGGGCCAGCGCCAGCGCTACCCGATCGCCGATGAATTCCCCCGACCCGAGGACCAGGACGCGCTTCATGGCGCCGCGCCCTGGACCCTGAGCCGCGCGGCCAGGCGCAGAGCCAGGGCCACGATCGTCAGCGTGGGATTGGCCTGGCTGGAGGTGGGAAACACCGCCGCGCTGGCCACGTGCAGATTGCGCACGCCGTGCACCCGGCAGTCGGCGTCGACCACGCTGCTGCGCGGGTCCGTGCCCATGCGGGCCGTCCCGATGTGGTGCCCGCCATAGGCGCCGTAGCGGGTCATTTCGGCCTCGACGCTGGACGCGTCGTAGTCGAAGCGACCGATGCCGCTGGCCGCGATGTCCTGCGCCAGCAGCGCCAGCGCGCGCGCCACCGTGTCGACGTCGCCTGCCGTGTAGCGCCAGTCGACGCGCAGGCGCGGCATGCCCAGCGCGTCCACCGTGTCGGCGAGCGTCACGCGGCTGTGCGCATGGGGTTGCTGTTCCGCGTGGAAATCCAGGCTGTAGAGATTGGCGCGCGAGGCGATGATGATGGAGGGGAACTTGCGCTCGGCGAGCTTGCGGTCGCGCAGCATGTGCGCGGCAAAGCGCACGGCATCGAAGGGCGCCGCGGCCACGTTCCGGACATGCTGGAGCCAGGCCGCCGTGCCCACGGCGTCGTCGCCGTGCAGCCGCCGCGCGTACTCGTAGGGTATGAACATCTTGGCAAGGAACAGCAAGGACAGCACCGCATTGCGGTGCGCCGGATCGGTGATCCGCGGATGGTGCAGCCGGGCGATGAAATTGCCGATCCGCAGGCCGCGCTGGGTTTCGGCCCGCAGGGCGATGCGCTGGCGGCAGTAGACGCCATCGTCGGAGCGGTCGTAGCCGTGATGGACCGCGTGCAGGGGGCCGGTGAAGCGCAGGGCGCCGATGGTGCCCGCCAGATGGCACATGTAATAGCGGCCGACCACATCGTGCGCATTGCCGATGCCCGCGTGCTGGCGGTCGCGGCTCGCAAGGAGCAACCGCGCCACCTCGAGGCCTCCGGCGGCCAGGACGAACTGCCGCGCCGTCGCCGCCAGGGTCCTGCCTTCGAGGGTCCGGACGCGCAGCGATTCGACCGCGGCGCCGCCCGCATCCAGGCCGATCGACGTCACGTTGGCGCCGAGCACGACCCGTACATTGCGGGCCGCGCGCAGCTTGTGGCCGTAGCGGCGGCCAAAATCGGTGGGGCAGCTGAAGCGCTCCAGCGTATCGGTCGAAAAATGCGGGCTCGCGAAGCCCTGCATCATGGGACGTGGCGGCACCGGAAACGCTGCGCCCACCGTGTAGGCGAAGTCGCCGGCCTCGCACAGCGCATTGGCCCGGGGATAGTAGGCAAGCAGATCCGCCAGGCCGATCGGCCAGCCGCTGTGGGGCACGTAGTCGCGCGCTTCGAAATCGATCGCGTCGAAGGGCATGCAGCGGCCACCCCAGATCGTCGTCGAACCGCCGAAGCGCCGTTGGCGATAGCGGTCCGGCGGGCTGTGCAGCGCAGCGTCGGCGACCTCGCCCTCGTAGAGCGCCTGGGTCCGCGGGTCGGCCGCGAGGCCGCCCGATTCGAGCAACAGCACCTCGAGGCCCGTGTCGATGAAATCGAGCGCCATGGCAATGCCCGCTGCGCCCGCGCCGACGATGCAGATGTCGGCGTGGAGGGCATGGCCCTCGGGCAGTTCCCCGGCGTCGACGATCATCGCGGGCCGCCCGCCGCGGCACCCGGCGCGCGGGCGCCGCTGCCGTCCACGCCCCAGGTCCGCTTGAGGTGATCGGCAAGGCGCACCGCCATCGCGACGATGGTCAGGGTGGGATTGGCATGGCTGCTCGTGCAAAAGACGGCGGAGCTGGCGATGAAGACGTTGGGCAGCTCGAAGAGCGCGCCGTTGGTGTCGACCACGCCCTCGCGGGCGGTCGCGCCCATCCGCGCAGTGCCGATATGGTGTCCACCCAGGGGAACCGAACGGCCGATCGAGGCCGCCAGCTGCTCCGCGTCGAACTCCAGCCGGCAGGCCGAGCCGTTTTCGAGCACGTCGCGCAGCAGCAGGAAGGCCCGCTGCGCCGCCAGGGCATCGTCGGCGCTGAAACGCCAGTCGACGCGCACGCGCCGCAGCCCGTCGCGGTCCGTTTCCTCCCCCAGCGTGATCCGGCTCGAGGCCAGCGGTGTCTGTTCGGAATTGAATTCGATGGGGTAGCTGCCGTCGCGGTTGCGCACCAGCGTGTAGGGCAGCTTGCGCCGCGCCAGGGTGCGCAGGAACAGCCATTGGTAGGCAAAGCGCGCCAGGCCCGGCAGGCCGGTGGCAACGTTGCGCAGGTGGGCGCCGGCGGGCGAGACCACGGCCGGTTGCGTGCCATGCTGCAGGATCGCCTGGTATTCCGGAATGAGGGCCGACTTGGCCAGGAAGATGGCCGAGAGCACCGGGCTGCCGTGCGCCGCATCGGAATAGGCCGGAAAGTGCAGGCGGAACGCCATGTTGAGCAGGTGATGCTCGCGCTGCGCCGGCGCCGAGAACTGCAGCTTGCGGCGGCAATAGACGCCGTCGCGCGTCTTCTCGAAATCGAAGGCCACGGGGCCGCGCGCGGCCACCAGGCGGCCCAGCGTGTTTTCGAAGTGACAGGCGTAGTAGCGGCCCAGCAGGTCGTGGCTGTTGCCCAGGCCCGGGCCGTCGCGGTCGGAGTTCAGCAGCAGTCGCGGCACCTCGATGCCGCCGGTGGCCAGGACGAAAACCTGGGCCTCGACGGTGCGGCGTTTGCCGTCCCGGTCCGCAATTTCGATCGAGGCGATGCGGCCCGCTCCCGGTGCGCGGTTCAGGCGCACGCAGCGCGCGTTGAGCAAGACCCGGACATTGGCCGAGGCGGCGAGCTTTTGCCCGTACCGGCGGCCGAAGTCGGTCGGCAGGCTGTAGCGCTCGACCCGGTCGGCGAGCAGGACGCGCGCGTCGGTGAGTCCCGGAATCGTCTGCGCAGCGCGCGGCAGCGAACCCGCCACGCTGAAGTCGAATGCACCGGCATCGCAATAGTCCATGGCCCGCGGGTAGTGGCGCGCAACTTCCTCGTACGAAATGGGCCAGCCGCTGTCGGGAATGTAGTCGCGCTTCTCGAAATCGATCGGGTCGAAGGGCACGCAGCGGCCGCCCCAGATGCCGGTCGTGCCGCCGAAGCCGATGCGGCGGTATTCCGAAGGATTGGGGTGCGGTTCGTTCGCGGTGCCACGGTACATTTCCCGGGTCGCGGCGGCGTCCGGTTTCAGGCCGCCAGCTTCGACAAGCAGCACCGGGATCGCACAGCCGTCGAGCTCGCACGCCAGGGCAATGCCGGCGGCGCCGGCGCCCACGATGCAGATCGTCGCGCCGATCGGTCCTTCCCACTGCTCCAGCGGCGTGATCATGTGCCTGTCCGCGCCGAGCGCAAAGCCTGCGCGGCCTCGGCAAGGCCCTGCTCGAGCGGTTTCCAGCGCAGGCCCAGAACGCGCTCGGCCCTGCCCGTTGCCAGTTGCAGCTGCTGGCCGCACAGGCGCAGGAACCAGGGACGCAGGGGTGGCGCCGGCCGCCATTGCAGGCGCGCCGCACGAGCCAGCAATTCGCCCGCCTTGAGGACCGGCGCGCGCACGGCCGTTTCGAACCGCACGTGCGCCGGCGACATGCGCAAGGGCGGCACGCCCAGCGCAGCGGCGTATTGGCGGAAGTACGCATTCCAGGTGGGCGGCGCCGGCAAGGAAAGATTGAACGCCGCGCCGGCGATATCGGGCAGGCGCAAGGCACGCAGCACGGCTTCGACCACGTCGTCGACATGCACGAGGTTGCAGATGCCCTCCCCGGCGGGTCCCAGGTCGCCCAGCCGCCCGGCCCTCAGCCACCGGCCCACGGCCACGCTCCAGATCGGGCTGCCCGGCCCATAGACGATGCCGGGCCGCAGCACGACCACCGAGGCGCAGGTGCGGGCGTGTTCCTCGGCCACCACCTTGGCGGCGGAGTAGCCGTCCCAGTCGCCCCGCAAGGGCGCGCTCTCCTCGACCATGCCGTGCGCCGTTCCGTAGACCTGCATCGTGCTCAGGTGAACGATGCGCGGTTGCGGCTGCTGGTCCTTGCAGGCCGCGAACAGCACCCGCGCGCCGGCGACGATGGAGTCATCGTCGCCGGCGACGCAATTGACGACGCCGGCAACGCCACGCAGGGCGTTGCGCACGGCCGGCGCGTCGCGCACATCGAGGCGCAGGCTTTCGAGGTTCGCGCCGGCCCGGCGCGCGCCCCCGCGGCTGGCGGCCAGCGGCGTGGCCCAGTCGCTGGCCGCCAGGGCCGACACGATGCGTTCGCCGATATAGCCGCTGGCGCCCATCACGAGTATGCGCTGGCGCGTCGCGACCGCGCCAGGCCCAGCGGCCGACGCGCTCATGTCGCCACGCCTGCGGCGGCGCAGCTGCGCGCGGGCATTCCTGGCGGAAGCATCACCTGCCCATCCTGCCCGCGCCGATCGAGTCGGGTTCGGGGAACCTGAAAGTGCGCACGTCGGTGATGGGCTCCCCGACCCGCGCCAGGGAGGTGGAAATGCCCGCGGGTGATTGCAAGGTAAGGACGTGCACCGGCGCCTGCTCGGGCGGCGGCATTGCCGGCGCAGCGCTCGCGGGCGTCGGGTCCATGGACCATTGGACGGTGCCCGGGGCCGGGTCCAGCCCCGCCTCGATCTGCTGCGGCCGCACGGAAAAACCGCTGCCCAAGGCCTTGAGGCAGGCTTCCTTGCGTGTCCAGGCGACCAGGAAAGCAGCCGACAAGGCCGCGTCGTCGAGGCCCTCGGCGGCCGCACGCTCGCGCGGCGCGAGCAGGCCGAGCATCGTGTGGCGCCGGGGATTGGGCTTGGGCACTTCCAGGTCCACGCCGAGGCAGCCTTCGCGGGCGACGGCAAGGGCTGCATGTCCCTGGCTGTGGCTCAGGTTGAAGGCCGGCGCATCGGCGCCATGCGCGCGGATGTCGATGGCAGGCTTGCCCGTGGGCGAGGTGACGAAACATACGCACTGCGAATCCGTTCCCAGGTAATCGGCCAGTATGGTGCGCATCGCCCCGTGCGCCGCGAGGTAGCGATCGCGGTGCTGGGGGAACACGAAACGCCCGGCGCGGGCGCGCTCATCGGCCGACAACTCCCGGGGTTCGGGTGCGCGCGCGTCGAGGTCGATCCACCAGAGGTGGATTTGGCCCGCGGCCAGCGGCGGCGCGAGGGTGGCTCCCGCCATCAGGGTCGATGGGGCCGCGGCGCCGCGAGGCAATTGCGGCGCGGACGCCGACCGGACCCGTACCCGGTTTCTGATAGGCTCGAATGCATCCTCGCAACGATAACGCACATTCGATGGCTCCCGTGTTGAAGAAAAGGGCGGTTTTGGGACGCCTGTCCCGCACAGGCATGGGGGCCCGCCGCGCGTTCGTCGGCGCCACCCTCGGTGGCCTGGCCGGCCTGTGGCTGGCGAGGCGCGCGGCGCCCTGGGCCCCGGCGCGCCCCGCCGTGCTGCGCGCCCTTGCGCCGGCCTTTGCCGATCCGCATGCCATGGCCGAGGTCGGCGCGCTGTACCTGGCAGCGCATCCGGCCGAGGCCGATGCCGCCGTGCTCGCGCGCGCGCTTTGCGCCGCAGGCGCGGGATTCGACCCTTCGGGGCTGGTCCGGCAGATCGCCGGCGACTGGCGCGAACAGCGAACGGTGGCGATCCTGGGCTGGGTCTTCGCACGCACCGAGGCGCGGCTGTGCGCCTGGATGCACCTCGAAGGCAATGCGCCGTGATCGAGAATCTTGCCGAGCTCAAGAGCCTGGGAACCATCGACGCCGATGTCTGCCTCATCGGCGGCGGCGCCGCGGGAATCACCATCGCCCGGCAACTGGCCGGCAGCGCCCTGCGCGTGTGCCTCGTCGAGGGCGGCAGCCTCAAGTACGAAACCGAGTCGCAGGAACTTTTCGACGGCCAGAACGTCGGCCAGCCCATCGCCCTGGAGGGCGGCCGGCTGCGTTTCCTGGGCGGCACGACCAACCATTGGGGCGGCCGCTGCGCGATGCTCGACGCGGCGGACTTCCGCGCCCGTGACTGGCTGCCCCACAGCGGCTGGCCCTTGGATCGCGCCGAACTCGAGCCCTACTATGCGCGCGCGCGGGCCGTAGCCGGTTTCACGCAGGAATGGCAGTCCGACGCCCAGACCCTGGCCCTGCTCAAGGTTGCGCCGCCCGACCTCAATGCGGACCTGATCCGCCCCTACCTGTGGCACTACGCGCCGGCCACCAAGGACGCCGGCGTCTGGAACTGGCGCATCGCCTACCGCAAGGTCCTGGAAGACGCGCCCAATGTCCGCGTGCTGCTCAACGCCAATTTCCAGTCCTTCACGACCGATGGCCCGGGGCGGCGGGTACAGGCCCTGGCGGTGAGGTCGCGCAACGGCGTTGGCGCCACCATCACGGCGCGCAGGTTCGTGCTGTGCAGCGGCGGCATCGAGAATGCCCGCCTCCTGCTGCTGGGCGCCGCCGACAGGCCGGGCGCCTTCGGCAACGCACACGACCTCGTGGGACGCTATTTCATGCAGCACTCGCGCGGGCCCGCGGGCCTGCTGGTCAGTGCGGAGCGCCTGTCTCGCCTGCAGGAGCAGTTCAACGTTCTGCTCGGGCCCGATGGGCTCGAATACGAAGTCGGACTCACCCTTGCGCCCGCGGTCCAGGCCCAACAGGGCCTGCTCAACTGCAGCGCGGTGCTGCAGTACCAGGGCGATCCGGAATCCGGCGTCGCCACGGCGCAGGAGATATGGCGCGGCCTGCTCGGCGGGCACTGGCCGCCGCAGATGGGCGAGAAAGTGTGGCGCGTGGCAAGCGACCTGGGCGCCTTCGCGCGCAGCGTCGAGCAGCGCCTGGCTTCGGGCCACTCGCTGGCCGCCGACGGCGCGCAGGGCGTTCCCTCGCGTTCGGCCGTGATCCTCGTCGACCTGGAACAGGCCCCGGATCCGCAAAGCCGCATTTCGCTGGCAGACGAGCGCGACGCCTTGGGCCTGCGGCGGGTGCGCACCGATTGGCGCCTGGGCGAACGCGAACGCCGCACTGCCGCGGCTTTCATGGGCCTCATTGCAAGCGAATTCGCGCGCCTGGGCATCGGCAGGTGCCGCCTCGAACCCTGGCTGCAGGACGGCGGGCCGCCCATGGGCGACGCGCTCGGTGAAACCTACCATTACATCGGGGCGACCCGCATGGCCGAGGATCCGCGCGAAGGGGTCGTTGACCGCAATGGCGCCGTCCATGGCATGGACAACCTGTTCGTGGCCGGCAGCTCGGTATTTCCTACCGGCGGGCACACCAATCCGACGCTGACCATCGTTGCCCTGGCCCTGCGACTGGCCGATCACCTGAGCAAGTAGGCGGCCGGGGGCAACCCGGGCAAGCGGCCGGCGCCGCGCGCATCAGGGCGCGTGGCGCCCCAGGAACCACCAGACGAGGAGCGGGAGGACGAACCAGAGGACGATGCCGGAACCGGCCGTGCCTGCGACGAACGCCCAGGCAGGGAAGCGCACGCCCGGATGGCGCCGGCGCGCCACGGCCAATGTGGCCGACAGCAATGCGAGCCCCGGAAGGCAGAGCAGTGCGGCAAGGATCAACCAGCCGATCAATGACGTCATGATGGCGGCAATGGTACCCAATCGGCCTTGCCGGTCAATGCGACGGGCAGGAATCGCAGCCTTGCAATGGTAAGCTTTGGGGCTATCGCCATGGATACCTGCTTGCGCAACGCGCACCGGAACTTCACCGCTGCTCCGGCTACCGCCCCTGCCTGGCAAGCTACCGGGGAAACGGCTTGAAGCTGCCTCGCCCCAGTGCCGCCTACCTGCGCATCATCAGCAGCGCGGTGCTCGCGCAGGCGCTGCTGTCGGCGGGCAATTTCGCCGTCGGCCTGATGCTCATCCGGCGCACTCCGCCGGAGCAGTACGGCTACTACGTCCTCATCGTCACGGCGGTGCTTCTGCTCACCGCCCTGCAGGGCGCATTCATCCAGCCCTCCATGGTCAGGGTCCTGGCTTCGGCCGAACGCGAAGAGCGTCGCGATTTCGTCGGCGGCGCGTATCGCGAGCAGCAGCGCTGGCTGTCGATACTCGCCGGCGCAAGCGCCCTGGCTCTGGGCATTGCGTGGCTGGTCGGCGTCGTCAGCGGCCCATTGGCGCTCATCGTGCTGGCCGGCATATTCGCGACCATGGCCGCCATCTACCGCGAGTTCTTCCGGATGGTGCTGTTTTCCTATCGCCTGCCGATGCAGGCTTTAAAGGTCGATATTTGCTACGTCACCTTGCTGCTCGGCGGTGCCTTTCTCGCCACCCTGACCGGCACGCAGGCGATTGGCGCGGCGCTGGCACTGACCATTGCCGCCCTGGTGGGCGGAACGCTGTTCGCGCAGATCCTGCGCAA
>Ga0181519_10002283_pt1 | contig 16406 bp, 16 predicted proteins | sample PEATcosm2014_Bin_26_FD_121102 | JGI IMG/M metagenome (GOLD analysis project Ga0181519, IMG submission 121102) | Peatland microbial communities from MTU Mesocosm Facility, Houghton, MI, USA - PEATcosm2014_Bin02_10_metaG | ecosystem: Environmental > Terrestrial > Soil > Wetlands > Peat | place...
ACTGTGAAATGGTTCAACAGCCAAAAAGGCTATGGTTTTCTCCAGCCCGACGACGGGAGCAAGGATGTGTTCGTTCACATCAGCGCCGTCGAACAGGCGGGACTGGCCGGCCTCAACGAAGGTCAGAAGGTCAGCTACGAGCTGATCTCGGACCGCCGCACCGGCAAGGCTTCGGCCTCGCGCCTGCAAACGGTGGGCTGAAACCTTTTCTCGCGGACGCGTCGTTTCACGGAGGTTGGCGCGACGCGGCGCGAGATCTTAAAGCCTCGGGCCATCCCGGGGCTTTTTCGATTCCGCCGGCGCGCGCCGTTCATGCGAGAGCGCGTCAGGCAGTGCGCTCAGGCGCAGTTTCCGGCAGGAAGGCGCGACGCCCGTCGGCCGCGGTGAGCGCTGCGACCTTCACACGATAGAGTCGCTCGATGGCTTCGGCGTTCAGGACTTCGCGCGGGGCGCCATCGACTGTGATTCGGCCCTGTTCCAGCAGCGCGATGCGGTCCGAGGCCCAAAATGCGTGTTCGGGATGGTGGGTGCTGAGCAGCACGCCCATGCCCTTGTGCTTCAGCCCCCCCAACAGGCGCATCAGCCTGATCTGCGCGCCGTAGTCGAGGCCGGCCATGGGTTCGTCCATCACCAGCAGGCGCGCGCCCTGCGCCAGCGCGCGGGCGATCAGCGCGAGTTGGCGCTCGCCGCCCGACACCTCCGTATAGGGCCGCTCCGCCAGCGCCAGAATGCCCAGCTGGTCGAGCAGGGCGTCGGCGGCGTGGTAATCGCGCGCCGCCACCGGCGCCAGCCAGCCGGCCTGGGGCAGGCGCCCGAGCAGGACCACGTCGCGCACGAGATACGGAAACGGCGCGACATGGTTTTGCGCGACATAGGCGATCGTTTTCGCGATGTCGCGGCGCGACCAAGCGCTAAGATTCCGTCCGGCGAGCGAAACCTCGCCCGCCTCGGGCTTCAGGAAACCCAGCATCAGCCGCAGAATCGTGGTCTTGCCGGACCCATTGGCGCCGAGCAGCGAAACGATCTCGCCGGCGCCGAAACCAATCGAGGCGCCGTCGAGCACAAGCCGATGCTTTTTTTCCCGCGCGAAAGTGAGCCCCTTCGCTTCGAGCCGCGCGCCAAAATTCACATCCAGCCCTTTCGCGCGCGGCGCAAGACGAACACGAATGCGGGTATCCCCAAAAGTTCCGTGACGATGCCGATGGGAATCTCCGCGCGCGCCACGCTGCGGGCCAAAGTGTCGGCGCCGATCAGGAAAATCGCGCCCACCAGCGCCGAGGCCGGCAGCAGCCGGACATTGCCCGGCCCCACCAGCAGTCGGGCGAAATGCGGCGCGAACAGGCCGATCCAGCCGATCATGCCGGAGAGCGACACGCTCAGCGCCGACACCAGCGTCGCCAGGGCGATCGCGCCATAGCGCAGCGCCGCGACGGGCACGCCGAGCCCGCGCGCCTCGTCCTCGCCCATGGCGAGCGCGTCGAGCGGGCGCCCGAGCAGCGCGAGCGCCGCCATGCCCGCCAGCATCGGCGGCGCCGTCCAGAGCATCTGGTCGAGGCTGACGCCCGCAAGGCTGCCCATCAGCCAGTAGACGATGGCCGGGAGCTGGTCATAGGGGTCGGCGGCGTATTTGACGAGCGACAGCGCGGCGGTGAAGAAGGCGCCGGAGATCATGCCGCCGAGAATCAGCGTGATGGTGGAGGCCTCGCCGAACAGGTTGGCGACGACGACGCCGAGCGCCACCGCGCCGACGCCGCCCAGGAAAGCGAAGCCCTGCACCGCCGCGAAGGCGAGGCCGAGCACCAGGGCGAGCGCCGCGCCGAAACTCGCGCCGCCGAGCGCGCCCAGCAAGGCGGGCGAAGCCAGCGGATTGCGGAACACCGATTGATAGGCCGCCCCCGCGACGCTCAAGGACGCGCCGATCACGCCCGCCGCGAGGATGCGCGGCAGCCGGATGTCCACGATGATGTTGCGCAGCAGATCGTCGCGCGCCGGATCGGGCGCGACGAGTCTCGCGCGCGCAGCCAGGAAGCGCAGGATTTCCGCGACCGAAAGTCCGTAGCGCCCGATCGACAGCGCGCCGAGCGCCGCCCCCGCCAGCGCGAGGGCGAGAGCGACGAACAGCGAAACGACCCGGGCGCGGTCAGTGGAGTAGGCGCGCGACATCTTGGTCGGTGAGTTCGACTCCAAAGAACAATTTGTAGAATGTCCTGGTCTCCGCCGCGATGTCGAGCGGCAGCGCCTGCGGATAAAAGATATGCGCCAGCCATTGCGCGCCGAGCACGCGCAGAAAACTCGGCGGGCGGTCGAGCCAGTTCAGTGGCAGGCGCGGAACCGTGTGGATGCGCCCTTCCGCGGCGGCCTTCACATTCCGCCATTCCGGCTGCGCGGCCACCTCCCTGAATTTTGGATCGAGCGCGACGATCAGCGCGGGCTGGCGCGCGATGATCTCCTCCAGCGAGACTTTCTCGAGGCCCATGTGGGTCGCCTGCGCGCAATGGAAAATGCTGTCGCCGCCCGCGAGGTGGAACGCCTCCATGTGGAAGGACGAATCGCATTCGGTGACGAGCCCATCGGCGCTTTCGGCATAGAGCAGTTTTACACGACGTTCCGAGGGCACGCTGGCCACCGCCTTGTTCACCCTTGCGAGCGCCGCGACGATATAGGCCTTCAATGCGTCGGTGCGGGCGCGGCGGTCGAGCAGGTCGCCCAGAAAATCCAGCGCCGCCGGATAATCGTCGATGCGGTCCACCCGCGCGTAGAGCACCGGCAGCCCCGTCTGCGCCCAGCTTTTTTCCGCCGGCGGATGGCCGCCCTGCGGGTCGGTCCAGGCGATGATCACATCGGGATGCAGCGCCATGATTTCTTCCGGATTGGCCGGCCGGTTCTGCCCCGGCGTGCCGCCCACCGCCGGAAGCTCCGCGAGTCCCGGCGCGAAAAACGGCTTCTGCTTCTCGCTGATCGGCACATTGACGGCGTCGAGCATGTCCGGCGCGATCGCGTACATCAGCACCGTGAGCGGATAGGACGCGGAAAAAACCTTGGCGATCTTTTCGGGAACCTGGACCTTGTGTCCCGCCATGTCGGTAATTTCACGCGCTTGCGCCGGCGCGGCCAGCGCCAGCAACATGGCGGCGATGCGGACAAGAATTCTCATCAGGCGACATCCTTTTGCGCGGGGCGGGTCGTAGCGCCCGCGCAGCGCGTTGGCGGCGCCGTTGGACACGCCTGATAGCTGGTGGCCGCCCCGTCGCGCCGGGAGAGAACAGGTGCGACAGGGCGGTCCACCACGGCCGGCGCCGCCTCGGAGGGTGCAGCGGCGGGCCGATCCGAGTAGCCGGCGCAGCAGAGCGGAAAGGGCTCGGGATCGGTGCATGGGATGACCTTCGCGAGCACGTAACTTGCGCCAGCACGTAACTTGGATATCAGCTTATTGTTTTGGCGCCGGTCCACAAAGACGGTTATGGCGGCAATATGCCGATAAAATAGCCAAACTTTCAGGCGCGGAAAAGCTCGCCCGGTCCGGCCGATCCCCTCGATCACGCCCACCAGCACGCCATCGCCCTCTCGCCCCGCGCAACCGCGCCGTCTCCGCTATGGCGCGCAAGGTCCGGGTCGCGAAGGAATCGAGGACGTCGAGCGCGGAAACGTCGATGATCACGCCGCGCGAGCGCAGCCGGCCAATCCGCTCGGCGATCCCGTCGCGCAGATCGAGCAGGTCGTGATTCGGTGGCGGCTTCCTGCGCCGAGGCGATCAGAACGTCGCCTTCCTCGAGGATCGGGACTGCAATTTCATGCCCCCATCACGTCCCGTTTCGGACGCGCCGCGTCTCGAAGCCCATAAGGGCGATGCGCGCGAGGTCGTCGGCGCTCAATCCCGCCAAGCGCTGCCTTTGTCGGGCGTCGCCTTCGCTTGAAGCAAACGAGCTTGGGCCGGAGGAGGTCATCTGTCGCCTTTCGGGGTCAGGCGCTGATGGTCATTGTTTCACCATGATGACGTCGGAATTATGGGTCCGCCGGAATTTTGCAACGTTATCCATCTGAAATTGTTTAGCTTAAATGGCGCCGCTCGCGTTGGGCGGGCGGCGGGCGCGAGGAGTTCGGCGGATGCGCTCCGACACCATTCTGCTAGTGGAAGACGAGGTGCTCATTCGCGACGCCTGGGCTCGGGAGCTTGCCGACGCCGGTTTTCACGTGCGCGAGGCCTGCAATGGGCTTGAGGCCCTGGAGATCCTGGACGCGGAGCCCGAGGTCGACGCGCTCGTCACCGACATCAGGATGCCCGGCGCGGTGGACGGTTGGCGGCTCGCCGAGGAAGCCCGCCGCGAACGGCGCGAACTGCCGGTGATCTACACCACCGGATTCAGCACCGACGAACACCGGCAGGTGCAGGGCAGCATTCTGCTGCACAAGCCGATGACGATCCAGATGATTCTCGACGCGCTCCAGAGCTTCGGCCTGCCGGCGTCGGAGACAAGATGAGCAGGCAGGCGCCGCCATGATGGATTATCTCCGCAGACTGTTCGATTCGGACCAGCTCACGCCGCATGGGTTTTGCCTGCTATGGCGCCCAGGCCTGATGGGAACGATGGTCGCCTCCGATGCGCTGATCGCGCTCGCCTATTTCAGCATCCCGGTCGCCCTCGCCTATTTCGTGCGCAGGCGGCGCGACATCGCCTTCAACTGGGTGTTCTGGTGCTTCGCCGTGTTCATCATGGCCTGCGGTTTCACCCATGTGATGGACATCGTGACGCTCTGGCTGCCGGCCTACGACGCGCAGGCCGCCACCAAGGCGATCACGGCCCTGGCCTCCGTCGCCACCGCTGTGGTGCTGTGGCCGCTGATCCCTCGCGCGCTCGCCTTGCCCTCGCCGGAACAATTGCGACGCATGAACGACGATCTCGCCCAGCGCGTCGCCGAGCGCGACTCCGCGCTCGATGCGCTGCGCCGCGAAATGACCGAGCGGCAGAAAACCGAGGATATGCTGCGGCAGGCGCAAAAGATGGAGGCGATCGGCCAGCTTACCGGCGGTCTCGCCCATGATTTCAACAATCTCATGGCGGGCGTGCTGATGAATCTCAACCGCGCGCGAAAGCAGGCCGCCGGCGCCCGGACTCCGGACAGGGACGAGCAACTGAAACGCGCGGTCGAAAACGCCAGCGACGGCGCGGAACGGGCGGCGAAGCTGACGTCGCAATTGCTGGCCTTCGCCCGCAAGCAGCCGCTCGAAGCCAAGGCGCTGGAGGTCAACCCGCTCATCACGGACCTGGCGCCGCTGCTCAAGAACGCGCTTGGGGCCACGCGTGAGCTTAAACTCGCGCTGGCGAGCGATCTGGCGTTCGTGGAGGTCGATGGACAGCAACTTGAGGCGTCCCTGCTCAACCTCATCGTCAACGCCCGCGACGCCATCGAGGCAACCGGCTGCGTGACCATCGCGACCTGCGCCGCCCCGGCTGGCGGCGAGAGCGCCTGGCCGGCGGTCGTGATCGAGGTCGCCGACACCGGCGTCGGCATGGCGGCGGACATCCAGTCGCGCATCTTCGATCCCTTCTTCACCACCAAACCCGTCGGCAAGGGCTCGGGGCTCGGCCTGAGCCAGGTCTACGGTTTCGTCAGGCAATCGGGAGGCGAGATTCGCGTCGAAAGCGCGCCAGGCGCGGGAACGCGGATCAGGCTTTTCCTTCCCTCACTGCAACGGAGCCAACATGCATGACACCATTCTCGTCGTCGATGACGAGCGCCTGATCCGCCACGCCATCGTCGCGGACTTGTCCGACGCGGGTTTCTACGTGCGCGAAGCCGCGAGCGGCGCCGAAGCCCTGAAAATCCTCGTCGCCGGAGCGACGGTCGACGCGCTGCTGACCGACATTCGCATGCCCGGCGCCGTCGACGGATGGGATCTCGCCGAACAGGCGCGCACCGGCCGCCGCGACCTGCCGGTCATCTATGTCACGGCGTTCAGCGCCGAGCGCAACCGCCAGGTCGAGCGCAGCGTGCTGCTGAAGAAGCCGATGACCATCGAAATGATCCTGGGCGCCCTGGCGCATCTCGGGCTGCCGCGTTGCGCCTGTTGAGCGAACGAGCAATCATTGCAGCAACTTCTCCAGCACGAGTTGCAGCGCCGATTGATTGAGCGTCAAGAGACTTCCGCGACCGGCTTGCGCGAAATTTCACGCTCGCCATCCCGTCGTCCAGTAGCGCAGGGCGTATTCGAGATCGGCGAGCAAGCCGGCTTGCCGCCCGATCGCTATCGTGCAGGTCATGCCCGCGGCCAGCGTCACATCATCGGGGGGCGCGTCCAACGCAATACGCACGGGGATGCGCTGCGACAGGCGCACCCAGGTGAAGACCGGGTTGACCGAGGCGAGGCTGGCGCCGGAGCTGTCGTTGTTGAGGTCGGCGATGCCGTGGCTGATGCTGTGAACCTTTCCATGCAGGATGCGTCCGGGATAGCCCATCAGGACGAACTCGACGGGATCGCCGTCGTGGATCGCGGAAAGCTGGGTCTCCTCGAAATAGCCGGCCACCCAGAAGGAATCGCTGTCCGCCAGCGTCATGGTCGGCGCTCCCGCGGCGAGATAATCGCCGACGCGCAGGCGCAGGTTGCTGACATAGCCGTTGACCGGCGAACGCACGACCGTTCGCGCCAGATTGAGCTTCGCCATGCCCAGTTGCGCCCTGGCCTGTTCGACGGCGGCGGCGGCGACCCCGGCGGCGCCGGCGAATTCCTCCTTTTCCTCGTTGGAAACGGCAAGTTCGGTCAGCTTCGCCCGGCGCTGCGCCTTGGCCCTGGCGACTTGCAGGGTTTTCGCCTGCCCGTCGAGCGTCGCCTCCGCCTGCGCCAGCGCCAGCTGGTAGCTGTCTGGGTCCACGACAAACAATATGTCGCCCTTGCGCACGAACTGGTTGTCGGCCACGCGCAACTCGCGCACCACGCCGGCGACTTCGGGGGCCAGCGTGACGGTTTCGACGCGCACCCGGCCGTCGCGCGTCCAGGGCGAGATCATGTAATGGCGCCACAGCGCCGTGGCGAACAGGCCGGCTGCGCCCACCATCGCGAGCGTCAGGAACGCGCGGGTCATCGTCTTGAGCAAGGGATTCATCAGCGATAGGCCACGAGGGTCAGGAGGAAGACGAACATCGAAAGTTCCAACAGCGCGGGATGGCAGAATTGCGACAACAGGCCGGAGCGGGCGAGCGCCCAGCGCAGGGCGAAAAACGGCGGGATCACCAGCAGCATATGCCCGAGAAACGGCGACAGGCAGATTCCGAAAATGTTGATTTCCTTCAGCATGGCCTCAGCTTTTCTTGGTCTGCGAGTTCTTGGTGTTGGTCTGCAAGTTCTTGGTCTGCAAGTTCTTGGTCTGCAAGCTCTTGGTCTGCAAGCTCTTGGTCTGCAAGCCGCGCCGTCGGCCCGCGAGCATGCCGATCTCCGCGAGCGAACCCGCCGCCCGGCCCAGGGCGGCGGCCTCAGCCTTGGGCGCCTCCAGCGCCAGCGCCGCGAGACGGCTGGCCGCGGCGCGGCATTCGGCGGCGGGGTCGGAGGCGGAGTCCAGCGCGGCCAGCGCCGAACCGGCGACCGCCATGACCTCTGGCGCGCCCATCGCCAGTTCGCGCAGGCGCAGCGCTTCGCGGCCCAGCCGCAAATCGGCGAATCCCCGTTGCAGCGATGTGTCGGCTTCGATGCCCGCCGCCCGCAAGCGCGCGCCGAGCAACAACAGGCGCTGGTGCATCCGGCCTTCCCACGCCGCGCGCGCGATCGGCCTCCGCGATTGCAGGACGTCCTGCAAGTCGCGCTGGATGTCCGCGACGAGAAAGCGCTTGAGTTTTATGGCGTCGACCGGCAGCACGAGGCGGTAGACCAGAGCCGTCAATCCGGCCCCCGCCACGATCGCGACGGCGTTGTTGAGGAAGAGTTCAAGGTCGTAGCGCATGGGGTTGGACGGCGAAAGCAGCGTGATCAGGAAGACGGTGAAGCCAGTGGCGAGGAAGGCGTATTTCGGCGTCGCCATGAAGGCCGCGCCAAGCGCGATCGGCGGTCCGAGCCACATGGCCAGCAGCGCGAAGCCGGTGATCTGGGGAAACACCCAGGTCAGGTAGAAGAAGCCGACAAGGCCGGCGAGCGCCGCGCCCCAGGCAAAGCCGATGGCGTCGGCGGTCGGCCGGTCGCGCAGCGACAGCAGTCCGACGGTGGGCACGCATCCCAGCACCATCATGGCGCCGACCGGCCAGGCGCTGAGATACCATACGGCGCCGACCAGCCAGACGGCGATCGCGGCGCGCGCGCCGTTGATCGCCGCCCAGCGCCAGTCGAGGTGACGCTTGATCGCGACCAGTCGGTTCCCGGTGCGCCGTCCCAGCAGGCTGGCGAGGCCGTCGAGGCAAAGGGCCAGTTCGTCGATCAGGTCGTCGAACCGGTCGAGCGTCGCCAGCAACGAAAGATCGGCGGGATCGAAGGCATCCTCGATGTCCTGGCGCAGCGCCGTCATTGCGGCGCCGCTGCGGTCGATGGCGGCGAGATCGCCTGACGGCGCCACGGCTTCCAGCTGTTCGACAATGCAGCGCGCCTTCGCGAGCAGGTCCGCCAGCGCCTGCGGCGGGGCGCGGCGGTTCAGCGCCTCGTCCAGCGCGGCGGCCGCCGTCAGGGCGCCGAACATCGCGGCCGCCGCGCCGTTCAGCCCTTCCGCCTGAGCGCCGATCTCCGGGCTTTCGGCCGCCGCGAAGGCGATCATGGCGTCGAGGCCGCCGATTTTGGGGGCGAGGCCGCGCCGCAGCGCCGTCAGTTTGTCGCCGCCGCCCTCCGACAGGGCCGCCCGGCAACTGGCGCAGAGTCCGCGCAAAACCTCACGCAGCCGCAGTTCCAGGTCCCGCGCCGCCGTGCGGCGCGCGAGCAGCGACGCCACGACCGCGGAACAGACGATGCCCAGCGAAACCGTGGCGACGCGCGCCATGGCCAGATCGAAGATGGTTTCAGGATGATCGACGCCCGGCATGGCGATCAGCGCCACCGTATAGCCGGCGAGCACTGCTCCATAGGAGCGGAAATTGTGCAGGAGGGTCGAGAGCGCCGTGCAAAGCCCCATCCACAGGCTGAGGGCCAGCATGAACATTTCAGGCGCCTGGGCGAACAGGGACATCATCGTCACCGCCGCCGCGGCGCCAATCAGCGTGCCGGCCAGCCGGTAGAGGCTCTTGGAAAGGATGGCCCCCTGCACGGGACTGGAGACGATGACAACCGTGGTCGCGGCCGAATAGGCCGTATCCAGTTCGAGCTGATAGGCCAGCCAGAGCGCGAGCAAGGCGGCCGTCATCGTGCCCAGCGCGTGACGGTTGATGATCTGGCGGTTGATGAGCTGGTTCCAGCCTGGTGCGGAGATCAGGCGAGCGAATATCTGGCGAGTCGACGTCAAAGCAAGGCGCAGTCGCGCGACAAGGTCTTCATGGTGTCACTCCGTGCGTCGCAGAATGGCGTCTGGACGGACGGATAGACCTTTACGCTGCATTTGATAATCATGTATAATTCAGTTTCATAATCTCATTTTTGATAATAATTGTCAGTGCGCCCGTTCCAGCATGAAATCGACGAAGGCGCGAATCTTCGGGTCCTGCGTCGCCTTTTGCGCGTAAACCAGCGACAGTTCGCGTTCGGCGTCGATGCGCCAGTCGTCGAGCAGCAACACCAGTTCGCCTTGCTCGACATGTTCGCGGCACAGGATTGCAAACAGCACCGCAGGCCCGGCGCCGTGCAGGGCGTGCGGCAGCAGGGCGATGGCCTCGTTGGAGGAGACGACGGGGTCGAACTGGACCGTGACGCTTTCGGCGCCGCGTGTGAACACATAGGTCGTCGGACCCGCCGGTTCGGGACGGCCGATGAACATCGGCCCCGTGAGCGCGGCGACCGGGAGGCGAGGCAGATCGAGCGGCGAAGCGGGACGTCCGGCGCGGGCGACGAAATCCGGCGACGCGACCACGACGAAACTGCCCTTGACCACGGGGCGGACGATATAGGCCGAATCCTCGTCGCGGCCGGCGCGCAGGGCGACATCGAAATCATAGCCGACGAGATCGAAGGCCTCGTTGGTGAGGGTGAGCGACACGCGCACATCGGGAAAGGCGAGGCGGAACTCGCGCAGCAACGGCTCCAGCCGCAGCAGTCCGAAGGCATAGGGCGCAACGATCCGCAACAGGCCCGAGGGCGTTTCCCGGCGGGCGCGGACGCTGGCCTCGGCCTCCTCCATCGCCGCGACGCCGCGCGCCGCCGCTGCATAGACGCCGAGCCCGGCATCGGTGACGGAAAGCCTCCGCGTGGTGCGGCGCAACAGCGGCAGGCCGAGGCGCGCCTCCAGCTCCTGAATCTTGCGGCTGACGGTGGCCGGGGGCACGCCGAGTTTTCGCGCGGCGCCGATGAAGCTGCCGCTCTCGACGACGCGCACGAAGACCAGGAGATCGTCGAATTTCTGCATGGCTGCCGGGGGCGTTTATTATTGGCGAAAACATCGGGCCGTCGCCCTCATACGCCGGCGAACCGGCGCTGGCCAGTTCGCCGATCTCGCCGCCGCGAGACCGAACCGCATCACGCCGCGCGGCCTTGAACCTCGGACTGTTGCGCGGGCGAAAAAAAACGGCGGCTCGGAGCGCCGACGAAGTCATGCGCGCCGACATGGATCAGTTCGCCCTGCGTGTCCAGCCAGATCTGGCCGCCCAGATCGCGCCAGCGCCGACAGAAGGTGTAATCCTCGCTGAGATAATTGCCGCTCTCCGGCTCGATCATGCCCTCGAAGAACGCATACTGGTTCGGGCTGAAGCTCGGCCGCTGCGCATTGTGGCAGGCGGCGTAACGCAGATGCGGATAGGCTTCGGCCATGCGCGTGAAGACGTCGCGGCGGATCAGCATGAACCCGGTTCCCGCGTATTCGGCCGTAACGAAGCCGTCCCGCGACTGCGCCTCGGCGCCCCGGCAGGGCGCGCCGACATAGCGCAACGTCGCCGTCTCGATCGGTTCGCCGGCGTGGGCGCGGCTCAATCCGCTCTCCCAGTCGACGACTTTGAGCGGGTACATTCCCGCCACCACGTCGCCATCGAAGGCCAGCATGCGAAACACCTGCGCCGGCTCGAAACCGATGTCCGCGTCGACAAACAAAAGATGGCTCGCCGCGGGGTCGTCGAGAAAGCGGCTGACCAGCGTGTTGCGGCCGCGGGTGATCATCGATTCATAGCCGAGCAATTCGACCTGGATGGCGACGCCGGCCATCGCGCCGCGCTCGACCAGTCCCATCAGTGAATACAGGTAGCGCTGGGTGACGAGGCCGCCAAAGCAGGGGGTGGCGACGAGCACGCAGGATTTTTGGGGAAACATGCGCTTTCTCCTGAAGGAGGCCGCCGTCGGCGCGGCGGCCCGGAGTCGATGAAATCAGGATTGAGTCCCGCCCAGCGCGGCGAGATCAGCGTAGAGGGTGTTTTCCGCGCCTTGCTGGGTCGCCGTGGAGGCGCCCGATTGCGCCGCGGAAATAAGCGCCTCCAGGTCGTTCAGCACGGTCGATTGCGTCGTGTCGGTGGAGGTCGAAGTGGACGTCGAGGCGGACGTCGACGTCAGGCTGCTCAACTCGCTCGACAGCGAAGTGGCGGCGCTTTTCGCCGTGGCGGCGTCGCCGTTGGCCGCCGCCGTCAGCAGGCTCGCGAGATTGCTCGCCAGGTCGGACTCGGAGGAGGACGAATCCGCATTGCCGGGCGGGGGCGGGGGCGGGGGCGGCGCGTTTTCGAGCTTGCTTTGCATGGAGCTGGCCAGGGTTTGAGCGCTCGACGTGTCGCCCGATTGCACGTCCGAAATCAGGGTGTCGAGGTCGCTGAGGAAGGGATCGCTGGACGAACCCGACGAACTGGAGGAGGTCGACGAACCCGAAGCACTGGAGGAGGCGGAAGACTCCATGGTCGCCAGCTCGGTTTTCAGGCTGGCGGCGAGAGTCTGCGCCGTGGTCATGTCGCCGCTGGCCACCGCGCTCAGCAGGTTCTGGACATCCGAGCCGAAGCTCGAGGTCGAGGACGACGAAGAGGACGACGATGTCGAACTGCCTTGTTGGCCCGACGTGGTTTGCCAGCTGTAACCGCCGAAGGAGGTCGCGGCGTCGTCGCCCGAATTATCGAAGGTGATGGCGGAGGAAGCGAGCGACCCCTGCGCGACGAGGGCGGAAAATGTGGCGTCGGTGGTTGTGGACGTGGAGGAGTCGGTTTCGCTGGAATTCTGTGAACGCTGCCGCTGGAGAAGTAGAATAGAATTCGCTGCATTGGAATCGAGGCTCGATATCGACATGGTCAGCTCCTTTCTTGAAACGCACTCCACGGATGAGGCGTGTTGAAACTGGAGCGGAACTGGATTGCTCAGAAAAAGTTCTGGAAATATTGGTATTTAAATGGTTTAGCTGTGTTTTATTATGGGATGTTAAACTGTATTTATAAAATTTATTTGAATAATTAGTTGATATTGTTTCGATAGTCACACGATATTTATGCGTTATCATTCCATTTAAGCAGCTTAGAAAGGTTATATAAGCTTGCAAGTCTTGATCACGACAGAGTCTATGCTTTTTGCGTGTCACAAGCGGAGCCTGGCTTGCAAATCCGCATCGTTCTAAGCTTTCGCGGAATTTTGTAACAGAATGTTAGCTTGTGCGGGTTGCGGACTCGCGCGGCAAGACAATCGCCACCCGCAAGCCTCCGGATTCGCGAGTCTCCAGCAAAATCTCGCCGCCCTGCGCGAGGATGGCGTCGCGGGCGATGGTCAGCCCCAGCCCGGAGCCCGGCCGGTTCGCCGATGTCTCCAGCCGACGAAACGGCGTGAACGCCTCCTCCCGCAGTTCAGGCGCTATGCCCGGCCCGCGATCGAGAACGTCGATGGTCGCCGCGTCGCCGCGATCGCGGAGCGCCACTTCCGCGTGGTCGCCAAACTTGCATGCGTTTTCAATGACATTCGCCAAAGCGCGCTTGATCGCCAGGGGTTGCAGGTCGAGAATGCAATGGTTCGGTCCGCGATAGACGGCCCGGCCGCCGCGATCGTTGATGTCGTCGCACAGGCTTTGCGCGAGAACGGCGAGATCGATGGCGCGCCTGGGTTCGTCGGCGGCGTCGTCCCGGGCGAAGCGCAGCGTGGCTTCCACGAGCTGGCCCATTTCCCCGATCTCGGCGACCAGTTCGTCGCGCTGGGTCTCGTCGGCGATCGAACGCGCGGCCAGCCTCATGCGGGTCAGCGGCGTGCGCAAATCATGCGACAGCGCGGCCAGCATCAACCGGCGTTCGTCGAGAAAGGCGGCGACGCGATCCTGCATGCGATCGAGCGCTTCGGCCAGCGCCATCACCTCGTGACTGCCACTCAAAGGCGCCAGGCGCGCGCGCTCGTGGCCCCGATCGCGGCCGATACGCTCCGCGGTCTCGGCGAGTGCGCGCAACGGGCGTGTCTCGCGCGCCGCGAACCATTGCGCCAAGGCGAAAATGGCCAGCAGGCTCATCGCCAGCGACATCAGCGGCACGGCGACGCGCTGGTCCCAAACCGCGTTCTCTCGGGCGTCGCCGACGATGGCCCAGGCGTCGGAGGGCCCCCGCAACGCGAGATGCAGAGGGCCGAAATAGCCAAAATCCGGACCATTTTCGGCGAGCGCGGCGCCGCGCGCGCCGACGCCGCCGCCCGGGCCGGGCGGCGGAGGGCCGCCCGGCCCCAGCGAAAAAAAGCCCAGCAGGCGAAACGGAAAGGGCGGCGCGTCGATCAGCCTGACCTCGACGATCTCGGGGGCGCGCGCCTTCAGCGTCGCCGCCAGCAGCCGGAGGTCTGAGGGCGCGCGATCATCGATGGCGCGCCCGCCCTCGAACCGGTCCGCCCGGCGCAGGGTGATCAGCCGCCTCGCCGCGGGATCGGCGGGCGTTACCGCGCCGGGCGCGGCGGCGAAAGCGCGCGGCGCCTCGGCGGCCAGGATCGAGGCCAGCAGGCGCACGCTCAAGGGGCGCGGGCGAAGAGGCTGCGTGAAATGAAAGGCGAGCAGATTCAGGCCCTGGATCGCCAGCAGCGCGACAACGATCGTTCCGGCGATGCGAAAGCCCATGCGGCGCCAGGGCTTGACGATCATCATGCCAGGATCTCCGTGGGGGCCGAGAACATGTAGCCGCCGCCGCGCACCGTCTTGATGAAGCGCGGCGCGTGCGGATCGGGCTCGATCTTGCGGCGGATGCGGGAAATCAGCACATCGACGCCCCGGTCGAACGGCGCCGCGGAGCGTCCGCGCGCCCGCTGCAACAGGTGTTCGCGTTCGAGGATGGTCTGCGGGTGTTCGACGAACACCTGGAGAATATCGAATTCCGCCGTGCTCAATTCGACGCGCACCTGGTCCGGCGTCCACAATTCGCGGCGCCGGCAATCGAAACGCCAGCCTTCGAAGCCATAGATCTCGGCGTGGCGCGCATGCGCAGGCAAGGCGCGGGCCCGGCGCAGCAAGGCCTTGATCCGCGCCAGCAACTCCGCGGGATCGAAGGGCTTCACCACGTAATCGTCGGCGCCCGCGCCAAAACCGGTGAGCTTGTCGGCCGCCGCGTCGCGCGCGGTCAGCAGGATGACCGGGGGGCCGGCCTCGCGCAGGCCGTGGCAGAGCATGTAGCCATTGTCGCCGGGGAGCATGACGTCGAGCAGCACCAGATCGATCCGCGCCGCCTCCAGCGCGCGTTTCATTTCCGCGCCATTGGCGGCTTCGCTGACGCGCATGCCGTTGTCGCCGAGCAGGCGGGCGAGGCCACGGCGGATCAACTTGTCGTCGTCGACGATGAGAACGTGGTTCTGCGTCATGGCGGCCCGAAGGGTTGCTCGGCCAAGCTTCCTCGTCGCCGGAACCAGTGTCAAATCTGCGCTATTTTGTCTGGGCAGGATTTTTATCCGAAAACCGGTGTCTACTTTTCGGAAACCCTGCTCAGGCGGCAGAAGCGCGCGAAAACGCAAAAAACGAAAATCGGTTGTGTTTTAGGCAATAGTTCATCGCCGGATTCAGACCTTGGCCGCCTTTATCACGCCACTCGCGCAGAGGTTGCAGGGAGAGGTTGCAGGGAGAGGGGCCGATGGAAATCAGCTTGGAGCAGGCGATCGAAATCCACGCCAAGGCGCTTCGGGCGCAACGGGGTTCCGATGCGCCAGGGGTCGCGCGCCGCAAGGCGCGCCTGCTGGCGGACGCCGGCGATCACGAGGGCCACGGGGTCTGGCTGAAGGTCGCCGATGTCGCGGAAGGCCTGCCCGATCGGATGTTCGCCTGACGCAGGCCGTCAAGACCAACGCACGTTTTACGGCCGCGATGCGCCGTGCTACGTAACGTCAACAACCGACGGGTTGCAGAGGCTGCCCAGTCATTCGACCATTGTCTGGATCAAATGCCCCAACCAACAAACAGGATCGATGTCGCCGTCGGCGCACGCATCAAGGCGCGCAGGCTGCAACTTGGTCTCGGGCTCGAGACGCTGGCGGACTTGCTCGGGGTCTCGCGCGCGCAAATGGAAAAACTCGAAGCCGGGACCGACCGGATCGGCGCGGCCCTGCTGGCGCGCGCCGCCAAAGCGCTGAACGTCAGCGTCACCTATTTCTTTCCCGTGCAGTCCGAACCGCTCGCGGATGTGCTCGACGACGCCCTCGTCGCCGACGTCATGACGATGAACCGGGTCTTTTTGCTCATAAGCGATCCGACCGCGCGCAAGACCATCATCGACTTGGCGACCATGCTCGCCACTTCTGGTCGCTCGAGCGTGGCGAACTAAGCAGACATTCCTTGGCTCGCCAACGAATGTTTGCTTAGTCTCATCATTTTACCAGGATTTTTATCCGAAAACCGGTGGCCGCTTTTCGGAAATCCTGCTTGGTCGCCTCGACCCGCGCCGATCTTGGCAATGCGCCATCCCTCAGAAGAAGCGGAAGGGAGTCCACTCCTTCTCGGGCGGAGCTGCCGGCTGTAACGGAGGCGGCAGACTGCGGATGCGGGGGGCTCGCCGCGATGCTTTCGCGGTCTTGACCGGGGCAGGGCGCGTCGCGCGGCGCGGCGGTTGCGGAACGGACCGCGCGCGGGCGTGAGGCGCAGGCCGCGCCTTTTGTGCCGGGGGCGCCTGCGTCTTTTGCGCGGGCGGCGCCTCTGTCTTTTGCGCGGGCGGCGCCTCTGTCTTTTGCGCGGGCGGCGCCTCTGTCTTTTGCGCGGGCGGCGCCTGCGTCTTTTGCGCAGGCGGCGCCTCTTGCGCACCCGGCGCCTGCGTTCTTGGCTCCGTCATGTCCGGTTCGGGCGGCAGCGGGATCACGATCGGGGCGCCTGGCGCGTTCGCGGGCGCCGACTGTTCCAGCGGCGGCGCGGCGGTTGCGGAACGGACCGCGCGCGGGCGTGAGGCGCAGGCCGCGCCTTTTGTGC